>Ga0209591_10004196_pt1 | contig 16420 bp, 8 predicted proteins | sample MAT01_FD_187207 | JGI IMG/M metagenome (GOLD analysis project Ga0209591, IMG submission 187207) | Freshwater microbial communities from Lake Fryxell liftoff mats and glacier meltwater in Antarctica - MAT-01 (SPAdes) (version 2) | ecosystem: Environmental > Aquatic > Freshwater > Ice > Liftoff... | reverse complement strand
GTCGCGACCAGAACCATATTCCTCACAGACATGCGTTTGCGGGCGCGGCTGATCGGTTACCGCGTGCTGATGCTGCCGCCGCCGCGCTTCGATGTGGTGATGATCTGCGTGTCCTTGGCAGTGTGGTACCTCAGTGGGCCGGCGCTGCTCTGGCTGGCTTGGCAAGCCGACCCGAACGACCATGAAAACTCCGAACTGCAGGCCAAGCTGGTGCTAATTGCCGCTTTGACCCTGAACGCGGTGGTCTTGCACCAACTGTGTTTTTCCCTGCTTGAGCGTTCGCAACCACTCTCACACTGGTGGCGCCGGCATTGGTTGACGGTTTCGGCCAGCGTCTCACGTTCCAACTGCCTCTGGTTATTTTGTGCCCTGGTTGGAGTCGCCTGGGCCTGGAACTTTTCGGTGACGCCGGGCTTTGTCCTGTCGCTCGCGCTCGCGCTCGCGCTCTCCGTGCGGTTGTCCCGTTGCAGCGTGAAAAATTTGGTTCTTGCAATGGCATCCAGGGACGCGCCGAAACCCAAGCCGGATTGGGTCGATCAGACAATCGCTACCGTGAGTGATTTTGCCGGGATGGCTGCGCGCCGTGAGATCTCGGCCGCTGGCTCGCGGGCCAGTAGCGCAAATCAGAACAACTTTGGAAGGCGTGTTTCGGACCGCCGCGCTACAGGCGCAGCCGACCGGCGCAGTGGCAATGCGCGGCGTTGAATCGCCGGGGAGCGCCCCGGTACAAGGCGCTGTGGCGGCGCCCGGCGAGGTCCCGGCTGGCGCTGCGCCCGGCTTGGGGCGAGAACTGCGGGATTTGCCAGGTCCGCGCGGCTGGCCGATGGTTGGCAATCTGCTGCAGCTGGACCGGTCCCGGGTTCACCTGACGGTCGAACAGTGGGCGCAGAAGTATGGAAGCCTGTTCCAGATCAAATTGGGGCCGACCCGCTTCCTGGTGGTGGCGGACCACGCCGCAATCGCAGCCATCCTGCGGAATCGCCCGGACGGATTTCGCCGGCCACCGCGTCTGGAGATCGTTTGGCGTGAGATGGGTCTGGCGTCCGGTGTTTTTGGTGCCAACGGCGAGGCCTGGCGCAGGCAGCGCCGCATGGTCATGGCCGGCTTCGACCCGGCGCACGTGCGCGCATATTTTCCGGCTTTGGCGCGTGTAGCCGGACGCCTGTGTTCGCGCTGGCAACACGCGGCTCAGTCGGGGTCTGAGATTGACCTGCAGTCCGACTTGATGCGTTTTACCGTTGATGCCATCTCCGGCCTGGCCTTTGGCCGCGACACCAACACCCTGCAATCGGACGAAGACGTAATCCAACGCCACCTGGACAAGATATTTCCGGCCGTGGCGCGCCGCATGCTGGCGCCGTTTCCGTACTGGCGCCACATGCGGCTGCCAGCCGATCACCGGCTGGAAGCCGATGTGCGCGCCGTCAACCTTGCGGTTCAGGGATTTGTCGCCGACGCGCGGCGCCGCTTGCAGGCCGAACCGGCCTTGCGCGAGCATCCATCCAACCTGCTGGAAGCAATGATCAACGCGGCCGACCAGCCTGACAGCGGCATGGACGACACGGACGTGGCGGGCAATGTGCTCACGATGCTGTTGGCCGGCGAAGACACGACGGCCAACACACTGGCCTGGTTGCTGCACCTGCTGCACGACAACCCGCTGGCTTTGGCTAGAGTGCGCGACGAAGTGCACCGCTGCTGCACCCCATTCGACGCTACGGCGGGCGTTTCACTGGAACAGTTGGACCAACTCGAGTTCGTCGAAGCCTGTATCCATGAAACCATGCGCCTGAAGCCGGTCGGTCCGTTGAATGTGGTCCAGGCGCTGCGCGACACCCAGGTCGCAGATGTCCGGGTGCCCGCCGGTACCATGGTCTGGTGCGTGATGCGACACGACACCCTGAATCAGGCGTACTTTGATCAGGCCCAACTGTTCGAGCCGCAGCGCTGGCTGGACGCGGGTCAGGGAAATCGCTCTGCGAGCGCCGCCAAGCGCGTTTCCATGCCGTTTGGCGCTGGTCCGCGGGTGTGCCCGGGGCGCTTCCTGGCGATGCTGGAGATGAAACTGGTGCTTGCCATGTTGTTCAGACACTTCGAGATTACGCGGATTGGCGTTGCGCACGGCGGTTTGCCCCGGGAACACCTGTCGTTCACGATGGCGCCCGTCGGGCTCAGGATGCAACTGCATCCGCGCGCTGTCAGCGGTGCGCGCCAACCGCAAGGGACTGCAGGATTGTGAGCAGCATGCACGTCCGCCGACTGTCTGTCGGCGTCGTAGGCGGCGCATTGCTGTCGGCATTCTGTCCCGATGGCGCAGGGCAACTCCGCGACCATGGAGGCACCGGCGCCGGTCGCCGATCCCTGCAAACGCGACGTACTCAATTAGCAGGCAACTATTGATCTGGTTCGCAAGTCACTTGGCGCCAAGGCGGCGGCCGAACTCGACGCGCGCTTCATGGGCAAGCCGCAATGGGACGCGTTGCTGCCTGGCAAGGGATACTGCGGTATCGCACGATTGTTGCGCGGGTAAAAACTGACCCGATGGCTATGCTGCTGCGTCAGGCTGCAGAAAGTGGGTGGCGGACAATCGGCCCTGCAAGCAATTCAACATCCTCATACGCTGGAACCGACTATGCCGTCTTTTGCCGATTTTCACCAGCAGTCATTGCAGCAGCCGGACGTTTTCTGGTCCGAACAAGCCAGACTCATTGACTGGAACAGCGCGCCGACCACGGTATGTGACTACAGCAATCCGCCGTTTGCGCGCTGGTTTGCCGGTGGCACCACCAATTTATGCCACAACGCAGTGGACCGGCACTTGGCCCAGCGCGCACAACAGGCCGCGCTGATTGCGGTTTCCACCGAAACCGGCTCCGAAACCGTTTACTCCTTCGCCCAACTGCACCGCGAAGTGCAAACCATGGCGGGCTGCCTGATTGGCCTGGGTGTAAAAAAAGGCGACCGGGTGCTGATTTACATGCCGATGATTGCCGAGGCCGTTTTTGCGATGTTGGCCTGCGCGCGCATCGGCGCTGTGCATTGCGTGGTTTTTGGTGGATTTGCGTCCGGTTCCCTGGCCTCGCGAATCGAGGATGCGACGCCAGTGCTCGTCGTCAGCGCCGATGCCGGTTCGCGTGGCGGCAAGGTCGTAGCATACAAGCCGCTGCTGGATGAGGCGATTCGGCTGTCCAGCCACAAGCCCGCCGCAGTGCTGCTGGTGGACCGGGGTTTGGCAGCCATGCAATTGGAACCGGGTCGCGATCACCGCTGGGCGGACCAGCGCCAACTGCATCGGGATGTGACCGTGCCCTGCGAGTGGCTCGATGCCACGCACCCGAGTTACACGCTCTACACCAGCGGCACCACCGGCAAACCGAAGGGCGTGCAGCGGGACACCGGTGGCTATGCCGTAGCCCTTGCGGCGAGCATGCAGCACATCTTCTGCGGTAAGGCAGGCGAGACCTGGTTCTCCACCAGCGACATCGGCTGGGTGGTTGGCCACAGCTACATCGTGTATGGGCCTTTGATCGCTGGCATGGCGACCATCCTGTACGAGGGTCTGCCAATCCGACCCGATGGCGGCATCTGGTGGTCGCTGGTCGAAAAATACAAGGTCACGGTGATGTTCAGCGCACCGACGGCCATCCGCGTGCTCAAGAAGCAGGATCCGTCTCTGCTCAGCCGTTACGACCTGTCCAGCCTGCGCGCCCTGTTCCTGGCCGGGGAGCCGCTGGACGAGCCGACCGCGCACTGGATCTCCCGTGGCCTGGGCAAACCGGTGATCGACAACTACTGGCAAACCGAAACCGGCTGGCCGATCCTGGCGCTGGCAAACGGGGTCGAACCGGCGGCCAGCAAGTTTGGCAGCCCCGGCATCCCGATGTACGGCTACAACCTGAAACTGATCGATGAAAACACCGGAATGGAACTGAGCGGCCCCAACCAGAAGGGGGTGGTCGCCATCGAAGGCCCGTTGCCACCGGGATGCATGCAGACCCTGTGGCGCGACGATGGGCGTTTCGTCAAGACCTACTGGAACAGCATTCCGGGTCGGCTGATCTATAACACCTTCGACTGGGGCATACGCGACGAGGACGGCTACTTCTTCATCCTCGGACGCACCGACGACGTCATCAACGTCGCCGGCCACCGGCTCGGGACCCGCGAGATCGAGGAAAGCATCTCGGCGCACCCGAACGTGTCTGAAGTCGCAGTCGTCGGCGTGGCCGACGCGCTCAAGGGGCAGGTGGCGATGGCTTTTGCCGTGCCCAGGGACGCCTCAGGAATGCACGAGCCTGGCGCGGCGCTAAAGCTGGAGGGTGAAATCATGGCCTTGGTTGATCGGGATCTGGGCGCCGTGGCGCGCCCGGCCCGGGTGCGGTTTGTGTCCCTGTTGCCCAAGACGCGCAGCGGCAAGTTGTTGCGCCGGGCGATTGCCGCGGTCTGTGAAGGACGTGATGTTGGCGATCTGACCACCATGGAAGACCCGGCCGCCTTGCAGCAGATCCGGGACCTGTTCAAGCCCTGAAAAGCGGCGTACTGCCGGTTTGCTCCGGCACGTCGAATGGCGCGGGGGCCAGTCCGGCGCGCTGCCGCTTGACCATCATGGTCCAGGCGGCCTCCCATTCGCGCACGCGGGCCGCTGCGTCGAACAAGGCCGCCGCTGGACGGTGTTGCTGCAGCAGCATGCGCAAGTCGGCCAGGGCAGGGGGGTCGTTTCCAAGACGGACAGTTTGCGCCACCAGGGCGGCCACCGAGCCCATCACACACTGGGGCAACCCTGCCGCGCGAAGAATGCTGCCCCCGAGCCGGGACGCCATACTGTTGCCGGCACAACTGATGGCGGGTACGCCCATGCGCAAAGCGTCCACCAGACCGTGGTTGGCGTTGAAACGCAGCGTATCCACAAAAAGGTCCGCCAGGGCGATGTTGGCGAGTGTCTGGGGACGATTGCCTGGCGGCATATAGTGCAGCCGCGCCGGGTCCAAGCCTGCCGCTGTGGCAGCGTTGGCGAGGTTTGTTCGCGCCAAAGGGGAGTACCACCCCAACCAGAAGACGGCGTGGGGCAAGCCCTTGAGAATCTTCATCCACGCCGCAAAACTCTGCGGGTCGACCATCACCGGCGGCACCAGGCAGCACAGGACCAGTGCTGACTCCGGCAGACCGAGGGCAGCACGGTTGGTGTCCGTTGCAGCATGCACATCGCCGTCGCACACCAGCCAGCAAGTGCGTGGCAGGCGGATCACCGGCCCGTACGGTTCCATGTCCGACTCCGGCGGGTGCACGAAGGTGTCGGACATGTTGTAGTCACACTGGCGCGCCGGGTGGTGGCGGTGCCAGGTGATCTGACGCGTCTGCAATGGCGCCACTCTGCGCTCGACGATTTCTGGTCGGCACCAGGGCGAGTTGAATGCCGTATCGATGAAGATGTCCAGCCCGTCCAGGCGAATCCGCCCGACCGCTTCATCATTCGTCATATGGGCAATTTCCACCACCGGAACTCCCAGCGCCGTTATCCGTGCGGTCACCTCAGGGTCGGGTTGCGGCGTTGGCGAATACAGGTGCAATGCGAATTGCGCGCGGTCGTGCAACTGCAGTTGGCGCTGCAAGGCACCAGCGATGCGTGGGTCGCGCAGGTTCTGGGTTGCGAAACCAATATGGATACGACCGTCGCTGTGCGGCGTGCGCCTGCCCTGGAACGCTGGCATTGGCGCTGTCATCTGTTGGCCGATGCCGTCCATCGACACCCGGCGCAAGTGGAACACTTCGTCTTCGTGCAGCGGCAACATGAGCGCGTAGAACTGCGCATCGCGCCAGTCGCGCACCCGTCCGGTGCGGCTGGCGCGGGCCAGCATTTCGCGCAACACGGCGGTAACGCGCTCCTGGTCGCGCCAATCACAGACTTGCATGGCTTCGAATGCCTGCTGGCAAAACAGGTCATAGGCATCCGGCCGGCGCGCCGGAAGGCTACCCGCCGGGTGCGTACGCGCGGTATTGGCGCGTGCCAGAAAGTCGCTGAGGTAATCCAAACGCGCCGGGCTCAGGGCGGCAATTGCGGCCTGCGCTTCGTCAATGTCACCGCTGAAAGCCTGGCACACGATTTGCCGGGCCAGCAATGCATCGCTGGCCGGAAAACGGGACGACGCTGTCTGCAGCAGGGCGGCCGCTTCGGCAAAACGTCTGGAGGCAATCAGCATGTCGGCCAGGTTGCTGTGGGCAACCGGATCCTGTGGCGCCAAAACCAGGCAACGCTGCATGCGTTCGACCGCACCGTTGAAGTCGCCACGCACAGCCAGCAGCATGGCTGTGTTGTTGAGCGCGCGCGTATTGGCGGGGTTCAAGGTCAGCGCGCGCGTGTACGCGGTGGTGGCGTGCGCCGTCTGGCCGCAGGCTTCGGCAGCGATCGCCAGGTTGGTGGCGCCGTCTGCATCCTGCAGCAGCTGCGCCTCGACCCGCAGCAATACCTGGTAGGCGGCCTGCGGTTGGCCCAGTGCGCTGAGCAAAGTCGCGCAGGCGCTGGCCGCCTGGGTATCGGCCGGTTGCAAGGCAAGGGCGCGCTCAAAACACACCAGCGCCTGTTCGGGCTGACCCGATTGGTGCAGCCTGGCACCGTCTTGCATGTGTGACGCGAAGCTGGGTGGGTTGGTCATGAAGGTGGAATGGTAGGCAGCGCCTCAAACACGAAATTAATGCTGCGCCGCAGTTGCCAGCCCGCCGGTTGGACGAAGTCGGCGGTGGCAGGAAGCTGTACTTCCATTTTGACCGCAGCAGCCGGATTCTCCAGCACCAGCCGACAGACTTTCTGGCGTATGCGGTGCAGTTCCTCTGGTCCCAGTTCGGTGACCTCGGTCAGCCGTGCCAGGTCCGTCTTGATCTGCAGGTACAGCGCGTTGATCCTGTGCGCAAGCGCCCGGTCGGTTACTGCATGGTGGCGGGTGCGCTCATCGTCTCCGTGCGCGATAAACGAGACGGAACTGGCCGCAAAAGTGGCTGCAGAAAGGCCGCTACGGCGCAAGCGCGCATAGAGGTCGCGATCTTCCGCCCCCCAGCCGGAGAAAAGTTCGTCATAACCGCCGATCGCATCAAAATCGTCGAGCCTACACACCACCATCCCGGCCAACTCGTGCGCAGTATGGTCGGGCCGCAAGAAACAGCTTGGGCGCAACGCCGTCGTCACACTGCGACCGAAATCCGGCCCGACCAGTGTGTCTGCATCCATGAAGCACACCCATTGCGTCCGGACTGCGCGCGCGCCCAGGTTGCGTGCCTTGGCAACGCTGAAGAAACGTTCACCAGCGGAACGCACCACCAAAACACCAGGGAAATGCGCCTGAACCCAGTTCCCACAGTTCTGTGGGCAACTGTAGTCAACCACCACGCAGGCCAGGCCGGGTTGCCCGGCGATCAACGGCAACGACCGTTGCAAATGCGGCAGCCGACCCATGCAGGTAATGACCACCGTCAAGGTATTGGTCAAGTCGCCGCGCGCGCCCGTGGTGGCGGACAATGGAAGTGCTTGCTGCTCCACGATTCAGTATAACTTTCGCATGCTGCCAACATTGCCCGACAGCAGCGGCCCTGGCCGCCAGACAACCTTGCATCTGCTGGGGCGCTTCGACAATCCGCACACCGGCGCCGAACGTTCGCTGCCAGACCTCGTTGCTTCGTTGCGCGGTCGACGCGAGACCATGCTGTGGTCGGATGTTCCGGTGCACCCTCATTTCGCAGCCATGGGCGTGCGCGCGCTGCGCCCGCAAGAGGGCGACTTCCCCCGCGGCGGAACCTTGTTGATCGGTGGCGTCCATGTCGAATTGGGAGGATGGCTGGAACAGGCCCGGTTAGAGCGGGTGCTGCTGCGCTACAACCTGCCCAACCACCAGCGGCTGTTCGAATCCATCACGCGAATCCGGGACGCCACCGGAATCGAACCGGAACTGGTTTTTGTGTCCAAAGCGATGCAACTCTCGGTCGGCCTGCCGGGCCGGGTGGAGCCCAGCTTGATCCGAATTGAACGATTTCTGGGTGCGCGCACAGCGCGGCCGACCGGCACGCCGGTCACGGTAGGGCGGGTGAGTCGCGACGTGATCGGGAAACACGATCCGCAGGATGTTGCGGTCTACCGCAACCTTGCGGCGCGCGGGGTGCGCGTGCGCGTCATGGGCGGAACCTGCCTGGTTCCGTGGCTGGCTTCGGTGCCTGGCGTGGAGTTGCTGGCAGCCGGGACGGAAGACGTGGTAGATTTTTTGTGCTCGCTGGACATTTTCTTTTACCGCACCGGTTCGTTTATCGAACCTTATGGGCGTGTGGTGCTGGAAGCCATGGCGGCCGCATTGCCGGTGGTGGTGGCCGCCAACGGAGGATTTGCCGAACAGATCACCTCCGCGGTCGACGGATATCTGGTGCAGACACAGGAGCAGGCGCTACAGGTGCTGGGGGGCCTTGTCGGCAATCCCGAGTTGCGGCTGCAGATTGGTCAGGCCGCCCGCAATACAGCCATGAGCCTGCATGGCGCGCAGGCGGTGGCTATGCTCGTGGAGAACTATCTTGAGCGCGCTTGAGTTTTTTGGTGTCAGTTGCGAACGTAGGCAGTCAAGGAGCTGGTACTGATGGCGTGATCACACCGCGCTGCAGGCCGACTGCACCGGAGACCATGCCCAAGTTGATCCCGTTGCTGACGACATTGGGCTTCTGGTACACGATACCGGCCCGGATGGCGTTGTCGCCAATGAACATGCCGCTAATTGTGCTATCGCCAGCGCAGAAACGCGCGCCGCTGATGAATATGTTGTTGGCGCTAATGTCGACGGTCTGGGTGCCGCTTTTAGTGAACTCAACCCTGACAGACGCGTTGGTGACCCGGCTGATGGCAAAGTCGACGGCCATCGTCGCGCTAACCAGCGAACCTACGATGGACACACTGGCATGACGCGCAGTCGGCGCAGTGCCGCCCACCATCGTGTAGAGGGCCGTCCCAGTGGTCGGCATATTGATCGTCGGTCTCCCGACTATGTAATGCACATCACGCAGGGAATTGGTGCCGTCGCCTTGGTCCACTGATCCTTTGGCCCAATAACCCCAGCCTACAAAATTGGGGTCGCTTGGCTGACCGATGCCGCCGGAGCTGGTCACAGGGCCGGTGGCTGCAAGAAAAGAGTCACCGCTATAACCGCCATACCCACCATACCCACCGCTTCCTGGAGTCCCGTGCATCAACAACTGGTTGCCGACCAGAAAAGACGGACCATCGACCGGAAAAATTGATTCGTTGTACAACTCATCCTGGCCATCGGTGAAGAGCGCCTTCATCTCGTTGGTCGCAAAACCAGTGCCGGACTTGACGAACACAGCCGCTCCGTTGATGTCACCGACGGTGTCGTCGTAACCGTAGTAAACCAATCCGGCGCGGCTGGCCTGCGCGCCGGTAAAGAACCCGGTGAAGTAGCTGTCCCCGCTGCCGTCTGAATAAAACTGGTTGCCTGACACGTAGCCGAAATCGCCGATCTGTACATTCACGGTCGAGCCATCCTTGACAAACCGTGTGTCGACAAAAGTATGCAGAAGGCCCGTCGAGAAATTCACGTTCAAACCGCCGCCAACCAACTCGCCGACCAGGCGGCTGTGGCCGGAATACGAACTTCCATTTGCCGTCGGTGCAGTCCCGCCCGCCAAGGAGTAAGTGGCGCTGCCGCTGACCGGCATCTGTGCTAACGGCGTTGGGCGACCGACGATGAAATGCACGTCTGCCATCTCTTCCACGGACGCTGATTCGCCGGCCAGGGTTAGCTTGGCTGCAGCCCAATGTCCCCAGCCAATCAAAGCCGGGTCGTTTGCCGTGCCGAGCGTGCCGAAGCTGGTAGAAGTCGTACCGACCTGCTCAAACGTGAGTGTGTCCCCCTCGCCCGTTGACACATGTTTTGTCAATAGACTGCTCACAAACGTGCCCACACCAGTGCTCGGGTCGGCGCCGCCGACGAGCGTCCCGTTGAGCGAAAACTCGTCGTACCCGTAAAAAATGGCAGAAACCCCTGGCAACACGCCATTTAACGATACCTCTGCAGGCAACTCGGGTTCCGGGTCGTTCTTGCGGGCGCTAGTCTGAAACAGAAGCGCAAGTGGGGGCAGGTTGCTGCCCAGAGCCGTACGGCTCGGCAGGCTGGTGCTGCTGGTGACGCGCGCGATCTCGCCGACCGTCAGGTCCACACAGCCAGCCTGCGTGCAGACCTGGATCGAATCTTGCTCACCCGCCACGTTCAGGCTGCCATCTGCGTTGTAACTGGCAGAAAATGCCGAGCCGCGAATGCCGATGGTGGCCGTGTTGGTGGTGACCTTGTAGTTGTCGCGGTTGCGCTTGCCAATCAAGCCGGTGATGGCGCGCATGCCACCGCGGAACAGGCTGACGGCAAAACTGTCCTTGTCAGGGTCGTTCGCGTCGGCATAGTTGCTGATATTGAACTGGCTATTCGGTGACAAAGACACCAGACCACCGTCGGTAAAGCGGATCTGTGCCTGCCCAGCTCCGCCGGTGACGATGCTGTCACCGCTTTCAATCGGCTGGCCCTTGCTCAAGGGCACGGCCGCGGTGCCGCGGCGCACGTTGACCTCGCCGGTGGTGAACTGCGCGATACCCGCAGCAGAATGGGCTGTCATCGGGTACACGGCTGCCAGTGCCATCAGCAGGGCGGCATTCTTGAGCTTGAAAGGATTTTGCATGGCGAACTCTTTGTTTGTCGGATGAACTGGCGGCCAATCAGAATGCGCGGCGCGCGGTGACAAAAATCTGCGTACGTTCGTAATCGTTGATTACGATGTTGGACTTGACACGCGTATACGAGATCTGCGGAGAAATTCGCCAGTCCTTCAGTCCGTTCCAGTTGGCACCGAGGGACAGGGTCGACTGGTTATCGTTACGCACCACATTGAACAGCGGATTTACGCCGTTGTATCCGCGATGTTCGTAGGTTAAACCCGCGAACCCAGTCCAGTCGGCCGCGACGTCCATCTGACCGCCAAGTCGGAAACCCGTGAGTTTGTGCCCCTGGAAATCGTTTCCGGCGGTTGTTGCCTGTTCTCTGCCCAGGTAGATACCGGCGAAACCGACGGCCTTGTCCCCGAGTTGCTGGGCGTAGGAGCCACCGACCACCGTGCGATTGACGTCACGGACCGAGGCCCCCGGGTAATGCAGGCGCGAGTACTGCAGGTACGCCCCGTACTGGCTGGTCTGGGCGCGCCGGTTCGTCCATTCGGCAATCAGCCCGTCCTGCACCCGCAATGAATTGCCGTTCTGCGAATAGTCGTCGTGCGTCAGCACCGCCGTAAATTCGTCCTTGTTGGACCGGTAGGCAACGCCGCCATTCACGGCCAGCTGGTAGTTGTTGAAAACCGAGTCACCCGGATGGTGCCGCAGGTTGGCATTGGCGCCACCGATCAGTGACAGGCGTGAGTCAATGACGTAACGGCCGTTGATTCCAGCGCCCAGGCCGAACAGCGTAGCGTCCTGTTTCACCGCGTTGGGATTGAGCGCGATCACCTGCCCGCCGAACTGCGGTACCGCAACGTTGCCGTTTGCGGGCCCGGCGCTCACATTGCTGTCGCTGCCCACCGTGCCTTCCACATACCCGCGCCAGCCGGATTGGCCATCGGCTTCGGCGCGTTCAATGGCGCGCAAAAACGTATCAATCGTCGCCGCGACCTCCGCCGGCGCCCCATCCTGTTTTGCCTGGGCGAGCAGGGTGCGGGCCGATCTCGCGTCCCCCACACCAAACATTGCACGTCCGAGTTCAGCACGCGCCCGGCCATTGCGGGGCTGCACCAGCATCACCCGCTCCAGCGCCATGACGGCGCGGGCATGTTCACCGACCTGGTTCGCGGCGATGCCAAAGACAGTATCGAAATCCGGGTCGCCAGCGCGCTTGACCTCTTGCGGCTCCAGCAAGTCGTAGGCAGCGCGGCCCTGGCCGGCTTCAGCCAGCGCCAGCGCCTCCCGCACCAGTGCGTCTACCTCGGCGTGGGCGGCCAGCGGCAACAGGGCGGCACACAACACAAGTTGGCAGACGCGGCGCAGTTTGAATCGACTAGCGTTTTTCATGGCAAAGCAGGCAGAATTGGTATCGAAGTGTTATACCGCGCGCCGCCCAGTAAGGCAACGGGCCAAATGGCCTGGTGTTGCGCTAACGCCAATTGCTCCGGCACCAGGGCTTTGGGCAGACCGCGATTGCCCGCCAGTCGATCCAGAGGCACACCGCATCGGTGGCACAATCGTCTGGTCAGCAGGCCCTTCCCATGCCACAGTCGCATCCGCCAACCGGTTCAGCCGTGACGCGGAAGGTTGATCAACCAGCTTTGACCGGCTAATGTTTCCTCAAGGGAAACGGAGTTCAGCGCACTATGAGTCAGACCATGCCACCGGGCGCGGCACCGGCGTCGGTGTACCACGCTTACCAGGGCAACACCTATCTCTTCGGCGGCAATGCTCCGTACGTCGAGGAGATGTACGAGAACTACCTGTCCAACCCGGGCAGCGTGCCGGACTCCTGGCGCGAATACTTTGATGCCTTGCAACATGTGCCGGCGGTGGATGGCAGTTTCGCCAAGGACGTACCGCATCTGCCGGTGGTAAATGCATTTGCCGAGCGCGCAAAACTTGGCGGTACGCGCGTGGTGGTGGCCAGTACCGACGTCGAGATGGGGCGCAAACGCACGGCGGTACAGCAACTGATTGCGGCCTACCGCAACGTGGGAGCGCGCTGGGCCGATCTCGACCCGCTCAAACGCAGCGAGCGCGACAAGATTCCGGAACTGGAAAGCGGCTTTTACGGTTTCAGCGACGCCGACCAGGAAGCAGTGTTCGACACCAGCAACACCTTCTTTGGCAAAGACCGCATGAGCCTGCGCGACTTGCTCAATGCCTTGCGCGAGACCTATTGCGGCACCATCGGCGCCGAGTACATGTACATGACCGACCAGACGCAAAAACGCTGGTGGCAACAAAAGCTGGAATCCATCCGCAGCAAACCGAGCTTCAACGCCGAGAAGAAGCGCCATATCCTGGATCGGCTGACGGCGGCTGAGGGCCTGGAACGTTTCCTGCATACAAAGTACGTCGGGCAGAAGCGGTTTTCCCTTGAAGGCGGGGAGAGTTTCATCGCGGCGATGGACGAGTTGATCCAGCGTGGCGGGGTGGTTGGGCTGCAGGAAATCGTGATCGGGATGGCGCACCGTGGCCGACTCAACGTGCTGGTGAACTCGCTGGGCAAGTTGCCAGCCGATCTGTTTGCCGAGTTTGACCATACGGCGCCCGAAGACCTGCCCAGCGGCGACGTGAAGTACCACCAGGGTTTCTCGTCCGATGTTTCCACACCTGGCGGGCCAGTGCATCTGACGCTCGCGTTCAATCCCTCGCACCTGGAAATCGTCAATCCGGTGGTCGAAGGTTCGGTGCGGGCGCGGATGGACCGCCGCGCCGACCCCAAGGGCAAGCAGGTGTTGCCGGTGCTGGTGCATGGCGATGCCGCCTTTGCCGGCCAGGGCGTGGTCATGGAAACCCTGGCGCTGGCCCAGACCCGTGGCTACAGCACCGGTGGCACGGTGCATATCGTGATCAACAACCAGATCGGGTTCACCACCAGCGACCCGCGCGACAGCCGCTCCACCCTGTATTGCTCGGACGTGGTGAAGATGATCGAAGCCCCGGTACTGCATGTGAACGGGGACGACCCGGAGGCGGTGGTGCTGGCGACCCAGATCGCACTGGACTTTCGCATGGAGTTCCAGAAGGACGTAGTGGTGGACATCATCTGTTTCCGCAAACTTGGCCACAACGAGCAGGACACCCCGGCCCTCACGCAGCCCTTGATGTACAAGAAGATTGCGCTGCACCCCGGTACCCGGCGCCTGTACGCCGACAAGCTTGCGGCCCAGGGTTTTGACGCCAATCTGGGTGACGAAATGGTCAAGGCAACGCGCGCCGCGCTCGACGCGGGTAAAAATACCTTTGATCCAGTGTTGACCAATTTCAAGAGCAAGTACGCCGTGGACTGGATGCCGTACCTGAACAAGAAGTGGACCGACGCCGGCGACACCGCTATTCCACTGGCCGAGTGGAAACGGCTGGCGGCGCGCCTGACGACCATTCCTGAAAGCGTGACGCCACACCAGCTTGTCAAAAAGGTGTACGCCGACCGCGCTGCCATGGGCCGCGGTGATGTCCCGGTGGACTGGGGTATGGGCGAACATATGGCCTTTGCGTCCCTGGTTGCCAGTGGCTACCCGGTTCGCCTGAGCGGAGAAGACTCGGGCCGCGGCACCTTCACCCACCGCCACGCGGTGATCCATGACCAGAACCGCGAGAAGTTCGACGAGGGCACCTACACCCCGTTGCAAAACGTGGCCGACGGGCAGGCGCCGTTCGTGGTGATCGACTCCATTCTGTCCGAGGAGGCGGTACTGGCCTTTGAGTACGGCTATGCGTCCAACGATCCCAACACACTGGTGATCTGGGAGGCGCAGTTTGGCGACTTTGTCAACGGCGCCCAGGTGGTGGTGGACCAGTTCATCGCCTCGGGTGAAGTCAAATGGGGCCGCGTCAACGGCATCACGCTGATGCTGCCGCACGGTTACGAGGGCCAGGGCCCGGAGCACAGCTCGGCGCGGCTGGAACGTTTCATGCAGCTCAGTGCCGATACCAATATGCAGATCGTGCAGCCCACTACGGCCAGCCAGATCTTCCATGTGCTGCGCCGCCAGATGGTGCGCAATCTGCGCAAACCACTGGTGATCATGACGCCCAAGTCGCTGCTGCGCGCCAAGGACGCCGCGTCGCCCCTGTCTGAGTTCACCAAGGGAAACTTCCAGACTGTGATCCCGGAAAACAAGGAGCTTAAGGCGGACAAGGTGAAGCGCCTGATCGCGTGCTCTGGCAAGGTGTACTACGACCTGGTGCGCAAACGCGAAGAACGGGGCATCGACGATACGGCCATCGTGCGCGTTGAGCAGCTGTATCCGTTCCCGCACAAGGTCTTTGCCGCTGAACTCAAGCGTTATCCGAATGTGGTGGATGTGGTCTGGTGCCAGGATGAGCCGCAAAACCAGGGCGCGTGGTTCTTTGTACAGCACTACATCCACGAAAACATGGCCGAAGGCCAGAAGCTGGGTTACGTCGGCCGCTCGGCATCCGCCTCACCGGCGGTTGGGTACTCCCATCTGCACCAGGAGCAACAAAAAGCGCTTGTGGATGCCGCGTTTGGCAAGCTCAAGGGTTTTGTCCTGACCAAGTAACGCCGTGCAACACGCCCGAAGAAAACTGTTGTCGAAAGAACTGATATGGCCATCGTAGAAGTGAAGGTACCGCAATTGTCGGAGTCGGTTGCGGAGGCAACCTTGTTGCAGTGGAAGAAAAAGGTCGGCGACAGCGTCGCCATCGATGAGATCCTGATCGATGTGGAAACCGACAAGGTCGTGCTGGAGGTGCCGGCGCCGGCGGCCGGTGTCCTGGTTGAGCTGGTGGCGGCGGACGGCGCCACGGTCGCAGCAGAGCAACTGATCGCGCGCATCGACACAGAGGGCCTGACCAGTGCCGCGGTGACGGCCAGCCCAGTCGCGGCTGTGGCGGCGTCGGCAACTGTCCCGAGCAATCCAAAAGCCGTGATCGCAATGCCCGCAGCCGCCAAATTGATGGCCGACAACCAGCTCGGGGCTGGGTCCGTCGCCGGATCCGGCAAAGATGGCCGGGTCACCAAGGGCGACGTGTTGGCGGCAGTGGCCACCGTTGCCAAGCCTGCTGCGTCGGCCAGTGTCCCAACACCGGCCATCGGCCCGGCGCCGGCGCTGCCGCAAGTGGCCACGGCAAGGGTCGACGTGGGCGAGCGGCCGGAGCAACGTGTTCCGATGAGCCGCCTGCGCGCCCGGGTTGCCGAGCGGCTGCTGCAGTCCCAGTCTTCGAACGCGATCCTGACGACCTTCAACGAAGTCAACATGGCGCCGGTCATAGAGATGCGCAAACGCTTTCAGGAGAAGTTCGAGAAGGAGCATGGCGTCAAGATCGGTTTCATGAGTTTCTTCGTCAAGGCGGCGGTGCACGCGCTCAAGAAATACCCGGTGCTGAATGCCTCGGTGGATGGCAACGACATCGTTTACCACGGTTATTTCGACATCGGTATCGCTGTCGGCTCGCCGCGCGGGCTGGTGGTGCCGATATTGCGCAATGCCGACCAGATGGGATTTGCAGACATCGAAAAGAAGATCACCGAATACGGCACCAAGGCGCGTGAAGGCAAGCTCAGCATAGAGGAGATGACCGGTGGCACCTTTTCCATCTCGAATGGCGGCGTGTTCGGTTCGATGTTGTCCACGCCCATCATCAATCCGCCGCAATCGGCCATCCTGGGCGTCCATGCCACGAAGGATCGCGCCGTGGTAGAGAACG
>Ga0209591_10004191_pt1 | contig 16429 bp, 9 predicted proteins | sample MAT01_FD_187207 | JGI IMG/M metagenome (GOLD analysis project Ga0209591, IMG submission 187207) | Freshwater microbial communities from Lake Fryxell liftoff mats and glacier meltwater in Antarctica - MAT-01 (SPAdes) (version 2) | ecosystem: Environmental > Aquatic > Freshwater > Ice > Liftoff... | reverse complement strand
AGCACAACACGGTCTGGTCGGTCATCTCCATCGTCCCGTTCGTGGTGGCGGTGCTGCGCTACTCGGTGGACGTCGACAGCGGCAACGGCGGCGAGCCGGAGGAGATCGCGCTGGGCGACCGCGTGCTTCAGGTCCTCGCGCTCGCCTGGATCGGCACGCTGACGCTCGCGGTGTACGTGTGAAGGGCGTCGTCCTGGCGGGTGGTTCCGGTACCCGGCTGCACCCGATCACCCTTGCGGGCTGCACGTCGACTACACCGAGCAGGAACTGTCGAACGGGCCGGCCGAGGCGTTTGTGATTGGGGCCGATCACGTGGGGGCCGACACCGCCGTGCTGGTGCTGGGCGACAACATCCTTCCACGGCGCCGGCTTCTCCGGGTCCCTCACGACTGCGATGGCCGACATCGCCGAGGGCCGCGCCGGGTGTGTCCTGTTCGGGTACCCGGTGCGCGCCCTCAGTGGTACGGGGTGGCCGAGGCCGACGCGAGCGGCCGGCTGCTGTCGATCGAGGAGAAGCCCGCTGTGCCGCGGTTCAACCGCGCGGTCACCGGCCTCTACTTCGACGACAACGGCGTCGTCGAGATCGCCCGCGGGCTGACGCCGTCGGCGCGCGGAGAGCTGCAGATCACCGAACGGAGCCCGTCCGGTGCTGCCGCCCCGCCGCCCAATACGATGCCGCGATGGCAGAGAGCAGCTACGCACTGGACCGCTTTCTCATCCCGGCGAAGCGGCTGCTGTACTGGGGGCTGTTCCGCGCCGACTACACGCGCTACCTCGCCTTTCGAGCGCGGATGGCAGCGGTGGCGACTGCCGTCGGCGCGTACGAGCGCGACACGATCAAGGCAGTGCGGCGACTGGTCGGCCCCGGAGATGTGACGATCGACGTGGGCGCCAACTTCGGGAGCTACACCTCCACACTCGCGGGCCTGGTCGGGTCGGCAGGTGAGGTTCATGCATTCGAACCGCAGGAAGCCATCTTCGGTCTCCTCCAGTCCCGATTCTCGGCCACACCGCACGTGCACCTCGTGCAGGCAGCGCTCGCGGAGAAGGCCGGGACCGCGCACTTCGTCGTCCCGACCATCGCGGGTGACGTTCCCGAACCGGCGCTCGGCAGCCTCGACCTGGACGGCAGCGGCAGTGGCGCCGTCGTCGAGGTCACCGTCCTGACGATCGACGAGTTCTGCGCCTCGTTCCAGCGCCTGCGCTTCGTCAAGGTAGATGCCGAGGGCGGGGATCTCGACGTCCTGCGCGGAGGTCGCGAAACCCTGCGCCGGTTGCGTCCGATCCTTCAGATCGAGTGCAACGATGTCACGATGATGCCCGCGTTCGCCGCGTTCGCCGAGGAGGTCGGCTATGACATCGACCCGGTTGCCTACAGCACTTCGAACCGTTTCCTGATCCCGCGCCCCTGAGTTGGGGACGGTACAGCGGGCGCGTCTACTCCGTGCTCGCAGCCTTGTCGAGTACCGCCTCGTAGGCGTCGAGAACATTGTTCATCCAGAAGCTGTCGCGGGCCGCCGCCGCGCCCCGTTCGCGATCCGGCGGGTTTGCGGCCAGCTTCGCGAGTGCGACGCCGATCGCGTCGGAGTCACCGGGTGGCACGATCGCTCCGAAGCCGGTCTGCTGGACCGGCAGCCGGACCCCTGGCAAGTTGCTGGCCAGTACCGGAACGCCGGCGAGCATCGCGACGGCCTGCACGATGCCAAACGCCTCGAACGCGTTGACCGACGGCAGGGCGAACACGTCGAGCGAGGCGTAGAAGTCGCCCAAGCGGTCGTCAGGCACGAAACCCAGCATGCGCGCCCGCGGGTCGCCGCCGATCGCCTGGCGCACCTGCTCGACCACGCTGCCTCCCGCGATCTGACTGAAGTCGCCGCCGATCAGTAGACGGGCGTCCGGGTCATCGAGGTTGCGGAAGCCGCGAACCAGATGATCCAGACCTTTCTCCTGCACGATCCGGCCGAGAAATCCGACGTGCAGCCCGTTGGTCTCTCGGTAGGCCGGCCGGCCTGTGGGGACGGGTTCGATGGGCGGCGGGATCGCGACCATCGAGGGTTGGATCGATCGCCAGAGCCGACTGTGCTGGGCGTAATCCTCGCTCGTGACGGTGACCGCCGTGGCGTGACGCATGGCGATCCTGCTGGAGGCGTCCATGATCGTGGTCTGGGCGCTGTTCAGGAGACCAGGCGGGAGGCTGACATCGCAGTGGTAGGTGAGTACTACGGGGCAGCGACTGAACCGCGTGATCGGTCCGGCCTCGAGCAGTGGGAGGTGCAGATTCGCCACTTTCGCCCGTGCGGTCGCCTTCACCACTTCAACTGCGAACGTCGGGCTCACCGCACCCCGGCCGATGCGTGCAATGACCGGTGTGCGGACGACGCGCACTCCGTTGATGACCTCTTCGCGGGCGAGGTCTGGTGAGGAGCGTGTGGCGACCACCGTGACCCGGCGGCCGCGCCTCACCAGACCTTCCGCCACGTCCCGCGCCACGTTCGTCAGACCCGAGACGTACGGGGAGTAGTACATCAAGGCTATGACCAGGTCATCGGTAACGTCGGACGTCATCAGTGCACTTCCTGGAGTTCGCGAGCACGCCCGCCGATGCGGACGAGGACGGTGGCCACCAGCCATCCAGTGGCGGAGCCGATGAGGAAGCCGAGCTCCACGCGCAGCAGCAGGTCGGGCACGAGGATTACGACCACGACGCCGACGACGACCGCGGAGAGCCAGCTCCACGCCACCATGGCGTGCCGGACCGCCGCGACCATCACCTGCGTGAGAAGTACCAGACCGATGTATGCGGCGACGCCGACGGCCAACAGCGCGACGTGCCAGCCTTCGAGCACGTAGGCGGGCCCGAATACCAGGGCGACCAGCCACGGTCCGGCGAAGTACCCGATCAGCAGGGCGGCGACGGCGAGGACGACCAGCCCGGCGGTGGTCCGACGCAGCATGGTGACGACGGTGCCCGGTTGAGCGCCGTCGAGCACCCCTGCCAGCAGGGGGAGCAGGGCGCTCTGCAGCGGGACGACGAGAAACAGTGGAATCCGGGCCAGCGTGTAGGCCGCCACGAACTGCCCGGCCTGGGTCGCCTCGACGCCGGCCTGTGCGAGCGCCGGCACGATGATCGGCGGGCCGTTCAGCAGTAGTTGCGCGCACAGCGAGCCGAGCAGGAGCGGAGCAACAGCGGACGCCACCGCTCTGGAACCCAGGTACCCAAGGGTGGGATCGGGCTCTGTGGTCGCTCGGGTCCGCTTCCGCAACAGCGACAGCAGCTGTGGGGCGTGGGCCAGCGCCATCGCTACGACGAGCGTCCACGCGAACTCGGCGCTTCCCGGCTCGGCCACCACCACGGCGACGATCGCCGCAAACGTCACCCGCAGTACGCTGTCGAACAGCATGATCAGCGCGTGGCGACCCATCCGGTCCATCCCGATGAGGGCGCCCCGGACGACAAACTGGCCCGCCGACACGAGGCAGATGACACCGAGCGCCACCACGGTCATCGAGTGACCCCCGAAGGCGTCTACGAGCAACGGCCAGCTCACGGCCAGCAGGGCCAGCTGAGCGATGGCCATCGACGCAGACGTCAGCAGCGCGGCTCTAATGACACCGAGCGGCCGCCGTCCGGCGGTCTGGAGCAGCCGGGCCGTCTCCTGTTCCACGGGGAGGAACACGCCGAACCCCGCGAGCAGTACAAGCGACCAGAACGCGCCGAAGTACGCATAATCCGCTGCGGGGACGCTGCGTGCGATGATCGCCAGGTAGACGTTGGCCAGCAGCCCCGACGCCACGATGCCGAGGCCCACGAGGCCGAGCGACCGAGTCCGCGAGGCGGGCATGGGAGCCAAGGATCCTGCCCTCCGTCGAGTTGGTTGACGTCGAACACGTCGAGTCGGCTGTCGCCGATTATGCCGACACGTCGGACGAGCCACGGGCAGCGGGGTCCGACACGCGCGTGCCAACGACGGGCCGCGCTCGGTGGTTCGCCCGCTCCATGGATGATTCCGCCGTGACTTCAGCCGCGGACACGGTCCGGGACGACCGCACGCAGCCCCCGCCCCCGGTCCCGCGCCCCTGGCAGCCCCCAATGGCAGTTGCGGTCGTGACCGCGCTCATTGCCGTCGTGTGCGCGCTGTTCCTGCCGTTCGCTTCGGTGTCGGTGAACGATCCGACGGTGACGTGGCCGCAAGACCCGCTCCGCCCCCAGTCGACATTGCTGACGCTGACCGCCTACCGGCCGCTCGGCTTCGACGTGCAGTTCAGCTGCGACGTGGCACGCCTCGCGCAGGGCACGGGCGGGGTGATCGTGTCCACGACCGTGCCGGGATCGCAGCTCCCGTTGGGTCTCGCCGCCACCGCCACCGACGGGAAGGTGGAGGTCCGTGCCCAGGGCGACGTCCTGCTCGATGAGCCCGTCCCCGTGGGTCCTTGTGCCTACCGGATAACCGGGGAGAGCCGCGGTCGGCCCGTCCTGCTGGCGACGCCAACCGATCCCAACGATCCCGCAGGGCCCGATCCGGCGGCATTCGCGCAGCGGGGGGACGCCGAGATCGTGATCACCCGTGACGGCTCCGAGCTGCGTCGGGCGCCGAGCAAGCAGCTCCCCGACGTGGATGCTCTCGCGACGTCTGTTACGGCGGTGCCCGCCGCGGGCGGGCTGTCGGTCTCGCTGCGCATCGACGACGAGTTCACCAGTAGCCCCACCCCGTTGAAGACGGCGGTGACGGCACTGCTCGTGGTGGCGCTCGCGGCGACCGCTGCCCTGTTGTGGTGGACCGACCGCGGCGTCCCGCGACGGCGCCGGCAGTTCGGGTGGCCGCGTGTCGTCGACGTGGCCGTTCCCGCGTTGATTGTCTTCTGGATGTTCGTGGCGCCCGCCACCGACGACGACGGCTACTACGCGGCGATGTCCCGCAACTCCGTCCTGTCGGGCGAGGTCGGCAACTACTATCAGCTCTACGACCAGAACTTCACCCCGTTCACCTGGTACTACCAGGCTCTCGGGTGGTGGCAGCAGTTCGCCGGCAACGCTCCGGTCGCGCAGCGCATCCCGGCTGTGATCCTCGGCGTCGTCACATGGTTCGTGCTGCGTCGCTTCGCAGCCACCGCGATCTCGGAGTGGTCGGCGGGCCGCCGATGGGCGAGTACGGGGGCCAATGTGGTGCTCGCCGTCGTGTTCCTGTCGTGGTGGCTGCCGCAGGGCATGGGGGTGCGTCCGGAGACCATGGTGGCGCTGTGCGGGGCAGCCACGCTGATCGCCGTGCTCGTCGCCGCACGGACCGGTCGGCTTGCGGTGGCTTGGCTGGCGTTCGCGCTGGCCGGGCTCGGCTTCGCGGCGCACCCGACCGGGTTCACGATGTTCGCACCGCTGCTGGCGGGGCTCCCGCTGCTGTGGCCGCTGGTCCACGTGACCAATGCCAGGGCGGTGACCGCGGCACGCGGGATCGCCGTGCTCTCCGGCGGGATGGTGGCGCCGTTGTTGGCGTTCTGTGACGGGGCGGTGCGCGACTTCCTGCGGGGTCAGACCCTGTTTCTCTCGATTCAGGGTCAGGAGAGTTGGACCACCGAGATCCAGCGATACCAGTGGCTGCTCAGCGGGATCCCGATGGGCAACTTCGCCAAGCGTGCGGCGGTACTGGCCTGCATCGTCGCGGTGATCTGGTTCGCGGTGCTCGTCGTCGCCGCGCGGGCTCGCCGGGTCGCCGTACCGGTGCCGCTGTGGCTCGCCGGCTCGACCACCGCACTCTCCTTCGCCGCGCTGTGGATCACCCCGTCGAAGTGGACCCACCACTTCGGTGCGTTGGCCGGAGTCGGGTCGGTGTTCCTGGCGCTCATGCTGATCACCGGGGTACCACTGCTGGGCAGGGTGCTGGGCGGGACCCGCGTGCCGGTCGGGGTGCTCGCCGCGGTCACCGGGTCGGCGGTCGTCGCGATCGCGCTGGCGTGGCACGGACCCAACAAGTGGCCCTACGCGTGGCTCACCGGCATGCGCAGGCCGGAGCTTCCGCCCGCGGTCTCGAACGTGAATCTCGACAGCCTCCCGTTGTGGGTGCTGGCGACTGCACTTATCGCGCTGATGCTGATGATCATGGGTCGGATTCTCGGCCGCCGGTCCTCCCCGCTCGATCTGCTGAAGGCGGTGCCGATCGTCCTGGTGGTGTCACTGGCGGCCACCTCCGTGTATCTGGTCGGGACTTTCGGTGCCGCGGCCGCCGCCGGCGTACCGCGGGAGGCGGTATGGGGGCAGGGCCTGAGCGACCCGCTGGCGGAGCGCTGCGGTGCGGCCGGCGTGGTCACGGTGCTCGATCCGGCCACCGCGCAGACGTTGCCGGCGGCACCCGGCCTGCCTGCACCGCCCGCACCGGACGGTTTCGTCCCCGGCGGCGGCTACTTCGGGGGCAACGCGCCCCAGGGTGCGGCCATCGAGCAGCTGTGGGGCAGCCTGGTGGTGGGCGAGGACCCGAACCCGGAACGCAGCGACGGCACGATGACGACCGGTTGGTACCAACTCCCGGCCGGCACGACCAACGGTGGCGCGGAAGTCGCCATTCAGGCTTCGGGCACGCTCGGCAACGGCAACTCCCTTACCGCGGTCTACGGCCGTAGGGCAGGCGGCGCGGTCGTCGACGTCGACCGGCAGCAGATCGCTGATTCTGCTCAGTCTCCCGCCTGGCGCACCAGGGTCCTGACGCCTCCGGAGGCGGCCGAGGTCGTGCGGCTGGAGGCGGTGGACGCCAGCGGCGCGGCCCACGGCTGGCTGGGCTTCACCGCCCCGAGCCTCCACCAGCCGGTGGTCCTGAACCAGCTTGTGCCGGCTGGTGATCCGGTCGCTCTTGGCTGGCAGATGGCCTTCGCCTACCCCTGTCAGCGGCAGGTACGCGTGGTGGACGGCATCAGCGAGCCGCCCACGTTCGGCGTCGCCTGGGGCGATCAGGCGCTGTCCGGCCTCGGCGACGCGACGTGGCAACCGTTTCGGGGCGGGGTGTACGGCCAGGTTCCGAGGACCCAGTCGGTGCTCCAGCTGGCCACGATTGGCCCTGTCGACCCCAACATCCAGGTGTTCCAGTTCAGCAGCCCCTACCCGAGCGACGCCTATTCCCTCAGCACCGAGCGGCGGACGGTGAGTGGCGCTTCGAGAGGGGTCGGCTGACCCTTGTGCCGGTGGCCACCCACACCGCCGCTACCCTCGGCGTCCGTGAGCTATACGGGATACGACCTCGTCATCGTCGGCTCGGGCTTCTTCGGCCTGACCATCGCCGAGCGGGCAGCGGCCGAGTTGGGCAAACGGGTCCTGGTGCTAGAGCGGCGCTCGCACCTGGGGGGTAACGCGTACTCGGAGCCCGAGCCGGAGACCGGAATCGAGGTGCATCGTTACGGAGCCCACCTGTTCCACACCTCGAACGAGCGGGTGTGGGAGTACTGCAACCGCTTCACCGCGTTCACCGGCTACCAGCACCGGGTCTTCGCCCGCGTCGGCGAGCAGGTCTACACGTTCCCGATGAACCTCGCGCTGATCAACCAGTTCTTCGGCCGGTCCCACACGCCCGACGAGGCCCGCGCGCTGATCGCCGAGCAGGCCGGCGAGATCAAGTCCAAGGACGCGAAGAACCTCGAGGAGAAGGGCATCTCGCTGGTCGGGCGCCCGCTCTACGAGGCGTTCGTCAAGGGCTACACCGCCAAGCAGTGGCAGACCGACCCGACGAAGCTCGATGCGTCGATCATCAGCCGGCTGCCGGTGCGGTACACGTTCGACAACCGGTACTTCAACGACACCTTCGAGGGCCTGCCCGTCGACGGCTACACCGCCTGGCTGACGAAGATGGCCGACCACCCGAACATCGAGGTCCGCACCGGAGTCGACTACTTCGACGTGCGTGAGGAGATCCCGGCCGGCACGCCGACGGTCTACACCGGCCCGCTGGACCGCTACTTCGACAACGCCGAGGGCGAACTCGGGTGGCGGACGCTCGACTTCGAGCAGGAGGTCCTGCGCCACACCGGTGACTTCCAGGGCACCCCGGTCATGAACTACAACGACCAGGACGTCCCGTTCACGCGGATCCACGAGTTCCGCCACTTCCACCCGGAGCGCGACTACCCGAGCGACAAGACGGTGATCGTCCGGGAGTACTCGCGGTTCGCCGACCCCGGTGACGAGCCGTACTACCCGATCAACACCGCCGAGGACCGCGTGAAGCTCACCCGCTACCGCGACCTCGCCCGCAAGGAGACGGCCAACGCGAACGTGCTGTTCGGCGGCCGCCTGGGCACCTACAAGTACCTCGACATGCACATGGCGATCGGGTCGGCGCTGACGACGTTCGACAACCGCATCGCGCCCTACTTCACCGACGGCCACGCTCTCGCCGGCTCCGAGTCGACGAGGACCGAGGCGACATCGTGACCCGGACCGCCGAGAAGTCCGCCGTCCCCACCGAGGAGCGCGCGGTGACCAGCCTTCTCCAGCGGGTGATCCTGCCCCGCACGGGTGACCCGATGGGCGTCCGCTCCCTGTACGTCGACGAACGCTCCGGACTCCAGCTGGCGACCGTGGGGGGCAGCGGCGGCGGGCCGTCGCGGCCGATCGACCTCGTGGGGTCGGCTGTCGGCGCACGGCGACTCCGCACCCTGTCCCGGACGGCCGCGATGGTGCCCGAGGGGAGCGAGGTGTCGTTCGGGGCGTACTTCAACGCTTTCGCGGCGGGCTACTGGCGGCGGTGGAGCAGGCTCACCGAGGTGCACCTGCGCCTGACGCTGGACGGTGCCGGCCGCGTCGACGTCTACCGCACGAAGTCCGACGGCTCCCGCATCTTCGAGCGCGGCGTGGTCGTCAGCGGGCGCCAGGAGCTCGACGTGGCGCTGGACCTGCGCCCCTTCCAGGACGGCGGCTGGTACTGGTTCGACCTCACGACCGACTCCGGCGAGCTGACGCTGCTCGCGGGCGGCTGGTACGCCGCGGAGGAAGCCACCGGGCGCGCCGCCGTGACGATCGGGATGCCGACGTTCAACCGGCCTGCCGACTGCGTCGCCACCCTGACCGCGATCGGGGAGGACCCGCTGGTCCTCGACACCGTCACGGCGGTGATCATTCCGGACCAGGGCACCCGCAAGGTCCGCGACGAGCCCGGGTTCGAGGCCGCGGCCGCGCGCCTCGGCGGCAAGCTGCGGATCATCGACCAGCCCAACCTCGGCGGCTCCGGCGGCTACGCCCGCATCATGTATGAGGCGCTGCGCACCACCGACTGCGAGCAGATCCTCTTCATGGACGACGACATCCTGCTCGAGCCGGACTCGGTGCTCCGCGCGGTCGCCTTCTCCCGGTTCTCCCGCGAGCCGATGCTCGTCGGCGGGCAGATGCTCTCGCTGCAGGCCCGGTCGCAGCTCTCGACGATGGGCGAGGTCGTCGACCGCAACGCCTTCCTGTGGCGCAACGCACCGGGGACCGAGCCGCACCACGACCTCGCCGACCGGACGCTGCGCCAGACCCCGTGGCTGCACCGTTGCACCGATGTCGACTACAACGCGTGGTGGATGTGCCTGATCCCGCGAGCCGTCGCCGAGGACGTCGGGCTGCCGCTACCGCTGTTCATCAAGTGGGACGACGCCGAGTACGGCCTGCGCGCACGGTCGCGCGGCTATCGCACGGCGACGGTGCCGGGCATCGCGATCTGGCACATGTCGTTCCTGGAGAAGGACGACACGAGCGACTGGCAGGCCTACTTCCACTACCGCAACCGCTACGTCGCCGCGGCGCTGCACGGGCCCGACAACCCGCGGGCGCTGCTGCGCGACACGGTCAAGCGGACGGTGCGGCACCTGCTGCTGATGGAGTACTCCGCGGTGGCGCTGCAGGAGATGGCGCTGCGTGACTTCCTCGCCGGCCCGGAGGCGCTGTTCGACTCGCTGCCCACCGTGCTCGGCAAGGTCCGGGCGAAGCGGGCCCAGTACGACGACGGCCGGCCGCTCGACCCGGCCACGCAGATACCGCTCTCGGACCTCGACGCGCTCGCTGCCCAGGTGTTCCCCGAGCCGCCGACCAGGAAGCTCGCCATCGTCAAGAGCCTGGCCCGCAGCGTGGTACGCAACCTGCGCGCCCCCGATCCCGCGCACCACGCCACGCCGCAGCGCAACGTCCCGTCGCGTCAGGCGCTGTGGTTCGTGCTCTCGCGGCTGGACTCGGCCACCGTCACCACGCCTGACGGGCGAGGGGTCACGTTTCGCCGTCGCGACCCGGCGCTGTTCCGCTCGATGCTCCTGACGTCGGTGCGCCAGTTGCGCGACGTGGCGAAGGAGTGGCCGGAGCTCCGGCGCCGCTACCGGGCCGCGTTGCCGGAGCTCAGCAGCCACGAGGCCTGGCGGCGGGAGATCTTCGAGCGCTGACCACGGCCGACGGTGGGGCCGACCGGCCTCACCGTCGAGCCGTGGACGTCGAACTCAGAAGCGCGCCACCGTCCGGGTGGTGCCGATGAGCAGGCCCTCGGTGAACAGGTCCACGCCGAAGGTGGCGTTGAGAGCCCCCGCGGCCTCGCTGGTGAGCGACACCTCGACGTTGCGGATGGTCAGCCGGCTCTTCGTAGCCCCGATCCGGGCGTTGCCGGTGTCCAGCGCGAGCAGCGGGACGCGGGTGTGGGTGCCGCTCACCCGGGCCGTGAGCACACCCGCGGTGGTGTCGATGACGAAGTCCTCGACCCCGAGACTCACGCCACCCGCGGCGAACCGGAGGCCGCCGTCGTGCTCGATCGTCCCGGCGGCGGTGGCCGGTACGACGTCGCCGCCCGTGATCGGGAACGTGAAGCGGCGACCCTGGCCCGACGCCCCGCTGATCGCGGTGACGGACACGCCGTTGTCGGCCAGCACGCCGGCCGTGCCCCGGTCGATGCGCAGGCTCGTGCGGCCACCGTCGAGGTGCACCGCCTCGGCGGCCGGGTGTGAGGAGTGCGTGGCGAGCGCGGGCGTGGCCAGCGCGGGCGTGGCGAACGCGGAACTCGCCGCGGCCATCGCGAGCAGGAGGAGCGGGATGCGGACGACCTTGCGGATCTGCACAGCGTGGTCCCTTCGACGGCGGCCACCCTGTCGTGGCCTGCATACCCCCTACCTCCGTGGAGAGCGGTTCGGATGCAGGCCCGGCCGTCCGGTCCCGGTCGGGAGCCCGGCGCCGTGACGGCGGGCTACTCGTCGATGTCGTAGAGCCGGGCCCAGTTCGCGCGGCTGGTGAGCCGGCCCATCTCGTCGCGGTAGAGCTGGGCCGTCGCCGGTCCCTCGGACACGAACCGGCGGAACAGCCGGCCGCCGCGCCGGGCCAGTTCCAGGGCGCGGGACCTGTCGCGGGTGCGCACCCGGAAACCCTGCTCGGACATGTCGGTGACCACCGCGCGCTCGAAGGTGGACACGTGCCACCAGTGCGCATCCCCGGCCGTGACGAACCCGGTGCGGTGCGCGGAGCGGTCGGTCAGGTGGAACGCCGCACGCTTGAGCCAGGTGAGGTGCTCACTGCCGGGCGGGTTGGCGGCCCGGACGACCTGGAGGTCGCGGAAGTCGTCGCGCGCGTCGGTCATCGGGTGCATCACCGTCTCCGGGTACGCGGACCGGATCTTGCGGATCTTCCCCGCGGCCGCCGCCGAGCCGTCGTGCAGCACCGACGGACCCTCCAGGAAGTCCTCGACGGCCTCGAGCAGCGTCGCGGCCAGCCCGTACTGCATGCCCACCAGGTACTGGGAGAACAACCCGGCCAGCCGCCGCGTGATGCGCCGGACGGAGAAACCGGAGTGCAGGGCCGCGGTGATCAGGCCGTTGCGCATGTTGAAGTAGCGGTGCCACTCGTCCCAGTCCTTCCACCCGAAGTCGGCGTGCCACACGCCGGCACCGGGCAGCGCGACCGTCGGGAAGCCGTGCGCGCGCGCCCGGTACCCGAACTCGATGTCGTCCCACTGGAAGAACAGCGGCAGCGGGTAGCCGACGGCCCGCACGATCGCGGCCGGGATCAGGCACGACCACCAGCCGTTGTACTCGGTGTCGACCCGCTGGTCCTGCACTGTCGGCAGGTCGCGGGCGTCCTTGCCCAGCAGGTAGGCCTCCCGCATCGCGCCCGGCACCGGCATCCCGACCTGGAGCAGCTCGGGTTCGGCCCGCTCGGCCGAGATGTGCAGGTGTGCGGGGTGCAGCAGGTTGAGCATCTGCCCGCCCACGATCGTCGGGTGCGACGTGCTCGCGGCGAACGCGGTGAGCCGGATGAGGATCTCCGGTTCCAGCAGCACGTCGTCGTCCATGAGCAGGACGTCGTGGTGCTGGTCGGGTTCGCCTGCCGTGGCGTCGAACAGGCCGCGGGTGAACCCGCCCGCGCCACCGAGGTTGGGCTGGCGGACGTAGCGCAGTCGCGTCCCGAGCGCCGCGGACACCTCCGCGAACCGTGGCCGGGACTCCAACGGGTCGCTGCCCTGGTCGACCACCTGGACGGTGCCGACGGCGTCGAGCGCCTCCGGGTCGTGGGCCAGGGCCTGCAGGGTGTTGAGGCAGTCGTCGACCCGGTTGTAGGTGCAGATGACCACGTCGGTGCGGGGGACCGGGCGCGAGATGGCCACGCTCCACCGGACGTCGGAGACGGTGAGCTCGCCGGTCTCGGTGGTGATCTCCAACCACATGCCGCCGCCGTCGACGAAGCGGTCGACGCGACCCACGAGACGGATCTCCTCGCCGGTGGCATCCTCGACGTCGTGCGCGGCGATGATCCGCGAGACCTTGTTCGAGTCCGACGCCATCAGCCGCACGCGTCCGGTGCCGGACAGGACGGCGTCGGCGTCGATCTCCGCGACCGGTGTCCAGCGCTGCCAGTAGGTGGCGTGGAAACGGCCGAAGTAGGTGTTGGTGCTGACCCGGCTGCCCGGAGCCAGCCGGACGCGGGTGCGTTCACGGCGGGCGGCGCCGGACTCGACGACGGAGTACAGGTCCTCGGGAACCAGCGCCGACGGGCCGAAGAACAGGCCGCGCTGGGCGAGCAGTCGCGTGGACGTGGTGCCGTCACCGTCCGTTCGCACCGTGGCCGGAATCGTCATCGCCGTGGCCGGAACTGTCGACGTCGTGTCCGTGCTGTCCGGTGTGCGGAGCATGCGGAGCCCTCCGGTCGGGTACCTGGACGTCCATTGTGAGGGAACGGGTGGGGGCTCAGCCGACGGGGTCGAGTCCTGGGACCCTGGCGTGGCCGTCGCTCTGCCAGCCCGGCACGGTCCGGTTCGTGACGGCGGGCACGGGTGTGGCCAGTGGCTGGATCGGGTCCCAGCGATAGAGCTGCACGGCGTCCCGCGTCGGATCGCCCCGCAGGTAGGTGGCCATCCGCTGCTCGGTGACGAGCAGGCGAGGTGCGGCGAAGGGCCCGCCGAAACCGGGCGCGTATGTGATGCCCGCGGCGTCGCTCGACGCCGGGGTCCCGACCCGCCACCGCGCGAGACCGGCCGTCCCCAGCGGCAGCGGCTCGGGTTGCAGGCACCCGAACAGGAAGGCCACGGGCCAGTCGAGGATCGCGCTGCTGCCGGGGGGGACGAGATCGAGCATCGGCGTCACGCGGGGCACGCGGGGGAGCGACGCGAGCGCCGGGGAGCGCGACCCGGCCGTCGGCGCGTCGACGACGAGCCGCACGGAGTCGGCCTCGGCCGGCACCACCTGCCGGTTGTCGCGCGGCTCGGCCGACCCGGGGTCGATGCGCCGGCGGTCGACGACGCGGTCGCCGTCGCCGAACTCGACGTAGAGGGCGTCACCGGGGCGGGTCTCACCGGAGGTCGTCACGACGACGGGCAGGCTGCCGTCGCGCTGTGCGGCGTCCAGACCGAACCACGCCGTCGCGGAGCTGCCCGCGATGGCGAGCCCGGGCACTGTCCGTCCGCCGATGTCGACGGGCCGGACGGCGCGGGTGACCGAGCCGGTCCGCGCCGGGAGCAGCCCGGCGGCCGGGTCGGTCTCGACCGACAGCAACCGTTGCAGGCCGCACGGTTCACCGGCGAGCGTCGCGACTCCGTCGGACGCGAGGGTGTAGCTGTCGCGGTGGCCGGCGGCGATGCGGGCGAGGCCGCCCACCTGGAGGGCGAGCACGGCCACGAGCACGACGGCCACGAGCGGTGCCGGGGCCGGCACGCGGCGCGGCACGGTGACGGTGGCCGCCCCCCCGGAACGCAGCCACGCCGAGCGGGCGCCGAGGGTGACCACGAGCAGTCCTCCGGCGGCGGCCACGAGCGTGGCCACCGGCACGCCGGCCACCTGCGGCGGCAGGGTCGAGAACGTCGGCGCGAACCAGTCGGACGCGTAGGGCCAGCGGTTGTATCCGGCGAGCACCAGCACCCCGACGCCCGTGGTCGCCGCAAGGCCGACGACCATCGGCCGGGCCCGATCGCGCAGGGGCGCCGCCGAGAACGCCACGAGGCCCAGGACGAGGACGGCCGCGCCGTAACCCGCGACGTCGCCGAAGTGCTGCGTCCACTTCGTCGGGGTGACGGTCATGCTGGCCAGCGCCAGGAGGAACCCGAACACCAGGCGCCGCGCCGGACCGGGTGCGATCCCCGTCCGCCACCGCCGCAACGACCACAGCACGCCGGCCGCCGCGAGGAGCGTGAACAGCACTGCTGCCCGCCGCCCGATCGCGCCCTGGAACGACTCCGGCTCCAGCAGCGCCGAGTACCGCTCGTACTCCTGGTAGAAGGGCACACCCCCGCCGATCAACGCCCGCACCCGCGTGGCCTCCAGCATCCCGGCGAGGCTCTGGTCGGACACCATCAGCAACACCGCCGACGCCGGCGCGGCCAGCAGGGCCACCACCAGCGGCAGCACGTGCAGATCACGCCGTGCGCGCAGTAGTCGAAACACGGCCACGGCGGCCGCGACGAACGGCAGGAACGCCATCAGCCCACCGGGCGTCAGCGCCGTCGTCGCGCCGGCGAGGACGAGCCCGACGGCGAGCGGCAGCACCCGCCGCGTCGCGAGCGCTCGCTCGACGGCGAGGTACACGCCGAGCGACCCGACCGCGACCCACGGTTCGGGCCGCAGACCGAGGTTGAACGGGATCCACCAGGTCGCGAACGCGAGAGCCGCGACCCACGGCAGCAGGCGGCCGAAGCGGCCCAGCCGCGGCAGCACCGTCCGGGACAGCAGCCACCAGCACAGCAGGCCGAGCAGCGTGGACGGCAGCCGCATCCACAACGTCGAGGACGAGACCAGCGACCACGCCTGGTACAGCTCGTAGAACCAGCTGAACGGTGCCTCGGGCGCGTTGAGCCAGCGGTAGACGTTGCCGACGAACCCGTTGGCGGCGCTGCTGCGCACGATGCCCGCGATGTAGCCGTCGTCCACGGTGATCGACCCGATGAGCCACCACAGCCCGAGCACCGCGGTCACGGCCGCGTCGACCGGACGCGGGAGCCACCAGCGCCGCGGGAGCAGCCGCACCCGTGGCGCGACGAGGCGGTCGGCTCTGCCGAGTGCGACGAGCATCCCGAGCAGCGCCAGCACCGCGACGGCGGCCACGGTGGCCTTGAGCGGGGTGATCGTCGTCTGGAAGCGGGTGTCGGCGGTGAGGGTCAGGCCGACACCGGAGGGGGCCTCGGTGAACGCGCCCGCGACATCGGGCCGCACGTCCCCGTCCCGGGTCAGCACCGGGGTGCCGTCGACGAGGACGGTGGTGCGGTCCGGATCGGAGGTGACCGTGACGGTGCAGTCGCCCGACGGCAGCGCCGCGCCTCCGAGTTCGACGCCCGCGCTCGTGACCTGCAGTCCCCCGCCCGAGGCGACGACGCGGAGCCCGAAGAGCGGCTCGGCGGCGGGGTCGGGCGACGGGGGGACGGTGGCGAGCAGGAGGCGGTCCTGGCGGGCGGCCGTGCAGTCGATCTCCGCTGTCAGGTCGACGGGCTGGTAGGGCATCAACGGGATCGCGGCCGGGCCGTCGGTGGCGGTCCAGGAGTACGTCACCTGCGGCTGCTGCACCGGGGCGAACGGGAACACGACCGCGGCCAGCCCGGCGATCAGGCCCAGGATCAGCACGAACCGGCTGTGGGGCCCTCGTGCACGGGGTTCGCGACGGTTCGGTTCCCGGGGGCTGTCCGGCTCCGGCGGGGCCACCGACCGTGCGGGCGAGAGCACGGCGCCACCCTAGATGGTTGATTCCGTGAAGATCGTATGAGGGCGTGTCGCGGCCTCGTTGTCACGACGCCGGTCATCGGACAAGGATGCGCTGCCGCGGTGCGCCTGTCGTCGCAGGGACTGGATGGCCGGGGCGTCCGGTCCCGTCCCGTCGGGCCTGCGCCCGTGACCGGGGTGACCTCCGGCATGCCCCCGTTCTCCGGTGGTACTCCCTGCCGCGGGTCGGTGCCCCCGTTCGACGGGGGGTGTCGCCGCGGACGGGGAGCACGGGCGCCGTGTCGAGTCGTGAGTCAGCCGCCCCAACGCCTCC
>Ga0209591_10004190_pt1 | contig 16431 bp, 10 predicted proteins | sample MAT01_FD_187207 | JGI IMG/M metagenome (GOLD analysis project Ga0209591, IMG submission 187207) | Freshwater microbial communities from Lake Fryxell liftoff mats and glacier meltwater in Antarctica - MAT-01 (SPAdes) (version 2) | ecosystem: Environmental > Aquatic > Freshwater > Ice > Liftoff... | reverse complement strand
CGAGCGGCGGGCCGGCATCGCGCTGCCCCCGACCGGCACGCGGTCCGCCGCGGCGGCGGCGGCGGTGCGGCGCGGCGCGGTGGTGCGATCGTCGACGGCGGTGATCTCCTGCAGCGCCGCGGCGTCCTGCTCCGACGCCTCGAGCGCGTGGGCCGCGAAGGTCGGCGCCATCACCATGGTCACGAACATGCCGGCGCGGTGAGCGGGGAGGCCGAGATCGAGGAGCAAGGTGGCCAGCGCGATGACGACGTTGGGCGGCGGGCCGCCGCCGGCCCGCACCGCGGCGATGACCTGCAGCGACAGCCGCCAGTATGGGCGCTGCATCGCCGGGTGCCCGGCCAGGAGCTGGCGCAGGCCGAGCAGCCGCTCGTCCTCGGCGCGCATCGGCACGCCGAAGCCGGGGATGCGGCCCGCGCTGGCGAGGTGTTCGGTCACCGCGGCGGCCACGGCCTGGTCGCTGGGCTCGTCGCCGACCCGCGCGCGGATCCACGCCAGCGACGCTGCGCTGCTCGACGCGGTCCCCGGGCCCATGCGATCGCTGGCGGTGCCGAGCTGGGCCCCGAAGAAGCCGGCAAACGGGTTGCCGTACGACGACAGCGTGCGCGTCATCTTGAGCGGCCAGACCCGCGCGTCGGGTGACACCGCCGCGAGCGCGATGCAACGCAGCACCTCCCGATCGTCGTCGGAGAGCATCGGCATGCCAAAGGCACGCGCCAGCAGATCGGTCGAGTTCACCGTCGAGCCCGCGAGCTCGGCAAACACCGGCGCGCCGCAGAAGCGGTTGTCAGTGTCGCCGATGTGACCGACGCGCTGGATGGGACGGGTCATGGTTGGGCTCCTCGATCGTCGACGTATTGGAAGTCGGGCAGCCGCGCCGGATACAGCCGGATCGCGCCGGCCCGCGCGAACTGCGCCTCGGCCGCGACCGCGAGCAGGCGGGCCCAGGTGCACAGCGCGTCGACGACGAGCGGGCCGCGGATGCCGAGCCGGTAGAGCAGAGCGTGGGCGCATGCGATGCGCGTCACTGGCTGCGCAGGGAGGCCGCGCCCGAACCACCCGCGCATCTGATCGTCGAGCCAGGCCTGGGCGGCGCGGGCGTCGGGGCTGGCGTCGTCGGCGCGCGCGCAGCTGGGCACCTCGCCCTCGGTGGTCTCGAGCCAGGCGAGCCAGGGCGCCAGCTCGGTGCGCTCGTGGCGCGACAGCTCGCCGAGCCCGACCGCGCCGATCGCCACCGTCGCGCTGGGCAGCGCGCCCGCGATGCGCGACAGGAACGCGGCGTGGGCCGGGGCCTGGCCGATGTGGGTCGGCGCCAGCAACACCACCGCGACCTCGAAGGCCGCGCGCTGATCGGCGGTGGGCAGGTCGCCGCGCAAGGTGAGCCACGCGAGGTCGGCGATACCGCCGAAGCGGGCCAGATCGCCGGCGACGTCGTAGCCGTGGATGCGCGGCTCGGGGCCCGGGCTCACCACGTGCGCGACCAGCTGCTCGGGCCACGGCTCACGATCGAACGGGCCGATGTACGCGTCGCTCACTTGGCGGCTCCCGCGTGCAGGCTCTTGGTGCGCATCGCGAGGATCGGCGACGGCACCGCGCGGTCGATCCGCACGTCGACGACCACCGGGCCCGGCGCGGCCAGCGCCTGCGCGATCGCGTCGACCAGGCCGTGCTCGTCGGCGACGGTGAGGCCGATCGCGCCCTGGCAGCGCGCAAACTGCGCGAAGTCGGTGCGCGGCAGCTGGGTCTCGAGCGGCTGCATGCCGAGCGCCTGCATGCCATGCTCGTTGAGGCCGAGCTGGGCGTCGTTGAGGACGATCCACAGCACCGACGCGCCGTAGGCGACCGCGGTGTTGATCTCGTTGTTCATCAGCATCGCGCCGTCGCCGACCACCGCGACCGCGCGGCGTGAGCCGGCGAGGGCGGCGCCGACGCAGCCGGTGGTGAAGTGACCCATCGAGCCCCAGGCCGCGCTGGTGCGATAGCGGCCCGGGCTCGCGAAGCGCAGCGCGTAGTTGCACCAGGTGAACGAGTTGCCCGACTCGCTCATCACCACGGCGTCGCTGCCGTCGACGATCAGGTCTTGCACGACCTGCATGAGGTACCCGGGACGGACGTCGGTTGCCTGGGGCGCGAGGCGCGGCGGCGCGGGCAGGCCCGCGAACGTCGTCGGCGCGGTCAGCGCGCGGCGGGCGTACCAGCCGGTGGCGCGAGCCCGCGCGTCGAGCGCCAGCAAGAACGCGCGCGCGTCGGCGACCACGCCGAGCCCCTCGGTGCCGGGAAACGCCGCGCCGAATGCGCTGGGATCGAGATCGACGTGGATCCAGCCCCGCGCCGGGCGGGCCTGATCGGACAGGAACGACGTCACCTCGCCGAGGCGCGTGCCGAGGACGAGCAAGATCTCGGGGCGCGCGTCGGTGAAGAACGCGCTCACCGACTCGTGGGCGCCGGCGCCCGACACGCCGACGAACAGCGGGTGGCGCTCGTCGAAGACGCCCTTGGCGCGCGGCGAGGAGATCACCGGCAGGCCTGCGGCCTCGGCGAACGTGCGCAGCTCGGCGGTGGCGTGGCGGGCGCCGTGGCCGACCCAGATCGCGGCGGTGGCGGTGGCCAGGCGATCGAGCGTGGCGTCGATGGCGGCGAGCGGCGCAACCGCCTCGGCGATGGCCCAGGTCGCGGTGCGCGGCGCGGTCGCGGCGTCGACGAGCAGGGTCTGCAGCGACCACGGCATCGCGAGGTGCGCGACGTAGCCGCCGGGCCGGGCCCAGCCGCCGGCGAGCTGCTGCAAGAAGTGGCCGAGCTCGGCCACGGTCTCGGGCTGCGCCGCCAGGTGGAACAGCGGCCCGGCGGTGGTGAGGCCGGCCGGCGTGGTGCCGGGGCCAGTCTCCTGTACGGCGCCGCGGCCGAGCTGCGGGCGCGAGGTCGCGCCCGACACCAGCAGCACCTTGGCGCCGTCGGCCCGCGCCGCCATCACGCCATTGAGCGCATTCCACAGGCCGGGGCCGGTGGTGACGACCACGACCGTGGGCCGGCCGCTCGCGAAGTGGGCCTCGACGGCGGCGAAGGCGGCCCCGGCCTCGTGCCGGGTGTGGCGCAGCCGGATCGGCGCGCGGCACAGGCCGTCGGCGAAGGCCGCGATGCCGCCGCCCAGCACGCCGAAGGCATCGCGCACGCCCAGCCGCGCGAGCTCGCGCCCGACCAGGCGCGATGCGGTGAAGGCCTCGGGGGCTTGCCAGGTGGACTTGCCGCCCCAGCCGACGACGTCGCCTTCGGGCGAGTCGGTGGGAGACGCGGCGGTGGAGCGATGCGCGGTGGTTGGGGTCGTCACGGTTCGGGTGGGTGACGCACCGTCCCCACGATCTTCTGGGGTGACCGCACGATTCTCTTCGAGACAGTCCAGCGCCCTGGCGGGGTCGCGCGCGCGATGGCGCCGAGTCGCGCGCACACCCTGCCCGTCCCGGGTTCAGCTACGCCGGGGATCGCCGTCGAGGTCCGCGTCCTCTTCAGCGAACAGCGCTTGCTTCACGGCGACCAAGTCGATCGGCTTCACGAGGTGTCGGTGGAAGCCGGCCGCCAACGAGCGGCGGCGATCTTCTTCGAGTCCGTATCCAGTCAACGCGACCAGTCGAACTGCGTGCCAGCTGGGCATGGCACGGAGACGTCGTGCCAACTCGTGCCCATCCATCACCGGCAACCCGATGTCGAGCAGCGCGACGTCGGGCACGATGGTGGTCGCCAGCTCGAGAGCCTGGGACCCGTCGAGAGCGATGTGAACGTCGCACCCCAACTCCGTCAAGAGCTCGCCGAGCATCGAGGCGGCATCCTCGTTGTCATCCACGAGGAGGACGACGCGCTGTCGGCGGCGGTCGACCGGTTGCGGCGGCGCCAAGACCTCGGCGCTGGCGTCTCCGGCTCTCGACGCGAGGACGCTGACGTCCGCTGGCAATCGCACCGTGAACTCGCTGCCCCGGCCTTCTCCGTCACTGACAGCCTCGACCCGGCCACCGTGAAGCGCGACGAGGCTACGCACCAGCGCCAGGCCAAGCCCAAGACCGCCCTGTCGTCGATCGCTGTCCTGGGGAGCTTGCACGAACATCTCGAACACCCGCGGTAGCAGACTGGGCGCGATGCCGGTGCCGTTGTCGCGAACCCGCACGGCGATCTCACCCGCGTCGTACGCCGCGCTGACCGCGATGGTGCCCCGCGGTTGGGTGTAGCGCGCGGCGTTGCTGAGCAAGTTGGAGAACACCTGCACGAGTCGTTCGGGGTCGCCGTCGACGGTCAGGCCGCGATCGACCGCGCAGGTGAGCTTGTGCTGCCGTTGCTCGATGAGGGGCGCCGCCAGCTCGATCGAGTCGGCGATCACGTCCGCGATCACGACGCGTTGGCGTCGAAGCGCGATCTTGCCCTGGGCAACCCGTGAGACGTCGAGGAGGTCCTCGACGAGGCGCATCATGTGGCGGACCTGGCGCTCGACGGCGTCGAGGGCACGATCGTTTCGCTCACCGGGCTTCTGTCGGAGGAGCGCGACCGCGGTCAGGATCGGCGAGAGTGGATTGCGGAGCTCGTGGCCGAGCATGGCGAGGAACTCGTCTTTGGCGCGGCTTGCGGTTTCGGCGAGGCTGCGCGCCGCCTGCTCGGCCACCAAGAGGTCCTCGCGGGCTTGTTCGACCCGCTTGCGTTCGCTGATGTCGCGAAAGAACACCGCGATCCCGCCATCGCGCGACGGAAAGGCGTCGACCTCGCTCCACGAATCGAGCGGCGCGTCGTGCTCTTCGAAGTGGAGGTCGATACGTTCGTCCATCACGCGGTGGTATTCGGTCCAGTACTTGGACGCCGGATCCGCGGCGGCCGGAAACACCTCCCAGAACACGCGCCCGAGAATCTGCTCTCGCGAGGTCTGGGAGATCCGCTCTTGGTTTCGATTCACCATGACGATGCGCCATTGACGGTCGAGGAGAACGAACGCGTCGCCCATCGACTCCAAGGTCTCGGTGACCCGCATCAAGGACGTCTTCTGGTCGTCGATGTCGGTGTTGATGCCGACCCAGCGGACGAGCCGGCCCGAGTCGTCGTGCATCGGCATGACGCGGGTGAGGAACCACCGAGGCACGCCATCGTGGCGGCGCAGCGGGAACTCCATCTCGAACGGTTGCCCAGTCGCGATGCACTCCTGCCACCGGGTCATCACGCTCGGCAGCACCTCGGGATCGTGGACGGCCTGCCATCCCCATCCCTCCATCGAGGAGGGGGTGGTACCGGTGTACTCGTACCAGCGCGGGTTGTAGTAGTCGATGAAGCCATCCGGCTTTGCCCACCACGCGAGCTGAGGCATCCCTTCGATCATCGTCCGGAAGTGACGCTCGCTCTGTGCGGCCCGCGCCAGCGACTCCGCGACCTGCCTCTCCGCGGCTTTTTGGGCGGTGATGTCCTCCCAGACGACGACGACCTGCCCCATCGCTGGGTAGATGCGCTGGCGGGACCAAAGCTGCTCGTATTCGAACTCGAGCCGCTCGAGCTGCGAGGCGCCCGACGCGACGCGCTCGAACGCCGCCTGGAACGGATGGCCTGAGAGCTCAGGAAATACGTCGAGGTAGGTGCGGCCAACCACGTCGTCGAGTGCCTTGGCGAGCAGCTGCAAGCCCGGCGGATTGACATAGACGTAGGTGCCGTCCGTAGCAAACAGGCTCGCGGGGAGATCGAGCGCGGCAAAGGCCTCACCGAGGTGAGCGGAGCGCGGCGGCATCCGAAGCACGCTACACCACCTCGCGGTCGTCAGCCGGCGCGGGCGAGGGACGGGCGCATCGCCGCCGACTTGCCCTCGCGCCACAGCTCGCGCTCGACGGCGAGGAGCAGCGGGCCAAAGGTGGTGCGGTCGAGCGCCGACACCACGAACCCGCCGCCGTGAGCGGCCAGGTAGTCCGCGTCCTCGGGGCGCAGCCGGTCGACCTTGTTCCACACCAAGAGCCGCGGCTTCTCGGCGAGGCCGAGCTCGGACAGGAGCTTGTCGACCGCCGCGATCTGCTGGTCGCGATCGGGGTCGCTGGCGTCGACCACCTGGATGAGCAGGTCGGCGTCGGTCATCTCCTCGAGCGTGGCGGCGAAGGCGGCGCGCAGGTCGGGCGGTAGGTCGCGGATGAACCCGACCGTGTCGGTGAAGATGACCTCGCGCTCGTCGGGGAAGCGGAGCCGGCGGCTGACCGGGTCGAGGGTCGCGAAGAGCTTGTTCTCGGCGCGGGTCTCGCCGTCGGTGAGCGCGTTGAGCAAGGTCGACTTGCCGGCGTTGGTGTAGCCGCACACCGCGACGATGGGCAGGCCGCGCCCGGTGCGGCGCTGGCGGCGCAGCCGACGATCGCTGCCGAGGTCGGCGATCTTCTTGTCGAGCAGGTGGATGCGATCGCGCGCGCGCCGGCGCGAGATCTCGAGCTTGGTCTCGCCGGGACCGCGCCCACCGATGCCGCCGGTGAGGCGCGACATCATCGTGTTCTTCTCGATGAGCCGGGGCAGGGTGTAGCGCAGCTGGGCCAGCTCGACCTGCAGCTTGCCGTCCTTGCTTTCGGCGTGCTGCGCGAAGATGTCGAGGATGAGCATCGTGCGGTCGATGACCTTCAGCTCGGTGGTCTCGCTGATGGCGCGGGCCTGGCCCGGCGACAGGTCGTGATCGAACACGACCAGCTCCACGCCGAGCTGCATGGCGCGCAGCAAGATCTCGTCGAGCTTGCCGCGCCCGACCAGGTACTTGGGGTCGGCGGAGGGCCGACGCTGGATCATCAGATCGGCGACCTTCACCCCAGCGGTGCGGCACAGCTCGCGCAGCTCGGCGATGCGGGCCTCGGAGTCGGCGGCGCGACCGATGGCGACGTGGACCACCAGCGCGCGATCGCGGCCGTGGTCGGTCGCGGCGACCTTGCGGGTCTTGCCGTACGCGCCCTCGAGCGACCCGATCAGCGACGTGAAGTCGGTGGTCGGCGCGTGGACCGACTCGGGTGGCAGCTCACGCCACGGTCGATCGGCGGGACCGTCGGGCAGCAGGTGGCCGAGGTAGAGCTTGCCCGGGCGACCGCCGGGATCGACCGCGATCGCGGCCACCAGATCGAGCCGCAGGAGCGCGAGGTCGGTGAGGTCGTCGCGGGTCAGCGACTCGCCGCGCAGGTGGGTGTGGACCAGCCGCAGGCCGCGGAAGCGACCCTGGGCGCCGCGCAGACGGCCGACATCGGGTAGCACGATCTTCGAGGCATCGCCGACGAAGACGTGGGTGATCGCGCCGCGGCGATCGATGAACACCCCGACCTGGCGGTGTAGCTCGGCAGACAGTTCTGCGAGCGTGCCAGCCAGCTCCGCGCTCACGACCTCGGTCGGTGCAACGCGGCGCCGGTACACGCGCTCGAGGGCCTGCAGCTGGCTGGACTTGAGTCCGGCGATGTTGCCGGTGACTTCGACGGTCATTCGCCCCTCGACTATACGGCACGGACCGACGGCGGCGTATACTGCGCGACGTGCCGCGGTTTCGTGCGCTGGTCTTGCACCACGACCCCACGGTCGTGGCGGAGCTGACCGAGCTGGTCGCCAGCCAGGAGCTCGCGGTCGAATCGACCACGTCGGCGACCGACGCGTTGCGCCGGGTGCGCACCGCGGCACCCCACGCGATCATCGTCGGCCACGCGCCGCCCGACCTCGACGGCCTCGGCTTCCTGGAGGGCACCATCGCGATCGCGCCCGACGCGCTACGTGTGGTGGTCGTCGAGGCCCACGACCTGGCCGCCGCCGTCGAGCAGCGCGCGGCCGACGCGCCGACGATCATCCGCGTGGTGGCTCGCCCCGGCGAGCGCACCCAGCTCACCGCGATGGTCCGCGAGGCGGTCAAGATGCTCGGGCTCGTCGAAGATCAGCGCGTGCTGGTGCGGCGCCTCGCCAACGAGCACGAGCGGCTCAAGCGGCGCGGCACGCTCCTCGACGTCGTCGTCAAGGAGCGCACCAAGGAGCTCGAGGACAGCTACCTCAAGCTCAAGGAGGCCAACCGCCAGGCCCTGTTCGGGCTGGCCGAGGCGATCGAGGCCAAGGACCCGTACACCAAGGGCCACTGCGGGCGCGTCGCCGCGTACACGCTGACCTTGGCGCGCGAGGCCGGCTATCCCGACGATGGCCTCGAGACGCTCGAGTTCGGCGCGTTCCTCCACGACATCGGCAAGATCGGCATCCGCGACTCGGTGCTGCTCAAGCCGGGCCCGCTCGACGATGCCGAGTGGATCCACATGCGCGAGCACCCGGTGAAGGGCTACGAGATCGCGCGCAAGGTCGAGATGCTGCAGCCGATCATGGCGGCGGTGCGCAACCACCACGAGCGCTGGGACGGCACCGGCTATCCCGATCGCATCAAGGGCGCGGCGATCCCGCTGGCGGCGCGGATGGTGGCGATCGCCGATGCCTTCGACGCGATGATCACCGAACGCCCCTACAAGGCCGCGCTGCCGCTGGCCGAGTGCGAGCGCCTGCTACGCAAGAACAGCGGCATCATGTTCGACCCCGAGCTGATCGAGCTGTTCATCGACCGCAAGCTGGGCGAGCTGTACCAAGACGTCGACGACGCCGACTCGCTCGACGGCACAGGCCGTTGACTCGTAACGGTATCGCTACGGGTTTGTGACCCGGGGGCGGAGCTGCGCCGCGCCCGCCGGGCTGCTACGACGGCGGCTTGCCGCTGTCATCGAGCGCGGTGAGCGCGATCGCCAGCGCCTTCTTGGCGCGCAGCACGGTCGCCTCGTCGGTCTTGATCTTCTGGTAGGCCTTCAGGACCTGCTCCTGGTAGGTCGCGTTCTCGCGCTCCAGCTCGTCGAGCTGCGTGGTCAGCTCGGTGACCCGCTGGTCGCGGGCCGCGATCGCCGCCTGGTGCTCGGTGAGCGCGAGGTCGCGGTCGGACACCGCGCTGCGCGCCGCCGCCAGCTCCTCGTCGAGCCGGCGGATCGCTCCGCGGGCCGAGGTCAGGCCATGTTCGAGTTGGCTGCGCTCGCTGCCGACCTCGTCGCGCTGCCGGGTCATGTCGGCGAGCTGGTGCTGCCCGTCGGCGACGCCGGCCTCGAGCTGGCTGGCCCGGGTCTCGACGGCCTCGCGGGCCGCGGCCGCCTCGGCGAGCTGGGCGATCAAGGCGTCGCGGGCGGCGGTGGCCTCGGCGCGCTCGACGGCGTTGCGACGTGCCACGGCCTCGCGCTCGGCGGCGCCGCGGGCGATGACCTCCTCGCGTTCGGCATTCTTGCGGGCCTCGAGCGCCTCCAGCTCGGCGTTCTTGCGGGCCTCGAGGGCGTCGCGCTCGGCGACCAGCTTGGCCTCGGTCGCCTCGCGCTCGCGGGCGGTGCGCGACACCAACTCCTCGCGCTCGCGGGCCGTGGTCGCGATCAGCTCGTCGCGCTCGGCGGTGGTGCGGGCGGTCAGCTCCTCGCGCTCGCGGGCCGTGGTCGCGATCAGCTCGTCGCGCTCGGCGGTGGTGCGGGCGATCAGCTCGTCGCGCTCGCGGGCCGCCGCGGTGGTCAGCTGGTCGCGCTCGGCGGTGGTGCGGGCGATCAGCTCGTCGCGCTCGCGGGCCGCCGCGGTGGTCAGCTCGTCGCGTTCGCGGGCGGTGCGCACCGCCAGCTCGGCGCGCTCGCTGGCGGCATGGGCGATCGCCTCGTCGCGCTCGCTGGCGGCGCGGACCGAGCTCGCGGCCTGCTCGGCAGCGGCGGCGGCCGCCAGCTGCTCGCGCTCGCTGGCGGCGCGGGCGATCGCCTCGTCGCGCTCTCCGACCAAGCGGGTCTCGAGAGCCTGCTGCTCGCCGAGCAGGCGGGTCTCGAGGGCGCGGAGCGCGGCGGCCCGCTCGCCCTCGAGCTCGGTGCGGAGCGCTCCGATCGCCTCGTCGTGGCCGTCGCGCTGGGCCACGGTCGCGCTGGCGTACTCGGCGGCCAGCCGGGCCACCTCGGCGACGAGCGTCGCCTCGGCCGCGCGCTGGGCTGTGGCGAGCGCGGTCTCGGCCTCGCGCTGCGCGTTGGCGGTGGCGGCCGCGTGGGTCGCGATCTGCGCCGCGATCGTCTGTTCATGGGCGGCGGTCAGCTCACCGCGCACCGCCTCGACGGCCTCGCGGGCGCGGGTGCGCTCGGTCGCGATCGCGACGTGATGCTCGTCGGCGCGGGCCTTGGCCGACTCGTCGTTGGCGACGCTGATCGCGGCGACCGCGCCGGCGTGCAGCCCGGCCAGCTCGGTGCGCAGCGCGGCCAGGGCCTCGGCGCTGGCCCGCTCGGCTTGGACGGCTCGCTCGGCGGCGGTCTGCTCGGCCTCGGCGCGGGCCTTGTCGCGGGCGGCGGTGTGCTCGCGCTCGGCTTTGCTGGTCGCGGCCTGGTGCGACGCCACCAGCTGCTGCATCTTGGCCTCGGTCTCGCGGCGCGCGGCGGTCGACTCGGCGTGCTGAATGCGCGCGGCCTCGCCGTCGCTGGTGAGCTTGCCGACCCGGGCCTCGAGGGTGCCGATGCGAGCCTTGGCCTCGCCGACGGCGGTCTCGGCGATCTCGACCCGCTCGTGATCGCCCAGGAGGCGCGCCTCGAGCTCGACGTTCTTGCTCTCGACCGCCGCTTTGGCGTGCTGGAGTTGACGCGTGCGCTCGCGGGCGTCGAGGACCTCGCGATCCTTGTGCGAGATCTCGTCGCGCAGGCCGAGGAGCTCTTTGTCCTTGCTGGCCAGCATCTCGCGCAGGTTCAAGAACTCGCGTTCGCGACTCACCGGCTTGGTCGTCGACGGCTCGGCGGTCTTGGCCTTGTCGAGCTCGGCCTTGAGACGCTGGTTGTCGCGCTCGAGCTGATGGAGCTTCTGGAGGGTGCGGCGATCGTGGACGCCCGACTGCTCGGCGTCAGCGCGGGCCGCGATCTCGTCGAGGCCGAGATCGAAGGGCGCCGGCTCGTCGACCGGTGGCGTGGTGAGCGGCTTGGCGCGCGCTGCGCCCGACGACGGCGGCGGCGCGGTGAGCGGCCGAGCGCGCGGCGGCGGCATCGGGGTGGGCGTCGGTGCCAGCGACGGAGGTGGCGGGGCCGGGACCACCGGCTCGGTGCGTGGTAGCGGCGGCGGCGGCGGGGCCGGCGCTTCAGCGACCGGCGTGGGGAGGGCCGCGAGCGGCTCGATGGCGTCGAGCGCCGGCAGCGGGATCGACGCGCTCGTCTCCATCATGATCAGCCCGTCGATCGACTCGATCGGCTCCTCGACGTCGAGCGCCTCGTCGCGCGCGGCGGCCGGCGGCTCGGCGACCGGCAGGGCGACCGGCGGCTCGGCGAGGAGCGCCGGCTCCGGCACGCTGGCCTCGACGGGGCCCGAATCGATCGCGCTCGCCTCGAGGGTCCCGGGCTCCAGCTCGACCGCACCCGACTCGACCTCGACGACCCCGACGGCCGCCGTGGCCGAACCGTCGACCTCCTCGATGGTCTCGACCGGGTCCGCCTCGGCCGGCTCCGGCAACGGCCGCGGCTCGGCCGCCTCGATGGGCTCGGGAATCCCGCCGATATCGAGCGGCGGCATCAGCATCGACGCGCGCGCCACCTCGATCGGCACCGCGTCGGTCAGCGCCGCGAAGGCCGCGTCGGTCTCGGCGTCGATGAGGTCGTCGAACGCCTCGGTCGAGGCCTGGGTGTGGCCGCCGTCGTCGAAGTCCTCAACCTCGGCCAGCTCGAGCCCGCTCTGCTCGACCTCATCGACGACCACGTCGTCGTCGAGGGCGACCTCGTCGACCTCGATCGGCAGCGCGAGGTCGGCCTCGCTCTCGACCTCGACCAGATCGCCCAAGCCGATCAGGTTGTCGAACTTGCCGAGCAGCTCGGCCTCCGACAGCTCGCGCTTGTCGAGGTACTCGTCGGCGTGGACCTTGAGCTTGCGGTGCGCGATGAACGCGGTGGGCGCCACCGAGGACGTGATGAGCACGACCGGCAGGTTGGCGGCGACCGTCTTCTTGGCCTTGTTGAAGGTCGCGTAGCCCTTCTTGTCGGGCTCGTCGACGGAGATCACCACGGCGATCGCGCCGAGCTTCGCGACCTGGCCGAGCGCGTCGCTCGAGTCGTCGCGGATGATCTCGAAGCCGTAGGGGCCCAGCTCGCGAGTGAGCAGGGCGTGAAAGTCGCGATCGGAATCGATGAGCAGTATCGGGCGCTGGCTCATGCGTCGACGAGCATATCCGCTCGCGCGCGCCCGCGGGCGCGTGGGGGAGCCTTAAAGCTCCCCGCGCATCGTCAGCGCGGGGCGTCGTCGCCGATGCGGGGCACCAGCAGCGTCTCGCCGACCAGCGAGAGGATCTCGCGCTGGGACAGCGTGCTCGACGTGAGGATCATCGTGTGGCCACCGTCGCGGACGAAGGTGCCGTCGTGGGGCGTGGCCCAGACCTCGTAGCCGGCCACGGTCATCGCGCTCGCCGGATCGAGGGCGATGCGGTTGGCGCCGACCACGATGGCCGCGATGTCGAGCTGCCCGCCGTCGGGCGTGAGGATCGCGTAGGTCAGCCGCGCGACGTCGGCGCCGAGCACCTCGGTGCCGTGCAGGCGGATCTTCACGTCGCTCATCGACCAGGCCGGGTTGCTGGAGGCCATGCCGCCGCTCAGCACCGGCATGGTACGGCGCGGCGCGGTCTGGGCCGGTGCCGCGATGGTCGGATCGCGCTGGACCGGCGCCGACTGCGGGCGCGACATCGCGACGAACAGCACCAGCGCGGCGACCGCAGCCAGCGCCGCGCCACCGGGCAGCACGTAGGCGCGCCGCGACGGTCGGCGGGCCCGGTCGACCTCGTCGAGGGCGCGGTTGAGCCGCGCCCGCAACAGCGCCGGGGCTGGCGGTGCGGCCAAGCGCTGGCGACGCAGCAGATGCGCCGCCCGTTCACGCTCGACGTGGGCCTTGCACGGCGGGCATCCCAAGAGGTGGAGATCCATGTCATGGACCTCCTGTTGGGCGAGCTCGCCGTCGAGCAGCGTCATCGCCATGGTGTCGATGTCGTCGCACAGCTTGAGCATGGTCACGACTTTTTGTTCCGGTAGGCAGCGAGGTCGATGGGAGGGTTGTCGCGGCGGCCGTCGACGTGGCTGACGTCGTCGCGCACGTAGCCCTCGGCGATGGCGAAGGGCCGGAGCTGAGCCTCGAGGAGACGGCGGCCCCGAAACAGGCGGCTCATGACCGTACCGACGGGACAATCCATCGCGTCGGCGATCTCCTTGTAGGACAGCCCCTCGACATCGCACAGCACGACGGCGGTGCGGAAGTCGGCGGGCAGGGCGTCGAGGGCGCGCTGGACATCGTCGGAGACGCCGCGCTCGACCAGCGCGCGCTCCGGGCTCTTCTGGGTGTGGGCCTCGACGTGATGGAGCACGCCGTCGACCGCGTCTTGCTCGGCGCTGGCGGCGTCGAGCACCTCGCGCTGCCGGCGGCGGCGCTGGTATTCGTTGATGAACGTGTTGGTGAGGATCTTGAGGAGCCAGGCCTTGCAGTTCGAGTTCTTCTCGAACGTGTCCCAGAACCGGTAGGCGCGCAGCAGCGCCTCCTGCACCAGATCCTCGGCGTCGCGCGGGTTGCGCGCGAGCCGATACGCGGCGCCGTAGAGCGCGTCGAGGTGGGGCAGCGCCACCACTTCGAACTCGCCGCGGCGGGGAGACTTCTTGGCTAGCATCGGAGCTTGCCTATCTTACCGCCGGGCCCGAGTCCCGCATTCCCGCCACCAGCCTCAGATAAACCGGGACACCGAGATCGCGGAGGCGATCAGGTTCGGTAGGTGACGTGAGGGACGCCCAAGGCTTCGGCGACCGCGGCGTGCGGGACGGTGCCGCGGAACGTATTGAGTCCGCTGATGAAGACCGGGTCGGCCTTGATCGCGCCTTCGAGGCCGGCGTCGGCCAGCTTGGTCACGTAGCGCATCGTCGCGTTGGTGAGCGCGTAGGTCGACGTGCGCGGCACCGCGCCCGGCATGTTGGCCACGCCATAGTGGATGACGTCGTGGACCACGTAGGTCGGGTTGTCGTGCGTGGTCGGACGCGCGGTCTCGACGCAGCCGCCCTGATCGATCGACACGTCGACGATCACCGAGCCGGGCTCCATGGCCTTCACCATCGCCTCGCTGACCAGGCGCGGCGCGCGGGCCCCGGGCAAGAGCACCGCGCCGATGACGAGGTCGCTCTCGAGCACGCAGCGCTCGATGTTGAGCGGGTCGGAGTACTGCGTCGAGATGCGGCCGATGTAGACGTCGTCGAGGTACGCCAGCGTCTTCAGGTTGACGTCGAGGACCGTGACGTTGGCACCCAGGCCGACCGCGATCTTGGTCGCGTTGGCACCGACGACGCCGGCGCCGATGATGGTGACGCGGCCGCGCCGCACGCCGGGCACGCCGCCCAGCAGGATGCCCTTGCCGCCGCGCTCGCGCTCGAGGTACGTCGCGCCGGCCTGGACCGCCATGCGGCCCGCGACCGCGCTCATCGGGGTGAGCAGCGGCAGATCGCCGGGCGTCGGCTCGATGGTCTCGTAGGCGATGGCGTCGACGCCGCGCTTGAGCAGCTCGTGACCGAGCTCGTGGGCGGCCGCCAGATGGAGATACGTGAAGAGGATCTGGCCCTTCCGCATCAGCGGAAACTCGGTCGCGATCGGCTCCTTCACCTTCACGACCATGTCGGACTCGCCCCAGACCTCGTCGCGGGTTGCGACGATGCGGGCGCCGGCCTTGAGGTAGTCCGCGTCGGGAATGCTCGAGCCGATGCCCGCGCCTTGCTCGACGAGCACGTGGTGACCGCGGGAGGTGAGAGTGGCCGCGCCGGCGGGGGTCATCCCGACGCGGAACTCTTGAGTCTTGATTTCCTTGGGGACGCCGATGCGCATGTGAGGCGGACTATCCGGCGCGCGCGCGACTCGAGTCAATGGCGCGACTCGACGACGAGGTGCCGATCGCGCGCGATGCGTTGCGTCATGACTCGCGCCCCGCTCCGGGCGGGCCCGCGCCGCCGAAAATCTGGTTTCGGGCCGAGTCTGCTTGACGACGAGGGTGTCGTACGGCCGGGGCTGGCGGATGGTATCGGCCGAGCCGATCAGGATCGATAGTCGGCGTTGATCGACACGTACTCGTGTGAGAGGTCACACGCGAGCATCTGAGCCGACGCCTTGCCGCTGCCCAGGTCGACGGTGACGCGGTAGCTCGGTGCGGTCATGACCGCGGCCGCGGCGGCCTCGTCGTAGCCGGGCGCGACGGTGCCGCGCCGCACCACCTCGACCTCGCCGATGCGCAGACCCAGCCGGTCCGACGTCAGCGCGACGCCGGCGTTGCCGACCGCGCACAGGATGCGGCCCCAGTTGGGGTCGCCGCCCGCGATGGCGGTCTTCACCAGCGGCGAGGTCGCGATGCGCCGCGCCACCGCCGCCGCCGCGCGCTCGCTGGCCGCGCCGCGCACGACGATCGTCACGACGTGGTGCACGCCCTCGCCGTCACGCATGAGCAGCGTCGCCAGCTCGGCGAGCAGCTCGGTGAGCGCGGCGCCCAGCTTGGCGGCGCCGGTGCCGGTGAGCACGGGCCCGGTCGCGCCCGAGGCCAGCACCGCCAGCGTGTCGTTGGTCGAGGTGTCGCCATCGACGGCGATGGCGTTGAAGGTCGGCGCCACCGCGGCCCGGGTCAGCCGGGCCAGCGCGGCCGGCGCGATCGCCGCGTCGGTCGCCACGAACGTGAGCGTGGTGGCCATGTTGGGCGCGATCATCCCCGCGCCTTTGGTGCAGCCGACCAGCGCGATCGAGGCGCGGCCGATCTTCACCGTGCGCGTCGCGACCTTGGGCCCGCGGTCGGTCGTGAGGATCGCGGCCGCGAAGTCGGCGAAGCCCTCGGCGCGCAGCGCTTGGCCGGCGGCGCGGGTGCCGGCGACGACGCGATCGATCGGCAGCGGCTGGCCGATCACGCCGGTCGAGCACACCAGCAGCTCGTGGGGCCGCGCCCCGATCGCGGTCGCGGCGGCCGCGCCCATGGCTCGCGCGTGGATCGCGCCCGCGCGCCCGGTGCAGGCGTTGGCGTTGCCGCTGTTGACCACGACGCCGCGGATGCGGCCGCGCGCGGCCTTGAGGTTGGCGACCGACAGCAGCACCGGCGCCGCCTTCACGCGGTTGCCGGTGAACACCGCGGCGGTCGCTGCTGGCGCGTCGGCGGCGAGCAGCGCCACGTCGGGCCCGCCCTTCTTCTTGATGCCGGCCGCGACGCCAGCGAAACGAAACCCGTTGACGATCACGCCACCGAGCTTAGGGCCCGCGAGTGGACAAGTCGATCGAGGATCGCGGTCGAGGCGCCGGGAGGGCAAGGCGACGGCGAGGACCGCAGGGGAGCATCCTCGACGGATGTGACCCGAGGACCGGAACCGGCAACGCAGCCAGCCGGGATGGATCGACCGCGAGAACGGTCGACTTGTTCATGCGCGGGCCCTTACTCGGCGGCCG
>Ga0209591_10004188_pt1 | contig 16435 bp, 16 predicted proteins | sample MAT01_FD_187207 | JGI IMG/M metagenome (GOLD analysis project Ga0209591, IMG submission 187207) | Freshwater microbial communities from Lake Fryxell liftoff mats and glacier meltwater in Antarctica - MAT-01 (SPAdes) (version 2) | ecosystem: Environmental > Aquatic > Freshwater > Ice > Liftoff... | reverse complement strand
GTCCACGTCCGACGATGTCGCGGAACACAATACGGGAGCAAGGAGTCGAAATTGCAAAAGGGGATAGTAGAGGGGGTTTTTGAAACACAAAAGTAACAAAAGTACACAAAAGTCCGTAAAGTAACCCATTGCTTAATTACCTGATATGAGTGCGTGACAAAATTGGTGCTGCTGTGCATCGCCGAACCCCGCTTGGCGCGAGATAAGCAAAATTTGAGGCAAACCGAACAAGGTTATGGGGTATTTGCCCCGATTTTGTTAGGCACTCACCTTGTTTTTTTGATGATTAACGACTTTTTTTGCTTTTTTTTGTGCTTTTAAGGATAAATGTCCCATTTTTTATCGGGCATAATACCCCAATAGTCGAATCTCCACGCGGGGGTATTGACAATGTGGGTGCAAAGTACGCACCTTTGCAGTTCGTTACAAAATTATTGCAGGATTGAATAATTAAATTGCGGCTGTTGTAGTGTTAAATTGTTTTGTGACCCATGACAATAACCCAACAATACAGCCAGAGAGTCATTCAATAAATCAACCATTCAACGCATCAACAATATGACACCGTTCAAACATTTTAACAAGAGTTCCAGTTGGCAGCATCGAATCCGGAGGGGAGGGCTGTACATAGCCGTAGCCGCTGTGATAGGGGGACAAACTGCTTGTAGCAATGACAACAATGGCAGCGACTGGGAAGAAGTTACCGTTCAGGAAGCTACCAAAGGGGTTGTTACTACTTTAGAGGAAACAGAAGATGGCAAATACTCCATCATCGATGAGCAGGTGGTGGCCACTCGCACTGCCTCCCGGATCGTGATTCGCCGCCTAAACGGATCGGTGGATACCATGACATTAAATCAGGCTAAAAGTTTGGTACAACCGGTTGATACGGTACGCCAAACCACCTCTCAACACCAATCTCATGGCATGGGCCACGTTTTGTGGTGGGGCGCTATGGGTTATATGATGGGGCGCAATTTTTCATCGCCTGTTGCTTCAGGTGTATATAATAGAAATTACGCCGGAGGTACTGCTTTCCGAACGGGTTCCTATGGTGCCGACGAATTGAGGCGCACCTCCGTTTCTCGCACAGAAATGCGGCCTGCACGAGGCCGTAGCGGATTCTTTGGCGGTTCTCGAGGGAGTAGTCGGGGATCGGGTGGATAAAGACAGCAATTTAGTATTCCTCATTATTTATTGGGTTTGTTTGTACCTTTGCTTTTCAAAATAATGGTTATTTTGATTCTGTAATTTCAAAAAAATGTCCATATTAAAAAAAAGCAGCAAGTGGTACAGTATTTTTCACCTTAAATGTGCGAGGTGCCATGAAGGCGAAACGTTCGAAACCCGTAGCTGGTCATTTGTAAAACCATTTGATATGTTGCAACGTTGTCCAAAATGCGACCTTAACTATTTTCCGGAACCGGGCTATTATTACGGAGCAATGTTCATTTCTTATATTTGGACCGGATGGTTTTGTTTGCTCTTCTTAGCCTTTTTCCATTGGTTTTTAGCTTGGAACCAAACTGCGGCATTCAGTTTGCTTGGCTTGTTTATGGCGGTTAACTTCGTGTATATTTTCAGGATTTCGCGTTTGATCTGGTTGAATATCAATGTAAAATATGATCCAAATAAAATTAAAAAAATAACCGAAGGGTGATAAGTAGTCCACAGTCCATAGTCGGCAGTCCACAGTCTCACAAACCGTTGATAATAAGGTAATTAATGAAATTCAAAACAACGATTATTGCTATTTACCTGCTTAAGTAGTTATGAGTTGTTAATTATGAGTTTCACAACTGTTTGATTGTGTTGATTTTACATAAATTTATGACTGTGTTTATTCCGATACACCTGTTACACCTATCAAGTTGTTATTTACCCCGTTCCTAATTTATGAAATGGATATTTTTTTTTCTTTTTTCTTTGGTGTTTGAGGGGCTTTTTAGCCAAAAGATACTTCAAATGGAGCATATTCACAAGGTTCGTGCCACGAAATTTTACACGGGCGATGTGTTGTATTTCAAACTGAAAGGGCGTGAAAATTACTGGTACCAGCGTGAAATAACGGATATATTACCAAAATCGAACCTCATTATGCTGGATTTGCAGCCAACGCCCATTGGCAGTATTGCTGCCATAAAACTACCGAAACCCAGAATAATGAGTATTATCGGCACTGCATTGATGTCATTTGGTGCTACCCTCACCTTAGCGACCGGCTATGCAGCATTAAGGGGAGATAAACCTCGATCCGAAATATTGTTGCCAGTCGCTGTCGCCTCCTTTGGCGTTGGTATATGGATGGCCAAGCCCCGAACGCATAAAATGGGCAAAAAAAGGCGGCTTAGGGTACTTGAAATTGGGTTGCAATAATGTGAACATCGATTGACCTTGAGTGGAAAATACGAATCGAATGATATGCTTTAACACTTATACACCCATCTGCGCATGAATCGTCTGCGCTGCTTCTCTCCCCTCCGCAATGGCCCATACCACCCAGGATTGCCCCCGGCGGCTGTCTCCGGCGGTATAGATTCGGCTCTTTCCGATGCGGTATTTTTCCGAAATAATATTGCCGCGTTCATTAAGCGGTACTTCCAATTGCTCCAATAATCCCCGTTTTTCGGTGCCGGAATATCCCACTGCAATTAGGGCCAGGTCACAGGGCAATGTTTCGCTGTCTTCGGGCATGGGCTGATACGATTTTTTGCTGGTCGTTGGGTCGGTCACCCAGTCAATGCTGTCAATAGCCAGTCCGGTCAATTTGCCTTTTTTGCTGCCTTTAAATTCCTTGGTCAGCACCGCAAAACGCCGTTCACATCCTTCATCATGCGAGGAAGAGGTAGTCATCATCATCGGGAAAAGCGGCCAGGGCGTTTCTTCCGAGCGTTGATCGGGCGGTTGTACGTGATACTGTAATTGTGTCACCGAAAGTGCGCCCTGCCGATTGGCAGTACCCACGCAGTCAGAGCCGGTATCACCGCCGCCAATCACGATGACGTGTTTGCCTTTTGCGGTGATGGCTGGTTGCTGGTCGCCGTATTCCCCGGCACTTTGCCGATTGCCCAATTCCAAATAGTCCATGGCAAAATGTACGCCGTCAAGATTGCGGCCCGGTAGCGGCACATCTCTGGGCACCAAAGCGCCGGTGCAAAGCAAAATAGCATCAAACTGCATCAACATTTCCGCTCCGGTCAGGTCTGCACCGCAATGGAGGCTCGTGCGAAAAACGATGCCTTCTGCTTCCATGATGGCTATTCTGCGATCAATTACCCATTTCTCCATTTTAAAATCGGGGATTCCGTAGCGCAGCAATCCGCCAATGCGATCGCTTTTTTCAAAAACTGTCACACTGTGGCCTTTTTGATTGAGTTCAGCTGCCGCCGCTAAGCCGGCAGGGCCTGAACCCACAATGGCTACTTTTTTGCCAGTACGGTTTTTGGGCAGACGAGGTTTTACATAACCCAAATCAAATGCGGTTTCAATGATTGCTTTTTCTACGTGCTCGATGGCTACTGCGGGCTGATTAATGGCTAAAACGCAGGCAGATTCGCAGGGTGCCGGGCAAATTCGACCGGTAAATTCCGGAAAATTGTTGGTCTGTGCGAGCAAAGTGTAAGCTAATTTCCAGTTTTCCTGCTGAACCGCCGTGTTAAAATCGGGAATTAAGTTGCCCAGCGGGCAGCCGTTGTGGCAAAAAGGAACGCCGCAATTCATGCAGCGTGCGGCCTGATTAACGGTGTTTTCTTTTGGAAATTCCTGATAAACTTCTTTAAAGTCTAATAATCGTTCTGATATCGGGCGATAGTCAGGCGTTTCGCGGGAATAAGTTAAAAATCCTGCACTCATATTTGCAAAAGCAGTGATGGACAAAAAATGGTCCAGTATGAATCCATTTCAGGCGCATCAATTTGTGATAGGTGTACAATATTTTAAATTAAAAATATATTTAATGTAAAATATTAATTGATATTTGCCGTATTTTAGAAACAAAAATTGTCGTTTTGACTTAAATTAGAATATTATTTCTGAAAACAAAAACGATACCATTTTGTTGATGGGCAAAGATAATAAAAAATGCAGAATGTACAAAATATTTACAAAAAAAGCGAATGGCCCGGGCCGTTCGCTTTTTTTGTAACAGGTAGTCAATTATTGGTCAAAAACTGGGAATATTTAGTTGGCCATTTTAAGTATCACCGGATATTTCGTCCCATAAACCCATCTACACGTTAAACCTAAAATGCATTAAATCGCCGTCCGCTACGACATATTCTTTGCCTTCCACGGACATTTTTCCGGCTTCTTTCACTTTTGGCTCTGAACCCAGCGTAATAAAGTCGTTGTATTTAATGACTTCAGCGCGGATAAAACCTTTTTCAAAATCAGAATGGATGACACCTGCCCCTTCCGGTGCCTTTGCGCCTCTGCGAACCGTCCAGGCACGAACCTCTTTTTCTCCTACGGTAAAGTAGGTAATCAGGTCGAGTAATTGGTAACAGGAGCGAATTAGTCGGTTGGCACCGGGTTCCTTCAAGCCCATCATTTCTAAGAACTCTGCTCGCTCTTCTTTTGATTCTAAATCGGCTATCTGTGCTTCAATACCGGCGCAAATGGTGATAACGACTGCATTTTCAGCGGCTACTGCGCCGCGCAAGGTATCAGAATGGGCATTGCCTTTTTCAATTGCCCCTTCGTCTACATTGCAAACATACAGTACGGGCTTGGAAGTTAGCAGCGCCAAATCTCTGACAACCAATGTTTTGGCATCTTCATCAAAGTCTTTTAGCATTTCCCGCACGGGGCGACCAGTTTCTAAATGCGCCTTTACCTGATTGAGTATTTCTAAAGCTTTTACATCGTCTTTGCTGCCTGCTCTGGCGGCACGAACCACTCTTTCAAGCCGTTTTTCCACGGCTTCAAGGTCTTTTAAGCCCAATTCAAAATCAATAATTTCTTTATCCCGAATCGGATTGACGCTGCCGTCTACGTGTACCACATTGTCATCGTCGAAGCAGCGCACTACGTGGACAATGGCATCTACCTCACGGATATTGGCCAAAAACTGGTTGCCCAGCCCCTCGCCTTTACTGGCACCTTTTATCAATCCGGCTATATCCACTATTTCTACGGTGGTCGGCACGGTGCGCTGCGGATTGACCAACGAGGAGAGTTTGTCTAAGCGCTCATCCGGCACAGTGATAATGCCCACATTCGGGTCTTTGGTTGCAAAGGGGTAATTGGCCGCTAATGCTTTACCATTGGTCAGCGCATTAAATAGGGTGGATTTACCAACGTTGGGTAGACCAACGATACCGCATTGGAGTGGCATGATTATGTTGTAGTTTTTAGTTGAATTCGTTTTCTGACGATCAACTATTTGTTGAAATTGGTGTTAGTTTAAAAGTATAACTTTGTATCCTATCGTTTTATCTCTGTAAGGGCTGTTAAAGTAGCATAAATACGAATTAAAATATTGATTATCAATATCTTAAACTTTAAATATGGCAAATTTTTGCTATTTGCTTTCACCCCTTATTACCCACTTTTTTCAAGCGGGCGCAAAGGTACAATTTACTTTACAAATATTCAAATTTTGAATCACTTAGCACATTGTTTACTTTCCTTTGGCGAGGAAGGTGTATTGGTCGGAAATTTTATGGGCGATTATGTGAAGGGGAATCGTTGGAAAGAATATGCACCCGATGTACAACGCGGCCTATTGTTGCATCGGGCGATTGATGCTTACACCGATGCGCACCCGATCTATAACATAAGTGTTACGCGTTTGCGCAAATTTGCCGGGCGCTATACTCCGCCGGTGATAGATATTTTATACGATCACCTGCTTTCCATTCATTGGAAGGAACATGTTCCACGGGATATTTTTCCCACCGAATCAGGAGATCCGGTGGCATTGCACGTCTTTGCCGAAAATACTTATCAAATGTTGCAAAACAGGGTAGGGGATATGCCCGAGCAACTACAGGAAAGGTTGCCACGTATGCTGACAGGTCGTTTTTTGCACACGTACAGTACGCCGGAAGGTATGGCCTGGGTCATGGATTGGTTTAGCCGCCGTTTGCCCGCAGATTTTAATCCTGCTGCAACATTGGAGTTCTTTTTTGAAAATTTATCTGCTTTTTCAGAAAATTTTCACGCGTTTTTTCCAGATTTGCTGGCGCATACCAAAAACCGTGTGTTGGAATTAAGGGACGGTAATGAATTAATCAGGTAGTATTCACATATTTGTTTTCCCCAGCATTAAAACGCTGGGTTGAGAAAAAACGAAATTTGAAGACGCGAGTACAGCAATAGTGATCGGTTTAATCGGGATATAGACTGTCACACTGTAGACTGTTAGACTGTGGACTGTTAGACTGTGGACTTAATTAGTTTTTCTTTTTCTTTTTAAACGGGTCCCAGGTATTGAGTTTGTTTTTTACGTCCTCTACTGTTTTTGTGCCTTTATCACCCAAGACTTCACCCGCTTTTTCGCCTACCTGCTCGCCTACTTTGTCGGCTGCTTTTTGGCCGGCTTCCGAACCTAATACTGCTCCGACCTTTTCTTTGGCGGCTTCGGTGGCCTTGTTTTTCAATTCCTGTGCTTTTTGATCAGCAAGGGTACGAAGGCTATCGGTTACTTTGTCTGCTGCGGCTGTCACTTTTGTTTTTGCTTTGTCCAACTCCCGATTTGCTACATTGCGCAAGGAATCTTTTGCCTGTTCTGCGGTTTCTTTGATGGTCGTTTTTACTTCATCTTGTATCGTACTTTTGCCATCGGTACCCAATATTTTTACTGCCATTTTTGGGCTTAGCATGGTTCCGGTGATATCGAACCGCAGGTTGACAAACTCGCCCTGCGCCACATTGATCCCTGCTTTGGATGCTTCTTTTGAAATCCAGTTCATGCCGGTATTGGCGGCGCTTCCGATACCGCTTTTTTCTAATGTTTTGCGCGGCACTTTGGTCAATATTTGGTAATCCATATCGTTGGTCAGGCCGTGTTTTCCACCGATTCGGAAGGAGACATCTCGTACATTCAGGTCAAATGGTTTGACTTCTACAAAACCATTTTTGACTTCTATCCAGTTTTTGGTATTGGCCAAATCCATTTTTTTAAGAAAATCAACGTTGAGTTTATCTCCAATCTGTTGTGTGATGTTGAAATTGCTCAACACTGCGCTGATCGTTTCTAAGAATCCGGCAGCCGAAAGGGTAGAAAAATCGGGTGTCATGTCTTTACCCAAAACACCTTTCATGGAAAGGGTGGTATTAAATTTACCATCCATAAATTTCATGATAGGCGACAGGGTTTGCGCGGTGGTAAAGGTTTGGTACGACTCGCGGAAACCCATATCCTGCATGGCCAAATCTACGTTGAACAGTGGTTTTGACAAGTTCTGCGTATTATACTCGCCGTTGACGGCCACTTTTCCATTCAACACCTCGGCGGTACAATCTTTTAGTTTTGCCGCGCGATCCTTCACAATTATTTGACCATCAAGGTTTTGCAGGATAATATTGGTGTATTGTACCTTTTTAAAATCTGCATTAATCGTCATATCCATGTTTTCCGGCACGGGTATGATTTCGGCAACTGGCGGCGGCCCGGACTGGGTGGTGGCCGCAGTAGCAGGCTCCGTCATGAATGGATTCAGGTCAAAATAATCAGATTGCAGCGATATTGTACCCCCCACGGTTTGGTTATCAAACAGGTAGTTCCAGGCATTGATAATGGAGCCGTTGCCGCGCAGGTCGCTTTCTCCCATTTTTAAACTGAAATGAGTCACGTTCATTTTATTCGGGGTAAAATGCCCCTGGAGGGATACATCGGAGAGGTCATACGTCTCGTATTTCAATCTTCCAATTTTGCCATCCACGATAAAATCCCAGCGGTCGAAGGCTTTTTCGGTGGCCGCAGCCGTCTCACTCGGCGTTTTGCCGGCTTCGGGGGGTGGGGGAGGGGTCATCCACTCATTTGCATCAAAATAACCGGAAGTGAAATGGAGGGTGCCCGTCATGGTTTTGGCGGTGGAAAACCAGGCCAGGACGTTATCAATTTTGCCGTTTGCCCGGAGGTCGCTGTTTCCAAATTTTCCATCAAATTGTTGAATATCAAATTTTTGTGGAGAAATGAGCGTTTGTAGGGTGTTGATTTTCACTGCGGGTGTTCCGGCAGCCCGATAGGTAAAGCCGCTCATTTTTATGTCTCCCTGCATTTGCACCTGATCGTATTGCTGGTTGTCTATTTGGCTCATGGATGCTTTTGCCGCCACATCGGCCATCAGGGTGCCGTTTAATTCCTGAACACCTTCCATCGGAAAGGCTTTGGAGAGTTCTCCTAATTGTAAGGTGCCTTTTATTTTTGTGTCAATGGTTGGGTCTGCGATGGGTGTCTTGAGGTTGAAATACCCTTCCAACGGGTTGGAGCCAATGCGCAGGCTGAATTTCGGGATATTGACGGTCATGTCATTGAGCCGTTGCGTGGGGCTGTTGATGCTGGCATCTACATTGATTCCGGCTACTCCAAGCGGCAGGGCGGGGTATTTAAAATCCGCATTTCCTACTTTAAAATCCAATTTGAAGACTGGGTAAGTGGTTTCATTGTATTTTCCTTTAGCCATACCGCCAAATTGCACGGTGCCATTGGCTTGCACGTTATCGAAGTCTGTGGTGTAAGCACCCGGAATAATGGACAATAGGCTTTTGAAGGTGTTTTGTGGGGTGCCAAAAGTGAGGTCCATTAACATATCTGTTTCATTGGGGAGCGACACCCAGCCATTTAAGTCAAGTTCTAAAGCATTGACTTTCATTTTATTATCCTTGAAGGTGAACTTCATGTTTTTCATGTCTGCACCCAAGGTAACGTCCCAGTCGGCACGTGCTTTGCTGAGGTACTGCACGCCCTCATAATTGACTGATAATTTCTCCACGATGGTTTTCATGGCTAAATCATACAAATCGGCATTCAAATCGCCGTGGCCTTCGTGCTGAAGCCCTTCCATTTCTGCCAGCATATTTAAGGAACGGTCATCGTAGAAGAGTTTTCCGTTTTTTATTTCATAATGTTCTAATCGGATGGGGGAGGCGGCTGATTCAAGAGCGGTTGTTGAGTCCGGGGCTGGTTTGGTGATGTCGTAATTGGCACGGCCATCACTAAGGATAAATACCCGCAAATTCGGTTCGTTCAGGTATAATCCTTTTACAATGACATTGCCGCCAAAGATGGCTGCCCACAGGTCAACTGCGACATCCAATTGCTTGCATTGTACTAATTTAACACCGTTAAAAGGTCCGGTACCCGTAATTTCTAATCCCTCAAGTCCAATAGAAAGTTGGGGAAAATGCTGGAATACCGATAAATTGACGTCTTTGAAATCTAAGGTAGCGGTCAGGTTTTCGTTGGCGGCTACTTTTGCGGCTGCCACTATTTCATCTTTAAAAAAATAGGGAAGGGCTGTAATGGCACCTAAAAACAAGACGATAATGACTCCGAGTACAATCAGGAGTTTTTTCATGGGTATAAAATTTTTCTTTGTTAAAGCGCATCACCAGCCCGCAATTAATCACGGACTGGCCTAGAAGTGGTTATTAGTTTCACAACTGTTTGGTTGCGTGAATCTTACATCAGTAGTCCACAATCAATAGTCGGCAGTCCACAGTCTCACAAACCCTTGATAATAAGGTAATTAATGAAATTCAAAACTACGATTATTTCTATTTACCTACTTAAACGGATAACCTCGTTTATTTCAACACACCTGTGTTAAGACGCTAAAAGATTTAAAATTACACAGTATTGCTGTCTTTTAACTTGGATTTAACAAGTATTACCCCATCCTGCAATCGGGTTTTGCGCCGTACCGGCAATTTTTTTATATAACGAAAATGTTTGTTTTGTATTGTGTTTTTGTGTTGGTTGCTTATTTTTAAATATAATAAATTTTTACTCATTTAATATTTTCTTATTAAATTTAATTAATTAAATCTGTTCATGCCCGCTAAAATAAGGGGGTGCCAGTTTGTGGAAGATTCACGCAATCAAACAGTTATGGAATTAATGAACCACTCATTTCAATTACTTTGTTGAATTTGTCTTGCGCTGCTTTGATTATTCTCATCGGCTCTCTTGATAAAAGTCATTGCTGAAAATCACTATTGCCCGCAATTTTGCACTAAAAAGAGAAAGACTCCAGCAGTTTGTTATCCACCATCAAATTTTGTGTTATGCATCAGTTTAATAAATACATCCACGAAGGAGAAGCATTTATTCAGGAAATAGCGAATGAAACAGAAACTCCCTGGGATCTGGTTAGGGGACACCGGTTCTTGCGGGCGGTACTGCACGCTTTAAGAATGCGTTTAACACCTTCGGCTTCTTTACAGCTAATTTCCCAGTTTCCCATGCTCATCAAAGCTATTTATGTAGATGGATGGAAAATTACGGATGAATCCCAAACGCTTAGAACTCCGGGGGATTTTATAGAAGCCGTTAGAGCGGCGGGTGGGGTAGGGCTTATTGCCGAATTTGTGACAGACAATGAGGTCAACAAAGCCATTCACGCAGTATTTGCTGTCATTAAGCAGCATGTTTCGGAAGGGGAAATTAAGGATGTACTGGCTACCTTACCAGCCAAATTGAGGCCGATGTTAGAGCAGGCGTAAGTAACAAAGCACCTGCCAATGGCAGTAAATATTATTCTATTACTTTAAAAAATTGTGTTTATGCATATTATTAAAAACATACTGGTGCCGATAGATTTTTCAAAATGTGCGGCTAATGCCATGAATTTTGCCTTAGAAATTGCAGTGCGCACGGATGCCCACATTCATGTTCTCCACGTGGTTTATCAAAACGAACACATTGGAGATGGAGAATTCTCTGGTTTATGGTTTGATGAATACGTTGAAAGTCGCGGCAAGGATTTGGTCAAATGGATTGGTCGTTTTAGAAAAAATAGTGCCTTCAAAGACATTAAAATAACGACTACTTGCACAACGGGCTTCCCAATTAGTATGATCAAAGCCTTAGCCGGCGATAAAAAGGCTGATCTGATAGTAATGGGTACTACCGGGGCTACGGGTATCCGCGAATTATTTATCGGCAGCAATGCGGCCGGGGTTATGTCCTCCGTAAAGATTCCGGTATTGGCTATACCGGAAAAAACGGATTTTTTGAAACACGCAAATTATGTATTTGCTACCGACTATGGCATTAGTATGGACAAGCACTCGTGGAATGTGTTAAAAGAAATTTTAAAGATTCAACATTCATCGGTACATATCCTGCATGTTCTAACCAAACCCGAAGAACAACCTAATCAATCAGCCGAAAATCAAATCAGGCAGCATTTAGAAGATGTCAATTGCGAATTTAAGTACTTGCACGGAAATAGTGTACAAGATACCGTAAACGCTTATATTGAAGCGACTAACGCAACTGGTTTGGTGACGGTATCCCATCAGCATAGTTTTATCTACAAGTTAATTTTCCAAAGTAATTCTAAAAATTTGGTGCAAAGGTCAAGAACGCCCATCTTGGTTTTGCATGATCGCTAAGGAAGGCGTAAATAATTTGATGTGCCCGTGTGGTACTCACATCGAAAATCCGTGCGGGTCAGCACGAGGCGGTCCAATTCCACTTTCACGGCGTTACCCGGGAGGGTAGCCAATATTTCCCGGTTGCGGTGCGGGCAGCCGTCTATCTCGGCTACCGCACCGCGGGTGTCGCGGCGCGGTGCGGAATGGCGTGGTTTTTTGCAGTCGGCAGCGCAAGATTTTTTATCGCTTCGGCCTTGTGTTTCCTTACCACAAACCCTGCATTTCTGTTTCATTCGGCAAGGATACGGCAAGCATTTATATTTTAAACGTTTATAACGGTTCTATCCGATAGTTACCCGTTAGAAACGTTTATTTTTCATAAGGTGAATCCACCGGCTACCATACCTACCCTGCGCCACGCTTTTGCCACCCACCGGTTGGAAAAAGGGGCAGACCTGCGGTACATCCGGTACTTACCGGGCCATGAAAGCAGCAAAACCACCGAAATCTATCCCCACATTACCAAAAAAGGTTGGGATAAACTGCACAGTCCGATGGATGATTTGGATATTTGAATAAAAAAAATATTTTTTTTACCGTTTCTATTTGGAATTCCAAAAAGACCCATATATTTGCCGTTGATACAATATCAACCACATGATCTTCATGCGGATAAGTCTGGATTTATCCGCACTGCATTTCTAAAATCTTTATTCGCAAAAGTCGTATCGCCAGATTCGTTATAGAGTTTGCCCCTAAGAATAAAGGCTTCTGCGATACTGTCCTTGCAGTCAGAATCTATATATTTACTTACCAAATTTAATCGTTGTTTTGAATCAACAACCACTCTACTCTTCTCCCAAATTTGTGTACAAGATTGAGACATCAATTCAGAAAAACTCGATAGAAGAAAACAAACGCTTATTATTATTCTATTCATGTGTTTTATTTTATTTAATTGGCACTAACGTGAGCATGGGCTACGTGGCCGCGCTTAGTCGGCCATGTGAGACCATGCAGAGTTAGCACCATTATTATTTATTCAATACCGCGAACGGCTGCGCTAAGTTACTGATTATGTTGCAGGTAAGGCACATTTCGCCGTTTGCTTTTTGGCTGGCCAACCCTTTCCAATATCCGACTTCGCAGCGTGACATCGTCTATCAAAACCCGCTGACAATCAATATTTTATATCTATCGCGGAGGGCTTATCTGCCAAGATCGAAGCGCGATCTTCCGGGCGTATGCCCCGAATCTTTGCCCGCCAATCCTATCCGATGTCCGTCAAAACCTGCTGAAAATCAATATTTTATATCTGTCGAGGCGGGCCTTCTGCTAGGCCCGGAGCGTGGTCGTTCGGGCGGATGCTCTGAATCAAAACCTTGTCATGGCCATTGACCATAGTCCGCCTTTATGACTTCTCGGACACCATTTTTTGAGTACGATAAAAGCCGTCAAGCAACTTTTCTATCAAATGGTCTAGTTGCACGTTGTTTAATTCAATCCATTGTTTAATGTCGTCTTGCAGGATTATCTTTACTTCAGTCTGCTTAGAATTGGCAGAACTATCTACCATAACCCAGTCGCCTTCAAACTCTTCATCATAAACAGTGTCATCATCGCCATAGTAGATCGCTGCTTCCGGGACTACTATCCCACCCTTGGACAGTTTCATAACGTCCAATGCTTCTATTTTTATCCGATTAAAGTCAATCGAATAGTCGCTTACTGCTTCCCCCGCTTCCAATTTTTGCAGGGCTTCCGAAACAGATATTTTATGATTCGCCATCTTCCTCGTTGTTTAGTTTGTTAGACAAATAAGCCCGCCTTTCGTCTTGGTTGGCCCGTCTTGCCGATATGAGTCGTATTATCAGGTTCCTCGTTGTGTAAACTACGCTTATAATCGCCTGAAATGCCTTTCCTATGGTCAGATTCCTAGTTTCTCCTTCTCTATGTGACACATATTCAAGTCTGTTTTTATCGTTGAAAACGTCGGTTGCATCTTCAAAAGCAATTTTATGCTTCTTCTGATTTGACTTGTTTTTGTTATCGTCCCAATCAAAATTCGGCATATTTTTAGTTCAAATTTAAGCGATTTTTTACAAAAAAAAGTATTTTTTTATTCGTCGTCGCGCTCGGCTCCCTCTTCTTGTTGGTGCTATACCACGCGTCGGCAGGTTTTGTGCATGATCGAAATATAAAAATCAATATAAAAAACAGATTATGAATGATTTATAAAATGTATTCATGCACAAAACCTAGCGACGTGCAGTATAACGTTTGGCTTGCTGCCGTGCCGCCTTGCGATGGGTTTGCGGGCTGGCTATTCGGCGGCATGGAGTCGAGTAGGCGCGGGAGCGCATCTCCTCGGCTACTCCCGCTACCCCTCTGAGAACCGTACGGGAGACTTTCGCCTCATACGGCTCGAACGTTTACAACACCTGCCTGTTTTCTTTCGGGCGGTGCGGCAACGCGGAGGTGGTCGCTCCAATTGCCGACCCTCGTGGTGTACCTGTTGGTGACAGTTAGTTGTCATCCGAATCCTTGCCGCCACGGTGTTTGGGGTGCAGGTGGTGCCGGTCCCAACCCGTTTCGGTGGTGATTGCCTGATAACAGTGTGCGCATTTGTCCGCCTGTCGGCGGTAAAGGTAAGACAAAAGAATACGTCTGACAAACTTTCCGACCATTTTCTTTTGCTGACGACGCTCAAAATATACCTCCCACTCCGGCCACGCTCCGAAACCCGTGGCAGTACACGGGGTCGAATTTAACCGCTATGGCTAATGTATTTGGCGTTTAAAGGGGGGCTACGGTACGGAGTTTTCACAACACTACAAATAAATATATTGTTCTAATCTTGAAATATTTATTCGTGTGTTGTTTTGTTTAATGTGGTTTAATTTATTTTTAATTTCGTTCATCGTTGGCATGGCTGCACACCGCTGCGTGTAGCGAGCGGTTAACAGCCATGCAAAGTTCTCGACATTTATTCATTTTTTTATTACCTTCTGGCTGTAAATCAATTCATTGTTCTCAGATTTCCGAACTTCTAAAAAATAAACGCCTTCGGGTAGTTTTGATTCTATTTTGAGCGTCGAACCAGATAGTTGCTGTCGTATCAATAATTTACCGCTTAAATCGAACAACGCAATGGTGAGATTGGGTTGGTCTGGATAGACGATATTTATTTCATCGGTGAAGGGGTTCGGATAAACCAAAGGGCGCACTTGGGAAGCAATCGGGAGGCTCGTAAAAGATACAATATCGCCGCCAGCGTTCACTTTGTACAGTTTGAGGATGTTTTGGTTTGGCCCCGTCACACATTCCAAGATGCAACCACCGTCGGGTGTGGCGTTGACGGAGATGGCCAAGTGTGGCAAGTCAAAGTCATAGACTCGGCTCCATTGGAGATTGAGCAGGGTATCGTATCGGCACAAGCCGATGTCGCCAGCGTTATTTCTTGTCTGAAAATAGATCGTATTGCTCACTTCGGCAAAACACTTAGTCCCCGAAGGATAAAACCCGCACAGCGGCACTTTTGCTAATCGGAGCAGATTGAAATTAGTATCGCGGATGTCAATCACAGCGGCTTGACACGAGGGACTATATGCATTAATTACGTCGGTGTAACTCGTAAATATCTTTCCATTCATGGAGAGGCCATTGGCATCGTAAGCGACTTCATTTAAGCCATTGGGCTGTGGCAGGAGGGCAATCTTTCTGACCCAGTCGCCATTGGCATTAAAAACACCCACAGAAGTGAAATCGAGTAATACACCACCGCAGCACTCCGAAGCCGAAGCATAAACATAAATACTGTCATCAAAGATTGCGGCTCCTTTGTAGCCTGCAATATATTGGCTAATGCTAATGACAGAATAAACGGAATCATTGAGTACCACTTTTTCTAAGCGTTGGCTTTTTCCCATGGGCTGAAAAGTAGCCGTATCAAAAAAAAGATAGTCTCTGGTCATCATCATGGTATCACCCTTCAAATGATGCGCATCCAAAGGTTGAGAAAAGGCAGAGCCATCACCAACTGAAAGTTGGACGGCTTCTATTGCACTGACACCAAGACCATTAGAGCGAGGTAGTAAATCGTAAAGATTGATGCTTACAATGTCGAGATTTTCATCAAATTCGACAATCGAACGACGATTTAAAATTGATGCTTGTAGCCAACTTACAAACGGTTTGTAAGCGTCGCCGATCAAAAAAAATCTTCCATCGAAGGTGTATATCTGTCCAGCATATCTGTAGCCATCTATACTAAAATCGGCTGAATCAGTCAGTACACCCTCAAAATTGACTTTGTACAGTCGCTTGGAAAAGTCTTGCATCGTCATGTAGTAGAGAATACCGTCTGATATTTGGAGCGAGTGACATCCCAACCTGCTGGACATCAGGCGTGAGGAGAGATCAGAAAACTCAGGAATGAGTTGGCCATACGTTAATGAACTGACGCTGAGCAGTATGATAATGAAAAAAGTACGCATGATAGGTTGTTTTTATGATTCTAAAAAAAGGAGGTACGACTGTGGCGTACCTCCCTGAAATCAGTGATAGATGTTACATTTCGTCAACCAGAATATCACCCGGATTGTCTGGAAAGAAAGTAAAAACCCGCCCGTAATAAAAAACGGTTGGGTGTTCCTGAAAATTCAGTAAGCCTCCACCAGTTGCTGTAGCAAACGATGCGCTTGCCTGAACGAAAGTAGCCACTAACCTATGGAAAGCCAAGCCTGGTTTGGTTATCACGCACTCCGTGCGAATCTGATTACCCACGCTCCGATTATCAAGGCAGTAATTGACCAACTTATTGATATTGAAGCAGTTTTCGTCCGCAAGTACATTAAACCCAACATCAAAATGAATTTTGTACTGCCCT
>Ga0209591_10004185_pt1 | contig 16438 bp, 14 predicted proteins | sample MAT01_FD_187207 | JGI IMG/M metagenome (GOLD analysis project Ga0209591, IMG submission 187207) | Freshwater microbial communities from Lake Fryxell liftoff mats and glacier meltwater in Antarctica - MAT-01 (SPAdes) (version 2) | ecosystem: Environmental > Aquatic > Freshwater > Ice > Liftoff... | reverse complement strand
TAATTTAGTCGATAACGCGATTAAATATTCGTCTGAACCTGTAGAGATTAAACTGGATATTAATGAGGAGCAGACGATTATTCATGTATGCGATCGCGGAATTGGTATTTCTTTACAGCATCAACAACGAATTTTTGAACGTTTTTATCGTACCGATGATGCTTCTACACGCTCTAGAGATGGCACTGGGCTAGGGCTAGCGATTTCCAAAAGTCTAATTGAAGGCATGAATGGTAAAATCTCTCTGCGATCGAAACCGAATGAAGGTAGTATTTTTACAATCACCTTACCGATCTGGAAATCTCAGCCATGAACGATCGCATTCTATTAGTGGAAGACGATCCTAAATTGTCACAATTTATCGCCTCAGAACTAAGCTTAGAAGGCTATCAGGTGACAGTCGCTACCAATGGTTTAGATGGATTAACCATCGCCCGTGATACTCAGCCCGATCTAGTGATTTTGGATTGGATGTTACCCGAAATATCAGGACTTGATGTTTGTACGCGGCTCCGCAAAACAGGTGTACGAGTACCGATCATCATGTTGACGGCTAAAGATGAAATTAGCGATCGGGTTACAGGGTTGAATGCGGGAGCTGATGACTATCTGATCAAGCCTTTTAGTATTGAAGAATTACTTGCCAGAATTAAGGCAAGAATGCGACGGATGTATCCTGAAGTTGCCGATCTGATTCAATTTGAAGATCTCACCTTAAGTCATGCATCACGAGAAGTTTACCGCGCAGGTCAAAAGATTGAACTTACTGCCAAAGAGTTCGATCTACTGGAATTCATGATGCGCCATTCTCAGCAAGTATTAACACGCGATCAAATTTTAGAATCTGTATGGGGATACGACTTTATGGGTGAATCCAATATTATCGAAGTCTACATTCGAGCTTTACGCATCAAATTAGAAATCAGTAATTCTAAACGAATATTACATACAGTTAGAGGAGTAGGCTATGTATTGCGAGACAATGCCTAAAGCAAGCATAAAAAAAAGATGTATCGCACGCTGCGCGTGCGATACATCTTTTTTTTATGCTTGCTTTACATGCGACCACGTAACATTTGCGCCATTTCGTTGGGCTTGGGAGAGTTCTCTACGGCGGTTTCTTCGGTAATCCGACCATCTTCGTAGAGCTTATAAAGTGATTGGTTCATGTTTACCATTCCTTCATATGTACATTTAGGAATCAGAGCTTCAATCTCATCTACTTCACCGCGCTTGATATAGTCACGCACAGCATCAGTATTGATCATGATTTCATGAACCGCAGCTCGTTTACCATCAGTGGTTCGCACTAAGGATTGAGCAATAACTCCTACCAAAGATTCTGAAACTTGAACTCTCATGGGAGCTTGTTGCTCAGGCTCATAAAGGTTAAGAATCCGCTCGATCGTTTTAACCGCACTGTTAGTATGCAACGTTCCGAAAACTAAGTGTCCTGTTTGAGCAGCTTTAAGTGCTGTATTCACAGTTTCTTTGTCACGCATTTCCCCAATCAGGATAATATCAGGATCTTCACGTAGACATGCTTTGAGGGCATTGTCAAACTTGAGGGTATGGATACCAACTTCCCGTTGCTTGATTAGTGCTTTTTTGCTCTGATGCACAAATTCAATCGGATCTTCAATGGAAATTAAATGCTTTTGCATTTCCGTATTGATGAAATCCACCATGGCAGCCAATGTAGTTGACTTGCCTGATCCAGTTGGACCAGTTACCAGAATCAGTCCTTTGTGGGTATAGCAAAGCTCACGGAATACTTCTGGCAAACCAAGCTGATCGATCGACAAAATCTTTAGGGGAATCAGTCGCAATACCATTGCATAGCCACGTAACGAATCAAAAACATTGATCCGACAACGGGCGAACTCATACTGAGTTGCACCGTCAAACTCTAGGGTGTCCCGAAATTGTTGGATTTGCTTGTCATCCATAATTTCGGTCATCCAAGTCTCAAAGGTTTGCTTGTCTGGCACTGGATATTGCTCCTGTGTCACCATTAAGCCTCGACTCCGAAATCGGACTGGTTCATTCACACCAGCATGAACATCAGAACATCCCTGCTCATGAGCATCTCTAACAATTTGAGCAAGGGTTGGTTGTCCTGTACTCCGTTGTAAAATCGATGGTACACCTAGCCCTGGTAAGTTTGGCGGTGGACCTGGACGAATTGGCGGACGTGGATTTGGTGGTGGTGGAACACTAGTAACTTGTGTATCTGTAGGAATTGATATCTGAGCTTGACGCGCAGCCGCCGCCGCACGGGCTTTTTGAGCAGCTTGCGCTTGTTGTAGTTGCGCTGGAGTCATCGCTGCACGAGCTTGTTGAGCGGCCTGTGCTTGAGGGTTGGGAGGTGCTTGAGGGTTGGTCGGAGGCGCGACACGCTGCTGAGCGTGGGGTGGTGCAGTGGGAGTTGTACGTGGCTGTGGTAGACCGCCACCAGAGGAAGGCGGTGGTACGGGAGGCATCCCAGATTGCGTCATAGTTGAACCTCGAAAATTGCTGTAGTTAAGGGGGCAGGTTTGAAGAGGAGCTTTTTTCTATTCAAATTCTGCAATTTGACCTAGAAATAACCAATCCTGTTACTTAATAGGTTAGAAATATATTAGCCCTTGTAAATACTATCCTCAAATAATTAATGAATATTCTCAGTGCGCTGCGAACTAAGCCAAGCGCAGAAAGCCAAAAAGTTTCTAAGCAATCAGCTCCTAAGCAAACTAAAGGCATCGAAATCAAGTCTCAACGTGAGTTGGACTATATGCGTGAGTCATCTCGGATTGTGGCAACTGTACTCAAGGAGATTTCGGAGTTGATTGCTCCAGGCATGACCACCATGGATCTTGATGCTCATGCGGAGAAGCGGATTCGAGAAATGGGTGCTGTCCCTAGCTTCAAGGGATATTGTGGCTTCCCTGCTAGCATTTGTTCTAGTATTAATAATGAAGTTGTGCATGGTATACCTAATTCTAGGAAAGTGATCAAGCTCGGCGATTTAGTGAAGGTTGATACGGGTGCTTTTAAAAATGGATTTCATGGTGATTCTTGCATTACAGTAGCAGTTGGTAATGTTAGCGAGAAGGCTGCTAAGTTGATGCGTGTGGCGGAAGAGGCTCTGTATAAGGGGATTGAACAGGTTAAGCCAGGTAATTGTATGCTCGACTTGGCTGGGGCGATCGAGGATCATGTTAAAGCAAATGGTTTTGCGATCGTTGAAGATTTTACTGGACATGGGGTGGGACGTAATCTCCACGAAGAGCCTTCAGTATTTAATTTCCGCACCCATCAGTTGCCAAATGTGCGCTTTCGTCCAGGGATGACTTTGGCGATCGAGCCAATTTTGAATGCGGGATCAAAGCGGGTCAGAATTTTGGCTGATAAGTGGACAGCCGTAACTGTAGACAATCAACTTTCGGCTCAATTTGAGCATACAGTTTTAGTAACCGAGACTGGTTATGAAATTTTTACCGATCGCAATAAAGTCTAATCAATATAAAAAAGTGCTGCTTCGCAGCACTTTTTGTTAAAAAAATTATGCAGAATATCTTTTTAGCTGGTTCGAGTCGAGGTGTTGGGCGCGAGGTTGCCAAGCTGTTACTAGAGAATGAGCCACCATCTATAAATCTCACTGTACTCCTCCGCAATCCTACCTACGCTGTTGAACTAGAGTCCTTGGGCGCAAAGGTAGTGTTTGGGGATGCCCTGAACTTTGCTGACATCGAATCGGCGATGTTGCAGTCAGGTGCAATCGATGTAGTGATTACAACAATGGGCGGTCTACCCAGCGATCGCAATGAACGCGCTGACTGTGAAGGTAATAAAAATTTAGTTGATGTCGCCGTCAAAGCGGGAGTCAAAAAATTTATTCTCGTTTCCTCGATTGGTAGTGGCAATAGTGTTGTCGCTCTTGCCCCACAAGTTTTGCTGACTTTAGGCGCAATTCTCCAAGAAAAAGCAAAAGCCGAGCAGCATTTGGTGGCTAGTGGCTTAACTTACACGATTATTCGTCCAGGGGGATTGAAATCGGAAGTAGCGACAGGGCATGCGGTACTTACGGAAGATCCCACAGTTTCGGGAATTATTCATCGTGCGGATGTCGCGAAACTAATTTGTGATTGTTTAAATTCTGACAAAGCAAATAATAAAGTTTTCTCAGCAATTGATCGTAATATGCTCTTCAAACAAGTAGAGTTTGAGTCGTTCGATTTGTGAGATAGCTATGCAGGAATATATTGTTAGAGCTGGAGATACGCTATCTGCGATCGCAAAACGCTTTTTGGGTGTCAATGGTGATTGGCGCGAAATTGCCCGTATTAATAACATTACCAATCCCGCATCTCTGCAAATAGGTCAAAGGCTGCGGATCCCAACTGCTGTAAGTCCGCCAATCTCTCAACCGCCTGAAGTTGCGATGGTGAGAAATACTTTGCAGGGAGTCTATCCGCCCAATAAAATTGCAATTTCCTTTACCACTGTTGGCAGTGATGTAATTGCCAAGCTGTTAAATACAGGTCAGCAAGAGCGATTTGCTAAAACTAGAGATCTAGGACTATATCGGCTGGGAATTTTTAAACTGCGTGACTTTATTGCCTTTGGGTCGGGTTTACTGCAACAAGTACAGATGAGTCCCTCAGAAATCAAAGTGATGTTAGTAACGTCAGCCAATGAAGGTAGCCTTGATGCCATTAACACATGGGACAGTCAGTACTTAAGTTTTGGCATATTACAATGGACACTTGGATCAGCAGGACAGCAAGGTGAATTGCCAGCTTTGCTTATTAACATAAAAAAACGATATCCATCAGAATTTCAATATTATTTTGGACAATTTGGGATCGATACTAGTTCTTTAGATGGCAACACGGGTTGGCTCTCGCTCAATGGTACTCGTCTAGTTAATGCAGTCGATAAAAACCTGATGCGGCAACCAATTTGGGCGTTGCGGTTTGCGATCGCAGGGATGGATGCCCTAGTGCAATCAGTACAAGTCCTCCACGCGATTTCACGACTGGATCGCTTTTACTTCACCCCCACCCAAACCTTGCAAGGCTTTACCCTTTCGCAACTATTAAGCTCAGAATTTGCAGTAGCTTTACTGCTCGATCACCATGTCAATCGTCCTAGCCATGTGATTCCCTGTGTTGCCGATGCGATCGCGCGATCGCGTTTAACTCCTGCTCAAGTTGCTCAAAGCTCTATCGATAATGAAGCCCTGATTATTCAAAATTATCTAACTCTGCGCGAAACCTTTGGCGGTACAAGTGCCATGACTAAATCACGCGAACGAGCTGAACTAGCCAGAAAAGAGATCGCTACAGGCAATCTCTCTCCCCAAAGATTTTCGTTTCGCTCTAACCGTCAATCTAGAATCATCTAACAGAAACGGCTTGCTTTGCAAGCCGCTAATAAAACCAAAAGCGTTGCGAAGCAACGCTTTTGGTTTTATTAGCGCTGATTTCCTTCAGCAGCATCAGATGGTTTTTGCTCGTTAATAAAAGAGCTACTCGTTGGCTGAGGCTTAGCCTCGATGAACTCGACATTACCTTTGCTGGGACTGACTAAATCATTGTCACGATTATCCCATCGACTGTGAATAGGCTCTAGTTCTACGGGTGTAGATGACAAAGTAGTCATCGTGCTAGTCCTATTTGCAACGGGGCGATCAAAATTATTTTCGTAAGCTCGGCTTCTGGTATAAACCCTTTGCCTTATAGCTGCTATTCTTGCGGCGATACGTTCATCAACATTAGCGGAAACGGCTAAAGGATCGCGCATAGAGTTATATGCGCGGTCAACTCTAGTGTAAATTCTTTTGCGATCGCTAATATTTGCCTTTGCTACAAAAGCTGGTCGAGTCAGCTCGCCTAATTCCTGTTGCGATCGGGCTTGCATCTCGGTAATAACTTCAGCTTCATCTAAAAAGAAAGATGTTTTGCCATCATTTTGACTTTGTGGTGTTGCTTTATTGGTATCTTTAGGTTTCGCGGCTGGGCTAGCTCTAGGTAGCTTTATTCCCGCAGGCGAGGGGTTAACGCCCTCTAATGCTTGTTTTCCAAATCCATAGGAAATCAGACCAGCCACAGCGCCTACAACGATCATGCCAAACAGCAGCACCAGACTATAACTTAGTCTAAATTTCTTGGGTGGCTTTTTTTTCTTGCTGAGCTGCTTTTGTCTTTGGGGTGTTGCCATCACAAACTTGTTTAGCTAATAATTGCTATTAAGTAACCTATTAGGTAACTTGCTTGATAGCATATAATACTTACGGTTATAATCACAATATTCCCAAGGTTGGCTGACTGGTAAAGCAAACGACTCATAATCGTTGATATGTCGGTTCGATTCCGACACCTTGGATTTGACAAGCAGCAAACAGTAAATAAACAAACTCCTCAATGAGAGCAGCAATTCTCATTATAAAAATTGGTTTTTTGAAAGCCCGCCGTTGGCGGGCTTTCAAAAAACCAATTTTGGTGGTTCCAGCGCCGAAGGCGCTGGAACCACCAAAATTGGTTTCATAATGAGAATTGCTACATTGATTGCCTCCTTTTCTCAATGAATAAAATCTATTTGTCTCTAAGAGAGTGTTTGAGAAGTTTGCGATCCTCCCAGATCTCCTTAATCAGGGGAAAGAAGACCGATCCCCTCAATCTCCCTTAATAAGAGGGATTGAGGGGATCAAGTAGAACTTTTTGCTAAATTTCAAACTTCTTAAACACGCTCTGAAAACCGCTATAATGCAAAGCATTCAAACTAAATTTAGAGAAATTTAGAATTATGACAGTTGCCACGGCATCTACACCTTTGAAAGTTCTAATTGTTGAAGATGATCCACTGATCCAACTTGGATTAGAGCAATCTCTCTCTCAACAACCAAATATCACCGTAGTTGGCATCGCAGAAGATGGCTATATCGGTGTAAAGATGGCGCAGGAATTACAGCCTGACATTATCGTGATGGATATTGGGCTACCGAGACTTGATGGAATTTCGGCTACCAAAAAGATCAAAGCTGCCTCGCCTAATGTGCATATTGTGATGCTTAGCTCACATACAGATGATACAGAAATTATCGCAGCGCTATCTAGCGGCGCTGATGCCTACTGCGTTAAAGGTACAACTACTGAAAGTCTTTTGGCAGCTTTTGCCGCCGCCAAGGATGGAGCTACCTATCTCGATCCTCAAGTTGCTCGCAAAGTAATGGATCATCTCAAGCCTCCGAGTCAAACTGAAAAAACTTCGCATCTATCACAACGGGAGTTGGAGGTTCTTAAATTAATAGTTGAGGGCAAGAGTAACCCTGAAATTGCGAAAGTGCTTTACTTAAGCCCTAACACCATAAAAACTCATGTACGGGGCATTATGAATAAATTATCTGTTGATGATCGCGTACAAGCAGCAGTTTTGGCTTTGAGATCGGGCTTAGTTGATTAAAGTATAAAATAAGAAATAGTAAGTAATAAACTGAGCAACGAAAATTGTGGCCCATACTTTTTTAGTGCAGCCGGGGAAATGGACTCTCGAAGGCAATTGGATAGAGAGAGACTCCATGCCAATTCGAGTTAAGGGTAGGACTTTAGTAGGTTGGTCAAGAGATAATTTTTGGTTTACGATGGTCACAAAGTTGACCTTTCCCGATTGCGATCGCGAAGAATTGACAATGACTTACAAAGGTAGAATTGATTCTGATGAGCGTCGTTTTACATTCGTGATGGATGACAACTTTTTAGGCAAAGTTGAGGGAGAAGGCATGATTGGACCAGATTCAATTACTCAACGTTACTGGGTAATGGGGGACAAAAAAATGCGAACAGGTTTTCAGACTCTGTACCGACGGGATATTAATACTTACTCTTTAGCTAGTGGCCTCATTGCGGGACAAAATCTAGAAAGCACGATGGAAGCGATACTGACTCGCCATATGGATTCCTAACAAAAAAGTCGGGCAAAGCCCGACTTTTTTGTCGATTTACATAAAGTAACGCTTTGCGTTACTTTATGTTTTAGCGAGAGCTGACGCTTTTCAGCTCACCCGATAAAATATCGATTGCTTTCGCAAACTGTGGGTCAGAAGCTGTACCGACTAGATCGCGATTTTTATTCAGCCTTTCAAGATCGTCCTTGGTTAGCTCAACTATGCGATCAGGCAAAATGCCCATATGGTTAATGTCGCGACCACTTGGGGTGTAGTACTTAGCGATCGTTACTGCCATACCAGAACCATCACTTAAGGAATGTACTGACTGCACTAAGCCTTTACCGAAAGTCTTTGTGCCAACAATTATAGCCCGCTTATTATCTTGCAAAGCGCCAGACAAAATTTCGCTAGCACTTGCCGAACCACCGTCAACTAAAACTACAAGGGGTTTATTTGTGAGAGCTTGACGGTTTGCGGTTAGACGCTCACTTTCGCCCTTGCGATCGATCGTGGAAACGATGGTGGCGTTATCGAGCCACATCCGCGCAATTTCGGCACTGGAATAAAGCAGTCCACCAGGGTTAGATCGCAAATCTAATATAAATCCAACCGCACCTTTGCTGACATGATCTTGAATTGCCTTACGCATGTCACTTGCAGCATTGGCATTAAACTGACGCAAGCTAATATAGCCAACCTTGCCAATATTGGTATCGCGTAATTCTGCCTTGACTGGATGGATCTCGATCTTGGCACGCTCTAGCTCAATATCAAATTGCTTATCACCACGCTTGATCCCCAGTTTAACTTTTGTGCCAGCCGGCCCACGAATTAAGGCAACCGCTTGGTTAATATCCATACCATCGGTCGATTTATTTGCGATCGAGGTAATGATGTCTTTAGTCAAAACGCCAGCGCGTGATGCGGGCGAATCCTCAATTGGGGCAACAACGGTCAATTTTTTAGTAGCATCATCCATCCCAAGCTGAATACCAACTCCTGTGAGTTCCCCCGAAGTATCAATTTGCATACTCTTAAACTGCTCAGGGTCCATAAAACGAGTGTATGGATCGTCTAGAAGTTTGAGCATTTCTCGAACTGATCGATAGGCTTCAGCCTTGGATGAATAATCGCGATTTTCGACATATTGCTTTCTGACTTGCCGCCAGTCAACTTTATTGAAAGCCCCATCGACATATTCCCGATTAATAAGCTGCCAAGCTTCATCTACGATTTCTTTGGGGCTATCCCGAAATGCGGCGATGCTAGGGTTTGCTAGCTGAAAACCAACAACTGCCACAGCCGCAGCCAATGCTGCTGTTGTACCAAGTACAAATCCGCCTTTTGCCATGTCAACTTCCTGAAAAGAGATGTGTGTGAGGAATGCAATTTTTTTTAGTGATTTAACTCTAGCACAGTAGTTTTTAAGCTTGTAGTTAAATTGCCTAAGCACGAGCGAAGTAACCTTTCGGGTTAGGTATTTAAGCTTATAGTCTATGATTTCTGAATCCAACTGTTCATAGAGAGGTAGGCTATCTCAGCCAAAATTCTTGCGAAAGTTAAATTTCTTTTTGAAAGGATCGCAAACTCAATAATTGGGTAGTACTTTGCCACTACTGCCTAATTTAATTTTCATTAAATGTATCAATCTTATACATTACGTATAGATTTATACAAAAGCCATACCCCTTGATCTGATGTTATGGAGCTTAATATTCTTTACACTTGCTTGGCCAAGTTAACTGATTGAGGAGAATTTAAGGTGTTGGTTTATAAGTCAAATCAAAAGAGGAAACTCAAGAGTTCGGTAAACTGGACTGCTTGCCTTCCCCTAGCTGCCATTATCGGTGTTTTTTGGGTGTATGCAGCCACAGCTCAAACTGCTACGCCCGCTCCTGAGCCTCTAACTCCAGAAAAAGTTCAGGAAAATGTTGCTGCGCTCAAAGTCGGTTTGGATACCCTTTGGGTTGTGATTGCAGCTTTTCTTGTGTTTTTCATGAATGCTGGCTTCGCTTTGGTCGAGTCTGGCTTTTGTCGCCGTAAAAATGCGGTTAACATTCTGACCAAGAACTTAATCGTATTTGCGGTCGCGACAATTGCTTATTGGGTAGTTGGCTTTGCCTTTATGTATGGCGATAACGGTGGCAATGCATTTATTGGCTTGAAAGGATTTTTCCTGAATGGCGCAGACAATAGCCCTGCAACTCTTACTGACTATAAAGGTGACTTTCCTGGACTTAGTTGGACAGGTGTACCTCTAGAAGCTAAGTTTTTATTCCAGTTAGTATTTGCGGCAACTGCCGCAACGATCGTTTCAGGTGCAGTTGCTGAGCGCATCAAATTTGGTTCTTTCTTGATCTTTAGCTTTTTCCTAGTTGCTATTTCCTATCCGATTACTGGACATTGGATTTGGGGTGGTGGCTGGCTATCAGCGCTGGGTTTCTATGACTTTGCTGGCTCCACTGTGGTGCACTCAGTCGGTGGATGGGGAGCGCTAATTGGTGCAGCAATAGTTGGCGCACGTTCTGGCCGATATGGCGAAGATGGCAAAAACCGCGCAATTCCCGGACACAATATGGGACTTGCGACTTTAGGATGCTTGATCCTTTGGTTAGGTTGGTTTGGCTTTAATCCAGGTTCGACCATGGCGGCTGACGGTCGTTTGATCGCTCACATCGCCTTGACAACTAACATGGGTGCATCCGCAGGTGGTATCGCGGCAACCATCGTGGCTTGGTTGTATCTTGGTAAGCCCGACTTATCAATGATCGTCAACGGTATCTTGGCAGGATTGGTCTCTGTTACTGCTCCCTGTGCGTGGATTACCTTGCCTAGTGCCTTAATCATTGGTGCAATTGGCGGCACAATTGTGGTGTTTGCAGTTGGTTTCTTTGACAAGCTCAAAATCGATGACCCTGTTGGTGCAACCTCAGTCCACCTTGTTTGTGGTATTTGGGGTACTTTGGCTGTGGGCTTGTTTGCCGTTGGACAGCAAACCGACATCGGTGGTGGTTATATCTTGCAAGCAGGTGCTGGTCCTAAGGCTGGTTTATTCTTCGGCGGCGGCTTTGAACAACTTTTACCTCAATTAATTGGTGTTGCATCCGTTGGCGGATTTACTGTCGCTTTTAGCTTTATTGCTTGGTATGCAATTTCCCTAGTTACAGGTGGAATTCGTGTTGAGCCAGAAGATGAGTTTAAGGGACTTGATATCTCTGAACATGGTATGGAAGCCTATTCTGGTTTCAGCAAGGAAAGCGAATAACTTTTTCTGAAATTAAAATAAAGGCGACCAAAGGGTCGCCTTTATTTTTTTGTTTGGTTTTCTTTTTGTAAAGTTCATCTTAATGCCGATGAGTTTAGCGGGGTATAATGGTGGGGCAGAAGAATTAAAAATATATTGAGTTTCGATAGTTGAATCATGACAAATACGTTGACAAGTCCTGTAAAAGTATCAAAGGTTGAAGTCCTTAAGCAGAAAAGTGACTTTTTGCGCGGTCCAATCAATACTGAACTAAATGATGGCAACCCATTTTTCAGTCAGGATGGGATTCAGATCCTTAAGTTTCATGGTTCCTATCAACAAAAAGAACGCGATTTTGAGAAAAACAAGGTTAAGGGTGAAGAATCGCAATACAGCATGATGCTGCGGACTCGTAGTCCAGGTGGGATAGTTCCTTGGCAATTGTATTTAGCGCTCGATCAACTCTGCGATAAGTATGGCAATCACACTTTGCGAGCAACTACGCGTCAAGGTTTTCAGATTCATGCCATTCTCAAAGAGAATTTGAAGACAGTGATTGCGGATATCACCAGAAACATGGGATCGACGGTGGGTGCTTGTGGTGACATCAATCGTAATGTGATGGCTCCTTCGGCTCCTTTTAAAAATAAGCCTGAGTATATTTATGCCCGTGAATATGCTTTCAAAATTGCGGATTTGCTAGCACCACAGGCTGGTGCTTATTATGATATTTGGCTTGATGGTGAAGTTGCCGTCAGTTCTTCGGAAGCACCAGAAGTGACTGAGGCGCGTAACCATCAAGGTTTGGGTTCGGCTAAAACTAATATCAGCGATATCGAGCCGATCTATGGTGTGCAGTATCTGCCTCGCAAGTTCAAAATTGCGATCGCAGTTGCTGGTGATAATTCCGTTGATCTCTATACAAATGACTTAGCGTTGGTGGTAATTACCAATGCTCAAAACGAACTTGAAGGCTTTAATGTCTATGTCGGCGGCGGTCTGGGACGCGCTCACAATAACGATGCCACGATTGTGAGAATGGCGGACAGTATTGGCTTTGTACCTGTTGCTAAAATTTATGATTTGATTAAGGCGATTGTTTCAGTCCAACGTGACTATGGCGATCGTCACAATCGTCGTCATTCGCGATTCAAGCATATTTTGCATGAATGGGGCGTGGACAAGTTCAAGCAGATTTTGCGCGAATATTATCCGACTGAGTTAGATGCTGCTAGAGAATTGCCTGATTTTAAATATCAAGATTATCTTGGCTGGCATGAACAGGGCGACGGTAAATATTTTGTCGGTGTCTCGATTGAAAATGGTCGAGTTAGCGATCGCGAAGATCTGAAACTAAAAACTGCTTTGCGTGAAATCAGCGAAAAATTTCATCACGATTTTGTATTGACTCCTAATCACAATTTGTTGATTACCGAGATCGCTGCCGATGAAAAAGAGGAAATTCAAAAAATTCTCGATCGCTGCCTTGTGCTTGCCCCTGACAAAATTGATACGCTAGTGCGTTACTCAATGGCTTGCCCTGCTTTCCCGACTTGTGGACTTGCGATCGCAGAGTCAGAGCGTGTATTGCCTAGCGTATTAGCGAGGATTCGTAAATTGTTAGTGCGTTTAGGTTTAGAGCATGAAACCTTTGTCACGCGGATGACAGGTTGCCCAAATGGTTGCGCTCGTCCATATATGGCAGAACTTGCATTTGTTGGTAGTGCGGTGGATGAATATCAAATCTGGCTCGGTGGTAGTTTTGACTCGACTCGTTTGGCTCAGCCCTATGTGCAGCGTTTGCATATCAATAAGCTGGAAGAAGGTTTAGAACCTTTGTTTGTTTATTTTAGAAATGAACGTGTTGATAATGAGACTTTTGGTGATTTTTGCGATCGCAAGGGCAATAATGATCTACGTGAGTTTGCAGGATCCTATATTCCTGAGGTTGATCAGAATGAATTACAAGGCAAACGCAAAGATATTCGTCATCGGGTCACTCTTTCTGCAAAATCCTATGACTTATTAAAGAAGGCTGTTAATGAACGTACTGTTTCGATGAAGGATATTGTCGAAGCTGCTCTAGAGAAGTATTTGGAGTAGCTTTTTAGCCACTTCTCTCTTCAGAGTATAGGGGTTTTCATTTTGCCATAGGCAAAATGAAAACCCCTATACTTTTGTTAGGCAATATTTGAACTGATGTTACGTGGAAGTAAAGACGAGTTAGAGCAAAAGAAGAAAGTAAAAAAGGCTGCAAAGTTATGGACAGAGAGTTTCTAGACCTTTATTCAGACTACCTGATTAGTGCATTTAGGAAGGTGACAGCCACAGGGCTGTCAGAGCTAATTGACGGGGAATTAAGCCACGACCAAATAACGAGTCGCCTGAGAAAAAATACAGGCAGGGTCGAAAGAATTATGGCTGCTGGAAAAAGCCATAATTCGTAAGCAGGAGAGCGAGGATGGGGTATTAATATTCGATGACACGCTCGAACACAAAAACTCTCCGTTCCTTCCACGTAACATCAGTTCTTATTGTTTTTTAGCCTTGAATCGTTGTAAAGTCTGACTCGTCGTCAAAATCTTTGAAATTGGAGACAGAATAGCTGGGTATTACAACCGTATTCTTGACGTTAAGCAGAATTTCTTGTGCTTCAGGTGAATTTACTTGTGCTAAGGCTCTCAAAATAGCACTGCGGACTGAGCGATCGCGATCTTTTAGGGATTGCGAAAGATAAAACACAGCATCATATGTACCAATTTCTCCCAAGGCTATAGCTGCGTCACAACGTACATAGGCATACTCATCGTCTCTAAGGACTTGAGCTAGCATTGGCACGACTTCCTCCATTCCAATCTGCCCTAACGTGCGGGCAGCTACACTGCGTGTATGGCTGGAAGGGTTAGTGAGCATTTTGGCGACAGGCGTAATTGCGGGAACACCAATATTTTTTAGTGCTTGTATGGCTTGAGACTGGACACTAATATCGTTGTCAGTGAGTAATCTCGCTAGGGAATTAGCCGATAACGGAGATTTAATTTGTCCAAGCGCCCAAGCTGCTTCAAAACGTACTGATTTACTGCCATGCTCCAGTGCATTGATTAAAGTGGTGACGGCTAGAGGTGAACTAATTTGACCAAGGGAGTGAGCTGCATGGACTTTAACCATGTCATCACTGTGTTTTAGCGCTTCAACTAAAGGTGATACCGCAGGTAAACTTGCTCGACCAAGAGCTTTGGCGCTAGCGGCTTGGACTTGAATAGATGGATGACGTAGTAACTGAACCAAGGATCTGATCGCCTCAGCACTACCAATCCAACTCAGGGCTGCTGCTGCTTGCCAGTGAATTTGACGGTAAGGATTTTTGGCAGCAGCAATCAAGGCGGAGATCGCTACAGGCGATCGCAAATAACCTAAGGCGATCGCTGCTTTTTTGGACGTGGCAACTTCATCACTTTCGAGGCGCTCTAGTAATGCAGGTAGAACATTGTCACGACAACGTATGATTTTTTGTAATGCTAAGGAAAATTGGTCAGAACGCGCCGCCGCATCAAACTCAGCCAGAATCGCTGACTCACCACCCAATTCAGGTGCGGACATCGCATAGCGATCTTGGGACAATGCATATCCAGGAGATACTGGAATCCGATAATCTTCTAGCTTGGGTGGGGTGATCTTAGAGACATTAGGGATTCTGGGAATTACGGGTAGTTGCGGTTCTTGTGGGGTCATAGCGGCTGTCCTATTAAGCATTGGTAAATGGTTTAATCCCGTTACCCACTACAGCGAATTTTAATTTTGCTGCTTTAACATTACCTTTAGCATTATATTTTACGAGAAGAGTCCCAAAAAATTTTAAAACGTTAAGTAGGTGGGCATAATTAGATACAAAACCTAAAAAGCTGTAGCACACGCGCCGCTTGAGCTTACAGCTTTTTGGGCTTGAGTTATTTATTCTGTCTACCGACTTAACTCTATAATTGGTAGGCTAAAAATTATTAATGTAAAGCCATCATCTTAAAGCCTAGTGATAAACAGGTGCTTTTTATATAACCTCTAGGACTTTTAAATAGCGCAATTATGAACCAACTTCTCAGCGCCTTTACTCTATTTTTAAGCCTCCTTGTCGAGGCGATTCCATTTTTGTTGATGGGGGTTTTACTATCTGGAGCCTTATTAATCTTTGTAGATGAGCGAAAACTGATCGCGATTTTACCCAAAAATCCATTTCTAGGCGCATTAGCAGGTAGCTTACTAGGATTTATGTTTCCTGTGTGCGAATGTGGCAATGTGCCTGTGGCTCGGCGGCTAATCTCGCAAGGTGCGCCAATCTCGGTGGCGATAAGCTTTTTAATGGCAGCGCCAACGATTAATCCTATAGTGATTTGGGCAACTTGGACAGCCTTTCGCGATCAGCCAGAAATTGCAGTTTTACGAGTTGTGCTGTCATTTATGGTTGCAAACATTGTGGCGGTAGTGTTTAGCTCTCAAAAAGATTTACGCGCCATTTTGCAGCCAAATATTGCGATCGCATTACCAGCGCCCAAAGTCAAAGTAGGAGCAGTGCCTGTGGGGACATTCTTTTTAGGCGAAGATCGCAGCCAGCCTTTAGATTTTGCGAGCTATCTATCCTCAAACAATCAACAAATTATCACAAAGTCTTTACCCGATCGCTTAAATCTATTGTTAGATAATACTCTCGCGGAAATGCGTGAACTAGGGGCAATCTTGGTGATCGGCAGTGCGATTGCCGCCATTATTCAAGTCTGGGTTCCTCGCGATATTATTCTGAGTTTAGGGCAGGGACCAGTTAGTTCGATCATAGCGATGATGATTTTGGCAGCGATCGTTTCGATCTGCTCGACGGTGGATGCATTTTTTGCCCTATCATTTGCCTCAACCTTTACGGGCGGCTCATTACTTGCATTTCTCGTTTTTGGTCCGATTATCGATCTCAAGGCGATCGGCTTGATTTTAACTATTTTCAAAAAACGGGCGGTGATTTATCTGTTTTTACTTACCGCCCAACTGACGTTTTTAAGTTGCTTATTTATTAATTTTCAGATTGATTAAGTAGGCAAGCATAAGTAAACCCAAAAAGCTGTAGCGCACGCTGCGCGTGCGCTACAGCTTTTTGGGTTTCAAGGTTTCTTACGCATCAGCTACGAAATGTAGGGGCAATTCATGAATTGCCCCTACATTTCGTAGGTGGATTATTTACATTTTTTTGATGATAAATTCTGAAATTTTAGACAGTCCATCTT
>Ga0209591_10004184_pt1 | contig 16439 bp, 10 predicted proteins | sample MAT01_FD_187207 | JGI IMG/M metagenome (GOLD analysis project Ga0209591, IMG submission 187207) | Freshwater microbial communities from Lake Fryxell liftoff mats and glacier meltwater in Antarctica - MAT-01 (SPAdes) (version 2) | ecosystem: Environmental > Aquatic > Freshwater > Ice > Liftoff... | reverse complement strand
CAGAATGGCCCGGTCCGCATCCGAGAGCCGGCGAATCTTCGAGACTTCTCGCATCGAGAATCGCGTGGTCAACGTCACCGTCGGCCGTCCCGGAACGCGGCGGACCACTTGAAAATCGACGCCCTGACTCGTCTCGTTCAGGAGGAGTCCTTGAAAGGTCGCGCCGTTGTGGAGCACCACAACGTCGTAGGGCCACGCCGCGGCGGGGCCCACGGGATCGGTCGCCGAGGCCGCGAAACCCAGGCTCAGGGCCAGGCTCACGATCCCAGAACGGAGTGTGCCGAACATCGAGTGGCCTCGGACGATGCGGATTGACTTACAATGATTGTGTGCGGACCGCGGCCCCGTGGGAACGGGACTTCGCTCGGATCCGACGAGGGAGCGAGAATGGCCGCGAGCGATCTGGTTCTGGGCGTCATGGGGGCTAGCGGTTCGCCTTACGCCGTCCGCCTACTGGAACTGCTCCTGAAGGCCGGGCGAACCGTTCACATGTCCATTAGTCCCGCGGGGGTCGAAGTCTTCGACCACGAGATCGGCCGGTTGCTCAATTTCAACAAGTTCGACCCCCTCGTTTTTCTCGGCGACCGAGCCGAGGGGCTCGATCTCTCGAAATTGCACTACTATCACTTCCGCGACTTTCGAGCCGGGATCGCGAGCGGTTCGTTCCTCACTGGAGGAATGGTCGTCTGCCCGTGCAGCATGGGTACTGTCGCGGCGATCGCCCACGGGATGTCCGAGAACCTCATCCACCGAGCGGCGGATGTTCACTTAAAGGAACGCCGCAAACTCGTGCTGGTCCCGCGGGAAACCCCCCTCGGCGTGGTTCAGTTGCGGAACCTCACGGCCGCGGCCGAAGCCGGGGCGGTCATCCTCCCCGCCATGCCCGCCTATTACACGCGTCCGCAAACCGTGGAGGACATGGTCGATTTCGTCGTCGCTCGGGTCCTGGATCAACTCCAGGTCGAGCACTCCCTCCTCAAGCGCTGGGGGACCGATTCTGCCAGTGGCACTACGGGAATTCGCTCCTAGCCCGCACGACCGGACCACAAATCGAACGGTAAGGATTTTTACGACGATGGAGTCTTTCCCTTTGCGGAGGAATCTGCGGTAAGTTAAAGGAATCCGATCGTACCAATTCCCCGGTCTGAGAACGGCGCACCGCCATGGCAGCCCCCGCGACGAGGTCCGACTTCCTCGACCTGCTTCAAAAGAGCGGCGTCTGCGAACCGGCCACCGTCGCAAAAATAAAGGCCGGCGCCCAACTCCCGGACGACGTGACGCGCCTAGCGGCGATGCTCGTGAAGCAAGCCGTCATTACCTCGTTCCAAGCCAAACTTTTGCTGCAGGGCCGCCACAAGGGTTTCAAACTCGGACCGTATTTGATCCGCGATCAAATCGGCCAGGGCGGCATGGGCACGGTCTACCTCGCCGAGCACATTACGCTGCGCCGATGGGTCGCGCTCAAGGTACTTCCCGTCACCGCAACCACGAGCAAAGTCGCGGTCGAACGGTTCCTGCGCGAGGCCCGCGCTGCCGCGGCGCTCGATCACCCGAACATCGTCCGCATCTTCGACGTCGGCAAGCAGGGCGGCGTCCACTACCTCGCCATGGAATACGTCGAAGGGCAAACGCTGGACAAACTCGTCCAGACCGCGGGGCCGCTGGGGTGCAACCGGGCCGTCGAATTCATCGTGCAAGCCGCCGCAGGGTTGCAGCACGCGCACGAGAAAGGGTTCGTCCACCGCGACATCAAACCGGCGAATCTGATCCTTTCGAAGGACGGCATCGTTCGGATTCTGGACATGGGCCTCGCCCGTTCGTTCGAATCCGCGGACAAATTGACGGAGATGTTCGACAAGGGCGCCGTCGTCGGCACGGCGGATTACATTTCGCCCGAACAGGCGATGAACAGCCCGGACCTGGACATCCGGGCGGATATTTACAGCCTCGGCGCCACGTTCTTCACTTTGGTCACGGGGCGAACCCCATTCCAGGGCACGACCACGCAGAAACTGCTGCACCATCAGATGACGGCCGCTCCGTCGATCACCGGCTTGGACAAAACGCTTCCGCCGGGTTTGGCGAGCGTGGTTGCCAAGATGCTCGCGAAGAAGCCGGAAAACCGCTATTCGACCCCCGCGAACGTAATCGATGCACTCTCTGCGTGGATGCCCGAAACCCCCGGCGTGGTCGCGGCCCTGTCTCGGACGAACTTGAAGCAACCCGCCCAATTCGAGTACACGCCGAACGAGGCAGAGGAAGCAAGTTCCGAACGGAAGCCGACGCGAAAGCTTCCCTCCCCCAAACGCCGCTCCAAGTTGCCGTGGCTCCTCGCCGGGCTCGTGCTGGCGGTTTTAGCGGCTGGTGCAATCGCTGCGTGGATGGCGTTGGGGGGCAAGAAGCAAGAACCACCGCCGTCGCAACCTCCGCTCCCACCTCCCACAGAAAAAGCGGCACTCCCGCCGGAGCCAAACCGGATAGAACCGACGCTGACCCCAGCTCCAGCACCCCCCGAACCGCCTCGGATCGCGCCGGCGATGCCAGGCATTCTCGCTTACGAACTGGACCTCGCCGGGCAGCAACCTTTCACGGATTCGGGTTCCACTATTGCTGCCGATCCGGACAAGCCGAATGTCAAAAAGTGGGTCTCGACTGGACGAACCGGGGAAGGACAACTTCCGACGGGTTGGGACCGGCGCACCTGGAATCCGGAGAGCGAAGTCGAGTTCGGACTCGAAAGCGGCGCGATGACTGTTCGCACGCGGAAGGGCCCGGCTTCTGGCATGCTGTTCACGCCGGAACTCGCGTTCCCTTCGGGCACCGCAGCAGTTCGATTCGACTATCAAACCGACCCGTCGGCCGGCTACGTGCTGGTCAAGTTCCGTCCGACGAGGCCGAAATCGGGAGAAGCTTGGGAAGCGATGCGGTTGCCTGCGACTCCGGACGGCCCCGGATACGCCGAAGGCACCATCGATCTCAAGGAGGCCCAAGCCGGGTATTTCGAATTCCACCCGCGCGCCACCAACCCCGAACACGTCTTGCGCCTCTCGGCCTTCACGGCCCGCGACCCGGCGGCAATCGCCGAAAAAGTCCTCTACAAGCTCGACCTCTCGAAGCAGGGAGCTTTCGCGCAGACCACCGCACGGGCCAAAGATCCGAAAACCCAAGGACAACTCGTCGTCTCCGAGAAATCCGGCACCGGGGCACTTCCGTCGGACTGGTATCGCTGGATCGAACACGCGGATACGCAAGCGGAGTACTTCGCCGATGGGCCACCCGGGCGAACGGCCCTGGGTTTGCGGACGCTATCGGGCACGCCCGGCCTCCTGCTTACGAGTCCGCAGTTCGATACGCTGTCCGGGAATTGCCGGATCCGGCTCGTCTACCGAACCGGAGCGGAGCCCAGCAACTTCGTCCTTCGCGTTCGCCCGCCGCGCGAAAGTAAAGGCCTCGCGATCTGGGACGCGGCGACGCTGCCGGGGACCGGGGGGAGCTGGAAATTGGCCGTGCTCGCGCTGGACCTCAAAGGTCAGAAAGCCGCCGCGTTCGAACTCTCCAACCGTGCCGCCGGTCCGGACGGAGCCGTTCGCGTTCGCGAGTTAATCGCGACGGAACTTCCTGCTGTCTCGAAGGATTGAGAGCATCGGCAGGTTCTACTATCCGATCCTGATTCGACGAAAATATCGACCTTTTCGAGATGACTTTAGGGTACAATACCTTGGCGGAATTCCCGCGGAATGCGAGCTGCGTTCAGTTTCCGAAACGTCTCAGTCGGTTTTTCGGATAACTCGGGAAATCTGATCTAAGCTCAGAACAAGTCGTGTTATCCCTCGGCCTATTCCGGCCGACGATCTTTTGTCCACGGGTTCTGCACCCATGAGTTCCCCTTCGTCGACCGTGGAATTTTTGGACCTCATCCGCAAGAGCGGATTGATGCGCGCTGAGGATCTGGACCGCCACCTCGAATCCTCGCCGAAGTTGTCGGAGGACCCGGTCGCGTCCGCCGCGGTCTTGGTGCGCGAAGGCCTCCTGACCAAGTTCCAGGCCAAACTCCTGCTCGCAGGGCGCTACCGCGGCTTCAAAATGGGGCCGTACACCGTCAAAGAGCAAATCGGCCAAGGCGGCATGGGCGCCGTCTTCCTCGCCGAGCACGAAACCCTGCGTCGCCGCGTCGCCCTCAAAGTCCTTTCGATCGGTGCAATCGGCGATAAGCTCGCCGTCGAACGGTTCCTCCGCGAGGCGCGCGCGGCCGCGGCTCTCGACCATCCGAACATCGTCCGCATCCACGATGTCGGCCAGCAAACGGGCACCCACTACCTCGTCATGGAATACGTCACCGGCCAGACGCTCGAAACGATGCTCCATGTCGGCGGGCCGATGGCCTGCGGGCGGGCCGTGGGATTCATCACGCAGGCTGCCGCGGGGCTCCAGCACGCCCACGAGAAGGGCTTCATCCACCGCGACATCAAACCCGCAAACCTGATGGTGACCGAGGACGGCACGGTCAAACTCCTCGACATGGGTCTCGCCCGCTCCCACGATAAATCGGACAATCTGACCGAACAACTCGATGCCGGTTCGGTCGTCGGCACCGCGGATTTCATCGCCCCCGAACAGGCGATGAACTCCCCGCACATCGACATCCGCGCCGACATTTACAGCTTGGGGGCGACGTTCTTCACGCTCGTGACCGGCCGCCCGCCGTTCGAAGGCTCGACGACGCAGAAGCTCCTCCAGCATCAGATGAAGACGCCCGTTTCGCTCACGTCGATCGACAAGACATTTCCCCCCGGCCTCTCCGCGATCGTGGCGAAGATGCTGGCGAAGAAGCCCGAGGACCGCTACGGAACGCCCTCCGACGTGATCGACGCACTAACCCCCTGGCTGCCGGACTCGTCCGCGATGAAAGTCGTCGCGGGCCTCTCCGGGACCGAAGTCGGCCGCACCGACCGCCTCCGCGGCAATCGCAACACCGGCGTCTTGAATCAAAGCACTGGGATCCTCTCGCCCAATACCCAACCGCAGTCGAACCGCAAGCAACTCCTGCTCGTCGGAGCGACGGTCTTCACCGTGCTCGCCATCGGCGCCGCCGGGGTCGTCGCGATGGGGGTGTTCAACAAGAAAGACCCCTACGAAGATCCGGAACTCCTCGCCAAGAATGCCCAGACCGCGGCGGCCGATCCGGCCAAGGACAAAGCCAAGACGCCGGCTCCGAAAGAGGCCCCCAAAGCCGATCCGAAGACGGCGCCCAAGACCGCCCCGAAAACCGCAGTCGATTCCAAGCGCACCGAAGCCGGCTTGCAAGTCTACCGCTTCGCCGCCGACGGAGTCGAGCCATTCCTGCAGAGCATCGTCGAATCCAAACCCGTCAGCGGGTTCAAGCCGAAACTCCCGCCGGGCGTCGCCACCGAATGCTGGAAGAAGGATACGGAGGGCGAGTTCCGCTGCGAACCGCTCGACGGCGTCCGGACGATTTCGATCGCGAACCGCTCGGGAGCCGCCTCCGCACAACTCAGCATCGCCCTCGAAAGCCCCGACGCGGGCGTTTCGCTCGACTCCGGACGGGACTATACGATCCGCGTCGTGCATCAATCGCTGGGGACTGCGACCGGAACCCTGAACGTGCAGGACCCAGCGTTCAAGACCATCGCTTCGAAACCTCTCCCCGCGACGAACGGAACTTGGCAAAAAACCGAGGTCCGGGTCCGCCGCACCGCGAATGCCCCGCTGAGAATCACCGTGGGGGCGAACGCCGTCGGCTCGAATAGTACGATTTACGTCCGCTCCGTCGAAGTGTTCGATGCGAACGCGGCCGCGGTGGCTTCGACCGGCAAGGTGCTCTTGAAGCTCGACCTCGCGGGACAGAAACCGTTTTCCGAAGTCGGCGCCGTGGTCGTCGGCAGCGACAAGCAAAAATCGTGGGTGACGGCCGAGCGGACCGGCGACGGCCGCTTGCCGAGCGACTGGATCGGCCGGTCGCACAACCCGGACACCAAAGCCGAGTACGCCGCCCGCGACGCCGATGGATCGATGGCCATCGGAATGCGAGTGCTTTCCGGACCCGCGACGGCCATGCTGCTGTCACCGACCGTGCCTACGCCCGGCGGCCGCTGCCGGATCACGTTCGAATACAAGTCCGCTGTCGCCGGCGGCGATGTCCTCGTGCGGTTCAAACCGACCACTCCGACGCCCGGCCCGGCTTACGACGTTCGCCCGCAAGCCGGCTCCAAAGACTGGGCCACCGCCGTGCTCGACGTGGACCTCAACGGCGCAACCTCCGGCACATTCGAATTCCACACGCTCAAAACCGACCCCGAGAGGTGGATCTGGTTCCGCGCCATCGCCTTCTCCGAACTCGCCCCGGTCCGCATCGCGGGCCAGCCGCTCTACACTGCCGATTTCGCCGCGCTGAATGCCGCGTCCCGAATGATCGAGCCGATGGAAAAGATTGTTTCGGCCGGAGACATCGGCGGGCAGAAATTGCCCCAGTTCGTGTCGATCAATCACTTCCGCAACACGGCCGGCGGAACGTACTCGATCGCCGATGTGCTCGGATCGAAATCGCTCGGAATTCAACAAACCGCCGGCATCGTCGGAGTTCAGATCAACGGCAAATGCGACGGCGCTCTGACCAAACTTCCCGCGGGCGAATCGGCGATCGTACGAGTCACCTACAGCTTCGAAGGCAAGGGCCTCGGCCATGCCGGGATCCAGACCGGCAAAGCGCCTTACGCCAAGATCGCCGTGGCGGAACTCCGCCCCACCGGCAAAGAGTGGAGAACGGTCGAACTCCCCTTCACGCGACCCGCCGAAGGCGACTCCTACGATGTCATTTTGAACACCGGCATGGATCGCATCGTCGATGCCCCGGCGGAGGGAACGATCTGGTTCAAGTCGATCGAAGTGCTCCCCGCCGCTGCGGTCGCCACTTCCAGCGAGCCGATCCTGTTCCGCTTCGACGCCGCGGACATCGTGCCGTTCCGAGCCAGCAAGCTTGGGAAAAAAGCCAACGACGGCGCACCGGACGCGGCGCCCAAAGGCCTGTCCTTCGGCGGCTATAAACCCGAGACCAAGAATGACTGGGTCCGGGAGTCCCTCGACGGCGTGCCCGCCATCGGCTTCTCCACGACCGGCGGTCCCACGTCCACGCAGATCGCCGTCGACCTCGAAGGTGCGATGGGCATCAACGCCAAGCTCAAGCCCGGCAAACGCTACCGCCTCCGCATCGCCTACACCACCGCGGGAAAAGGCCGCGGGCAGGCGTACTTTCAGGATAACAGCGCCGCGAAGGCGACCCACGCTCGAATCGCTTTGCCGAACAGCAATGCGGACTGGCGGACCGTCGAAACGACCGTCGACCGCAAAAATGCCCCGCTGCGGCTCCTCGTGGACAACGTCGAGACCGGCGCGGCCAACTGGCTCTACGTCCGCGAGATCTCGCTCGCGGACGTCGGCGGAACGGTGCCGACCGCACCCGCGGTCGTCAAGAAACCGGATGGACCCAAGCTCTTCGCAGTTTCGTTCGTTGACCTGGTGCCGTTCAAGGAAACGATGTCGAAGAAGGCCTTCGCGAACGCGCCACCGCTGCCCAAGGGCTTCACCGCGCAATGCTGGAAGACCGAATCGGTCGCCGAATTCCGCGGCGGGGACGCGAACGGTTCCCCCGCCCTGGGCATCACCAACCTCAACGATTCCATCTCCGCGCAAATCGCGACCGGCCTCGAAAAGGACCACGGCCTCAAACTCGAAGCGGGCAAATCTTACCGCGTGAAGATCGAATATCTGACCCGCAACGACGCCGCCGGCCGCCTCTACGCCTGGGGCGACGTGGGCCAAATCCTCGCCTCCGCGGTCTTGCCCCCATCGCCGAACGCCTGGAAGACCGGCGAGGTCACGTTCACTCGCAGCGCACATCCCGTTTCGATCGCCTTCGAGAACTCGACCGTGGGCGAAGGCAACACGCTCTTCGTTCGCAGCGTCGAAGTCGTTTCCGTCGAGTAGTGGCCTTTTGCACAGTCCTCGTCCCCGATACGATGACAGCATCGATGCGGGGCATTCCATGGACCTGTTCGAATCCGTTCGCCAGACCAACCGCAAGCACGCCCGCCCGCTCGCCGCGCGGATGCGGCCCCGGTCGCTCGACGATTACGTCGGCCAAGACCACTTCCTCGGGCCGGGCAAACTCCTCCGGAGGATGCTCCTCGCGGACCGCATCAGTTCGCTGATCTTCTACGGCCCGCCCGGCTGCGGCAAAACCGCACTCGCCCACGTCATCGCCCACCATACCAAGAGCCGATTCAAGCCGCTCAACGCCGTTTCCACCGGCACCAAGGAGGTCCGCGAAGTCCTCGCGGAAGCCCGAGCGCACCTCGAAGACCGCGGCGAAAAGACGATCCTGTTCCTGGACGAAATCCACCGCTTCAACCGCTCCCAACAAGACGTTCTACTCCCAGACGTGGAAGACGGCGTGGTCGTGCTCATCGGCGCGACGACGCAGAATCCGTTCTTCGCGATCAATTCCCCGCTCCTGAGCCGCAGCCAGATTTTCACGTTCGAGCCGCTGAGCCGCGAGCACATTCGCACCGTCCTCCGCCGGGCGCTCGCGGACTCCGAGCGAGGCCTGGGCGACACTCCCGTGACACTCGCCGAGGACGCCCTCGCGTTCCTCGCGGAGGCTTGCGACGGCGACGCTCGACGAGCCCTCACCGCCCTCGAAGTCGGCGTGAAATCGAGCCCGAAAAGCGATGCGCCCGTCCACTTCGACCTCGCCCTCGCCCAGGATTCGATCCAGCGAAAGGTCATGGACTTCGACCCCACCGGCGATGCGCACTACGACCTCGCGAGCGCCTTCATCAAAAGCCTTCGCGGCAGCGATCCGCAAGCCGCGGTCTACTGGCTCGCCCGGATGCTCGAAAGCGGCGAAGACCCGCGGTTCATCGCCCGCCGGTTGGTGATCTTCGCTTCGGAGGACGTGGGCAACGCGGACCCGCAAGCCCTGCTCGTGGCCACCGCCGCGTGGGACGCGATGGAGCGAGTCGGTCTGCCGGAATGCCAGTTGAATCTGAGCCAAGCCGTGACGTACCTCGCGACCGCGCCGAAGTCGAACGCCAGCACCGTGGCCATCGGCAAGGCCGTGAAAGACGTGAAAGAGGGTCGAACGCTCCCGGTGCCCAAGCACTTGCGGGATTCGCACTACCCGGGGGCCAAGTCGTTCGACCACGGCACGGGCTACCAGTACGCCCACAATTTCGATGGAGGGTGGGTGGAGCAGGAGTACATACCCGCGGACGTGACGTATTACAGCCCCACCGACCGCGGCTTCGAAGTCGAGATTCGCCGCAGAATGGCAGAGATTGCGGCGCGGCGGAAGAAGCCAAAAGCGGATTAACCGCCGCTTCGCTTCACCTTGTAGCCCAGCTTTTCGAGTTCGACTTGCAACCGGTCCCGCTGATCGCCCTGAATCTCGATCCGCCCGTCCTTCGCGGTCCCGCCGGTGCCGCACTTGTTCTTCAAGAGCGTGGCCAGTTCGTTCAACTTCGCTTCGTCGAGTGCCAACTCCGAAACGACCGTAACGCCCTTTCCGCGACGACCCGCCGTCTCCTTGCTCAACTTCACGGTGCCGAGCTTCTTCGGCGGCGGGGGAGGTGGAGCCTTCGGTTCCGGCACGTCGCTCGCGGGCCGACCGCCGAGCATCTTTGCAATCAGGTCCGAAACGGCACGCTCGATCTGAGCCGCGTCCGGCTTCGCAGCCAGTTCCCAAACCGCGAGTCTCTCGCCAATTTGGGGGAATCGCGTTTCGACGAACGCCTTCAATTCCCTGCCGTTGACCAGGACTACGACCGCGGCCGCGTTAGCGTCGTCCGGCGAAACGGCGGAGGGGTCGGCAAAAGTCGCGGAGCACAGCAACCCCATTCGCGCTGCCGTGCTGAGGAACGACGCGGCGGCGACCCGCGTGGACTCCGAGTTTGCGCCGCCGAGGAAGAGCACACGTTTGCCGACTTTCGGAGCCATTTCCGCCTCCCGTTTCGCCGACGCACGCCGGTCGCGGTATCCTACCAATGATCCCGGTCGTTTCGACTCGCACCGCACGAGGTCTCGGCGTGACGTTCTCCCTCCGACGGTTGCTCGCCGTCCTTGCCATCGCTCTCCTGATCGGCTGGATCTTCGACCGCGTCTCGCGAGCGGAAGAGGCACCTCCGCCGCCCGCGACTACCGTCGAAGGCATTCCGATCGAGATTGAAAGGCCCGACGGTTCCAAAGTCGAAGGCACGAGCCATTTCTCCATCGTGAAAATGAAAACGACTTACGGCACGGTCGAACTCGACGTCCGCCAGGTCAAGCAGATCGACATTTCCAAGAACGACGACGACGGCACGATCGTCGCCAACGTCTTGCTCACGGACAAGTCGCACCTCAGCGGAACGCTCTCGGAGGAATCGTTCGCCGTGACTCTCGCAGGACAGCCAACGAAGTTGATCGCCGCGGAAATCTCGATCCTCCGATTCAAGCATCCGAAGGATACGTCCCTCTGGGCCGCGATCATCGGGCTCATCACGCTCACGTTCATGGAGATCGTCCTCGGTGTGGACAACGTGATTTTCCTCGCGATCTTGGCCGGAAAGCTTCCCGAGAAGCAGCGCCCCACGGCCCGGACCATCGGACTCGTTGCCGCCCTCGGCACCCGCCTCGCATTACTCGCCACGCTGTCGTTCTTGCTCGGCTTGACCAAGCCGATCTTCAACCTGCCCGCCCTGCCCTTCCTCGAAACGGCCGAGGCTCGCGGCGTCTCCTGGCGAGACATTCTCTTAATCGCGGGGGGGCTCTTCCTGATTGGGAAGAGCACGTTCGAGATTCACGAAAAGATCGACAGCACGAAAAGCGACGGGACGCAAAAGCCGGTCAAGCCCGCGGGGTTCGTTCAAGTCATCATCATGATCGCCATCATCGACATCGTCTTCTCGCTCGACTCGGTCATTACCGCCGTCGGCATGGTCGAGGAATTGTGGGTCATGATCGTGGCGATGGTGATCGCGATGCTCGTCATGCTCGTCTTCGCCGGGCCGATTAGCCGCTTCGTCGACAACCGACCGACGGTGAAAATGCTCGCCCTGAGCTTCCTGATCCTGATCGGCGTCATGCTCGTCGCCGAGTCCCTCGGCCAGCACATGGACAAGGGCTACATCTACTTCGCCATGGCGTTCGCGGTCGTCGTGGAGATTGTGAACCTGCGGCTGCGGAAAGCGGGGGTGATTCCGTCGATAAGCCAGCAGTAACCATCCGAGCCGCGACCGTCAGGGAGCGATTGGATACCCCGCTCCCTCACAGTCGCGGCTCGGACGAACGCCTCACACCGCCATCGCGTTATACCCACAATCGACATACAAGATTTGCCCCGTCACGCCGGTCGCCAACCCACTGCACAGGAACACCGTGGCGTTGGCCACTTCGTCCGGCGTGATCGCCCGGGGAAGCGGGCTGCGGGCGGCGGCGTATTCGATCGACTTTTCGAACTCGCCGGGCCGAATGCTGCGGGCCGCTCGGCTGGCGTATGGCCCCGCGGAGATCAGGTTCACGCGGATGTTCTTCGGGCCGAGGTTGCTGGCGAGTTGCTTCGCGTCAATCTGCAACGCGGCCTTCGCGGTGCTCATCCCGCCGCCGTAGTACGGCACGACTCGCTCGCCGCCGAGGTAGGTGAGGCCGACGGCGGACGCGCCCCCCGGACGGTCGGCCATGTAGGGTTCCGCGGCGCGCAGCAAGCTGGTGAGCGAGTAGGCCGAGATACCGAGCGCTTCCATGTAGCCCTTGCGGGTCGTGTCTTTCGCGCTCTTCGTGATTTCCCGGCTGAACGCGACCGAGTGGATGAGGATGTCGATCCCCCCGTACTCCTTGCCGACCGCGTCCACGGTGCCCTGGATGGAGTAGTCGGCGAACTTCGCGTAGCGGCGGTCGGCCTTCACTTCGGGGGGCACGTCGTCCATCGTGTCGTAACTGGCATCGCAGGGCAGAACCTTCTCGACCTTCAACTCGCCCTTACCGTAAGGGAGCATGCGGGAATCTTTGTCCGCCTCGCGGGTGAGGAAGCTATCGACGATGCCGACGACCCGCGGGTGGCTGGCGAGGACGATCTTCGCCCCCGCGGCGTTGAGCGCCTTGGCGATGAACCAGGCGAAGCTCTCGTTGTCGCCGACGCCGGTGACGAGCGCCACTTTGCCGGTGAAGTCGATCGGAATCATGGCCGGTCCTCGAAATAAAACGACCCGCGGACGGGAGGTGTCTCGCGGGTGCGTTTTATGGATTGCGGGGAAACCGTCACTTCTCGACGAGATCGAGGACGAGGATGCCACCCGCCGCTTTGCGTTCCGCGAGGGTTAATGGCTTAGCTTCGGGGTTCTCCCAACCGTAGGCCGCGAAGAGCGTCAGGCCGTCTTTGCTGTAAGCCAGCAACGACGCGGGCACGGAGCCGTGGATTTTGAACCCGACCTCGATGCCAGTCGCCACGTCGATGAAAACGATTCGGAGGACGCCTTTGCCATCTTCGAATTGCACCGATGCGGCGAGGGTTTTGCCGTCGGGCGAGAACGCGACCGCGTGGATCGTACTATTGCCGTTGCGGCCGCCGAGCTTAACGCGGCGGAGTTCTTTCGCGGTTTTGACATCGTGAATTACGACGTGCGCGTCCGATCCGCCGGTGGCGATCACGCTCTCATCGGGCGACACTGCGAAGCACTGAACGGCTGCCTTGTGACCGGATAGGGGTTCGGCATCAGTCGACTTCCCCGGGCTCCAGAACCGCACGGCATGGCCAATTTTGGAACTGCCGAGGTAGGCAATCGTCCGGCTCGTTTTCAAGAAGGCGGCCCCGCCACGGCCGGTTGCCAGGGGTTCGTCGATCGCGTTTGGAGCTGGTGGCAAGACTCGTCCAAGAATCGCGGGGATGAAAGTCACAGTCGCGGTTTTCCCGTCGTTGGAAGCGAGTTCCTTGCCGTCCGGACTGAAGGAGAGTGCCTTGACGTGGAACTTCGCCGACCGCTCGCCGCCGAAGAGTTTGCCGTCGATCGCACTATAAATCGCGAAGCCGTTTGCAATGCCGACCGCGAGCAAACTGTTGTCCCGCGAAAATGCGATCGCGGCATCCGGTGCGCCTTTCACCGTGAAGATCGTTTTCAAAGTCTTGGCATTGCGGACGTGGACCGTGCCATCCGCTCCCGCACTCGCAAGGCGGAACCCGTTCGGGCTCACGGCCACGGCGGTCACGAGTTCGTCGTGGTCCGTAACCGCAATGCGTTCTTCCCACTTCTGCTCGGCGGGCTTCGCCGGTTGCGGTTGCTTCGATGGATCGAGCGCCCAGACGCGGACCTTGCCGACGAGTTCGCCGAGTTTGGTTTGCAGCGCGAAGTTGCAGAACCCAGCGGCGAGCGACTTCCCATCCGGCGAAAAGGCGAGCCCGGCGAGACCGACGAATGGGCCGCCGAGGAGTTTGTCTTCGGAGATCAGCGGTTCGGGGACTTTCGACCCCCTAGAGGGTTCCCAAACGTAAACGCGCTCGCGATAGTCCGGCCCGCGAACCGTTTTATCATCGACGGTTGCCACGATCGCAGCCGCGATTCGACTGCCATCTCGGTTGATCGCCAGCGCGGCGACGCGGCGTTCGAAATGGATTCTCGATTTCTCTTTCCAGGTTTCAGTGTTCCAAATGATGATGCGACCTGAGACGTCGCTCGTAACCGCTGTCATACCGTCGGCAGACCAAGCAGCGGCCGTAATGAGATGCGTATGCCCTTCCAATCGCTCACTGGCATCGTTGCTCCAAGCGGACCATGCCCAGAGCGTTTTTTTTCCGAAGCCTCCTCGGTCTCTCGGCACTTCAAGGATCACGCACTTACCGCGGGGATCGACTGCCAATGGGACCGCCCAGTCATCTTCAGGTTTGTTGTCGTCGTTGAGTGGGCGCATCGACAGCGTGCCGCCTTTCGTCGCTGCGACACCGTTGATCACACTGTATCCACGTGCATTTCCCAGAACGATTTTGCGCGAGATGGTAGTAGCTTTGACATCGTTTGATAGCTTTTCGGGAAATACGCCGACGGCGATCGGTTTGCTGTCTCTCTCTCCGACGACTTCGATCGATTTTCCCGTGATGGGATTGAGTAGTCTGACTCCGTTTTTGAAAGTGATCGCGAGTATCTCACCATCGTTCTTTTCGAGTATCCCCTTCGAAAACGCCACTGCTGCGAAGTGATCGCCGTCGTGGTGCTCCCACATCTGCTTTCCGCTGGCCGCGTCGAAGGCTCGGACGTGGCCATTGCTTCCGCCGACGACGATCATTTTACCGTCCGGCGAGTACGCCACCGAACCGGGCAACCAGCCGGTTAGTTCGAGGGTCCGCGCTTCTTTCCAAACCTCGGCCTTCTCGTCCGCCTTCGCTGGAGGAGCGGGTTCGGCGGGCTTGAGCACAACAGGTTTCTCCGGTTCCGCCGGGGCGGGTTGCGCGGACAGTAGTGCCCCTCCGAGCGCCGCGACGGAGACGGCAATCGCCAGCATCAGTTTCAAGGCGTTGATCTTCATGGATCGAATCACTCCTTCGACGAGTACGTGAATCGCGGGGGATGTGGCACGGAGGGTGGTGGCCGCGGCGAGCGTGAGGTCGGTGAGGGTGGGCGAGACGTTCGCCTCCGCGGCCGACGCCAGTGCCGCGGCGAGGGCTGCCGCCGAGAGAGTGACACCGCGGTGTCGCAGACGGGCCGCGAGCAGTTCGCGGGCCTTCGTCAGTCGAGTGGAGAGCGTTCCTTCCGGCCAACCGAGTTCGCGGGCTGCGACTGAGCGGGACTTGCCGTTCAAATCGCAAACGACGATGGCGATGCGGTATTGCTCGGGGAGTTTCGCAATCTCCTCGTCCAAGATGCGTAAAAGTTCTTCGCGTTCGGCGGGGTCGTCGATCGCTTCGGATTTCCCGTGAGTCTTGAGTCGTTGGGTTCGCTTCGCTGCCATCGCTTTCGCCTTGGTCGCGGTTCGCAGGGCCACGCCGTAGAGCCAGTTGCCGAGCGAGCGGGGATCGCGCACGGCATCGGCTCGCCGAGCGAGAATTAGGAAAACGGCTTGAAAAGCATCGTCGGCGTCGTGGCTGTTGCCGAGGCGGCGACGACAGACGCCGAGGACGGTCGGCCCGTGGCGGCGGAGGAGTTCTTCGAACGCGGGTTCGTCCCGCGTCGCGACGAATCGACGAAGCAATTCGGCATCGGCGACTTCATCGTCGGGTGCTTTAGCGCCGCGGCCCAAACGGCGGACGGCGGCGCTGAGCGGACTCGGTGACATGAGAGAAACGCCCCCGAACGGCCAGAACACTCGGTCTTCTGAGTGTACTGCCCGTTCAGGGGCGTTCTGCTGGAAGATTCTTGCGAAGTGGTCGGATTATTTCGGAGCCAGCTTCAGCAAAGCCGCTTTCGCCGCCGTCTGCACTTCGGGCGACGCGGTGGTGACGGCTTCGTCGAGGAAGTCCAAATACTCGGTCTCGTGGTAACCGAGCTTGGAGAGCAGTTCGATGCAGTGGGCTCTCACGATCGAGGACGAATCGGCGCGAGCTGCCTGGGCGAGGTGGGCTTTGACCTCGGGCTTCCAGCCGTAGCGGCCTTGGGCAATCGCGGTCGCGGCCGACTGACGGGTCGCCGGTCGAAGTGCCGTCCGCAGGTCGGACAGTGAACCTTGCAAGTCTTCGTCCATGCGGTCCACGACGCGGTATTCCAGCGTCCCGGGTTGCAAGTGTGCCAGGGGCAGCGGTTCCGTGGTGGCGATTCGACTGGTCAAGGCGGACGCGATTGGCCGGGGCATCACCACGGCGACCACAGGCGTGACCGGAGCGGTTTCGACTTCCGCGGGCTGCTGGTAAGACGCGAGGATCACATCGGCTTTTACGGGTGAAGGTTTTGCTGCGACGACGACCTTGGCCGGAGCCGATGCCGCAATCTTTTCGACCGTCGAAGGCCAATCGGCGGGCACGCTTACCATCGGCAACGCGGGCCGAACCGCGGCAAGAGGGCGACCAACGGGAGTGAAGAGAGGGGTGGCGGGTGCCGCAAACCGAGCCGTCCAGAACGACGAGTCCGCCAGGCTCCGCACGAACGAAGCAACCTTGCGACGGGCGACCACGGGGCGAACCGGCACAGTGGATGGGGCCGTCACTGTCGAAGCGGGCCGGCCGGAAACGGACCGCATCTCCGCGGGGCCCCGCACCGACGATGCGCTCGCTGGGGCGGTCGGCGGCGAGGCACTCGCTACGGGTTCCACCACCTGGATCGGCGACGGTGGCAGGTCACCCGCGGTCGGTGAGGGCACCATCACCGGAGCAGGTTGAACGACCGCAATCGGGGTCGGAATGATCGGCGAAGGCGGTTGAACGGTCGGAGTCAGTTCGACCGGCGGGGGCAATTGAATGGCCGTCGCTG
>Ga0209591_10004183_pt1 | contig 16441 bp, 10 predicted proteins | sample MAT01_FD_187207 | JGI IMG/M metagenome (GOLD analysis project Ga0209591, IMG submission 187207) | Freshwater microbial communities from Lake Fryxell liftoff mats and glacier meltwater in Antarctica - MAT-01 (SPAdes) (version 2) | ecosystem: Environmental > Aquatic > Freshwater > Ice > Liftoff... | reverse complement strand
TATATGATGTTTTGCCTGGCGGATGGCTTCCATCATTTCCGGAAATTTTTGCTCGCCGTTTACGAGCAACTTTACCTCGTTGTTTTTTGTAAGTGGGCTTCCCAGATCGCGGACCAGCAGAGACACCAACTCACTGTTCTGTTGCAAGGTTGCTGCGTTTCGGGGAACAATCACATCATTGTATCCGGCAATGCCTGATTGTAATTGATCGAGAATTGCTACATCACGCGCCGATTTTTTACTGTACTTTCTTTTGTGCCAATAATTGACACCAAAAGTGGTGTAAAATAATATTCCGATCACAGGAATAAAAATGCAGAAAAGAAGGTATGCCAGTGTTTTGTTGGTATCATGAGTCGCATACAAAATTTTAAGGCATACCACTATTAATACCATGCAGTAAACAATGGAAGATAGCAAGAGCCAATTCATGATTATTGTTTTAAGTACAAACCACAATTACCGGTAGTTTGCTAATATAACGGCAATTTTTGCACTATCCTATTTTAGCCTGAGATTATATTGGTTGGTTTTTTAATTGTATAATTATTTACCCATACCGCAACAGATGGGAACATCCTTCTACAAACGGCCCGGGCTATTCGCTGTAGTTTAAATTGGCATGTTTTTTCTGATACAACTAATATCTATCACAATTAAAACATGGAAATATGAATAATAATGAGATATTAGGAGAAACCCTGAACGACCTGGTAAAAATTAACAATGACAGAACCGCAGGCTACGAAAAAGCCGCGGCCCAAACCGACTATGTCGACTTGGACCTGCAAGCTATCTTTCACAAAATGGCGAACGACAGCAAAAAAAATGTAACAGATTTGAGCGAAAAAATTGCGACACTGGGGGAAGGCTCAACGGCGGACACCAGCGCTTCAGGCAAAATTCACCGGATGTGGATGGATGTAAAAAACGTGTTTACCGGTTCTGATCGGGAAAGCATTTTATCTAGCTGCGAATTTGGCGAAGACGCCGCCCAGAAAGCCTACAATGAAGCATTACACACAGAAGGGGAAATGAACGCTGAAACAAGACAATTGATCATGGACCAAAAAGACAGCCTGAAAACTTCCCACGACCTCATCAAAAAGTACAGAGATATGCACGTAGCTAGTTAATCACTAAAAATAAGTATAATACCAGGTTTACGCAGATTTGGTTGTAAAAGGGAGTATCCGGTAGATACTCCTTTTTCGTACGTACGGATAACTGCTCCGATTAATAGTAGGCACCCTTTGCAGCGGATGAAATACTCTTTTATCATTCAAATTTTTAACACGCCCTAAGCTTTTGGGGGCGCCGGCTTATCTCCTATCGTTTCTTCAGCGGGAAGGGCTGGAGCAATTTCAAATGCGGGCATTTCTTTTTTCTCTTCTTTGATGATGTACACCGCATTGCCATAGGGTTTTATTCCCTTACCGCGTTGCAGCGCATATACTTTCGTAAACTCTGCACCAAAGTAAAGGATGATGGAGGTATAATACACCCATATTAGTAAAATGACTAAAGAGGCCGCCGCTCCGTAAACAGCGCTGGTTCTGCTGTTACCGATGTAATAACCAATTAAAAATTTACCTGCTAAAAATAATACCGCCGTAAACATGGCACCTCTTGCGGCGTCTTTCCAATGAATGGTGGCATCTGGCAATACTTTATAAATGACCGCAAAGAAAAAACTAATGATGCCAAATATCAGCAGCACATTTAAGGAATACATCAGATAAAAGGTTCCTTCGGTAAAAATGCTGGCCAGCTTCTCACTTAATGCATCCATAGCAGCATTGATTACTAAAGAAACCAGCATCAAAAAACCAAGACTGACGATCAAAGAAAAAGAGATCATTCGGTTGATAATAAATTTAAGCCAGCCTTTTTTGGGCTTCGCTTTGATGCTCCAGATATAATTGATGCTATCTTGTATTTCCGTAAAAACACCTGTAGCGCCAAACAACAAAATAATAATGCCTGCTATGGTTCCGATTGAACTTTCGCCATTCACGTAAATATTGGCAATCATATCCTGTATTTGTAACGCTGCATTGCTACCTACTAATTTATTTAATTGTGTAAATAGCCGACCTTGCACAGCGTCTTTCCCATAAAAAGTGCCTGCAAAACCAATGATTAAAAACAGCATGGGTGCAATGGAGAATATTGTAAAATAGGAGAGGGAAGCACTTAGCTTTAACACATTGTCGTTGTCGAATTCTACAAATGTTTGCTTTAACAGCCCCACATTTTTTTTGAAACTTTTAAATACTATCATACCTATTATTTATTCATCTACATATCACAAAAAGAATGCCCGTTGCCGGGCATTCTAAAATGCTGCGGGATCATCTGCTGCATATGCAATCCAAAGACGATTCCCTTCCACCTATAAAAAATCTTACTTTACTGTTTCTTGCATATTGTTGATCATATCCAAATGGCCTTTTATTTTAGCCAGGTTTGTGGATGCCCAATTTTTGATAGCCATATCTGTTGCGTCGTTAGCGGCGCTTTCGTACTTTCTCAGGCTGTTCTCGTGAATATCTTCTACTTCTTCTAACCAGGCTTTGTCAAAATCTACTGCCTTTTTTTCATTCAACGCAGCCGTTTCTTTCATGGCATCGTCGCTTGCCCCCGTAGGAATGGTCACTGCTTTGCTTCCTGCTACTGTTTTGAGTTCGTTCAGCAAAGCGGTATGTTCATCCTTGATTTGCTTCGCCAGCGTTTTGATTCCGGCATTTGCGGACTTTGCAATCGCAGCTTCAGCTACCAAGATTTCATCGTAACTGTTGGAAACCGCATCCACTAAAAACTGTGCATCTTTTTCTGCAGATTTTCCTTCTAATTGTTGGTCATTTATGTTCTCGGCTACTTCTTTGCTTTCGTTTGGTTTGTCGTTGTTGCAAGCCGTAAATGCAAAGGCGGCCATTACTACAAGCAGACTAAATTTTATTACAATGTTTTTTTTCATGTTGTTATTTTTTGTTAGTGTTGTTTGATTGATATCTATTACCTACCAAAATATGATGCCAGTAAATTTTACGGTAGAAAAACAGATCAATACCCTGTTACTTGCAGAATAAATTCCTCAAATGTCAAACAAATTGGTAGAAAATATGCGTAAACAGTGCAATTAAATGCTCAATAAAAAAGAAGCAGCAAATGATTTGGTTAAAGAAGTACTAAAAAGGGTAACCAATACCTATGTTAAAGATGAGGTTGTCTTTAAACCAGCTACTGTTGCCAAAATTACTGTCCTTAGTCACCCACTCAGAACCTAGGGGTAACCAAGGTTTCCGAAGCGGAATGGCAAAGTCGAAACGCAGAATTAAAATATCAATGTCTATTCTTATACCCGCACCGGCATCTACGGCTATGTCTTTCATAAAATTGCTGTTAAGCTTACCTTCTGGTCCATACAACAAATCTGTTTTGGTCCAGATATTACCTGCTTCTGCGAACAAAGCCCCTTTGATTTGATTAAAAATGGGAAAACGCAGTTCTGATTGTATTTCCAATTTAAAATCACCGCCAATTTGTGGATAAGACACTTGTTGCTCGGCTGTAGTGAGTACCCTCCCGGGGCCCAATTGACGTGGCCTGAATCCTCTCAAGCTGTTGCTCCCACCTATGATGAATTGTTTTGAAAACGGAAGGTAGGCAGAGTTGCCGTAAGGAATAGCCGCGCCAACAGAAATCCTGTTTACCAGATAAAGTTCTTTCGCCAACCTTCTGGTGTAACGGAAATCAGCATCCAGTTTTGCATATTGTGCAAAATAGGCGCCTGCAATGGTTTTGCTAAATGCTGTATCTGGTTTTAATATAGCGCCAGGAATATTACCTGCTATATCGATACTGCCGTTAAAATAGATCAACTTTTTAGCCCTTGGGTTTCTGGAAGTAGTTAAGTAGTTATAAAATAATCCCGTGATGAGCTCTGGTCTGTTGGCAAATTGCAATACCGGAAACTGATTTACTGTGTTGAGATATTCGGGTGAAAAATTGCCGGCCCTGTTGTAAGTGATAGAAAAAGGGGCAAAAGTGTGCTCGCTATTCACCTTCTTTTTCCAGGTAACTTCGCCCTGTAAACGAAAAAACTTTCTGGTAAATAACAATTGCCTTCTCATCCACTCGTATCCCAAACTGATTTTGCTAAAAGTGGGGAAGTAAGGGTTCTTTGCTAATTTAATCGGAAAAATATTTCGGGGTACCGTTAGCGATACTTCCGTACCCAATCGCCAGTTGTTGTTTTGACGTAAACTATCATTAGCAGATATCTCGAAAGCGCCGTAGGTTTTTACTTTTAGCTGTTCAGCGCCTCGAAATGTATTTCTATTTTTCCAATTTACATTTGCACTCGCGCCGGTAAAGGAATTCGATTTTGTGAACCCGGCCAGCTCTGTTGTGATGTTTTTCTTGATGTAAGGGGTGAGGTAATAGTACACATTCATCTGCGATGGATTCACGCTATCGGAGGACGCTTGATATCTACTTTTTACAAATTTAAATGCGCCCATGTTGATGAACCTGTTCAACGACTCATTGTGCCGGCTCATGTCGTACAAACTACCCGTATCGTAGGTTAATGATTGCACAAGTGCACTTGGTTTAAATTGTTTAACAGTGTCCCTGATCCATTTCCCTTTGTAATCAATTAGTCCGCGTTTGCTGGTATCTGGCGGGGGGTTGATGAGGGTGTAATTTGGGAAAATATAAATATTTTGAATCCGCTGGGGCGTTCTAGCCAGCAAGGGTGCATCTTTTTTGATACTTAAAATCAGGTTTGCTTTGTGATTGCCTCCAGTGGTATCCACGTAGGTTTTGATGTAATCCTGACTAAAATAATAATAACCTTCGCGTTTTAACACCAGGTCTGTCCTTTTGGTTTCTGCTTTAATGTTTTCGATGTCGAACTGGTCATTTGGTTTCAGGTACGCATTCGTTATCTTCATCGATAAAATATCTTTGCTGAGCTGGCTGCTGTCTAACGCCCATCTTACCGTATCTATAAGGTAAGGACGTGTTAAAAGGACCTGGTAATTATTTTTCTTTTTGTATTTTTTAACTGTAAAAGCAGCGCTGACGTCTGACCCAAAATGCCCTTTGTTTTCTACTTGCGCCCGAATGTTTTCTACGTTAGCTTTTTCATCTGCCATACTGTGAAATACAGGAGGTTCGCCCAATCTGTTGCGCAACCAGTTTTTAAATCCTTTTGGTTTTTTGGGTTCGCCGATCAGGTACCACCAGGCCACTTTGTAAGGGTAACCCAATATCATTTTATTTTTGGCTGGAAACGTACTTGCTTTTAATGTCTTTCTTAACGACTTTGTAGCAGTTGTATGGTCGGGGGTATTTTTAATTTTTACGGTGGCTCCATTGTACAAAAAGCTGTCTTTGGGTAAGTGTTTTTTTACCGCGCAGGAACTCACCAACAAGGTGCATAAAAGAAAATATAGAAACAGTTTATTCATTATTCATTTACCTTTTTTCTACTGAGCAAATCTTTGAGTTTTTCATAATCCATTGTTAGTGTGAAAGCCACGCCAGTTTCGATGAAAAAGCCGTCCATGACAGCTTCGTATTGGTTTCTGCGGTAAGCCCGGATCATGTACCTGCCATCTTTGGATAATTTATAGGTGGTATTAACATCTGGCAGAAACTGCACATTGCTGTTTGTACCATTTCGTGCCTTGGCAGAAGGATTGCTGCCATCTACTGTAAAGTTTTTTCCGAAAGTGACATTGAGCCGATTATTAAAAAATGTTTTCCCCAGCGCCACATTCAAATCGGTACGTTGTTGGTTTACGCCGTCATCTACATTCTTTAGGTTCACATCCACCTCTACGCCTTTTAGTAAGTCTTGCGCCAATTGATCTAGCGCAGCACTTAAAAAACCACTCACACTTTCATTGGCTAATAAATTGTTATTGGAGAATCCGTTGTTACCAGCAAAAAAATCGCTGCTTTTTTCGCCCACAAATCGGTTAAAAGTGAGCAGTGCAAAAACTTGTTTGTTCATTGCCGAAGGATCGTTGCGCAACTGTTGTAATTTGTTATCAACGCTGTTGCGCAATTCATAAGAAATGCCTTCAGCGCCGGGTTTCGCCACAATATCAAATCCAAGTTGTGGTTTAGAAATCGGACCCTTGATGGTTAACAGCACCTGAAAGGGTACTTTTTTTCTGTATTCGGCAGACGCTAGTGATCCGCTAATTTCGTTGCCGATGAGGTCGGTCGGTGATGTTTCAATTTCATAAGCCGCTGTGATATTGACCATGGCATTTAATGGGTCGCCTGATAAGGTTACGGTACTTCCAGTTAGTAAATCAAACCTTCTTTTTAATACGCCAAAGTTGAGTTGGTAACTTCCGCTGTTCAAATTGTAAACACCCACAGTGGTTATATCCCCATTGGGGTTAGACCCCAAATTAATTTGACCATTGCCTTCTACCTGCAACTGATCTTTGGTGGCAGGATCAATCACCAAAGAAAATGTTGCTTTGTCTTCTATTTCTACATTGAGGTTGTAGTTAAAAGATTGACTGTTTATCTTTTCTCTGAACTGTTTTTCTTCTGCAAGCGTTTTTTGTTCGATCAAATTTGAAATGGTATCCATATCTACAAACTCTATCAGTTCCTCTCTTTCTCTAACGAGTGCTGCCACCGGCTGTCTTACATAAGTGATATCGGTCCCGTTTTTAACGGTTAAATTTCCGCTAATGTCAGGTGCAGAAAATGAACCATTTAAACCTGCATCCAATCCTATTAAAGCCTTCCCGTAAATAGATTCGTTGTCGGTGGAGGTATTATTGATGACTAAAAAATTATCCGTTTTTACGGTCAGGTTGGTTACAAAATCATTGTTCTTATTTTGCACAATGGTACCATTGATCGTCAAAGGATTTCCGGTGCTGTCTTTGATGGTGAAATCATCCAGCGTTATCTGAGGATATGTTAATCTGATGATTTCTTGGTCTATCTGCAGTTTTGTTCCAAAAGCAGCTGCTGTGGTTTGAACGTTGTTAAAGGTAAGATCGCCATTCCACTGAGGAGCATTGGCTTGGCCGGTGATGTTGATGGTGCCAGAAATATTGCCACTACTTCTTTTTAGATTGCCCATGGTAAACGGTTCTACGCTTGCCAAAGAAAGTGGTTGCAACGCTAGTGCGATGTTTATTTGGTTACTGGTGTAAGTACCGTCTATGTTTACATTGTTGCCATGGCCGTCCAGCTTCCCGGTTACCGCCACTTGGTTGTTATTGCTGCTGGCTTTTATAGCAATGTTGCCAACTGGTTGTTGAAGGAAAATGATACTGTCGATCGTTAAATTTCCATCCAGCGTAGGAATGGGTTGTGCGAAATCTGCTGCGGTGAAATCTGCATTCAACAATCCATCTACTTGCATTGAATCCTGATTTAATAACGCAAAGATGGTGCGGAGCGTAAAGTTATCAACGGCTACCGTCACGGGTGCATTCATGGCCTTATTACTGCTTTGCAATGCAACAGATGCATTGTTGTTGCTAATCTTGAAATCCTGAATATTGAAACCTTCGTTGTCAATGACGATTTGGTTGTTATTGCTCACATTCCAATCGATATAATTCAATTTCAATGGTTCTCCTAGATGAATCACGTATCCGCCCGCAGCACTCTTTTTTTGTGCAGCGTTGAGGGCGATGGCAAATTGTTCTTTTTCATCACCGTCTTCTGTTTTTAATGAAGCAGCCATATTTCCATTTCCATAGCCTGCTTGTACGAATGCATTGTGTAACAAAAAGTTTCCGATCAGAATCGTATCTGCTGTAGTATTTAGTCGCAAAGAATCGCCGGTGCCGGCAATAAAGGATGAAATATTGGTCAAACGATTGCCGCCCACCTGCAAAGTGTTGGCAGTAAGTGTAGCTTTTACAACACTGTCTGTTTGGTTGCTGATATACATCGAAATATTTACATCATCGAAAGCCAGGTTTTGCAACAACGCATTGTAGGCAGCATTGGGTTTTATTTCCAGATTGGCTTGAATGCTTCCCGGAGCTACCTTTTCTGTTGTAGTGTTTTCAGCAGCTGGTAAATACCGGTTTAAGGTTGATGTAACCAGCACTGGTATTTGCTCATAATTCAGGTTGCTACTGATGTCGGCTTTTGCAAGTGGACCATCCAATGTGACGATGGTAGAATCATTTCGCATAAAAGCCAATATAGTCGTGCTGTCGAAACCAAACTGCGTTGTTCCGTTGTTGATAGCCACACTGTCGATCACCACGGTGAGGTCTAAGAACTGAGGATCCAGGTTTCTGATATCTGCCTGCGTTTGTACTTGCACCGTCATGGTATCGGTTGTAAATCCGAGTGCATACAAATCTGCTTTGTTTACTTTCAGTGCAGCTACCGCTGTTGGATATTTTCCGTTAAGATTGGCAGTTCCGTTGATGTTGGCTTGTATAAAAGGATCATTAATGGACCCAATGATAGAAGCCAAACCCTTGTCAAGATTGGTTTGCAGTTTGATGTTGTTGTAAATATTTTGTTGTACTCTAAAAGAGCGAATGTTGGCGTTAGCATTCACGCTACTTTTTTTAAGGTCGAAGAGCGATTGTCCTTTAACGTTGATGCTGCCGGTTAATTTGCCGAGTAGCGAATCTTGACCGATCCATTTGCCCGTTTCCAAATCTGTGGCGGTGAGCAACATATTGTAACGCATCTTTTCCGGATCAGAGGCGTTTTGGATAGTTCCTTTAGCCACTAATTTACCAAAAGCAGATTGCAATTGGAGATTGGTCTGTAGGTTTTTTACAGCGCCTTTCAACGTTCCATTGATGTTTACTTCAGGCGGCAGTGTGATGGGTTGCTTTACATTTTTCAAAAAGGGGTACAACAAATCGCGTTGTACAGTCAGTCGTTGAATTGCCAGGTTCATCAGCAAGCGATTCGGATCGTTGATGTTCGATACACTCCCGTTCATAGTTGCCCGTAGCTTGCCAGTACTACTGTTTAATTGCAGTCGTTGAATGTTCATCTGGCGGCCATTTCCACTCATGTTTGCATTGAGCGTGAGGTCACCCAAGGCTGTCAATTGTGCCTGATAACCAGCGGCAAATTCCGGGGCCAGCAGACGAATATCTTTCTGTGAAAAAACGGCGTTGCTGAGTACTATCTCATTTTGTTGAAACGCGTTTGTACCCGTGTTAGGGCCTGTTAACGAAAGCGGATAGATCATCGCATTGGCATCGATGCGGGAACCAGGCGTACGCACCAGCAAATCGCTGATCCGAATAAAACTGCTGTCCATCGTAATCAAACCACTCAAGCTATCGAGCTGAAAACCACTTTTGTCTTTGAAAGAAAAATTTTGAATAGTTGCGCTGATTCTTCCTTTGTTGTATTCGTTGTTGATGGATTGTAAATGCAGCGCACTTATGTCAAGATGAGCTACATCTATTCCATTTATTTTAGCCGGCACCGATTCATTGTTATAGGTAATATTGTTGTTGGTTAATTGAATCGATTTAATTTGAATACCAATCGAACTGTTTGTTTTGTCCGTGTTAATATTTTCAGTGGTACTGCTAACGGTAATGGGTAAATGATTAAATAAAATATTGGATCGATCCAACACTACTGTGTTTCCTTTAAATAAATTTGGATGGTTCTTATTCGATAAACCGGTTAGCTGTAATAAGCCGATGTTATTGCTACTGGTGGTTTTGTTGAACTCATCTTTGTAAAGCACAAAACTATTTTGGATAAGGATACTGTCTGCCTCAATGGATGGAAAACCAGGACTGGTTGCACTGCTGTCTCTATCTTCAATGCCAGCTTTTTGCGTGATGAGCTCTAATCTAAATTCATTGGTGGTCAATTTATTGATATCGAAGCTGAGGGCATTGACATCGATGCTGTTTAAATCGAGTGCCAAATCTTTTATCTTCAATTTCGTAAAACTTCCCGCCGCGTAATCGAGCAGGTTGAAACGAATATTTTTTAATTGAACGTTGTTGATTGATAAATCGATGGCGCTGCTGTCTTTGCTTTCAGCTAGATTGTCTTCCCTACTTTTAAAAGCGTTTAGTAAGCTACTGTAGTTGAACAACGTATCACGCTCTGTGCGAACAAGATTGGCGTACAGGTTCTCTAGTTCCACTTTGTTTATTCTGTATTTGCCTTGTATCAACTGCAGCATGGCTACATCGGCTTTGATGAGTCCGCCAAAAAGGAGGGTGTCTTTTCTTCCATCGAGTAAGAGAACATCGCGGAGCTCGACCCATTTGGGTAAACTGTAATCCAAAGAACCTATTTCAAATCGGGTATTTGTTTTTCCGGAAACATAGGCCTCAATTTTTTCTTTGATTAAATTTTTGGCCCAATCGGTTTGTAGTAAAGCAAATGCAGTGAGTAACAATACAACTATGCTCGTCATAAAGTACAAAAACCGCTTTACCCATTTATTCATATATAGCTTAGTACGAAAAAATCGTACCAACCTATATTGTCAAATTAGGAAACATTGTTGGAAGTTTCGCTTCAATTTGGGTAAAATATTTCCCAATCCGATTTATAAGGATGTTATGTTAACGGGTACACTTTTTTTTGCTGTAGTAATTTTTATGGTACGGCTTGGCATGAAATTGTAATGACTATGTAGAAAAAAAGATGAAAAATAAAATTACTATCAACAAGCCCGAGCGTACTGAACTACACAAGGGTTACAATGAAAAAAATCCTACTGAAACACAGGGTTCTTTTAAGCCCGATAATAAGAAGGGTAAAAAATCTGCAACTTCTACAGTTGTTGAAAAAGATAAGATCGAAAAAGCCAATCAATGAAAATTAAATGGATACTTCTAACAACATTGGTGCTTGGTGCGGCCCTTTTCTTTTACCTGAAATTCAGGAAAAGCAGCGACTTTGAGCCACTCATTAAAGGTAAACTGGTAAACCTGGTTCACAAAGCCTCCAACGGCCTATATGTATTAACCATCGATGATTTGGAAATGGATGTGCTACAAGCCACTACAACGTTGATTGGCGTCAGCATCAAAACTGACAGCATTCGAATGAAAGTATTAGACGAACATAGCCAGTTACCCGACGACATTTTCAACGTTGAAATAACAAAACTGTATATCGATGGATTATCGCCTGTCGATTTTATCAATGCCAATATCTTCGATCTCCAACAAATTCGGGTTGACTCTCCCAACATTTTGGTGACGCATGAAAAAAGAAATTACAATAAGAAAGACACCAGCAACTTTTACAGCCGCATCGCCCCCAACCAAGAATCGTATGCGGTAAAATTATTATTGTTGAATAATTCAAATGTACGAATTGTAAACAAAGACAGAACTGGAATTACCTCCACTTTCAAAAACATGAGTGTTCACCTTGCCGATATTAAAATTGACAAAGGCACCATTAATGATAGTACCCGGTTTCTGTTTGCCAAAGATGCCAATCTTTATCTTGGAAATTACATCGGCAATACCAGCAATAAAAAGTACACGTTTTCTTTAGACTCCGTGGCATTAAAGCCGCAGCTTGGAACAATGAATGTTAAAGGATTACGGTTGAAACCAGTAGAGACCAAATCCAACTTCACCGACCAGCTTCGCTTCCAGGACGATCGTTTTGATATTTCCGTAAATGAAATCAACATAAAAAATATGAACTGGTGGAGCCTGTTATCCAACGATGGATTGTTTGCAGATGCCGCCACACTTACCAACGGGTATTTAAAAGTGTACCGCGATAAAACGCTGCCATTATCTGAAGAAAGTAAAGTGGGAAAATTTCCTCATCAAGAATTGATGAAACTGGATTTTCCAATTCATATGAAAGAATTGTTCCTGCAAAATATGAATGTGAGTTATGAAGAATTCAATCCCAAGAGTCAGGAATCCGGAAAAATTGAATTTATGCAGGTGAAAGGCGATATCCAAAACATCAGCAATATGCCCGATGTGATTAAGGAAAATAACTGGATGAAAGTGTCAACCTCTAGTCTGTTCATGAACCAGGCCCAACTGGATGCTACGTTCAATTTTGACCTTAGCAATGCTGCCTACGGCAGCTTTACTGTGAACACCGTTCTAGGAAAAATGGAAGGCACCCAACTTAATCAGATAACAGAAGGACTTGGGCTGGTAAAAATAGAAAAATTGGACATCGAAAAACTAAGTGCTACAGTAAACGGCAACAACATATTTGCTACTGCTGATGTATCCTTTGCCTACAGAAACCTTAAGGTAAGTGCCCTAAAAAAAGACGATGATAACAATTTTAAGAAAAAGGGGCTGGCCTCTTTTATGGCCAACAGTTTTTTGATCAATGGCAATAGTGACGGAAAAAAAATACAAACCGTACGGTTGGAGAGAGATACCAGAAAATCTTTTTTTAATCTTATTTGGAAAACCATCTACAAAGGTCTTAATGAAACAGTGACCGGTAAATAGTGTGAACCTCAGTATATTACCCTGCTTCCGTTCGCTCCAAAGAAACAGCCTTCAGCTTCAAAATAAAAGCAACCTTCTAACTTGTGCTCTTCCCCTAACAGAAGTAGCACATGCAGAAGGTTGCGTGTTTCTATAAACCCAACAATCCCAAGATTGTTTAACCAAACTAGAATTACATTGAACTTTTTTTAACCGGAATTTCTTTTATAAAATCGTCGTACCCTTCAGGGTTGTTGCTGTATGCCCCGTAAGAGTCTAAGCTGTAGCCAATCAAACCATCGTTGGCCTCGATCAGGTACAGGATCACAGAATCTCCTGGATCAGATTGGCCTTCGAAGCGGTAAGTTCTGCAAATGATCAACTCAGTTGGTTGATAAAACTTTTGATGATTGGCCGTGAACCCCTCGCCCGTCATTATAAATTCGTGGTCATGGTTTTTTAACCGTAGGTTTTCCATAACGGATGTGAGCGTGGTCATATAGGGAATAGTAGCTTCCATGTTCATTGTATTTAAGTGATGAATATTCCAGTCTTTACAAGGCAATTATGATGCCCGTGTAAACGATTGGTACGTTCCTACCAAAAATGAGGGAAATACAACAACAAATACCCGCACATTATATAAAAAAAGGATATTTGGTGAGGATATGTTTTGCGAAACCCAATACAGCGTAGTGTTGTAAGCATTTTTTATAAATAGTTCTATAATGAACGGTTGTTGTTTAAACGCGTGCCTTCAAGAGTGGCCAAGTCTTTTATGTAAATGCTGTGTAAAAATTTCTACAAATTGCGGAAACATTGAATAACGAAATATGAAAAAGATTAGGTATAAAATAGTTGCTTTTGCCACGCAGTTTGATGTTGAATGAAACGGTAGTGATAAAAAAAAGACCCTTTTGGGGCCTTCTGTTCTGGAACAATTTTAAACTGTTTTCTGACTATCTTCAAAAGCCCGTATTTTATTGTATAAGGTTTTGCGATCGATGTTCAACTTTTCTGCAGCCTTGCTTTTGTTGTACTTTACATCTTTCAACACATTCATAATGGTTTCATATTCTGCGTTCAAGGAAGCCGTTTTTAAGTCTGCTGGTTCTGCTACTGCCATATGTTCGGGTGCTGATGTGGTTGAGTTACTGCCATAGTTAAGTGGCGTGGATTGCACTCCTCCAATAATTTCCCATGGAAGTCCATTGCTGTTGATCTTACCACTCTGTGTTAATAATGCCGCTCTTCTCACTACATTTCTGAATTCACGTAAATTACCCGGCCAATTGTAGTTTAGAAACAGTTCTAATACTTCGGTATCAAAACCGGTCATTTCTTTGTTTAATTCTTCCGAAGTTTTCTTCAGAAAGAAATCGGCAAACATGGGGATGTCTTCACGTCGTTCTCTTAAAGGAGGAATGGCGATCGAAAACTCATTGAAGCGATGGTACAGATCTTCTCTGAATTTACCCTGCTGATAAGCTTTTTGTAAGTTTTCGTTGCTGGCTACCAGCACTCGCACGTCGGTTGGGAGGTCTTTATTGCCACCCACTCTTTTAAACTTGCGTTCCTGTATTACTCTTAACAAAGTGGCCTGCACATCTAATGGAAGGTTGGCAACCTCATCTAAAAACAACGTACCGCCGTTGGCCACTTCAAATATGCCTTCCTTGTCAGCAAGCGCTCCGGTGAAAGATCCTTTCATGTGCCCGAACAATTCGCTGGCGGCCAGTTCCCGAGATAAGGTTCCGCAGTCAACTGCTACAAAGGGCTGATTGCTTCGGTTGCTTTTTTGGTGAATGGTTTTTGCCATCACTTCTTTTCCGGTTCCACTTTCGCCGTATAATATCACACTATAATTAGTGGGGGCTACCAAATCAATTTGCTGGTACAGTGCTAAAGTGGGGGCCGATGTGCCTTTCATAAATTCTTGAGAACCGGCAGTTGTGCTCCCTTTTTGTCGGGCCAGGGAATTGCCATTGGTACCATGATGGGTTGGTGCATTTTCGCCCGAAGCTTGCGCCAAACCCCTGTTAATAACATTCACCACTTCATCCGGTATCAACGGCTTGCTGATATAATCAAACGCACCCTGGCGTATCACATCAACCGCCATTTTAATATCGGAATATCCGGTGATGATAATCACCACCACAGAGGGATGAATGGCTTTCAATTGAGACAACACTTCTCTGCCATCAATATCGCCTAAGCGAAAATCACATAAAACAACGTCGAATGTTTTCTCTTTGAATTTTGCCAATCCTTTGTTTCCCGTAAATGCCATGGCTGTTTCAAATCCCTTACGGTTTAAAAACCTGCTCAAGAGATTACACATATCCATATCGTCGTCGATAATAAGTATTTGCTTCATAATTTTCTAATTAGTTTTTTAATATGGGATGTAACGGTAAAACCTTCCTCACCTACGGTAATTTATTCCCTTTGTTTTGCGGTCATTCAATTCTTTGTTAAACAAATTCAATGCCTTACCGTTTAAAATTTAGAAATTACTGAAAATTAAGTGATTGGCAATAATTTTGAAGAATTATAGTTAATGTAAACAAAAAATAGTACAGATTTTGCGCTCATTTGAAACCAGCACAGACATGAAAAAAATTCTTATTGTAGATGATGAAGTCGACATATGTTACTTTTTATCGCGAAACTTAAACAGGAAAAATTTCGAGGCAAGCTACGTGAATACACTACGCGAAGCGAGGGAAGCCATTTCTGAAACGAAACCAGCCATACTGTTGCTCGACAATCACTTACCAGACGGGTTGGGGATGGATTTTGCTTCTGAAATCAAAAAAGAATTCCCCAGACTAAAGATCGTTATGATCACTGCGCACGACATGCCCGACAATCGTTCAGAGACCGGTAAAGGCGGGGTAGATTGTTTTTTATCGAAGCCCTTTGTAATGACCGAAGTATTCAACGCAATTGAGCATATTCAAAAAAGAAACTGAGCAAGCTCAGTAAAAAATTCGCAGATTGTAGATTATTTTCCCCAGCATGTTTATATTCTTACCCGGTGTCTAAGGAGATTGTAAAAGTAGTGCCCAGGCCGGGTTCACTATTCACCTGAATACTCCCCTTGTGGTTTAAAACGATATTCTGGGTATTCGTCATACCTAAACCATTTCCTTTTTGTTTAGTGGTAAAGTAGGGTTCAAAGAGTCTCGACAATGACTCTTCATTCATACCACTTCCGGTATCTGTAATTTTGATGAAGCATTTATTTTCTCCTCTTCCAAAGCCGGTTTCGATCTTTAAAACTTTTTCTGCTTTTCCTTCCATAGATTCTAGTCCATTGATGATAATGTTTAGTAAAGCGATTTTCATTTTTCCTTTATCAACCCTGATAGCCGGCATATTTGTTTCAAGCTCCTTTAACAAGGTAACTGCATTAAGTTGAATACGGTCCTCTGCTTCTTTTAAAGCTTCTTCCACTAACTCGTTCATTGTTAGTGTCTCAATATTTAGTTCAGTAAATTTGGTAGAGTTCATTAGATCAGAGATTAGCAGGTTTATGCGCTGACTGTTTCTATTAATCATGTCAAATAAAAAACCCGCCTCTTCATTTTGTTCCGCTAACTCTGTTTTAAGTTGGTCGGCTGCCAAATTGATATTGGTAAGCGGATTTCTAATTTCATGTGCAATGGTGCGGGCGATACGTCCTGTGGCTGCAAATTTTTCTAAACTTCTGATGCGGATCAGTTCTATATTCGCTCTCGCCAGTTGGTCGATTCTGGTTTGTAACTGCTTCTGGTAATTCAACACTTTTAATTGCGCTTCCGACCTTTTTTTGCTTTCTGCAAGATGGGTAGAAAAACCAAATACTACCAAAAAGAAAGCGATGATGACGGAAGCAATCACAATGCTGAGCAAGGCATCGCTTGTTTTATCCAGCTTTCTATTTCTTGATTTTAACAATAACTGCTCATTCATGCGCATCTGTGTTACAGCATTGCGCATCGAGTCCATCA
>Ga0209591_10004182_pt1 | contig 16441 bp, 5 predicted proteins | sample MAT01_FD_187207 | JGI IMG/M metagenome (GOLD analysis project Ga0209591, IMG submission 187207) | Freshwater microbial communities from Lake Fryxell liftoff mats and glacier meltwater in Antarctica - MAT-01 (SPAdes) (version 2) | ecosystem: Environmental > Aquatic > Freshwater > Ice > Liftoff... | reverse complement strand
ACCGCGTGGCCTCGTCTCGAGTTTTTCCGGCGGTGGCCATACCCAGGGACTGATGGCGTCGATGTATTCGCAGGAACGCGGCCCCCGTTGGCCCTTCACCATGTCGAGCATCTATTCATCGAATTACCGTAAGGACGCCACGCTGGGTGTGGCGATGGCGTGGTACATCGGCGTCGGTACCGAGGAATGGGACCTGGCCCGGCTCGGCGTCACCGCGGTAAATCGAGCTAGCGAAGTCTATCGCGGATCGGCCCAGGGAAATCCCGACGTCTTCCTCAATATCACGCGCAAGGGCCACGATGTCACCGATGCCGATACTGCGGTCGCGACCACGTTGTTCGTGCTGAGCGATCTTGCCTACGCTCCCGGTGTGTACGTGCCTGACTACAGCAGCAAGGAGTTGAAGGATCTGCGCCCGATGGTCGAGCAGGCCAATGCCCTGCAATTCGGCACTGCGAATGCCGCGCTGACTAAGTTGCTGGCGCGGCCAACGCTGGCCGAGCCGGTGAAGACCGCGGGCATGCGCCTACAAACCCGGCTGAATACCCGTCTCGACGCCGTGGCGGCAATGATCAAACGCCTGGCGACGGAGGATCCGGTGCGCGCGGTGTACTACGGCCCATTGCTGCTGGCTCAGTTGAAGGGCAGTGCGAACGAGAAAGACGCGCGCGCCGCGCTGATCGCCCAGGGCAAGGACAAGGCCACCGCCAAGACGCTCGCTGCGCACGGTGAATTCGCCAAACTGGTGCCGGTGCTGTTCGGCGAAAACGCCGGCAATCCCAGTCCGGTTCCGGATAAACTTTCGCAGCTCAAACTTCTTGCGCCCCTGCTGGGCGACCGGTCCGAGTCCGGCTTGGTCGCGGCCGGATTCCTGCGCCTGGCACCGAACCAGGAGCAGGCCAAGGCGCCCTGATCGTCACCGTCTGGAGATCACGTGGTCACGCCCTGGACGACTGGGACCTCGGGATCACGACGCCAAAGTTATTTGTATCTGCTCAGGGGCTTCGCCAGCTTCGCCCACGCGGCCTTTCACACGGGCTTGGGAGTGGCTCGGGTTCGTGGCTTCGCCTCCTCATCCGTGCGCGGATGGGCTTTGCGCATTTTATCCGCCCACCGCCACTCGGGCACCCGCTCCATCGCGAAGCGATGGAGCACCAAGCCCCTCCCATGCCGTGCAGTTCAGAATGACTGCCAGGAAGTGTCAGTGATCGGACTTAGACGGAAGTACGCGATTGTGATATTTATGCAGGTCCAGTGATCTGACCATGACAAGACATGACGACCAGATCTGATACATAACATCGCATGGATCTCAGTCGTCCTGAACTAAGGTGTGAAATCGGGCGCTCGCAGCGCTCGGCCCCGGAGCGCGCGGAGCAATTTCCGTCGTCCTCTGGTGGCGCTGTCGTCGTTCGCCGCGCGCTGGTCCACGGCGTTATGTCCTTGTTGCTCTCACTCCTGATGTCGTCGGCTCTTTGGTGCTCTGAGCGTTCCGGCCCGTCGTCACGTGATGCCATCAACGCCACGTACGTGAGCACGATTCGGCCGATGTTGTCCAAGTACTGCGGCGAGTGCCACAACGCCGAGAAGCACAAGGGCGACATCAATCTGGCGCCGTTGCTCAGCAGCAGCGCGACGATTGATCAGGTGCTCAACCACTCCGCCTTGTGGCAAAAGGTCGGATCTGAAGTCGCCTCGGGAGAAATGCCTCCTGAGAAATCCAAGGAGCAGCCCAGCGACAGCGAACGCCAGGCTCTGATGGTGTGGTTGAAAGGCTTTCGTCGTCTCCAGACGCCGGATCCCGGGACCACGGTCATGCGTCGTCTGGCTCGCAGTGAATACACCAACACCATCAACGATCTCTTCGGCGTGTCGGGACTGGCCGCGGTCAACGCCGGAGCCGACTTGGCGCCAGACAGCATTGGCGCGGGGTTCGATAATTCGCTCTCGCCACTGTTGGCGGAGAAATACCTGCTGGCTGCCGATGCGATCCTGGATCGCTTCATTGTTTCGGACCAGATGAAGCTCCAGTTGATTCCTGGACAGTTGCCCGCGCTGATCGCCGGCGTCGAGGACAAGGGCAAGCCCGATGGGACGTCGCGTCAGTTCTCAACCTCCGCCGATATCATCACCCAAGCGACCTTCCCCGCTGAAGGCGCCTACACGTTTCGACTAAAAGCCGGCGCGGAGACCGCTGGCGGTGAGCCGATCCGTCTCGCCATTCGTCTTGATGGTAAGGTGGTCGGTGAGGTGACGGTCAAAGCGGCGCTCGCCAAAAGCGCCACGTATACAGTCACCGCTAAACTGGATCCGGGTCGCAAGGCACTGTCGGTCCTCTACGTTAATCCCAAGGCGGTGGAGACCGTCGCTGCCGCTACCAAAACGACGGCCGGAAAACCACCAACTCCGAAAACCCGCAGCGTGGTGGTTGATTCCATCGAGATCCTTGGCCCGCCCGCTAAAGCACCGAGCGAGGTCCAACGCCGGTTGTTCACCGCTGTTCCTGGAAAGGGCATCAGTCCGTCAGACGCCGCGCGCAGCATTCTGGAGCCCTTTGCCACGCGCGCGTATCGCCGGCCACTGCGCGCGGATGAACTCGCCTTTGTGCTGAGCATTTTCGCCCTTGGTGATGCGCAGGACCTGACCTTCAGCGATTCCATCAAGCTGGCGCTCAAAGCGATCCTGATCTCTCCGCAATTTCTGTATCGGACCTCAGAGGAGTTGCCTGGCGAGAAGGACAAAGCGGTTACCCCGATCGGTGACTACGAACTCGCCACTCGCTTGTCCTATTTCCTGTGGGGAACCATGCCCGATCAGGAACTCTTTCGCTGCGCCCAGGAGCGCACGCTGCATCAGCCCGAGGTGTTGTCCGCACAGACTAAACGCATGCTCAGCGATCCGCGGATACGGCACCTAGCCACCGCCTTCGCCATGCCGTGGCTGGGCTTGGACAAACTCGCGGATCTGCAGATCGACGAGAAGCGTTACCCCATGATGACCAAAGAAATGCGCCAAGCGATGTATGACGAAGGGATCGCATTCTTTCTCGGCCTGTTGGACCAAGAAAATCTCATCACGGATGTGATCGACAGCGATTATGCCTATGTCAACGCGCTGACGGCGAAGATCTACGGCATGACGGAGGTCAAGGGTTCGAAGATGCAGAAAGTCACGCTCAGCGACAAAAATCGCGGCGGGGTCATCACCATGCCCGGCGTCCTGGCCGTGACCTCCATGCCGTCACGCACGAGTCCGGTGAAACGTGGCAAGTTCATCCTTGCGCAACTCCTCGACGAAACCCCAGCGCCGCCACCGGCTGACGTCCCGGAGTTGAGCGACCAAAATACCGCGAAGAACGCGGCGCTGACGCTACGTCAACGGACCGAATTACACCGCGAGAATCCGGCGTGTGCGAGTTGCCATCGGGTCATGGACCCGCTTGGGTTCGGATTGGAAAACTTCGACGCCATCGGTCGCTGGCGCGACCGTGATGACTTCGGTCTGTCGGTCGATGCCATTGGAGAATTGCCAGGGAAACAGCGTTTCTCATCGCCCAGCGAAATGCAAAAAATCCTCATGAGCCGCAAGGACACCTTTGTCCGAACCATCACCAAGCGGATGATGACGTTCGCGTTGGGCCGCCAGATGTCTGGCTATGACGATGTGGTCATCGATGACATGTCAGATGCGGTGATCGCGAACGGCTATCATCTTGATGAGCTGGTCCAGCGCATCGTCACCAGCTACCCGTTTTTGCATCGTCACACCATCAAGTAATCACCCGGAGTTCACCATGCCACGATTCCCCATGATCTCCCGTCGCACCTGCCTGAAGGGGCTCGGCGTCAGCTTGGCTCTGCCGCTGCTAGAGACCATGTCCTGGGCGGCCAATCCACCGAGTGGAAGTGCACAGCAACCGACGCGCCTCTTGTTCGTCCATTGGAAGAACGGAGCAGTTGCGAGCCGTTTCTGGCCGAAGGATGAAAAATCATACCACCCAGCGATGGCGTTGCCGCTGACGCTCGAACCCCTGCGCGCGGTTCTGAGCGAGACGCTCTTGATCGGGCAGATCAAAAATCCCTGCCAAAACCTTGGCGAAGACAAAAATGGCGCGGCCGGTCACAAGGCGGATTCCGCCTGCTGGTTGACGTGCGCACACGTCAAAAAGGCCAGTGGGGGAGTCGATATCGGGATATCCGCGGATCAGGTGGCTGCGGAACAACTGGGACAGTACACCGTCCTGCCATCCCTTGAGCTCGGACTCGCGGGTCACGGCATCAGTGGCATCGAAGAACATGGTTATTCCAAAGCTTACCACACGGCCATCTCCTACCGCAGTGCCACCCAAGCAATCCAAGCAGAGTCCAATCCACGTGCAGCACTTGAACGTCTGTTCTCGTCGCGTCGTTCAGCGCCACAGAAACGCGGAGCCGGACCAACTGGACCAAAAGTAGAAACCGGAAAATTTGCCAGTGCTGCCGCTGCGGCCGATGGCAATGCCGAGTCGTCCCTCGACAAGGTCATGGTCGACAAAGTCCTGGAACACGCGAAGAGCCTGCGTTCGCACGTCAGCACCGCCGATCAACGTACCCTTGATCAATACCTTGATGGCCTTCAATCGCTTGAGAAACGCATCGTCGCCATCGAACGCCAACAAGCGCAAGCAGAGGCGGAACGCAGTCAGGGTGGCAAAAAGAAGGTCGGCGTCTTTTCCGATCCCATCATCGTTACCATGCCCATGGACGGCGCCGTCTTCAGTGAACGTTTCCGGGTCATGGCCGATCTCATGATCCTGGGATTCCAGAGCGATGTCACGCGCGTCGGCTCGATCTCTAATTTTGGCGACTGCGGCGGCGAACTCGGCATCAAGGAAGATGTCCACCAATTCTCCCACAATGATCCGAACAGGGCTGATGACCCCATGCTGATCGGGTGTCTGAAGCTTGAGTTGCTCTATATGCAGCAGGTGGCCTACGTCATTCAGCGCGCCAAGGATATCAAGGACGGTAGCGGCAGCTTGCTGGACCACAGCATCTTCCTGTGCGGCTCGGGCATGGGTGAAGGCCGCCATCACAACAATGATGACTGCCCGACGATCGTCGCCGGCCGTGGTAACGGTACGATCCGCACCGGTCGTTACCTCAGCCAGGCCAAGGGCACGCAGGGCGATCTGCTGATGGGCATTCTGGCGCGAGCTGGCTGCACCGTGCCCAAGCAGTTTGGACTCAATGGCACCAAGTTGTCGCCAGACCTTTCGTGAGGGCGGCGAGAATGCGTAACGTGCAATATATTCTGATGGAAAAACGATGTCTTGTGACTCCTCGTCGTTCGTGATGTGTCCCTTGCCTGCCTGCCGGATCAGCCAACCACAAAAGAAACGTCCATGCAGCTGATGAACCCGAATAAATACTGGTGGCTGAGCCTCGCGATCGCTTCAGTCCTGATCTGCTCCACGCTCTCTACCACGGTTGCCGCCGCTACGGTCGCCACGGACTTCCCGATCTGGATCGAGTTAGACAAGCCCCATGTCGTGACGGTCGTCATCGAGGATTCGTCGGGCCAGCGCGTGCGTAATCTGGTCGCGGAAATGCCGTTGCCGGCCGGGCGGAACCGGCTGAGTTGGGATGGCTTTGATGACGGCAAGCGCAACGCCGATGGCGACCTCATCCGCAAGCGCGCCACGGTGGGAACCTATCGCGCTCGCGGTCTGAGCCACGACGGCATCATGGCCACGTACGAGTTCACCGCTTACAGCGGCGGTAATCCGTCCTGGCCAACCAAGGAACACACTGGGGGGTGGCTGGCCGACCACTCACCGCCCATGAGCGCACTGTTTCTTCCTGCCGGGTCCGGCTCACCGCATGGCGGCGGCGCGTCACAGGTCTTGCTCTCGGCCCTTGTGGCCGAGGCGGGTGCGCCGTTTGTGTGGGTAGGCACTGATGGCACCACCTACCAGCGAAAGTCAGTTTTCGGCTGGGATGGTGCCATTGCTCTAGCCCGGGATGTCGGCGCTAAGGGTCGCGACGATGTCTACGCTTATGGGCTCATCGCTTGGGAAAAAACTATCAAGCTGCGCGCCTTCAAGCGCGACGGCAGCGGCATGGAAATCATCACCTATCAACCCGCGGTGGCGATGCCGCGGGAGCCAGGAACCATCGGCCTATCGCTCGCCGTGCGCGATGGCCTGGCCGTCATCAGCGCTCCCAGCGAAGAGAAGCTGCTATTTGTGGACGCCATCGAAAAAAAGGTGCTGGGATCAACGCCGATGCCTGCACCGCGTGGCCTGTTGTTTGACCATCAGGGACGGCTGCTGGTGGTGAGTGCCGGAAAAATCCATAGGTTCACGATCATCCGCACAGATCCCGCTGCCGCTCCGGTTTTGGGGGATGCCACCGTCATTCCCGCCCAGGGCTTGGAAGATCCGCGCACCTTCGCCATGAGTGTCACGGGGGAAGAACTCTATGTGGCTGATTGGGGCAAGAGCCATCAAGTCAAAGTTTTGTCACCCGCTGGCAAACTCCTCCGCACCATCGGCCATCCAGGCGGAGAACAATTGGGCCTTTATGACGAACGCCGCATGACCCGGCCACAAGGCCTGGCCCTTGATGACAAGGGACAACTGTGGGTCGCTGAAGCGGATCATCTGCCCAAACGCATCAGCGTCTGGAAAGCGGCCACCGGCCAACTGGTGGACGCTCGTTATGGGCCGCCACACTACGGCGGTGGCGGTACCATCGACCCGCTGGACAAAACGCGTTTCTTCTACGCCACCTTTGAAGGAGTCATGGAGTTCCAGCTCAATTGGACTACAGGCACCTCACGCCTTCACGCGGTGGTTTGCCGCCAAAATGCCCAAGGCTTCGCCAAAATGCCGGGTGAAAACTGGCTGCCTGAGACGCCGCTGCACGTGGGCGGGCGAACCTATTTGATCGGCGGCTATCAAGGCGGCTTGCGCGGCAACACCTACACCGCCACGTTTCTGCTTGATGAGATCACGCGCATTGCGCGGCCGGTCTCCTATGTCGGCAGCGACCGCTGGTGGCCCAATGTTGCCGCGGACAAGGCCATCGTGGCACTGGCTCCCGGCAAGAAGAACGAACAGTTCCTTGCTTGGTCGGATCTGAACAACGATGGCCAACCGCAACCTACGGAGTTCACCTACCGCGTCTTTGACGAGACCTTCGTTGACCGGAATGGCGCCACGCGAAAGACCTTTGGTTATCGTGATTTCAACGTCAACCCCGACCTGTCGCTTCAGGGTTCTTGGGGCATCACCGTTCCCGCCCCCCTGATCCGAGCCGACGGCGTGCCCATTTACGACCTCGCCAAAGCGCGCTTTGAGCTCACTCCCACCCTGGAGTTGGTTGGAGACGGCGAGGACGGCCACGATTCCAGACCGCTGAAGGACGGCAGCTCGCTCGTCGGCCTGCTCTCCGCCTGGAACAAGGACAAGCGGATATGGAGCTACCCCGAACGCCGAGGTGGTCCTCCGCAATTTCCTGGCGATGTCGTGGATCCCACCCGCTTGCTCGGCCCCGTCGTGACGGCCACCACAGGCGAGGCGGGACAGTGGTATGCGGTCAACGCTGAGAAGGGGAACATGTTCCTCTTCACCGCCGACGGCCTGTTCATCCAGGAACTTGGTGGCGATATGCGGGTCAAACCGCTCATCCGCTTCCCCGCGGGCAAGCGTAGATTGGTCATGGAAAATATCAGTTTTGAGGATGAGCATTTCCATCCGACCGTTACTCAGACGAAAGACGGCGAGATCTACCTGGTCGCTGGTAAGGAGCACTCGTCGATCTTCCGATTGACAGGATTTGAGACTATTCGCCGGCGCGAATTCGGCCAAGTACAGATGACCAGTGCGGCCGTGGCTTCGCTGCCAGAAACGCGGGTAATCAAAGCCCGTAAGCAGGATCGGGCTACCACCTACGTGAACATACTGAACGAAAGTCCCACGGTGGACGGCAAACTCGATGACTGGAGTGCTGGCACCCGCTGGCAAGAGGTCGGCGACGCCGGATTCGCGGCGGTCACCGTGAGCGGCGACCGACTCTACGCCGCCTTCAAAACCAGCGACCCGCGCTTGCTGGACAACGACGCCGTCAATCCCCTGTTCATGTTCAAGAACGGCGGCTGTATTGATCTCATGATCGGGACTGATGCCCGCGCCGATCAGAAACGCACGGCACCGGTCACCGGCGACCTGCGGCTTCTGGTGACGAAGGCAAAAGGCCGACCGGTGGCCGTGCTCTATCGCGCCGTCGTGCCGGAGACGCTAGAGCAGGACCGCGTGCTATTCGAATCGCCGATCGGCAAGGTGTGGTTTGATCGGGTGGATGACATCAGCGGCGTGCTTCAATTTGCCCAGGACAACGGGAACGCTGAGTTCTCAGTGCCCCTGTCGGCGCTTAATTTTTCGCCCAAGCCCGGCGAAAAGTTTCTGGGTGATTTCGGCATCCTGAAAGGCAACGGCACACAGACGATCCAACGTCTCTACTGGAACAATCTCAACACCAACATCGTGAGCGACATTCCTGGCGAAGCCCGGCTTCAACCGGCCAACTGGGGTCTCTGGACATTCCGCGCCTACGACTCCAAACTTCGTGAACCTGATCCCGTGGCGGCCAAGGCGACCATCCCCGGTTTGCGCTATGACCTATTTGAACCGAAGCGGAATTTTGAAGGCCGAGTCCCTGATTTCTCGAAGATGCAGGTGACCTCAAGTGGAACGACTGAGTCCTTCAGCTTCCCGACCGCGGCCAACAAACAGCCGGGCTTTCGCTTCTCTGGCTACATCACCATTCCCCATGATGGGCTTTACACCTTCTATGTGCGGTCCGACGCTCAAAGCCATCTGTACATCGGCGACCGCCAGGTCGTGCAAGGAAACGGCAACGAGACGATCACCTACGACGGCGACATGCTCTTGAAAGCCGGAAAACATCCGATCCGCGTCGAATACGTGAACGACTTTGCCCGCGCTCTTCTCCAAGTTTCTTGGCAAGGATCACAATTCGAGAAGAAAGAGATTGGCAAGGACTCGCTCTGGCGTGCCCCATGAGTGGCCACGCGGTGCCGGTGCGTGGTGGAGACGAGGTAATCAAATGCTAATCGACATCCTGGCGCGAGCTGGCTGCACCGTGCCCAAACAGTTTGGACTCAATGGCACCAAGCTATCGCCAGACCTTTCGTGAGACCTCTCGTGAATCCTCTCCTGAGAAAAGGCGCAGATTTACACGCTGCCCTAAAACGCCATCGGCCTTGCTTGCCGGATGGGCCGGTGGATCGCTGCTTTTGCCCCGCCGTTCCTCGCATGGAGTATCCGATGTCGCGTATCGCACTGCTGCTGGCCCTGTCGATCGCAGCGCTGGCTGGGGCGGAGCCACTCAACCAACGCACCTTCTGGTACGGGAACACCTGGGGTGGCGGCAGCGGACCGAGCGCGGCTTACTTCCAGCAGAGCGTCGACGACATCGTCGTGCACGGGAAACGTATCTACGCGATCACGCCCTGGGACGAGCACGGCGGTGAGGCGGGCATCTACACCACCGACGGCGACAAGGTCGGCGTGCCGGAAGCTCAGGGAGACTGGGCGGCGCAGTTCCACTCGTGGGGTTGGTCGGGCGGCACCGCGCTCGCCACCGACGGCACGTTCGTTTGGTATGCGGTGGGGCAGAATGGCGAAGCGGGCCAAGGCAAGTTCGCGGGCGTCGCGCGCTATGCCATGGACGGCACCGCCGCCAAGTGGGACGGCGCGACCGTCGGGTACCGCCTGAAGCTGGAAGGTGGCGGCAAGCCGCCCGGGCTGGCCGTCCATGCCGGCGAGCTCTTCGTGTCGGATCCGGCCTCGGGGCGCATCCTGGTCTTCTCCACCACCACGATGAAACCGCTGCGCGCCATGCCCTGTGCCGATCCGGGCCGGTTGCTGATCGGCGCCGCTCCGGAATCGGCGTTGTGGGTGATCAACACTGCCGCGAAGCAGGTGCGCAAGCTCGGCCGCGACGGCAAGGACCTCGGCGTCGCGATCAGCGACTGCGCCCTGCCGGTGGCGCTCGCGCTCGATCGCGATGGTTCGCTGCTGGTGGCCGATGGCGCGCTTGATCGGCAGTGCATCCGCCGCTATCGCGCCGATGGGCGTTTCACCGGCGACAGCTTCGGCGGACCGATCTACCTCGGCGACAAGCCCGGTCTGGTTGGGCCCGGCCGCTTCTTCCGCATCACCAGCATCGCCACCGACAGCGAGGGCGCGCTCTATGTCGCCTGCTGGGATTACGGCGCCAAGCTGCACAAGTACGACGCGAAACGCAAGCCGGTGTGGACGCGACAGGGGACCGAGTTTGTGTCCTGCGCCGATGCCGACCCCGGCGAGGAGGGCACGTTGTACAGCGTCGGCCACCGCTACGCGATGGACTTCACCAAGGCACCGGCGCAGGCCTGGCGCGACGTCGCGATCACCCTGGATCCGCTGCGCTATCCCCTTGATCCGCGCCTGCAGACGCCGTGGCAGGCGATGCGCGTGCTGCGGCTGGGCGGGCAGCGCATCCTGGTCGGCAAGCAGCAGATGGGTGGCAACTGGTACTTCTGGCGCTTCGTCGGCGAGATCGCGGTTCCCGCCGCGATGTACTATCCGGACGGCGCCAAGTCGGATGAGTACCCACCGAACCATCCGGAGCGGGGCGCCTTCCTCTGGATCGACGCCGATGGCGACGGCGCGATGCAAGCAGGCGAGTATCATTCCGCACCCGACAGCGGCCAATGCACTGCGCTCGACGCCAGCGGCGCGCTGCTGATGAACGTCGGCGGATGGGACGCCGGAAAGGGGCGCATCGCGCGCCTGCCCTTCGCTGGGCTGAATGCCACCGGTGCTCCCACGTGGGATCTGGCCAAGCGCACCGATGTGGTGCTGCCGGCCACGGGCGGCCTCGAGAAGGCCTCTAAGATTGCCTATGATCCCGAGCAGGACCGCATGTACATCGGCGCGTGGAGCACGGAGCACCCGTTCCCCGGCGGCGGCTGGGAGCAGATGAACACCGGGCCGGTCCTGTTCCGCTTCGACACCTGGTCGAAGCAGCCCACGCTGGCGTGGTCGCGCGTGATCATCCCGCCCGAGGGCATCATCGGTGCGGTGCCGAAGGCGTGGTCGCTCGAGCGCGATCACCTCTTCATCGCCTCGACCTGGAAGCACGAGCAGTTGGCGGTCGACGTCTGGCGCCTGGCCGACGGTGAGCGTGTCGGTCGCCTGCTGCCCACCGCCGACATCGCTGGGGTGACTGGCTGGATCGACATGAACGACGCGGTCCAAACCCATCGCCGCGCCGATGGCACATACATTATCTGCGTCGAGGAGGTATGGATGGCGAAGGGGCTGGTCTTCCTCTGGAAGCCATAATCCGCACACGTCGGCGCGCATCGCCGCGAATTCAGCGGCTGCGCGCAAGTCCTGATCCATCCTGGCCGCCTGAAGAATTATGGACCTGGAAGATTACGGACATGCATCTGATGCGCCCCCATCTGTCCCGATGAAGACGTGTGGTATGACGCGGAGTGAATCTGTCTCCCTGGTCCTTCAGCATGCATCCTTCGGGACTACCTTCACCCGATAGCGCATTGTGCGGATGGCGAGAGACTGAGTGTGTTCATGACCATGCCTTGCACGGCGCCCATCGCCAGAGGACGGCAGTCATGGTCCGGTCACGCAGGTTGCCTCCTCAGGAAACCTGCATCGCGGCGTTAGTTTCGGATCTGACGAGCAATACCACCACACGCGGGAACAGGATCTCGAGCGACGGGCTCGGAGATCACTTGGTCGCGCCCTGGTCACTGACGACCAGAGCGTCAAAAGTTGCGGTAGCGGATACCCCGGGATTGCCCGAGCAGATGAACAGTCCAACGCGCCCATCGGCGCCGAAGGCGCTGTCACGGGTGAAGCGCGGCTGGCCCCACTCCTTGCCATCGGCGGAGGTGAAGATCTGGATCTGCGCCGCGGTCTTCACCAACTTCACGTGCACCGGCAGCGTCACCGTGCCCAGGACCTTGCGCTGATTGTCGTCCTGATCGCCGGTCTTGTCGCGCCAGCGGCAGACCAACTCGCCCGATGACTCGACCTGTACCAACACGAAGCGTCCGCAACTGTGGCTGAGCGATTCGCGGATCATCATGCCGGCGGCGGTATTGGGCGCGGTGTTGGGCCGGGCCTTGGTTCCGCCCACGGCTGGGCCGAGTGCGGTCAGGCGCGCGGACCACGCGCCATCGCCGCTCGCTGAACGGTTGGCAAAGACGCCCTGATCGCGGACCCGTTCCCACCACGAGGTCATGGCATGGCCACATCCGGTCAGACTCATCACGCCTGCGTTGACAGTGACGGCACCCGGAATCGCCGGTTTGGCGAGTTCGTCAAAGGCCCAACCATCAGCCAGGGTCGACGGCGTGATCGTCACGGCGCACGTCTGCATGACCCCATCGATGCTGGCGGTGACCACGCAGGTGCCGGCTTTTCTGCCCATCACCATGGCGATCTGTTCGCCGACGCGACGGACCTCGGCCACCGCCGGATCGCTGCTGACCCACAACACCTCGCGTTCAAAAGTGCGGGCGGGGGCCAGCGAGGCATTCAGCGTCGCGCGACCAAACACAGGCAGCGTCAGCGTCGTGCGATCGACGGTCAGTGACGCGACTGCCACCTTCGGCTGGCAGTGGATCGCCTCGTTCAGATCAAGCGTGGCGATCTCGCATCCTTCATCGGCATTGGCCGCGGTGACGGTCACGCGGTAGCAGTTCCACTTCTGTGGTTTAGCGAGGGTGAATTCACGGCGCTTATCCTGTGCACTGAATCCAGGGTTCTGCTGAACATCCAGGTCGGTCCACGTGCGCCCGTCATCATTCGATCCCGACAGGCGCAGGCTGCGTGGCTGACGACCGGGATCGGCACTGACCAGGGCGTAGGAGGTGACGAGGTATTTCCGTCCGTCGGCGTACTGGCATTGGATCCACGGTGACGGCCCTTTACTGCGCCAAGCGCTCTTGTCGTTGCCATCGAAGGCCTTGATCGCCGCCTGATTGGGATCGCTGTTCGATACCTCCAGCGAACTGGTGATGTGGCAGGCGCCATCCAGCGCATAGCTGGCGGTGTTCCAGGTCAGATTCGTCGGGCGCGCCTTGCCCGCGGTCATCAGATCCTCCAGCGCGTCTTCGATCTCGGCTTTTCGCACCACGGGCTTCAGGTAGCTATGTCCGCGGTCTGCGCCCGGCGTCCAGGTATTGACGCCCTTGGCATCGACGACGTTGGTGCCGCCGCTGATTTCCTGATACCACGGCGCGGCACCGCTGACGGCTACCAGGCAGGTGATGGGATCCCAGCTCAGACGATCTCCGCCGTAACCGGAGCCTGGGTAATTGGTGTAGGCCAGAGTCAGCGGATTGTGTTCCGGCATCACGGCAGTGACCCGGCGTCCTGAATTGACATCGCCACCATCGCCATCGAACACCACCGGTGTCGGCCAGGTCGAACAGACCACGACGGCCGACTTGGGATCCTGAAGGAAATTCCACTCGCCGGATTTGTTCTCCTTGGGCGGATACGTGCCGCCCATCACAAACAGCTTCTTCACTTTCTTTTTCACCAGCTCCGGGCCCGCCAACGGGCTGGTCGCATCCGCGCTGGACGCCAGCAGGTTGCCAAGATTGCGCAGCGGTCCGACGGCGACGATCACCACGCTGGCATCCGGCTGCTTGGCCAATATCTGACGATAGAGCGCCACCGCATCAGGATAGTCCACGCCGCTGGGCAAGGCGTGCGGGTACTGCCGCGCGAGCAGGGCGGTGTAATGCTGGCCATCGAGGAATCCCGGGTCTTTCAGCGTTCCCACCGGAATTTCCGGATGGCCGAACCACGTGTTGATGGCGTCGAGCGCCGGAGCAATGGTGGTAGTCGAGACGCAGCCCATGGTCGCCAGCAGGGTGATCTGTCCGCGCCGCATTGCTCCATGCAGGATGAAATGTGCTCCGACATCGTCGCAATCGGGACCCATGTCGGTGTCGAAGATGATCGGTATTGGCGAGGTGGCGGCCGGGCGATCGGCCGACTGGGCACTGACCGCAGCGACGATCAGCAGACAGGCAAGGGGAACGATGGTGCGGATCATGGAGACCTCCTGAGTAAAGTGATTCTTAAGCGGCGGTTTCATGGCTCATTCCTTCACTGTGACGGAGTCGAACTCGGCCGTGGTTGAAGAAACTGGATTTCCGGAGCAGACAAAAAGACCGACGTGTCCTTTCTCTTTGAAGGTCGTGGGGAGAACCGCCAACGACTTTCCCCAGTTCTGGCCATCGACCGAGGTGAAGAGATTCACCTCGTTGGCCGACTGGACGAGCTTGAGGTGGATTGGCAACGTCACCTTGCCAAGGTCCTTGACCTTGCCCCCATTTCCGAGCTCGTCCCGCCACCGACCCACAAGATTACCGGACGCGTCCACCTGGATCAGCACATAACGACTGCTGGGAACGGTGAGCGATTCCCGCATCATCAACCCGGAAACAGTTGAGGGCCTGCGATCATTCACGTAGGCCTTGGGGCCGCCGACGTTCGGACTCAGGCCGATCAGACGGGCAGAGATGTCCACCTCGTTTAGCACCGGTTTGCTGACAAAGACGCCCTGATCGTTGACCCGCTCCCAAAACGAGGTCATCGCGTGGCCGCTGCCCGTGAGGGTGAATTTTCCGTCGACCACCGAGACCGCACCGGGAATGGGCGGCTGATTAAGTTCCTGGTAGTTCCAGTCCGCCGGCAGTGTGGATGGCGTCACCGTGACCGTGCTGACGTGAGTCAGCTTGCCGACCACCGCGGTGATGGTGCAGGTGCCCGGCTTCTTGCCGACGATCATGCCGATCTGTTCACCAATCCCCCTCACTTCCGCCACTGCTGGATCACTGGACCTCCAAGCGACTTGTCGCTCACCGCTGTTACTCGGTGCTATGGTCGCGTTGAGCGCCGCACGACCATTGACGGGGATGGTGAGCGATTGGCGATCAAGGGTGACGCTGGCGGCAGCAACCTTGGGATCGCATTGGATCGCTTGGTTGAGTTCGACCGCTGCGATCAGGGTGCCTGCGCTCTCATTGGCTGCCGTCACCCTGAGTCGATAGCTATTCCACGTGCCTGGTTTCGCGATGGTGAAATCGAGGCGCGAAATTTTATCCGGAAAGACAAGGGAGCTCTGACTGTCCAGCACGGTCCAACTCACCCCACCATCATTGGACGCGGATAATTCCAGCGTGCGCGGCAAGCGCAGTTTATCCGGACAAACGACGCCATACGAATTCACCACGTATTTTCGCCCATCGACGTACTGGCACTGAATCCAACTCGATGGTTTTTTATCCAGCCAGACACCGTTCTTGTCGCGCTCGCCGGCGCTGGTGATCACGCCCATCCCAGCGTTGGCATAAGTGAGGGTATCGAAGGTGAGGTTGCTTGGCTGCGGCTTGCCGGCCACCATCAGGTCCTCAAGCGCGGCTTCCACCTCGCTCTTGGGCCGTTTCTGATCCCTGACCAAGTAGGAATGGTTGCGCTCACCGACCGCCTGCCAGTTATTCACGCCGGTCACCGGATCGGCGACATTGGTGCCGCCGCTGACGATTTTATACCACGGTGCCGCGCCGCGAACGGCCACCAAGCAGGAGACTGGATCCCAGCTCGAGCGATCGCCGGCAAAACCAACTGAGTCAGAGAGCATATAGGCCAAGGTGAGCGGATTGTGCTCGGGCATCTCATAAGTGACGCGGCGGCCGGAGAGGGTCGAGCCGCCTTCCCCGTTGAAGAGCACGGGCGTCGGCCATGCGGAGCAGATCAGTGCCGTCGCGGCAGGGTCCTGCATAAAGTTGAATTCACCGTCCTTGGCGTGCCTGCTTGCTTCCGGCGGATATTTACCGCCCATGATATCGAGCCGCTTCACTTTCTTGGCGACGAGCGCAGGCCCATCCAAAGGGCTGGCCGCATCGGGGCGTGATTTCAGCAGATTGGCCAGATTCCTGAGCGGGCCGACCGCCACCACGATCACGCTGCTATCTGGCTGTTTGGCTAGGACCTCACGATAGAGCGTCACGGCGTCGGGGTAATCCGTGCTCTTGGGAAAGCGATGAGGAAATCCTGCGGAAATCTCTCTTGAATACCCTGGATTGGGCATGAACCCAGGGTCCTTGAGGGTTGCCACGGGAATCTCTGGTCGGCCAAACCAGGTGTTCACCGCATCGATACACGGAGCGATAAATTCTGAGGACGTACATCCGATGGTGGCCAGGAGGGTGATTTCTCCGCGCTCAATCGCCCCGTGGAGGATGAACAGCGCACCCACATCATCGCAATCAGCCCCCATGTCGGTGTCGAAGATGATCGGTATTGGCGAGGCGGCGGCCAGACGATCGGCCGACTGGGCACTGA
>Ga0209591_10004178_pt1 | contig 16444 bp, 14 predicted proteins | sample MAT01_FD_187207 | JGI IMG/M metagenome (GOLD analysis project Ga0209591, IMG submission 187207) | Freshwater microbial communities from Lake Fryxell liftoff mats and glacier meltwater in Antarctica - MAT-01 (SPAdes) (version 2) | ecosystem: Environmental > Aquatic > Freshwater > Ice > Liftoff... | reverse complement strand
ACCCTTCACGTCGACCGTGATCTTTCGGGAGAGGTCGCCACGGGCGACGGCGGTCGCGACCCCGGCAATGTTGCGGACCTGACCCGTGAGGTTCGAGGCCATCGCGTTCACGTTATCGGTGAGATCCTTCCAGGTTCCTGCCACGCCGGGGACCTGCGCTTGGCCTCCGAGCTTGCCTTCGGTACCGACCTCGCGCGCGACGCGGCTCACCTCCGAGGCAAAGCCGTTCAGCTGATCGACCATCGTGTTGATCGTGTTCTTCAGCTCGAGGATCTCGCCCTTCACGTCGACGGTGATCTTGCGCGACAGATCGCCCTTCGCGACGGCGGTGGTGACCTCGACGATGTTGCGCACTTGGCCGGTGAGGTTCGAGGCCATTGAGTTGACGTTGTCGGTAAGGTCCTTCCACGTGCCGGCGGCACCCGGCACCTCGGCCTGGCCTCCGAGCTTGCCTTCGGTACCGACCTCGCGCGCGACGCGACTCACCTCTGAGGCGAAGCCGTTCAGCTGATCGACCATCGTGTTGATCGTGTTCTTCAGCTCGAGGATCTCGCCCGCTACGTCGACGGTGATTTTGCGCGAGAGGTCACCGCGCGCAACGCCGGTCGTGACCGCGACGATGTTGCGGACCTGAGCGGTGAGATTCGAGGCCATCGCGTTCACGTTGTCGGTGAGGTCCTTCCACGTACCGGCGACGCCGGGAACAATCGCCTGACCCCCGAGCTTGCCCTCGGTACCGACCTCGCGTGCCACGCGCGTCACTTCGCTCGCGAACGAACGGAGCTGCTCGACCATCGTGTTGACGGCTTCCTTGAGCTGAAGCATCTCACCGCGAACATCGACGGTGATCTTCTTCGAGAGATCGCCGCTCGCCACGGCAATCGTCACCTCGAAGATGTTGCGGACCTGAGCGGTCAAGTTGCTGGCCATCTGGTTGACCGACTCGGTCAGCTCCTTCCAGACGCCCGAGACGTCCTTCACTTGGGCTTGCCCGCCGAGCTTTCCTTCCGTTCCGACTTCACGCGCCACGCGCGTTACTTCGGAGGTGAAGATCGAGAGCTGCTCGATCATCCTGTTGACGAGCTGAGCGGAGCGCAGGAACTCGCCTTCAAGCAGACGGCCGTCGACATCGAGCGCCATGGCTTGACTGAGGTCGCCCTTGGCGACGGCACCGATGGCACGCGTCACCTCCGTGGTGGGCCTGACGAGATCGTCGATCAGTGTGTTGAGCGTAGCAGTCTCGTCTGCCCAGCCCCCGACGGCACCCGGCATGTTCATGCGCTGCTTGAGCTTTCCCTCTTTGCCGACCGCATGGCACACGCGTGCGACCTCCGATGCACGGCGAGCGCTGACGGCGAGGATCTCGTTGACGGTGTCGGCGAGCTTGCCATTGACTCCGGTCAAGTCGGAGGGCAGGCGCGAGGTGAAATCTCCGTCTTTGAAGCGGAGCAGCGCAGCGAGGAGATCGCTCGAGAATGGCTGTGCATTCCCGAGCGACGAGCCGCCGTTCTCGGGCGCACCGAAGACCAGGTTCGGTTCGGGAGGAGTCGGGATCACTTTCGAAGGGTCAATCGTGTCCGTCATGGTCTCTGTTCCCGTCGTGGGGACTTCGGTAAGCGCTTACCAAAGCTGACAAGCTCAGACCGTAGACCCCTTATCGGGACCGCACAATCTTATATCCTGTCCGAGCTGAACCTCACGCAGGCCGTGCTCGTCGCCATCCCGCGTCTTTTCTTGCGGGAAGGTTCCCCTTTTGTGGGTTCGAAACTGATGGTGAGCTGGTCGCCCCTTGGGCCAATAGGGAAGAATTCGCAGTATCTCGTCCAAGTATTGCTGTGGGTCGAGCGAATGTAATCTGCAAGATGGTGAAGATGGTGAAGATGGCAGCGGCGCTTTCGGCGTGGGTGTCGCTGCTGTTGCCAGGTTTCTACCAAGAGTTGTGGCTCGCACTGATTTCACCCACTGGAAGAAACTCTCGATGAGCGGACGCAAGTGCTCATTGCGCATGAGCTTACGCTTGGCTGGTGGCAGCGAACGAAAGCCATTGTCGATCGCATAAATGGCCCGAATGCGTTCTGAGAGCAGTCGCAAGGTGACGCGCGCAGTCGAGTTCTACAATCTCGACGCGATCTCCGGATCATCGAGACCGAATAGCGGGTAGCGCGCTCAGGGCTTCGATCGGAGATGCCCCTCCATCACTCGTGCAGCAGCAGCGCTCGTTGGTTCAAGGCCGGTTCGCTCGGTCGTTCGGTGATGCGGTAGGAGCAGCATCTGTCTCCAGAGAGGATGTGCTCGACCCGTTCGACCGAAACGTTCTCTCCCAGGAGGGTGCGAAAGAGCGACAGCTCGCCGCCGCATAGCTTCGGGCAGAGGCGCGCTGCCTTCGCGATGGAGCAGTGGTTCTCCACGAGCTCGAACGTCCCATCGCGCCGCCGCTTCGACTCGGCCATGTACCCTTCCTCGCGTCGAATCCGAGCAAGGCTAGCCAAGCGATCCTCGATCGGCGAATTGGGGTCGGGCATCCTCGCGCGATAAGTCTGAGCCTGCTGACGTGTCCTCTCCTCGGTCAGGCGATCAAGGCCTTGCTCACCGAAGGTGCTCTGGACCGCTTGGAGCATCCCGACCGCGAGTTCCGCGTGGCAGTCGGGGAACCGATCATAGGCGTTGGAGGTGAGCTGCCAGAGACGCGCAGGACGACCCACCGTGCCCCTCTCGTCCGTGAAGTCGACGAGCTTCTCTCCCTCCAACACGGCGAGATGCTGACGAACGGCCATCGTCGTGACGCCCAGGCTTTTCGCCATCCGGGCGGCGGTCTGTGGGCCCTTGGTCTTGAGGACAAAAAGAACCCGCTCCCGAGCGGAACCTGGAACGTCGGAACTCATGCCGATAGCGTACACGGCTGGCGCCGTTTAGCAAGTTTAGAAAGTACTTGCTTGACAAATAATAAGCTAGCAATTACTTTCCAAACTATTGAATCGGCCGACGACACCCCGATCCGAGAAGGAAAGCACGATGCCAGCCACAGCGAAGATCACGAAGCGCAGCACAATGCAGGAGGTCCTGGCGGCCTATCCGAGCGCGCAGCGCGCTCTGTTTGGCCGCTTCCATATCGGCGGATGTAACAGTTGCGGGTACGAGCCCGAGGACATCCTCGAAGAGGTAGCGCACCTGCGCAAAATCACCGACCTCGACGAACTCATCGAGTTCATCGAGCACGCCGAGCAGAGCGATCAGCGTATTCATGTGAGCCCCGGGGACGTCGCGGTGGGGCTACGAAGCGAGTATCGCCCGCGTCTGGTGGACGTCCGAACTCCAGAGGAGTGGGCGCTGGCTCGAATCGAGGGCGCGACGCTGAACACGGAGGAGCAGGCGCAGGAGATGATGCGCTGGCCCAAGGACACGCCCATCGTCTTTTACTGCCACCTCGGGCAGCGCAGCCTCGACGCCGCTTCTTACTTAGCAGGACACGGTTTCAAGAACGTCAGATCGATGACTGGTGGCATCGACGCCTGGTCGCTCGACGTGGACTCGTCTGTGCCGCGCTACGAGATTGCAGGTGACCCAGTCCATGGCCAGGCGACACTGCGGCCGCTCCGTTCAGTCGTGTCGCAGGCTGCGGGCTGCCAGAAGTAGGAGAAATGCGATGAACACTCAGACCGAAATCCACGAGCTCACGAATCGGGAATATAAGTACGGGTTCGTCACCGACCTGGAGACGGACATCGTGCCGCGCGGCCTCAACGAGGACGTCATCCGGATCATCTCGGCGAAGAAGAACGAGCCGGAGTGGATGCTCGATGGGCGGCTCAAGGCGTACCGCCACTGGCTCAGGCTCAAGGAGCCCCGCTGGCAGAACGTCCACTACGGGCCCATCGACTACCAGGACATCATCTACTACGCGGCTCCCAAGCCCAAGACGGCGGGTCCCAAGAGTCTCGACGAAGTCGATCCCGAGGTAGTGGCGATGTTCAACAAGCTCGGCATCTCGCTCGCCGAGCAAGAGCGGCTGAGCGGTATCGCCGTGGACGCCATCGTGGATTCGGTCTCGGTCGGCACGACGTTCAAGAAGAAGCTTGCCGAAATCGGCGTCATCTTCTGCTCCTTTTCGGAGGCCGTGCAGGACCATCCGGACCTCGTCAAGAAATACCTTGGCTCGGTCGTCCCTTACACGGACAACTTCTTCGCGACACTCAACGCCGCCGTTTTTACCGACGGCTCGTTCTGCTTCATCCCGAAGGGCGTGCGCTGCCCGATGGAGCTGTCCACCTACTTCCGCATCAACCAAGCAGACACCGGCCAGTTCGAGCGCACGCTCATCGTCGCCGAAGAGGGCGCGTACGTGAGCTACCTCGAAGGCTGCACCGCTCCGATGCGCGACAAGAACCAGCTCCACGCCGCGGTGGTCGAGCTCGTCGCACTCGAGGGCGCGCAGATCAAGTACTCCACCGTCCAGAACTGGTACCCGGGCGATAAAGACGGCAAGGGTGGCATCTACAACTTCGTGACCAAGCGCGGCAAGTGCGCGGGTGCGAACTCGAAGATCTCCTGGACCCAGGTCGAGACCGGTTCCGCCATCACCTGGAAGTACCCAAGCGTGCTCCTCCAGGGCGACAACTCGGTCGGTGAATTTTACTCCGTGGCTCTGACCAACAACCGCCAGCAGGCCGACACCGGCACGAAGATGATCCACATTGGGAAGAACACCCGGAGCACGATTCTTTCGAAGGGGATCTCGGCTGGCCGGGGGCAGAACACGTACCGGGGGCTGGTGAAGATTCTCAAGTCGGCGAGCGGAGCGCGGAACCACACGCAGTGCGATTCGCTGCTGCTCGGCGACCAATGCGGAGCGCACACGTTCCCGTATGTCGAAGTGAAGAACCCGACCGCGAAGGTCGAGCACGAGGCCTCGACCTCGAAGATCGGTGAGGACCAGCTCTTCTACTGCCGGCAGCGGGGCATTCGCGAGGAGGACGCGGTCTCGATGATCGTGAACGGCTTCTGCCGCGAGGTCTTCAAGGAGCTACCGATGGAGTTTGCGGTTGAAGCCCAAAAGCTTCTGGGCGTGAGCCTGGAAGGATGCGTGGGCTGAGACAAAGGAGGCGCGACATGGCCACGGCCATCACCACCGAATGCATCAACTGCGAAGCCTGCAAACTGCCAGAACTGACGCTCTTTTTCAACTCGAATCGCCAGCGAGTGCCCGGCGAGACGGCCTGAGGTAAACACCATGCTCGACATCAAGAATCTGCACGCCAAGGTTGAAGGCCGAGAAATCCTGCGCGGGATCTCTCTTCAGGTGAACGCGGGTGAGGTACACGCGATCATGGGGCCGAACGGTTCCGGCAAGAGCACGCTTGCCCAGGTGCTCGCGGGCCGCGAAGGTTACGACGTTACCGGCGAGGTCCTCTACGAAGGAAAGAACCTGCTCGCCATGTCGCCGGAGGACCGCGCGGTCGCCGGTGTCTTTCTCGCGTTTCAATACCCCATCGAGATCCCGGGCGTTGGGAATCTCTACTTCCTTCGGACGGCGCTCAACGCGGTTCGTAAGCAGCGCGGGCTCGAAGACCTCGACGCGATGGATTTCCTCGCTCTCGCCAGGGAGCGGATGAAGCTCGTCGAGATGGACCAGAGCTTCATGAATCGGGCCGTGAATGAAGGCTTCTCCGGCGGTGAGAAGAAGCGGAACGAAATTTTTCAAATGGCGATTCTGGAGCCGAAGCTCGCCATCTTGGACGAGACCGACTCTGGGCTCGACATTGATGCGCTTCGGGTCGTGGCTTCCGGCGTGAACGGGCTCAGGAGCAAGGACCGAGCGATGCTGGTCATCACGCACTACCAACGGCTCCTCGACTACATCGTCCCTGATCGCGTCCACGTCCTGGCGAATGGCCGGATCGTGAGATCCGGCACCAAGGACCTCGCGCTCCAGCTCGAAAAGCACGGCTACACAGAACTCGAGCAGCAAGCTGGCGGCGCGCCGTCGCCCGTCCTCGGTGGAGCGCTATGAGCAGCACGGCGAACGCCTTCTTGGAGGGCCTCTCGCGCCTTGAGCCGAAACGCAACGGTCACCATTCCGGCTGGCTGAAGGAGTTTCGCCGCTCGGCTTTCCAGTGGGTGGCGGAACGAGGCTTTCCGACCGCGAAGGACGATGCCTGGAAGTACACGCGGGTTGCCACCATCTTGGAGGTTCCGTTCGAGCCGTCGGATCCGTCCATGAGCCGTCGGATGTCCGTGAGAGGGATCGAAGGGCTCGCCGGCGACCTCGGCGGAGCGCGGCTCGTCGTGGTCAACGGGTACTTCGTCCCAGAGCTCTCGTCGCTGAAGAAGCTTCCCGCGGGGGTCAAGGTGATGAGCCTGGCCGCCGCCATCGCTGAGGACGAGGAGCTTCTCGCGCCGTTTCTCTCACGACCGTTCAGGGAGCAGCCGCAGGCTTTCACCGCGCTCAGCGCTGCTCTCGCCGAGGACGGGGCGCTCGTGCGGATCCCCGCGAACACGACGATCAAAGAGCCGATCCACATCGTGTTCGTCTCGGACACGGGTGCGTCCCCCCTCGTATCTCATCCGCGGTCTCTCGTGTTCGCCGGGGCAAACAGTCGCGCGACGATCGTCGAGAGCTACGTCGGCATTCTGGGCGACGTCTACCTCACCAACGCGGTCACCGACATCGTGCTCGAGGAGAGCGCCGTGATCGAGCACTACAAGCTCCAGAACGAGGCCGAGACCGCGTTCCACATCGCGCTCCTGGACGTACGACAAGGGCGAGGCAGCCGCTTCTCGTCGCACTCGCTGGCGCTGGGAGCATCGACAGCCCGGCACGAGGTGAGAGTGAGGCTCGAGGCCGAGGGGGCTGAGGTCACGCTCAACGGCTTGTACATGCCCAAAAACGATCAGCATCTCGATAATCCGACGACGATCGAACACGCCGCGCCCCACTGCACCAGTCGTGAGCTCTACAAGGGCATCGTCAATGGACGCGGACGAGGCTCGTTCGACGGGCGAATCATCGTGCGCCCGGGCGCGTTCAAGACCGACGCGAGCCAGACCAACAAGAACCTGCTTCTGTCCGAGTCGGCGCAGGTCGACACCCGGCCGCGGCTCGAGATCTTTGCCGACGACGTGAAGTGCACCCATGGGGCGGCCGTGGGCCAGCTCGACGAGGACGCGGTGTTCTACCTGCGTTCGCGTGGCGTCCCGCACGGGGCCGCGCGGGACCTGCTCACGTACGCGTTCGCGGGCGAGATGCTCGGGCTTCTGCGCGTGGAGGCTCTCCGATCCCGTGTCGAGAAGCTGGTCGCGTGGCGGCTCGGCGGCGTGGAGGTGGCGGCATGACCGAGACGAGCTCTCTGGCGACCACGCGGGTCGTCCACGGACAAGCTGGCCGGAGCGGCCCGGCTGATTTCGACATCGAGCGCGTGCGTCGGGAATTTCCGATCCTCAGTGAAAACGTGCATGGCAAGCCGCTCGTCTACCTCGACAGCGCCGCAACGAGCCAGAAGCCGCAGGCCGTCATTGATGCGATGTCGCATTTCTTCTTGAAGGAGAATGCGAACGTTCACCGGGGTGTACACCACCTTGCCGAGCGAGCGACGGACGCCTACGAGGGCGCAAGAGCCAAAGTAAAGCAGTTTCTAAACGCGAAGGACGTCCACGAAATCGTCTTCGTTCGCGGCACTACCGAGGCCATCAACCTCGTGGCGCAAACCTACGGCAAGACGCATGTCGGCGCGGACGACGAGGTGCTCATCACGGCGATGGAGCACCACTCGAACCTCGTCCCTTGGCAGATGCTTTGCGAAGACAAGGGCGCTCGCCTTCGCGTGGCGCCCATCACCGACGCCGGCGAGCTCATCCTTACGGAGCTGGAGAAGCTCATCGGACCAAAGACCAAGCTCGTGGCCGTCACGCACGTCTCCAACGTGCTCGGCACCGTCAACCCGATTCGGCAGATCGTCGAGATGGCACACGCGCGGGGCGCGCGGGTCCTGGTCGATGGAGCCCAGGCCGCGCCACATCTCATGGTCGACGTGCAGGCGCTGGGCTGCGACTTTTACGCGTTCTCGGGCCACAAGATGTACGGGCCCACTGGCATCGGCGTCCTTTACGGGAAGAGCGAGTTGCTCGATGAGATGCGTCCCTACCAGGGCGGCGGCGACATGATTCTCTCGGTCAGCTTCGAGAAGACTGTCTACAACAAGCCTCCAGGCAAGTTCGAAGCGGGGACGCCCAACATGGCGGGCGCCGTGGGGCTCGGGGCCGCCATCGACTTTATCGCCAGCCTTGAGCATGACGCGCTCTCGGCCCACGAGCAGGACGTCCTCCACTACGGCATCCGGGCCCTCGCCGAGGTCCCCGGCCTTCGGCTAATTGGCACCGCGAGCGCCAAGGTGAGCGTGATCTCGTTCGAGCTCGACGACGTTCACCCGCACGACATCGGGACCATCCTCGACCGTGAGGGAGTTGCGATTCGCACGGGGCACCACTGCGCCCAACCGCTCATGAATCGGCTTGGCGTACCTGCCACGGCGCGCGCATCGCTGGCTTGCTACAGCACGCGGCAGGATATCGATGCGCTCGTCTCGGGCCTCGGGAAGGTCCGGGAGGTCTTCCGATGAGCAGCGAGCTCTGGGACCTCTATCAGGAGGTGGTCATCGACTACAGCAAGCGGCCGCGCAACTTCCGCAAGGTCGAAGACGCGACACGCACGGTCGAGGGCTTCAATCCCCTGTGCGGTGATCAGCTCACGCTCTACGTGAAGCTCGCGAACGGGGTCATCTGGGACATGGCCTTCCAAGGCGCCGGGTGCAGCGCCACCCTCGCGTGGCACACGTTGCGAAACGCGCTCGAAGGCACGGCAGATCGGATCTCGACGGAGGGAAGGGAGCCCGCCCGATGAAAACCCCCGTCCTGCGTATCAGTGATGCGGCGAGGAAAGCCGTCCAAGACGCCAGCGTCGACGTCGGCGAAGACGCGCTGAGGCTCGCAATCAGCGCACGCTTCGAGAACGATCTCTTCTTCGGGCCGAAGGCGGAAAGCGACATCGTCGTCGATTGCGATGGGCTCACGATCTCGCTCGATCCACCGAGCGCGGCGCGAGCGGATGGTCTATCCATCGACTTCCTCGACGGACCGAATGGCACTGGGTTCAAGATCGACAACCCGAACAAACCAGGGACCCCGAAGCAGATCGAGCTCAAGCGAGATTGCGAAGCGGCACTCATTCCGAGCGGCAAGAAGGTGCAGCTATCGCAGGGTGAACGCATCGTCCTGACGCAAGCCCTTGGTGGCAGCTTCACCGTCCAGACCGAGGTGGGTTACCTGGCGCGGATCGCCGCGCACGATGCCGACGCCCTCGGCTTTGAAGTCAAGCCAGCGACCCTCGAAGAGTCTGGCGACGCGGGCTCGTTTCACGTTGATCGCGTGATGGCTCAGCTCAAGACCGTCTTCGACCCAGAGATGCCCGTCAACGTGGTCGATCTCGGGCTCGTCTACGCGTGCGAAGCGCACCCGATCGAGGGCGGCGGGCATCGGGTCGAGATCAAGATGTCCATGACGGCGCCGGGCTGCGGGATGGGTGATGTGCTCAAAGAAGATGCGCGCGCCAAGGTTCAGACCGTCGCCGGCGTCGCCGAGGTCGATGTGGAGATCGTCTGGGAGCCGCCCTGGGACAAGAGCCGAATGTCCGAAGCTGCCCGTCTGCAGCTCGGCATATTTTGAGGAGGAAAAGATGATGCCCTTCGAGATCGCAAGCACCACCACGATGGAGGCAATCCTTCAGGCTTACCGCTCGGTCAAGGTAGGGCTCTTCACCGACGGGCTCGCTGCCTGGGATGCCGACGTCGAACGTGAGACCCTGCCGCTGCCGGCTTTGGGGCTCCGGGAGTAGCCCGCATGGCGAACGGCTCCCATGGATCGCTCGAACGAATGCCAGGAGCGCTGTTTCGCGCGATGGGGACGCTTGTTCTGCAGAAGAAGAATTGCTCTCGTGAGGCCCTTGCCATCGAGCTGCAGGAACACCTCGTGACGCTCGGCATCGACTACCACTTCCGAACGCTCAAACGGCAGCTGACAGGCGGTGTGTCGTCGGTTCCTCTGGAGGTTCAAGGGGCCATGCAGCATATCCTTTTGCGAGCCAATGGCCTACGGACCGATCTCGACATCGAAAAAGCACTGCGCGCCGCCGGCATCTGGGTCGCCCCGGAGGAGCGTGAGCCAAAGTATCTCTCAACCGGACGAATCGTCCCGTTGGCCCAACTCTGGTTGCTGCTCAACCCAACCCACTCGAGACGCGCCCTCGCGACCCTGCTCTCCAAACGGCTGGTCCACCGCGGCGTACATCTCCAGCTCGATCCACTTCAGAACATCCTTGGGGGCAGGCAGCCGCGCTCACGGCGCGAGGTCCACGAGGAGCTGCTCAGCCTTCTCTCGGTACACAGGATTGCTTCGGAAGCGGAGGCCAGCGCGCGCTGGAAGGAGAGCCAGAAAGACATTGAGGACTACGCCCAAGAACGCTCCCTTGTGCCAGCCGATCATCTCGTGGTCCTCGCCAGAGCGTGGAAGCTGCACCAGCGTGAACCGTCTTCACGGCACCTTGCAGTCGTTCTTCAAGAGAAGCTCCGGGAGCGCGGCATCGAGATTGGGCTCCACCGGCTCCAAGAGGCTCTGGGCGGCAAGGCCACGCGAGTCGGACAACGGCTCCTCGTTGCGATGGAAGGGCTTCTGCGCGAAGCCCTTCCCGAGGGCCAGGACCTGCCGTGCGCAGTCGCGGAGGCGGCGCAAAAGCAGACCAGGCACATCGACCTCTGCTGGGTCAAGGCCGGGCCCATAGCAGCTCTCGCCAAGACCTGGATCGAGCAGCACCTCGGCGTGACGATGCGGCAGCTCTCCATTCGCGTCGTGAAGTCGGCGCGACGGATGGGCTATGCGTCCAGCCCCAGCACCGTTCAGCCGATCCTCGGGGGCTTCAAGAAGAGGACGCGCGGCTTCGTGTACCGCGCGATGCTCAAGCAAATCCCGGGCGCTCGCGATCGCATTCCGACGGAACACATCGTGTCCTCTCACTGGGCGGAGAACGTCCTTGCGCGCGCATCTCGCCCCGCGACGGAAAAGAAGCCGAGCCGACCGCGCGCGAAGCCCTCGAGTTGCGATACAGCTGCTTCCAACGCCGATCCGCTGGCGGCTTATCTGAAAAGCGCCTGCGGTCTTCTGGTTCCCAACCGGGATGAGGAGATCGCGCTCGCAAAGAGGATCGAGGAGTCCGAAAAGGAGGTGCTTTGTCTCCTCATGCGCTCGGCCGTTGCACCAAGAGAGCTCGAGAGCCTCGCTCGCAAGCTTGACGAAGGGTCGCTGGCCCCATGGGACATCGTCGTCGGCGCGGTGCCGAAGGACGAGGATGCAAAGCGGCAGGCGTTCGACAAACTTCGCGCCGTCCTCGGCAACATTTCGAGGCTCGAAGAGCAGCGTGCGTCGCGAAGACATGACCTTTTCTCCGGCCGGCTAGTTCCTACGAGCCGGATGGCAGAGCTCCGCCAAGGGCTTGAGAGCGTCTGGCAGCAGACGGTTCTCGTCCTTGCCGATACGCGCATTGCCGCCGATCACGTGAAGCGGATGAGTGAGCAACTCAGGGCGCTCGTACAGTCAGCCGAGGAACTGCTTCGCGTGAAGGGCAGCCGAGCCAGCCGAGACATCCGTCGCATTGAGGAACAAGCGGGTCTACCTCTCGACGAGATGAAGCGGACGTCAGCAGAAGTTCAGGCGGCCGTGCGCCGAGCTGCACACGCGAAGAACGAGTTGGTCAAGGCCAACCTCAGGCTGGTCGTCTACATCGCGAAGAAGTACCGGGGTCGTGGGCTCGGCTTCCTTGACCTCATCCAGGAGGGGAACCTCGGCCTCATGCGGACAGTAGAGAAGTTCGACCACCGTCAGGGATATAGATTCGGGACCTACGCTGCCTGGTGGATCCGTTGGAGCATTCAGCGCGGAATCATCGATAATGGCCGTACCATTCGGCTTCCCAAGCACATCGTCCAGAAAGTGAATCGGCTTCGCCGCACGGCGCAAGAAGGTCTGAACGAAGCGGGCACCCCACCGTTGCTCGAAGGGCTGCAGCTTGCGGACGCCATCTCGATGCATGCACCGATCGGAAACGGCGAGACGAGCCTCGAAGACTTCATCGCAGACGAAGCGGCACTCGACCCGCTCGACGCCATGATGAGTCGGGAACTCGCGGACCGGGTGGAGATCGCGCTTTCCGGGCTCGACTCGCGTGAGGCCTACGTGCTTCGCGTCCGCTACGGCATTGGCACAGGCGACGGCCGTACGCTGGCGGATCTTGGACGGGAACTCGGCTTGTCGCGAGAGCGCATCCGCCAGATCGAGGCAGCCGCGCTGGAGCATCTGCGAATGCCGGCACGGGCGGAGATGTTGAAGGAGTTTCTCGACGGTTCAGTCGTCCTCGAGCGAGCGGCGTCATGAGGAGAGAAAGGTAAGCACTATGGAAACTACGCGGGCGGTGCCGAACACGCCAATCTTAAAGCAACGCACGCTGCCCATGATGCAGCGGAGTTGAGCAGGGTGCACGATATGTTGTACATTTGGAGTTCAAAGTGACTGACGAAAACGATCCCGTACCACTTAAGTTGAAGCCCAAGCGGCGCTACGTTTCGCCCCTGGTTACCGCCGTACCTCTTCGGCCGGAGGAAGCCGTGCTCGGGGCATGCAAAATGGCTGGGATCAGTGGCCCCGCGGCAGACGATTGCACCACGGGCGGCTGCATGTCGTCAGGAAGTTAGCTGGAGTTAGTATGCTGCAAGGGTGGGAACCAACACCGCCGTTTCGTACATGCGGGGGACTCCTCGATCAGCATGCCGAGCGCTTTTTCTGACTTCACCTGTACCAGGCTTTTAACCGCATGTAACGAGGAGGCAACAATGGTCACGCAAGGAAATACTGCTCCTGATTTCACGTTGGAGACAGACAGAGGCGCGAAGGTCACGCTGTCCGAGCTTCGCGGCAAGCAGGTCGTGCTCTTCTTTTACCCGAAAGACGACACGCCAGGCTGCACGATCGAGTGCAAGGAGTTCCGCGACGCTGCGCCGAAGTTCGAGGGGAAAGCCCTGGTCTTCGGCGTGAGCGCCGACGACCGCGCGAGCCACGAAACGTTCCGTGACAAGTTCTCCTTGAACTTCCCACTGCTCTGCGACGTCGGGCACAAAGTGTGCGACGCCTACGGGATCTGGGGACCGAGCAAGTGGGGCGAGGGGATCCGGCGGACGACGGTGATCGTGGGGACGGATGGTGGCATCAAGCAGGTGTTCGAGAACGTGATTCCGCAAGGCCACGTGGAGGAGGTTCTCGCTGCCCTATAGCGGGGACAATCCCATGGACTCCTACTACAACCACTGGACCCCTGCGCGTAGCACAGGGTCGGTCGCGATGATGTACGCGGCGGCACCTCATGCTCGGGGAATTTCATGGTCTTGACTCGTCTGCCGCTCTACGGCGGAACGGCGGAACGACCGTCAATTCCCGGCGACCGGTCGCAAGCAATCTCCGCGGGCAGCGATCCTTCCCCCGAGGAAGTCGTGGTGGCCTATCACGAGCGAACGAAGCATCACTACCACCGCTACGCCGCCTCGCTTGGCTACATGGATTGGGCGACGCAGCCGGATCCGTTCCGACGCTACGCCGGGGCTTCGCTGGTCCGCCTTCCTCTCCCTCAGGCAGGGCGAGCGCTTCCGTACTGGCAGCTCTATGTCGCTGATGGCGTGGAACCGGCGCCGCTTTCGATCGAGTCCATCTCGCTCTTCTTCCGCTACGCCCTCTCGCTCACCGCGTGGAAACGGGTCCACGAAACGACGTGGTCTCTGCGCGCCAATCCCTCGAGCGGGAACCTCCACCCGACCGACGGATACGCGCTCTTGCCCGCGCTTGGCGCCATCCACGCCCGTCCTGGCGTTTATCACTACGCGCCCAAGGAGCACGGTTTCGAGCGCCGCGCAGATCTCGACCCGTTGCTGTGGGCTGAACTGACGGCGGCGTTTCCGGAAGGCTCATTCCTCGTCGGTCTCTCGTCCATTCATTGGCGGGAGGCCTGGAAGTATGGTGAGCGTGCGTTCCGCTATTGCCAACACGATGTCGGTCATGCGCTCGGGACCTTGCGCTTTGCGGCTGCCGCCCTGGGATGGAAACTCTTCCTCCTCGATTGTGTCGACGACGCCGCCGTGTCGCAGCTTCTCGGACTCGACCGCGATGCCGACTACGCCGGCGCGGAGCGGGAGCATCCCGACCTCGTGGCGCTTGTGGTCCGCGAGAAATGGTCGAGCGACAGGGGCCTCTGCTTGTCCAAAGAGTTGGTGTCCAAGGTGGCCGCTTCCCGATGGTACGGCACGGCGAACGCGCTGAGCTCTGAGCACGGTATGGATTGGCCGGTGATCGACCAGGTGGCTGTTGCCACCACGAATCCGAGGCTTGCGGCCGACGAAGAGTTTTCCAGATCCCCTTTGAGGGAAGAGCTCTTCGAGGCGCCAGTTCGGTCCGGTTCATTCACGGCCGAGAAAGTCATCTTGGGCCGCAGAAGCGCGGTGAGCATGGATGCATCCACCGCAATTCCTGCGGCGACCTTCTTCCGGATGTTGGCTCGTCTCGTGCCCACACGGGACGGCCGATCCGTGCCGTGGGACGCCATTGCCTGGCGCCCACGCATCCACCTCGGCCTCTTCGTGCATCGTGTGAACGAGCTGTCTCCTGGTCTCTATGTGCTCGCTCGCGATCCGGAAAAGGTCGAGGCACTTCGGCTAGCGATGCGGCCCGAGTTCCTCTGGCTGCGCCCTCCATCATGCCCGCCAGGGCTCCCCCTGTACCTACTCAAAGAAGGGGACTGCCGCGCTCTGGCGAAGGGCGTCTCCTGCGGGCAGGACATAGCGGGGGATGGTGCTTTCAGCCTGGGGATGATCGCCGACTACAAGGACAGCCTCGTTGCCTACGGTGCCGGCTTTTACCGCAACCTCTTCTGGGAGGCCGGTCTCGTCGGCCAGGTGCTCTACCTCGAAGCGGAAGAGGCTGGAATTCGGTCGACCGGGATCGGCTGCTACTTCGACGACCCCGTCCACGAGGTGTTCGGCATCTCCTCGCGCGACTGGCAGAGCTTCTACCACTTCACGGTGGGTGGCCCCGTCGAGGACACGCGGCTCACGACGTTGCCTGCATACGGAGCATCTCCCACACCATGACAAAACTCGACGTTTCACTCGAGGGCAGCACCGGCACCGCTTTTCGTGCCCACGTGCGGGATCTGAGCTTGATGCTGGATGGCAAACACGTGAAGATCACCCAAATTGAAAGGAACAATCATGTCCATGAACGAACCTATTCAGAAGCAGATCTCGGAGATCCTGGCGAGCAGCCGGGTTGTCCTCTTCATGAAGGGCAATCGCCGGATGCCGCAGTGCGGTTTCTCCGCCCAGGTCGTGCAGATCCTTGACACGCTGGTGCCGAGCTACGAAACAGTCGACGTGCTGGCCTCACCCGAGCTCCGGGATGGGATCAAAGAGTTCGCCCAGTGGCCGACGATTCCGCAGCTGTACGTCGACGGGCAGTTCATCGGTGGCTGCGACATCGTTCGCGAGATGAATGCGTCTGGCGAGCTCCAGAAGCTCATCGACACGGTACAGACATAGAAAGGAAATACCCATGTCATCACATCCGACTAACTTTCAGGGCTCCGTCATTGATGCGCTGCGCGAGGCCATCGAACGGCAACTCCCCAATTCACAGGCCGAAGTGAACGGCGGCGGCGGACACTTCAGCATTGAGGTCACGTCGCCCGCGTTCGCCGGCAAGAGCACGCTAGAGAGCCAACGCTTGGTGTACGGCGCGATCGCCCACCTCATGAAGGGCGACGCGCCCCCGGTACATGCCGTCGACAGCCTGAAGACCCGGACGCCCGCTTCAACCGATTCCTGAGGCTGAAGGTGAAGCCCGACCGGCTCACCCTCAGGCGCACTGGAATGGCGGCGGCATGAGCAACTGACACACGAAGGACACACCCATGTCATCACATCCGACTGACTCTCAGGGCTCCGTCATTGATGGGCTGCGCGAGGCCATCGAACAGCAACTCCCCGTTGGATGGCACTTGGAGCATTCTTATGCTCGGCTTCCCGAGATCTTCCATGAGCGCTGCGCACCGGTGCCGGTGCGTGAGCCGCGCATGGTGGTCTTCAATCGTTCCCTCGCGAAGTCATTGGGGCTCGATGCTGAGGTGTTGGAGAGGGAGGAGAGCACGGGTCTCTTTACGGGCAACCAATTGCCGGACGGTGCTCGGCCGTTGGCGCTGGCTTATGCGGGGCATCAGTTTGGGCATTTCACCAAGCTGGGCGATGGACGAGCCATCCTCTTAGGCGAGCAAATCACACCCAACGGCGAGCGTTTTGACATCCAGCTCAAG
>Ga0209591_10004176_pt1 | contig 16446 bp, 15 predicted proteins | sample MAT01_FD_187207 | JGI IMG/M metagenome (GOLD analysis project Ga0209591, IMG submission 187207) | Freshwater microbial communities from Lake Fryxell liftoff mats and glacier meltwater in Antarctica - MAT-01 (SPAdes) (version 2) | ecosystem: Environmental > Aquatic > Freshwater > Ice > Liftoff... | reverse complement strand
TGAGCTGCGTGCCGCGAAATTCCAGCCGCACCCGGCGGTCGAAATCCACCCGATCACCCCGCTCGGAACCCGCACCCTCTGGGTGATCCATCAAACCCGCCCTCAATGGGGTCTGATACCGGAGAGTGCAGGATCGTACGTTAAGCGCCCTAGCTCACTGTTTTGGCCACCTGTATTCACCCGTGAGAAGGATATGTGCCCATCCGAGGGGTGAGGTATGCGCCAGAAGATCTGGTGAGCAGTCCAACCTGTCGCGTTTTCGAGCGGTTACAGCCTGCCCAAGGAGCTTTGTATTCCAGTAGATGACGATGGCGGTGAGGAGGTTGAGGCCTGCCATGCGGAAGTGCTGACCCTCAGCGGTGCGGTCACGGATTTCACCTTGGCGACCGATGCGGAGGGCGTTTTTCAGGGCGTGGTGAGCCTCGCCTTTGTTCAGACCGATCTGGGCGCGGCGCTGCATGTCGGCGTCGAGCAGCCAGTCGATGATGAACAGCGTCCGTTCCACTCGTCCGATTTCTTTGAGGGCTTCGGCCAACTCGTGCTGGCGGGGATAGGCTGCAAATTTGCGTAGAAGTTGGCCGGGAGGAATGACGCCTGCGACCATGGTAGCGGCACTGCGCAGAATGTCGGGCCAGTTGGCTGTAATGATGTTTTGCCGGACCTTGCCGCCGATCAGGCCTTTGAGTTCCTTGGGGACAGAGGCCGGATCAAAGACATAAAGCCGCTTGGAGGGCAGGTCACGTATGCGCGGTATGAACTGGAAGCCCAGAAGGGCCGTGACGGCAAAGACATGATCGGTGAAGCCGCCGGTATCGGCGTATTGCTCGCGGATATTGCGCCCGGTCTCATTCATCATCAGGCCGTCAAGGATGTAGGGGGCCTCGCTGACTGTCGCGGGGATGGTTTGGGTGGCAAAGGGGCCAAACTGATCGGAGACATGGGTATAAGCTTTCAGCCCCGGTTCATTGCCGTATTTGGCGTTGATCAGGTTCATCGCCTCGCCCTGACGTGTGGTTGGAAAGAACTGCCCGTCGCTGGAGGCGGTGGTGCCGCCACCCCAGAAGCGGGCCATGGGCAGAGCGGACTGCGCCTTGATCACCGTGGCTAAGGCACGGTTGAGCGCGTCGCCTTCAACATGCCAGCGTGAGATGCGCGAAAGCTGGAAATAATCATGCGTGCTGGTGGCCTCGGCCATCTTGCTGAGGCCGAGGTTCAGGCCTTCTGCCAGCAGAACAGTCAGCAAGCCAATCCTGTCAGTGCATGGCGCACCGGTGCGGATATGGGTGAAGGCTTCTGTGAAGCCTGTGGCATCGTCAACCTCCAGAAGCAGATCGGTGATCCGCACATCAGGCAGCCTTTTGTATAAATCCAGAACAAGTTCATGGGCTTCGGTGGGCACTGCGGCGGTGAGCCTGTCGATCTTCAACACGCCGTCCTCGATAGAGCCACCCGGAATAGCCCCGGCACGGGTAGCGCGTGCCAGGCGATTCAGCCCCTCCGCCATCCGGGCTTTGCGATCTGCCAGCCAATCTTCCGGATCGAAGGGCACGGTCAATCTGGGCGTGGCCCGCGCCTCTGCTATTGGCACCAGCGCCTGCTTCAGATCAGCATAGCGCCGGGAGTGCGCCAGCCAAACGTCACCTGACCGGAAAGCATCGCGCAGGTGAAACAACACGGCGACTTCCCAAAGCCGATGATCATCGAGGGTCTGCGCATGAAGGTGTTGGTGCCATTTGGAACTGCGGCGCAGAAAGGCTGTCGGCCGAACGGCCGCTTGTCCACCCTCTGCGACAAGCCGAGTAGCTGCGGCCAAAGGTTCGGCGACCGATGCTGCCTGAATATCGAGCGCACGTAACATGCGTGGCGCGTAGCGCCGGAACCGATGGTAGCCTTGGACGACATGGGCCAAGGGGTTGGCAGCCATTGTACTGGTTAACTGCATCGCCGTGGCGACAAGTCCTTCGAGATCACGCCAACCGCAGGCGGTCGTAACCGCGGTCTCAAGGGGTGCGCCATCGCTATGCGCTTCCAAGAGGGCGGCTCCCAAGCCTGAGAAAGAACGAAGTGTGTCCTGCAGTGCTGCTTTGGCGTCAGTAATTTGCACATCGCATAACGTCTTGGCATCGCGCCAAGTTTTACCCACGATCCTATCATGCGTCTCAACCACCGCGTCAGCTATCGCAGCTTGCCATTCCACGGTGCAAACGCCGAGGATCGCCAGTCTCCGATTACCTGAAATGTCGCGTAAATCATCCGAGAAATACCGCTCACCCTGCCTGCGAAGCCGGGCAATGCGATGCGGTGGAACGCCATCAAGGGCAGCGGCTGCAAGCCCGAGACCTTGCAGGAACTCCAACCGGTCCAGCAGCCGGTTCGCGTCCGCCGAGTTCTTGCCGACCTCAAATTGGCGCAACCAGACAAAACGGCTGACCCGGTCATCGACGTCTTCCGAAAGTAGAGCATCCAATCTGTCTCTCATGGGCGCGTCGAGACGGTCGGCGATGCGCGCCTCCATCCGACGTTCGGCAGCGACAAGCGCATCAGCGCAAAGCCGTTCGATCACCGACACCCCGGGCAGAATGGTCTGGCACCGGCGGAATTCTATTACGAACCGGCGCGCCAGATCTTCATTGGAGCGCGCGACCTCAGCCTCAGTTTCCAGCCAGCCCTTCAGGTCGCGGGCACCACGCCCGGCAAACATCTTGTAGCCATAGATTGCCCGAAGCTCGATCAGATGATCACGCCGGGTCTCTTCGCGGACGGCGTAGCCCTCCAACTCCGCCGCTTGCGTGCCCAGTTGAGCCGCGATGAACCTGATCACTTTTTCTGGGATGATCTCTTCGGTCGTCAGCAACCGGCCGGGGTGGCGAAACGCGCAAAGCTGAAGGGCAAATCCGAGTCTGTTCTGTGGGCGTCTGCGCAGGCGGATATGTTCGAGGTCATCATCAGCCAGCGTATAGTGGTGAAGCAGTGCAGGTTCACTGGTTGGCAAGTCAAATAGGGCCGCGCGCTGGCGCTCGGTCAGAATGGTGCGATGCGCCATGTTTCTTTTGCTTTCACAAAATGGATTGATTAGTTTTATTTATGATATGAGATAAGGAACAAGTTGAATGCAGGAAAGTGATTGCGGATCCCAAGCGCCTCAAACGAACGTTTGTGAAACATGCTGATCGGCTACGCCCGTGTCTCCAAGGCCGACGGCAGCCAGTCGCTCGATCTGCAGAAGGATGCCCTGATTGCTGCCGATGTGCCGGAAAGCCAAACCTATTCCGATCAGGCCTCCGGCAAAAAAGATGACCGCCCTGGATTGGAGGCCTGCCTGAAATCCCTGCGGGTGGGTGACATTCTGGTGGTTTGGAAACTCGACCGGCTCGGACGTAGCCTGCATCATCTGGTTAAGACCGTCACAATGCTGACCGAGCGGGGCGTCGGTCTGAAAGTGCTGACGGGCCAAGGCGCTGCGATCGACACGACGACCGCGGCAGGCCGCCTGTCCTTTGGTATCTTCGCTGCACTGGCAGAGTTTGAAAGCGAACTGATCCACGAACGCACAATGGCTGGGCTGCAAGCTGCCCGCGCCAGAGGCAGAACCGGCGGTCGGAAATTCGCACTCACCAAGGCCCAGGTCCGCCTCGCTCAAGCCGCCATGGCAAACCGCGACACCTCCGTCGCCGAACTCTGCAAGGAACTAAAAATCCGCCCCGTCACTCTCTACCGATATGTCGATCCAAACGGGAACCTGCGTGACCATGGAAAACGCGTGCTTGGCACTTAACGTACTATCCTGCACTCTCCGGCATCAGACCCCAATCTCGCGGATCGGCAACCCCTCGCGCAACGCCATACATCTGATGATGTTCAAAAGTCCCTTGTGTGACCTTCCTTGGTCCCCCGCTGCGCATCGCGCTGGGGAAGGATCACATGGGTCAATTCTTAATGGAAATCACGCCGCTACCCAAGTCACTTCCGGGCGGAAATCAACAGTTTCCGTTGCCACCCGATTTGATGATAGGGACCTGTCCTTGACACGTCCGATCTTCAGGTCCGGCGCTGTCAGGCCACCGCAAACTAGCGGCCAGCCTACTAATTTCTTAGTTTGACAGGTAGATATTCGCGTGGTTGTATCACGGAGTCGGCAACGTCCGACTCATAAAGTTTCAGGGAGGAGACAGGATGCGCAAGTATCTACTCTCCGCAGTGGCAGCGACTGCTGTCATCGCGGGGTCATCCACGGCTATGGCAGACGAAGCCGCAGCGCTGCGGTGGATTGACGAGGAATTTCAGCCGTCGGTGCTGACCAAGGATGAACAGCTTGCCGAAATGCAATGGTTCATAGAAGCGGCCGCGCCCTATGCGGGCATGGAGATCAGCGTGCTGTCGGAAGGGATTCCTACCCACAGCTACGAATCCGAAGTGCTGACCCAAGCCTTCTTTGAGATCACCGGGATCAGGGTCAACCACCAGATTCTGGGCGAAGGCGAAGTGGTTCAGGCGGTCCAGACCCAGATGCAGACTGGCCGCAACCTATATGACATCTATATCAACGACAGCGACCTGATCGGCACCCATTCGCGGCTGCAACTGGCCGTAAACCTGACCGATTTCATGGCGGGCGATGGCGCGGCGGTCACCAACCCCGGCCTTGATCTGGCCGATTTCATGGGGATCCAGTTCACCACCGGACCGGATGGCGACCTGTATCAGTTGCCGGACCAGCAGTTTGCGAACCTTTATTGGTTCCGGCTGGACTGGTTCGAGCGGGAAGACCTGAAAGCCGCGTTCCTGGCCAAATATGGCTATGATCTGGGCGTTCCGGTGAATTGGTCGGCCTACGAAGACATCGCCGAGTTCTTTACCAATGACGTGCAGGAAATCGATGGTGTGCGGATCTATGGGCACATGGACTACGGCAAACGAGCGCCCGATCTGGGCTGGCGGATGACCGATGCCTGGCTGTCGATGGCAGGTGCCGGGTCTATCGGAGAGCCGAACGGCATTCCGATCGACGAATGGGGCATCCGCATGGAAGCGGGCACCTGCAACCCGGTGGGCGCGTCTGTCACCCGTGGCGGCGAAACCAATGGGCCGGCATCGGTCTACGCGATCCGCAAATGGGATGAATGGCTGCGCGCCTATGCACCGCCCGGTGCGGCCAGCTATGACTTTTACCAGTCCCTGCCCGCCTTGGCGATCGGCAACGTGGCCCAGCAAATCTTCTGGTACACCGCCTTTACCGCCGACATGGTTGCACCCCAGTCCGCTGGCAACAACACTGTCGACGCCGACGGCGTTCCGTTGTGGCGGATGGCCCCAAGTCCGCATGGCCCCTATTGGCAAGAAGGCCAGAAGGTTGGCTATCAGGATGTGGGAAGCTGGACGATCCTGACCTCGACCCCGCTGGACCGGGCACAGGCGGCCTGGCTTTACGCGCAATTCGTCGTCTCCAAGACGGTCGATACCAAGCGCAGCCATGTGGGTCTGACGTTCATCCGCGACAGCACCGTGCGGCACGAAAGCTTTACCGAACGCGCCCCGCGTCTAGGTGGTCTGGTCGAGTTCTACCGCTCTCCCGACCGGGTCCGTTGGTCGCCGACCGGCATCAACGTTCCCGATTATCCGAAACTGGCACAACTGTGGTGGCAGCAGATCGGCGACGTGAACTCGGGGGTTTTTACCCCGCAAGAAGCGATGGACCGGCTTGCCGCTGAAATGGACCTGACCATGGCGCGGATGCAGGAAGTGGACATAGCGGCCAATGTCTATGGCGGCTGCGGCCCGCGCCTGAACGAAGAGCGGACGGCAGAATACTGGTTTGCCAATGGCGGTGCCAAGCCGCTGCTGGAAAACGAAGATCCGCCGGGCGAGACGATCCCCTATGAAGAACTGATCGCCCGGTGGGCGGCGGTCGAATAGGCCACCAAACGGCGCAGCCCCCATGCGGCTGCGCCAACCCGACCGGGGCCCGCCGCAACGCGCGAGAGGGTTCCGGTCCTTGTGTATCCCCATATCGCGCCGGGTGCGCACCAAAGTCAGGCAGGCCATGACCCTTGAGTTGCGAAAGGTCACCAAACGGGTAGGCGCGCAGACGCACATCAAACCGACCAGCCTTGTTTTCGAGACCGGCCATTTCAACGTGCTGCTGGGCCAGACCGGGGCAGGCAAAACCTCGCTTATCAAGTTGATGGCCGGGCTGGACCAGATCAGCGATGGCACCCTGCTGATGGACGGCGAGGACGTGACCGGCCAAAGCACCCAAAAGCGCAACATTTCATTGGTGCACCAGTTTTTCGTGAACTATTCGCAGATGACCGTTTTCGACAATATCGCGGCCCCCCTGCGCGTGGCCGGTGTGGCGAAATCCGAGATCGCGGGCCGGGTCGAGGCCGCCGCCGACATCCTGCGCCTGCGCCCGATGCTGAAACGCCGCCCGCATGAATTGTCGGGTGGTCAGCAACAGCGCACAGCACTGGCCCGGGCCATCGTCAAGGACAGCCGCGCCGTGTTTCTGGACGAACCGCTGGCCAACCTTGACTATAAACTGCGCGAGGAATTGCGCGAACAACTCCCCGACCTGTTTGCCGGGCGCGGCGCCGTGGTGATCTATGCCACGTCCGAACCCGAAGAGGCGCTGCTGCTGGGCGGCAAGACCGCCCTGATGGACGATGGCCGCGTCACCCAGTTCGGCCCCACCGCTGAAATTTACCGCAACCCGCACGACCTTGCCTCGGCCCAGGTGTTTTCCAACCCGCCGATCAATACCGCCCCGGTGACCAAGGTGGGCGACCGGGTCACGTTGGCCACCGGTCCGTCGTGGATGGCCAGCGGGGCGGCGGCCAGACTGCCCGACGGCCCTTATGTCATCGGCATCCGGCCCGACAAAGTGTCGCCGGTTGCGGGCGCCGGGCTGGTCTTGGCGGGCAAGGTGCTGATTACCGAACTCAGCGGGTCTGAAAGCTCTGCGCATTTTGCCATGGGTGACGGATCCTGGGTTTCGCTGGCGCATGGGGTCCATGCCTACGAAATCGGCAAGGTCCATGATTTCCACCTCGATCCGGCGCAGTGTTTCTACTTTGCGCCCGACGGCCGGCTTGTGGCCTAGGGGGCAGATCATGGCACAGATTACCTTGTCGGGACTGCGACACAGCTACAGCCCGAACCCGCAGACCCCGGAGGACTATGCGCTCAAGGAAATCAACCTGGATTGGCAGGATGGCGGGGCCTATGCGCTGCTCGGGCCGTCCGGTTGCGGCAAATCCACCTTGCTCAACATCATCTCGGGGCTGCTGGTCCCGTCGCACGGGCAGATCCTGTTTAACGGCAAGGATGTGACCCGGCTGGCCCCAGACAAACGCAATATCGCACAAGTGTTCCAGTTCCCGGTGATCTACGACACGATGACGGTCTACGACAATCTGGCCTTTCCGCTGCGCAACCGCGGCGTTCCCGAGGCGCGGGTCAAGGCGCGGGTGACCGAGATTGCCGATATGCTTGAAGTCTCGGACATCCTGCGCAAACGCGCGGCAGGCTTGTCGCCCGATGCCAAGCAAAAGATTTCCATGGGGCGCGGGCTGGTCCGCGACGATGTCAATGTGGTGATGTTCGACGAACCGCTGACCGTGATCGACCCGCACCTGAAATGGAAACTGCGCAGCAAGCTGAAGGAATTGCATCAACGCGTCCGGGCCACCATGATCTATGTGACGCATGACCAGACCGAGGCGCTGACCTTTGCCGATCAGGTCGTGGTCATGCAGGACGGCGACATTGTGCAGATCGGCAGCCCGGTCGACCTGTTCGAACGCCCGGCGCATACCTTTGTCGGCCATTTCATAGGCTCGCCCGGGATGAACGTTCTGGAGTGCGAGATGCGCCAGGGGCAAGTGCTGGTGCAGGGGCATGCGGTGATATTGGAAGGCATGGCCACTGGCGACGGCGGCAAAACCCAGATCGGCATCCGCCCCGAATTTGTCCGCCTTGGCCCCGGCGGCCTGCCTGCCACGGTGCGTAAGGTGATGGACGTGGGCCGGCATGCGGTGGTCGAGGCGATGCTGGGCAAGGTGGCCGTCAAGGCCGTCGTCAACGGCCCGGTCCCCGAAATCGGGGCCAGCACCGGCCTGCATTTCGACCCCGCCATGACCCGGCTGTACCGCGACGGCCGGATCGCCAGCACCGCCGGAGGACGCAGATGAAAGCCGTCAATCAAAGGGCATGGTTCTTTGTGCTGCCCGTCCTGCTGCTGGTCGCGTTCAACGCGCTGATCCCCTTGATGACGGTGGTCAACTATTCGGTGCAGGAAACGTTTGGCAACAATCTGTTCTTCTGGTCCGGCCTGCGCTGGTTCGAGGACCTGCTGAATTCGGAACGGTTCCACGCCGCCCTTGGCCGCCAATTCCTTTTCACCGCGATCATTCTGGCGATCGAGGTGCCGCTGGGCGTGATCATCGCGCTGTCGATGCCGCGTCGGGGCCCCTGGGTATCGGTCTGTCTGGTCACCATGGCGTTGCCGATGCTGATCCCGTGGAATGTGGTGGGGGCGATGTGGAACATCTTTACCCTGCCCGACATCGGGCTGGCGGGGTATTTCATCAACGAAACGCTGGGCATCCCTTATGACATGACCCAGAACCCGATGGCAGCCTGGATCACCATCATCGCGATGGATGTCTGGCACTGGACCTCGCTGGTGGTGCTGCTGGCCTATGCGGGCCTCGTGTCGATCCCCGACGCCTATTATCAGGCGGCCAAGATCGATGGCGCGTCAAACTGGGCAGTGTTCCGCTTTATCCAGTTGCCCAAGATGAAACAGGTTCTGACCATCGCCATCCTGCTGCGGTTCATGGACAGTTTCAACATCTACACGGAAATCTTCGTGCTGACCGGCGGCGGGCCGGGCAATGCGACGACGCTTTTGTCGATTGATCTGGTCAAGCTGGCGCTGGGGCAGTTCGATCTGGGGCCGGCCGGGGCGATGTCGCTGATCTACTTTGCGATCACCCTGCTGGTGTCGTGGCTGTTTTACACTCTGATGACGAAGGATGATCCGAAATGAGGGCGCGCTCGATCATACCCTTGATCTACATCCTGTTCTTGATGCTGCCGATCTATTGGCTCTTGTCGATGAGCTTCAAGACCACCGGCGAGATTCTGTCGGGGTTCACCCTGTTCCCGCAGGAATTCACCCTGGAAAACTACCGGGTGATCTTTACCACGCCCAGCTGGTACTGGGGCTACATAAACTCGATCATCTACGTCTCGCTGAACACGGTCATCTCGGTGGCCGTGGCGCTTCCTGCGGCCTATGCGTTTTCGCGCTACAGGTTTCTGGGGGACAAGCAATTGTTCTTCTGGCTGCTGACCAACCGGATGGCCCCGGCGGCGATCTTTGCCCTGCCGTTTTTGCAACTGTATTCCGAAGTCGGGCTGTTCGACACCCATCTGGCCGTGGCGCTGGCGCATTGCCTGTTCAACATCCCGCTGGCGGTCTGGATTCTGGAAGGGTTCATGCGCGGCGTGCCCAAAGAACTGGACGAGACGGCCTATGTCGATGGCTATTCCTTTCCGCGCTTTTTCATCCAGATATTCCTTCCGACGATCAAGGCCGGGGTCGGGGTGTCAGCGTTCTTTTGCTTCATGTTCTCCTGGGTGGAACTGTTGCTGGCCAAGACCCTGACCGCGGTTCACGCCAAGCCGATCGCGGCGGAAATGACCAAGACCGCCTCATCTTCCGGCTATGAACTGGGTCTGCTGGCCGCTGCCGGGGCGCTGACGATCATCCCCGGGGCAATAGTGATCTACTTTGTACGCAACTATATCGCCAAGGGCTTTGCCCTGGGACGGGTGTGATGGACCTGACATGGATGGCCTGGACCTGGCCCACCGCATTGGTGTTCATCGGTATCTTCAGCGCCATGGCGGTGCTGACCGTACTGGAAATCCGCCATCCCGGCGGCGACGCACGGCGGGGCGCGCTGGGGCTGACCACCACACGCGGTGACCGGCTGTTCATTGCGCTGCTGGGCACGGTCTATATCTTTCTCGCCTGGCTTGGCCTGATCGGCATGCCCCTGTGGGGGCCGGTTGGGCTGTCGGTCCTGTGGGGCGTGTTCTGTTTCTGGAAAGTCTGATGCGCGGCCTGTTCCCCTTTGACAAACGAAGGTTTTCGCATTCACAGTCGGCAGCGGGGAGCCCGAGTAGAAAAAAGAATCCGAGACACCCATGCGACTGAAAAAAAAGAACGAATTTCTGACCGAAGTGGAGCTGGAATTCATGACAGCGCTTTGGGAGTTGGCCCAAGGCAATGTGCGCGACGTGATGGCACGGCTCGCGCCCGAACGGAATCTGGCCTATACATCCGGAGCCACGATCCTGCGGATCATGGAGCAAAAAGGTTTCTTGACCAGCGTCAAGGACGGCAAGACGTTTATCTACAGCCCTGCCGTGACCAAGGACACCTACCGCTCGCGCAGCCTGCGCGATCTGTCGGAAAAGCTGTTTGACGGTGCTCCGGCCATGCTCGTGGCGCGGCTCGTGGACGACAGTGGCATGACCGAAGCCGCTTTGGAGGAAATTCGGGCCCTTCTGGAAAGGCGATTGAAAGATGCCGACGCTCAGCACGATCGTTGACGGGGTCATCAACCTGAACCTGCTTCTGGTTGCAGCCTTTGTGCTGTGGATGCTGGCGCGCGGGATGTTGCAACTGGCGGGGCACCAGCGCGCCTTTGTGCTGCAGTTGTCCCTGCTGAACTGGCTGTTCGGGGCGGTGCTGATCGGGCCGGTTCTGGTCGGGCTGTACGAGATCGGAGTTTCTCAGGGGCTGATTGCCCAAGACGCGGCACCCAACCTTTCGGATTTCTTTGTGGCGCAATACCTGGTGGGCCGTATCGACATGCGACCGGCCGATTTTGAATGGATCCTGTCGCAGCGCGATACGATGCTGCGGGCGCTGCTGCAGCCGACCAGTTCGGTGGCCTATGGCGTGCTGGGCCTGTTGGCGCTTGGGCATCTTCTGCTGGTCGGTCGCTTTGCGCTGAACGCATGGCGGCTACGCCAGGTGCTGCGGTCCAGTTATGCTTGGCGGCGGTTCGGGCGGCTGCATCTGTGCCTGACTGACGCGACCCATGTGCCGTTTTCGACCCGCGGGCTGCGTCGGCACTACATCATCATCCCGACCGGACTGCTGGCCGACAAGGCAGGCCTGAAAATGGCCATAGCGCACGAAATTCAGCATATGCGCCAGGGCGATATCGGTTGGGAAATCGGGCTTGAAACGCTGCGGCTGATGTTTTTCTGGAACCCGGTCTTTCACGTCTGGAAACGGGCGGTGGACCGGATCCGCGAACTGGCCTGCGACCAGCAGCTTCTGGCCCGAGGGCGGTTCGACCCGGTGGCTTACAGCGATTGTCTGCTGCGGATCTGCCGCAACGGGCTGCGGCAGGGCGTGACCCTGCGTCATAGCACCGTAAGCATGGTAGAAACCTCGCCGAGCATGCTGGGGGCTGACCGGGTCGCGTTTCTGCGCTACCGGATCACTGCGCTGCTCGCCACGCGGCCACCTGCACCGGGGCGCCTGATGGGACTGATCCTGCTGGTGCCGCTGGTGGCCGTGCTGGCGCTTGGGGCGCTGACCATGCAACAGCGTGGCGACTGGAGCCATGACCGCCTGATGCTGTCCACGATCGTCAATCTGGAGCGGTTGCGGGCCAATCCAGGTCAATAATCCGCGTCAGGCAGCCGCACCGAACCTGGCCGCCATCAGCACCCATTCAACAGTTTCGCGTGGATTGCAAAGCAGAGGGTTTGCGGCGCACCTTCTTTGACAGAGGTGGCTCGGGAAATCTGAACAGGGGTGCTGAGTGGATCTCCAGGCTCGGCGCTTTGACGTCCTCAACCTCAGCATCGCGGTTCCCGATACGCTTGCCTCGGCCGCTATGATGAAAAGTATCGGGAGATACCTCGATGCTGGCGGACTTGTGGTGGTTGCCGCAGGCAATGCAGGCCTCGATCTCGACAAGGACGAGGACGGCCTGCCGGTCAATCGCGGCGCGCTGACCATCGCCCTTTCACGCGTAGAGCGCGGCAGGCAGGTTCTTGTCGTTGCAGGCACGATGCGTGATCCGGAAAGCGGCGAGACCGTGCTTTTGGATGAGTCCAACTGGTCGTCCGGGCTGGTCGATATCGCAGCTCCTGCGACAGGTGTCTTGTCTTATGGCCTGGACGGCGAATTGGCCTGCGCACCCGGTACCTCGGTCGCCGCGCCCCAGGTCACCTTTGTCGCGGGCATGCTGATCTCGTTCGGTCTGTGGAGCGCAGAAGAGGTCGAACGCCGGATTCTGGCCACCGCCGACATCGCGCCCGCGCTCTGGGGGTGGGTCCGCGACGGACGATCGCTGAACGTGGCAAACGCGCTGGACCTTTACGTCGACCTGATCTGGCTGCGCGACCCCAAACAATCGACGGGCATGGCCGCGGCGCCCCTGCGCGCCCTGATTCTAGACCGCGAGGGCGGACAAGGCGGCAACCGCGTCGGGCTTTGCGCAGTCGGCTCAAAGGACCTCGACCTGCAGCTGCTCTTGATGTGGGAACGTTTCCGTGACGCGGGATCGGAGGCTGACATGGCCACGATCTGGATGATGAAGGAAGGCGACGTCTTTGAGGCTACAGAGTGTCGGGTCGGCTCGGATCATCTCCTGATTCGCGATATGTCCACCGGCGAGACAAAGACTGTGGAGCTCTCCGACATTGCGCGTATTGTCCCGAGTCGGTTTCGCTTGGCGATGGCGACTCAGGCTGTGGCCGCGCAGGACTGGCCGGACACCTTGGATCCAAATTTGAAGCGCGATAATTGATTTGATGGCCGCGAGTTCCTCGGCCATGGCTTCGGCGGGCGTATTCCATCCCAGGGTCTTGCGGGGACGGTTGTTCATCAAGCGGGCGACGTCATTGAGTGCGGTCTGACTTAGATCGCCCAAGCGCCAATCCGGGGCAAAAACGGTCGTTTTTGTCCCATCCAGCTCCCCATAGGAAAATCAGGTAGTTAGGCAGGACAAAACCCCCCTGACAAAACCTTTGCAGTTTTGGGAGGTTTTTGTCACAATGAAGCATGATCATTGGATACGCCCGCGTCTCGACAGACGACCAGAACCTTGACTCCCAGCTCGACGCCCTTAAAGCGGCGGGTGCCCTGCGCATCTTCTGCGACAAAATCAGTGGATCGCTCCGAAAACGTCCTGAGCTCGATCGCCTTCTCGATCAACTTCGGGATGGCGATGTCATAGTCGTCACCAAGTATGACCGCCTGGCCCGCTCTCTGCGCGATCTTCTAGACATCGTCGAAGTGATCAAGGAACGCGGCGCGGGCTTTCGTTCCCTGGCTGAAGACATCGACACGACAACACCGGCCGGTCGCCTCGTCTTCCACGTCTTTGCTTCGATCGCCCAGTTTGAGCGCGAGCGGATTTCAGAGAGGACCAAGGAGGGCCTGGAAGCGGCGCGCAAGCGCGGCCGGGTCGGCGGTCGTCCCCGTGCCCTGTCGGCCACGCAACGCGAAGAAGTTCGGCGGATGCGCGACGAAGATGGGCGCAACCTTACCGAGATTGCGCTGCTCTTTAAGGTGAGCTCGAAGACCGTGCGCCGCGCTTAAGGCTTACCTCGGTTTTCTGTTCCGCTGCTACTCAGACCCCAAGAGGAACCATGCCAGGGGGGGTCAGCTTGCTTTCGATCTAGCCACAAGGGATTTGAAGGCACTTTCACCGATGATGCGAATGGGATGCCCCCCTCTCTGCATGTCTTCGGCCTTCCGGTGCTTGCTGCTCTTGCTGTATCCTGCAAGCACGTTCAAATCCTGATCACCTACAACCAGATGCGTCGTCTCCTTAGTCACACCAGGCTTCACAGACATGCCGACGCATGCTGCAAGGTTAGCGGCTTCGCTTCGGGACATGCCTAGCGCGCCGGTGAAGACCACCACTGACCCGGCTAGTGCACCTTTGGGATCGCCGTCCAAGGTGATCGCGGCTGCATAGCTCTTTCTGGTGGCCGGTTTGATCAGTTCCTCAAAGGGCAGTCGAAGATGAAGCTCGGCGTGCAGCACGACCAATGCGGCGGCGCGGGCGTCTTCGCCTGCATCATGGTGGTGGAACTGCAGGTTCAGCGTGCGCTTGAGGTTCGCCAATCCGTGCCCACCGTTACCCTTCAGCTCAGGCCATGCCCGCCTCGCGATCTGGACACTGTCGCTCCAGCGCAGGTCAGGGGCGTCGATGCCGCAGAATCCGCAGGCGGCATTCATCGCCTGCTTGTCGAAGTTGCTGTGCTGGATGAGGTGGTGGCGCGTCAGCAAAGGGAGCAGAGCATCCAAAGCGTCAGGGAAGCGGGGTGCGTCTGCCACATGATCTGGACCAATGCCGTGGAGCTGGATGTTGAAGGCGTCAAACCTGGTGCCGGGATGGACCAGCATGGAGAACGTCTGGATCTGGTTATCGGATTGGACGCAAGCCAAGCCAATCTGGCAGATGCTGGCGGCATCACTGCAAGCGGTTTCGACATCCAGTGCGACAAAGCGGAAACTGCCCTCTGGCACGCGAAGAGCGTGAGCGAATGCCGGTCTGGCAGGAGCGCGGACGATCGGGGATGGCCGCAATTCCGCCATGACACGTTCGGGTTGGCTCTGTTGTGTCGGTTTTGGGGTGCGGCCAAACAGCCAGTCAAAAAGTGCCATGCAGAAAATGCTCCCCAAAATTCCGCAACCGACCATCCGTTCCAGGTCGGCGCACAGTTTTCATATTATGATCCTGATCTTCAGCTTCGGGTTCATTGCGCACAGAGTTTCGCGGCATCAAGTGTGCTGGCGTAAATCAGGCAGCTTTCGATGTCGTCCAGACGCGATGCCATGTCCTTTGCGATTTCGAGGTTTTCGTTGAAATCGTCGACCAGATCGTTGTGCGTCCGAAGCAGGGCGTCGTGCGCTTCAACGCATTCGGTCACGTTGGATTTGCAGGTGAAGCCCTCGTAGTTGCACTGGTTCTGGTCAAAGCAGGCCGAGTTTTGGTCGACGCACATTCCGCGGCTGGAACAGACCGTGTCACCATAGTCGAGGCAGGCGGGCTGCGTGCCGATCCGGCAGGAGAAGTCTTGGGCCAGCGCGGGTGAGGCGAGGGTCAGGGCCAGCAGCAGGATCGGTAGCCGCATCACAGCACCTCCAGCTTGCGCATTCCGACGCATCCGGTCAGCTGTTCCGACAACATCCGGTCAGTCATTCCGGGGTATCCGGTCACCTGAGGATCGTTGCCGCGTAGGCATGGTTTTTGATGTCAGGCTGGGAGGCCTTCGTCAACTTTTTCGATGGGGTCGGTCGAGCGACGTATTGAATGGCCGTCGAGTTCGAGGCGATAGGCGTTGTGAACCAGTCGGTCTAGGATGGCATCGGCGAACGTGGGTTCGTCGATGACGTCGTGCCATGCTGTGACCGGGAGCTGGCTTGTGATGAGTATCGAGCCTCGCCCATGGCGGTCTTCGACGATTTCCATGAGGTCGCGACGCTGACCAGCGGTCAAGCGGTCCGGGCCCCAGTCGTCGAGGATGAGCAGGTCGGCCTTCACCAGCGATCGGAACAGGCGCGGAAAGCGTCCGTCGCCATGGGCAAGTTCGAGATCGGCGAACAGGCGGGGTAGTCGCTGGTAGATGACGGTGAGGTTGTCGCGGCAGGCCCGCTGACCCAAGGCGCAGGCAAGCCAGGTCTTTCCGACCCCGCAGGGGCCGGTGATCATCAGGTTGCGAGCGTCTTTGATCCAGCGCCCGGTGGCGAGTTGCTGGAACAGGGCCCGGTCCAGTTTGCGCGGTGTGCGGAAGTCGACATCTTCGATGGCGGCCCCGATGTGGCGCAGCCTTGCTGCGCGCATGCGGGTCTGGAACCGGCGGGTATTGCGGCTGGCGAGCTCGCGGTCAACCAGCAAGCCGAGCCATTCGGTGTGGCTCAACTCTGCGGTGGCATCTTGCGTCTGCAAGTCGATGAAGGCCTCGGCCATGCCGTCAAGCTTCATGTGGCGGAGCTGGTCAAGGGTGGGGTGGGTCAGCATTGTCTGTCCTTTCAATGGAAGTAACCGGGGCCGCGGATATTGCCGTGCTGGATCGCGGGCCCGTCCGCGGCGGGATCGGGCCGGTTGCGATGCAGGTTGTTCTTCAGGATCGAGTTGACCGAGGAATAGGACCGTGCGCCGATCGTGAGCGCCCGCTCGCAGGCCGCTTCCAGCGCGATCGGGCCGTGTGGCTTGGCCAGTCGCATGATGCCGAGGCAGGAGCGGAACCCCTGCTCGGGATGGCTGCGATCGCGCAGGATCACCTCGACCAGCGTCGCGGTATGGGGCCCGATCTTCGCGGCCCAGGCCTTAAGCCGCTCAGGCGACCATTCGGAATAACGCCGATGGCTGGCCGGCATGTGATCGGCGATGGTGG
>Ga0209591_10004174_pt1 | contig 16458 bp, 14 predicted proteins | sample MAT01_FD_187207 | JGI IMG/M metagenome (GOLD analysis project Ga0209591, IMG submission 187207) | Freshwater microbial communities from Lake Fryxell liftoff mats and glacier meltwater in Antarctica - MAT-01 (SPAdes) (version 2) | ecosystem: Environmental > Aquatic > Freshwater > Ice > Liftoff... | reverse complement strand
CTGGCGGGCCAGGCCCGGCCGTGCGGCATGGGCAAGTTCCTGGATGGCGTGCTGGCGGCGGGCGGGGGCAGTTCGTTCGATATGCTCGCCTACCATGGCTACATCTACTGGGGGCCGGTGACCGAGGACTGGGACCAGAACTACCCGCCCTGGAAGCATCGCGGCGGCGTGCTGCGCGGCAAGCTGGCCTTTCTCAAGGAGACGCTGGCGCGCTACGGTTTGCAAAAGCCGATCATCATGAACGAGGGCGGCATGCTCTGCTACCGCTCTGATCCGAGCTGTGCGCCGGGGGGCTTTTACGAGGCCCAGGCAAACCACGCCGTGCGCATGTACGCGCGGGCCTGGGCCATCGGTCTGGAGGGCGCCCTCTGGTACACCTTTAATGGGCCGGGCTGGCAGGACGGGGCGCTGCTGGATGCCGAGCAGCGCCCGCGCCCGGCCTACACGGCCACGCTCTTCTTCGCCCAACTGCTCAGCGGTGCTAGCTACGTGGAGACCCTGAGCGACGGCGCGCAGGAGGGCTACTGGTTCAAAAAGGGCGACACGCGCTACCTGATCACATGGAACAACGACGGCGCCACAACGCAGCAGCCGCTACCGCCGGGCACGCGCACACTCTATACTGTTACCGGCGAGCCGCGTGCCCCAGGCGCAACGCTCGTGGTCGGCTTCGAGCCCGTGATCGTCGAGGTGAGGGCAGCGCCTTAACCGGCGCGATCACAGACGACGGACGACGGACGACCGCTCCGACCCGCCGTCGGTCGTCGGTCGTCCGTCGTCCGTCGTCCAGAACCCGTCCAGCACCTTGGCACCGCCCATGGCCCCGCCAATCTTGCGGTAGAATAGGTGTGCCGGCCCTGTCCCCTGTACCCTGTACCCTTGTCTAAGCGAGTAGGAAGCGCGTATGGCCATCCGTGTGATCCCTACCGAGCTGGAAGGTGTGCTGATCGTCGAGCCAGAGCTGTTTCGCGACGAGCGCGGCTTCTTCCAGGAGACGTACCACCAGCGGCGCTACGCCGAGCACGGCATCGAATGCGAGTTTGTGCAGGACAATCACTCGCAGTCGCGGCGCGGCGTGCTGCGCGGCCTGCACTACCAGGATCGCTCTGCGCCGATGGCCAAGCTCGTGCGCTGCACCAGGGGCGCCATCCTGGATGTCGTGGTTGATCTGCGCGTCGGCGCGCCGAGCTTCGGCAGCTGGCTGGCCGTAGAGCTGAGCGACGAGAACGCGCACCAGCTCTTTGTGCCGGTCGGCTTCGGGCACGGCTTCCTCACGCTCTCGGACGTGGCCGAGATGCAGTACAAGTGCTCGGGCTACTACACGCCCTCGGCCGAGGGCGTGGTGCGCTGGGACGACCCAGAGCTCGCAGTGGCCTGGCCTGTGTCCGAGCCGCTGGTATCGCCCCGTGATCGGCAGGGCCGCACGCTGGCCGAGTACCGCGAGCGGCCTGCGTTTGTCTTTGCCGCGCAGCTCGGTGCGTAATACCAACTGGAATTGATGCTACCGCATACACGACGCCCCATCCTCGTTTTCGCAGCCCTCGTAGCCTTCTTGGGTATGCTGCTGGCGCCCATGCCGGCCCCCGCCCAAACCGACCGCCCACAGCGCGTGTTTCTGCCGGCAGTGGTCAACGGCCCGCCCGTGCCAAACATCCTCGGCATCGAGATGTCCCAGCTCACAACGGAGCGCGGCCTGCTCCTGATGAAGGCCTCTGGCACGCGCTGGGTGCGCCGCTCGTCGCTTCAGTGGAAGCTGGTCGAGCCCGTTGAGGGCGGCGGCTACCAGTGGGACGTCGCGCTGATCAAGGCGCTGGAGCGCGATATGATCACCGCCAGCGAGCTTGGCCTGGATTTGATCCTCCCCATTATCGGCAGCCCGCGCTGGGCCACCGCGCCCTACGAGGCCGACTGCGCGCCGGTTAACCCTGCAAAGCACGCCGCCTTCGCCCGCTTCGTGGCCGAGCTGGTTAAACGCTACAGCGGCCCGCCCTACAACGTAAAGTACTGGGAGATCGGCAACGAGCCGGACGCCCCGGTCTTTGCGAGCGACTCGGTGTTCGGCTGCTGGGGCCAGGAGCGCGACCCGTACTTCGGCGGGCGCGTCTACGGCGAGTTGCTCAACCAGGTCTACCCTGCGATCAAGACCGCAAACCCAAATGCCAAGGTGCTCAATGGCGGCCTGCTGCTGGATCGGCCCTACGACCCCGCAAACCCTGAATCGCTGATGGGCCGCTTCTTTGAAGGCATGCTTGTCGCCGGTGCCGGCAACTCCTTCGACATGCTCTCGTTTCACGCCTATGCCTTCTGGCAGACGCCTGGCCTGCCGCCGATGGGCGCGCGGGACGACTGGCGCGTGGCCTATCTGAAGGAGCTGATGGCGCGTTACAAGGTGCCCGAAAAGCCGCTTGTGCGCACCGAGGCTGCCCTGCTCTGCCCTGGAGAGGTAACCCCGGAGTGCCGCTGGGCTCAGGCGGACTACCTCTCGCGGCTCTTCGTGCGCTCGCTGCGCGACAGGCTCGCCGGCAACCTCTGGTATGTCTACGATAACGACTCGTATCACAATACGGCCCTGATCGAGCCCGGCGATGTGCTGGTGCCCCGCCCCGCCTACTTCGCCTACCGTCAGGCCAGCACCCTGCTCGCCGGCGCCACATACGTCGGGCCGCTCGCCGGGGTTCCCGATGATGTGGAGGGCTATGTGCTGCGGCGCGATGGCACGACAATCGTCGCGCTCTGGAGCGACAACCCGCGCCCTATCGCCGTACCCCTGCCCGTAGTAGGCAGTGTGCGCTGCATCACCAGGGATGGCGGCGAGGTGGCCTGCCCGGTCGATGATGGGATGCCAAGGGTCGAGCTTCAGACGGGAGCGACCTACGTGCTCATCCAGCCATAAGCGCGTGACGGCTCTGGAAAAGAGGTATGCTATAATTGCCCGGCCCTCTGAGCCGCTGCGTTGCAGAAGAGGGCTAAGGTGGAACGGGCAATCAGAAGGCCGCATGAGGATCGAGACCACAGGCACGTCAACGGGCAGCTCGCCGGCCCAGCGTATCATGCGATGGAGGTATCGAATGATCGCCTCTGTCTGCCTTGTGGCTCTGCTGGCCGCCATGATGCTTGTCGTTGCGCGCCCCGTCTCCTCAGCCTTCTACCTCAGTGCCGGTTCTCGCAGCCTAGAATTGGCGCGGGCGTCCGCTGATAACACCGCACTGCTCGCGCAGGCGGCCACCTCGCTCGAAGCGGCCCGACGGCAAGATCCTGGCAACGCCCTCGTGCTGCGCCGCCTGGCCGATGTCTACGCGCTCCAGGGTCGCCCCGACGAAGCCATCGCCGTGCTTGAGCAAGCTCGCATTGCCCAGCCGAAGAGTCTCTTGGTCAGCGTGGCTCTGGCTGAGTTGTACGCCAGAACGGGGCGCATCGAGGAGAGCACCACGATCTACAGTGCCCTGGGCCGCTCACCTGCGGCGATGATCGGCTACGCCGACCAATTCTTCACCCAGGGGCGCTACGCCGAGGCGGCAGGCTGGTATGAGCAGGGCGCCGCCACGCTGCTGCAACTCCCCGACGATGCCGCCTTCCGCCGTCTCGTCGCCCTCGCGCATCTTTCCGCCGAGCAGGTTCCAGTCGCCCGCGATCTGCCAGGTGTCCTGAAGCTCGGCCCCGGCGAGGTTACGGTGCAGGGCGCGCATCTGCACATGCTTCAGGCTATCAGTGGCCTCGGGATACCCTACGGCACAAATATCGATCTCGCCTTTCAACGCACGGGCAACCCGAGCGCCGCTCCAAGCGGCCTGCTTTGGGTGAAAAGCAGTGCGGGCCTGGTGGCGCTGGCAGAGCAACCCGGCGCGTATGCGCTGCGCATTATTGTGCGCCACCGCGGCGACCCTCCCGCCGATCTGGTGCTCACGTTGAACGATGCGCCCCTCCACACTGTTCAAGTTGATCCACCTCAGGGCGAGTGGCAGAGCGTCGAGCAGCAGCTTACACTGCGGCGCGGCCTGCACCTGATCGGCATCCAGTTTACGAACCCGCTCTTTATCGAGGGTGGGGAGGACCGCAAGCTGGAGATCGCCTCCGTAAGCCTGCGCAAGCTGCCCTGATACGAATACCTGCTATGGATTACAAGCAGCGCTTCTTCGAGCGCTATGTCTCCACCCACACTGGCCATCGCGACGGCGCGACTACCCTGAAACAGTTTCAGCAGCGTGCAGCCTACTTCCAGCAGCGCTGGAGCGGCTTTTTCCCGGCCGCGCGCTCTGCACGCATCCTGGATGTGGGCTGCGGCAACGGTAGCCTCGTCTGGTGGCTCCAACGATCAGGCTACCAGTACGCCGAGGGCATCGACGTCAGCGCCGAGCAGGTTGCCGACGCGCAGGCCGTTGGGGTGGCGAATATCGCACAGGCCGATCTGCGCACCTACCTTGATGGCCGGACAGGCTGCTACGATGTGATCGTCATGCGCGATGTGATCGAGCATTTCAGCAAGGTCGAGATCCTCGACCTGCTTGACGATAGCCGCAATGCGCTGCGGCCCGGCGGCCGCCTGATCGTCCAGGTGCCGAACGCCGAGGCTCCCTTCTTCGGGCGCATCCGCTACGGCGACTTCACCCACGAGCTCGCATTCAGCATCACCAGCCTACAGCAGCTGTTCGCCGTGATCGGCTTCGCCTCGGTAGCGCTTTACCCTACCGATCCCGGTGTCAGCAGCCTGCGCTCCGCGCTTCGCTACCCGCTCTGGAGGCTGGTAGCCGCGTTCTACCAGCTGCTGCTCTTCGCCGAGCTTGGGCCGGGGCAGCGGATTGTTACCCAGGGTATCATCGCGGTGGCGGTGCGGGGCGCGCCACACCAGGAGCGCGATCATGGCTAAGCGCGTGCTGCTTCTGGGCAACTATCCCCCGCCGTACGGCGGCGTCCCTACCCACATCAAGTATCTCGCAGATTACCTCGCCGGCCGCGACTGGGATGTCCATGTGGTCTCGTTCGTCGGGCCTGCCGTCGGCGTCGAGCACAGCGCAGGCTATCCTGTGCATCGCTTCGTGCGCAACAGTCGCTGGTCCCAACTCGCCCGCTCCGCCTGGGCCGAGATTGGCTACATCGTTCGCCAGCGCGACGCCTTCTTCCACTCGCCGCGCCTCGCGCTCAGCCAGGTTGGCACCCTCAGCTTTGTGCGCGCTCTGGTGCGCCGCCACAATATCGGGCTGATCAGCGCGTACCACATCCTCGGCGCCGGCATCGTCGGCGCGTGGCTGAACGCCGAGCAAGGCACCCGCCTGATCACCACCGTTTTTGGCGAGCTGTATAGCCAGACCGCGCTGCACCGTCGGCGATTGGCGGAGGTACGCGAGGTGGTGGCCCGCAGCAGCCGCCTGCTCTCGTGCAGCCACCACTGTGCCGCAAGCTTTCAGACGCTTGGCTTAAGCCCGTCGGTCGAGGCGGTTCACTATGGCATCGATACGGCCCGCTTTCGGCCTGGCAGCGGCGGCGCCGAGCTGCGCACCCGCCTGGGGATTGCGCCGGGCACGCCTGTGGTGCTGTACGTTGCGCGCATGGTGCGCGAGATGGGCCTCGATGTGCTGTTGGCAGCCATCCCTGAAGTGCTGAGCGCCCGCCCCGAGGCTAGCTTTCTCATTGTCGGCACCCGCGGTGAGCTCACCGGCGAGGCCGAGGCCCACGCCGCCCGCTACCCCGGCCACGTGATCGTCGCCGCCGACGCGCCCGTTGCCGAGCTCCCTGCTTACTACGATGCCTGTGCCTTCGCGGTGGCGCCCAGTGTCAGCACCCGCGCTTGCCTCGGCCTCGCCATCGCCGAGGCGATGTCTAGCGCGAAGGCGGTGATCGGCGCCCGCGTTGGCGGTACAGCCGAGGTTATCGCAGAGGGCGAGACGGGCGTCCTGGTGCCGCCCGCAGACAACGCCGCCCTCGCTGCGGCGATCATCGCCATGCTCGATGACGAGACCACCCGCGAGCGCATGGGTCGCCAGGGCCGCTCCAGGGCCACAGCGCTGTTCGATAAGGAGCGCACCAACCGCCGTATGGAGCAGATCTTCGAAGAGGTGTTAGCGTGAAGCTGCCACCCGTGGTCTGGTCGCTCGTCCAGCAGTTTGGCCGTCAGGGTGTGAACCTGGCGGTCTTTGTCCTGCTGGCAACTCTGCTCTCGCCCCGCGAGATCGGCGTGCTCGGCGCCGCCTCGGTCTGGATGGGCTTTGCCCTGGTGTTCACCGAGCTTGGCTTTGGCGCAGCGATCATCCAGCGGAGCGAGCTGCGGCCCGTCCACCTCAGCTCGACCTTTGTGCTCAACACGCTCAGTGGGCTGGTTTTCTGCCTGCTTGGGCTGGCGCTCGCCGACCCTTTCGCACGGCTGATCGGCCTGCCCGATGCGGCGCCTGTGCTGCGGGTTCTTTCGGCTGTTTTTGTTACCGACGCCCTGGCAATCACGCAGATCGCGCTTGCCCAGCGGGAGCTGCGCTTCCGCGATCTGGCCATCCGCGATGTCGCCGCCTCGCTTGTGGGTGGGGTGGCCGGCGTGGGCGCCGCCCTGCTCGGCTTGGGCGTCTGGAGCCTGGTTATCCTCGCCCTCGTTACCAGCCTGGTCGAGCTTGTGCTGATCTGGGCACTGTCGCCCTGGCGTCCGCGCCTATCCGAATGCTCGCGGGCGGCCATCAGCGAGCTTTGGGGCTACAGCTCGCGCATCTTCGCTTTTGGCTGCGTGAAGCAGGTTGTCCAGAACATCGACAAGGTGCTCATCGGTGCCACGCTTGGGCCGGTGGCGCTTGGCCTCTACACCTTCGCCTACAGGCTTGTAGTGCTGCCCGTCTCTAGCTTTGTGGGCGCTGTAGGCGCGTACCTCTTCCCGAAGTTCGCGCATATGCAGCGCGACACTGATGGCCTGCGGGGCGGCTACCTGCTCGTGATCCGCACGCTGATGAGCCTCCTTGCGCCGGCGCTGGCCGCCCTTATACTTGTGGCGCCGATCGTGGTGCCCGCCATCTTCGGCCAGCAGTGGGCAGGCGCCGTACCGACGTTGCAGCTCCTGGCCGTGGTGGCGTTACTGCAAGCCGTGATCTCGCCGGCGGGCCAGCTGATGAAGGCCCTCGACCGCCCCGGCTGGCTCGTTGGTTGGTCGGTTGGCTTCTCGGCGATCACTGCCCTGGCTGTGGGCGTGGGGAGCCGCTGGGGCATCGCGGGCGTCGGCCTCGGGCTTATCCTCGCACATATCGCCGGCCTGCCCATTATCCAGGCCATTGTTCGCCGCCTGATCGGCTTGAGCGCCGTAGAAATGCTCGCCGCCGTGGCCCCGGCCTGCCTCGCCTCGCTCGCCCTCAGCGCCCTGATCTGGGCCGCGATGGCCGCTAGCATCAATCCCGCAACGATTGGCGTCGCCCTCGGGCTTGCCGTCGGCGCCCTCGCCTATGTCGCCCTGCTGGCCGCGCTCGACCGGCCCCTGCTCGTGGCCCTGCTCAGAGGATTCCGTAACGTATGAAATATTATCACTCGCCCGACGACCTCGCTGATGCCGCCCGCCATCTCCGCAACAAAAACCTCGCCCTGCTCCCCCGCAAGCGCGGCCTGATCGACAGCGTGATCGATCGGCTCACCCTCGCGCTCAACCGCGCACGCGAGCTGGCCTTCGCGCGTCGCGGGTTCAAGCTCGTGGTCTCGGAGCAGATCGTCGAGTACCCGATGGTGCTGCGCAACCTGCGCCCCGACGACCGCAGCGTCCTCGACTTTGGCGGCTACGAAAGTGTGCTGCCGCTTCAGCTCTCCGCCCTCGGCTATCAGGTGACAGTGCTCGACCAGCGCCGCTATCCTTTTCAGCACCCCAACCTCACAGTTGTCTGCCGCGACCTATTCGACCCGGCCTTCAGCATGGAGCGGCAGTACGATCTGGTGCTTTCGATCTCGACGGTGGAGCATCTTGGCCTCGGGGGCTACAACGACATCAGGCAGGCCGACGCCGACCGGCGCGGCGTCGAGCGGCTTTGGGGCCTGGTGCGACCGGGCGGTCGCCTGATGGTAAGCGTGCCCGCCGGGCGCCCCGCTGTGCAGCGCAGCTACCGCGTGTATAACCAACAGCGGATCGACGAGGTCTTCCCCGCAGGTGCCGTCGTCCACTGGTTTTGCAAGGAGGGACGCGAGGGCGTCTGGGCACTCAGCAGCGCCGTCGCTGTGGGCGAGCTGATCTATGATGAGCCGGACGGCACGATGCCCGCTCAGGCTGTGGCTTTTATTATCTGTACGAAGGCGCCCGGCCCACAGCACGACCCAAGCTGAGCTGGCGCCGCCGACCTCATTTCGGCAAGGAGAATATCAAATGACCCGCAGCCTGACGATAGACGGTTTCACGATCAACGATGCGAGCGACTGCTATGTGATCGCTGAGATCGGGCACAACCACCAGGGCGACGTTGCGAAGTGCAAGGAGCTGTTCCGCGAGGCGAAGGAGTGTGGCGCCCAGGCGGTGAAGCTCCAGAAGCGCGACAACCGCACCCTCTACACCGCCGCGACGTACAACAAGCCGTATGAGAACGAGAACAGCTTTGGGCGCACCTACGGCGAGCATCGCGAGTTTCTTGAGTTTGGCCGCGACGAATATCTTGAGCTCCAGGCGTACGCCCGCACGCTCGGCGTTACCTTCTTCGCAACGGCCTTCGACATCACCAGCGCCAACTTTCTCGCCGAGCTCGACGTGCCCGCGTTCAAGCTTGCCTCTGGCGACCTGAAGAGTGTGCCGCTGCTAAAACATGTGGCCCAGCTCGGCAAGCCGATGATCGTGAGCACTGGCGGCGGTCTGAGCGAGGATATTCAACGGGCCTACGAGGCGATCACGCCGATCAACCGGCAGCTGGCCTTCCTGCACTGCACCGCCACCTACCCCACCCAGCCCGAGGAGATGAACCTGCGCGTGATCACCACCCTGCGCGAGCGCTACCCCGACACTGTGCTCGGCCTCTCCGACCACTACAACGGCATCGCGATGTCGGTTGCCGCCTATGTGCTCGGCGCCCGCATTATCGAGAAGCATTTCACCCTGAACCATACCTCGAAGGGCACCGACCACGCGCTGTCGCTGGAGCCGATCGGCATGCGCAAGATGATTCGCGACTTGCAGCGCACCCGCGAGGCCCTGGGCGACGGCGTGAAGCGGATCTTCCCCGGCGAGGTCGCCCCGATCCAGAAGATGGGCAAGATGATCGTAGCGGCGCGCGATCTGCCCAGCGGCCATGTGCTCACCGCGAAGGATGTGGCCTTCAAGTCGCCAGCCGACGGCCTGCCGCCCTATGAGGTCGAGCGCATCCTTGGCCGCACGCTCGCCGCGCCCCTCGCCATCGACGAGCCCGTACGTCTGGAACAGCTCAACGAGGTGAGCGCGTGAGCGACGCGGAGCTGGCCGCCCTGATGCGCCGCATCCGGCTTGTGGTCTTCGATTTCGACGGCGTGTTCACCGATAACACGGTGCTGGTGGCCGAGGACGGCACCGAGTCTGTGCGTTGCTGGCGCGGCGATGGCCTCGGGCTGCGCCAGCTCGAGGCGTTGGGCCTGAGCACGCTGGTGCTCTCCACCGAGGAGAACCCCGTGGTGACGGCCCGCTGCCGCAAGCTGAAGATCCGCTGCATCCAGGGCGTGCCGGATAAGCGCGTTGCGCTCGACGCCCTGCTGGCCGAGCTTGGGCTCGTACCTAGCCAGGCGGCCTACGTGGGCAATGACATCAACGACGCAGGCGCGTTGGAGGCCGTGGCGCTGCCGATTGTGGTCCACGATGCCCACCCCGCCGTGTTGCCACTGGCCCGCTTCCGCACCACACTCCCCGGCGGGTACGGCGCGGTGCGCGAGGTGTGCGACCGCTTTGTGGCGGCCTACGCTCAGGAGGCGCACCCATGAATGATCCGCTCTTCGATGTGGCCGGGCGGGTGGCGGTGGTCACAGGCGGCCTCGGCCAGCTCGGGCGCCAGTTTACGGCCACGCTTGCAGCGCGCGGCGCCCATGTGGCGATCATCGACCGCACGCACGACGACGCACTGGTCGCCGAGCGCTTCGGCGCCCTCCCTGGCCGTGTGATCAGCCTCGCCGCCGACATCACGCGGCGTGAGGAGCTGGAGGCTGCGCTCGCCGCCGTTGAGGGCGAGCTCGGTGCGCCCGCGATCCTGATCAACAATGCCGCCCTCGACTCGCCGCCCGACGCTCCCGCCGCCGAGAACGGCCCGTTCGAGAGCTACCCCGAGGCGTCGTGGGACAAGGTGATGGAGGTGAACGTCAAGGGGGTGCTCCTAGCCTGCCAGGTGATCGGCGGGCGCATGGCGGCCCAGGGACGCGGCTCGGTGATCAATGTCGCCTCGATCTATGGGCTGGTCTCGCCCGACCAGCGCATCTACGCGTACCGGGCGGCGAGCGGGGCGCCCTTCTTCAAGCCGATCGCCTACGCGGCATCGAAGTCGGCCCTGCTGAACATGACGCGCTACCTCGCCACCTACTGGGCGCCCCAAGGCGTTCGGGTGAACACCGTTACCTTTGCGGGCGTGTTCAACCAGCAGGATGAGCAGTTTCTCGCAGGCTACCTGCCCAAGGTGCCGCTCGGCCGGATGGCCCGCGAGGACGAGTATAATGGTGCGATTCTGTTTTTGGCCTCAGACGCGTCAGCCTACATGACTGGCTCGAACCTGGTGATCGACGGTGGCTGGACGGCCTGGTAGTCGTGCGGAGACCCTATGCTGCCTGAGCTTATCCCGAACTGGATCGCTGGACGCGAGATGCCTGCCGCTGATGGTGGCCGCTTTACAAAGCTGCGCCCCGCCGATGGCGAGCCGCTTTGCATGGTGGCCCGCTCACAGGCTGCCGATGTGGAGGCAGCCGTGGCTGCGGCGAGCGCGGCCCAAGGCGCATGGGCCGCCACGCCCGCCGTGCAACGGGGGATGGCGCTGCATAGAATCGTGGTGCGCATGGAGGAGCGGCGCGAGGAGCTCGCCCGCATTGTGGCCGTGGAGACGGGCAAGTCGTACAAGGAGGCGCTTGGCGAAGTGGGCGGCGCGATCCAGTGCGGCCTCTTCTACGCCAGCGAGGGCCAGCGCCTGTACGGGCGCACCACCACCAGCGGCACACCCAACAAATACGCGATGACCATCCGCATGCCGATCGGTGTCGCCGGCCTGATCATCGCCGCCAATACGCCGATCGCCAACGTGGCCTGGAAGGTCTTCCCGGCCCTGATCTGCGGCAACAGCGCCGTGCTCAAGGTGGCCGAGGACACCCCCGCCACAGCCTGGATCTTCGGCCAGCTTGCCCACGAGGCCGGCCTGCCCGCTGGGGTGCTGAACATCATCCAGGGCTTCGGCGAGGAGGCCGGCGCACCGCTGGTGGCCCACCCTGCGGTGGGTGTGATCAGCTTCACTGGCTCCACCGAGGTGGGGCGCCGCATCCAACGTGTGGCCGGTGAGCGCTTCTGCCGACTCAGTCTGGAGCTGGGCGGCAAGAACGCACTGGTTGTCTGTGATGACGCCAACCTCGAAAACGCGGCGAAGTGGGTGCTGCTCTCCGCCTTCTCCAACGCAGGCCAGCGCTGCGCCTCGGCCAGCCGCGTGATCGTGTTCGAGGCGGTCTACGAGCGCTTCCGCGCCATGCTGCTGGAGCGGATCGCGCGCCTTAAGGTTGGCCCCGGCGACGACGACGACTTTGGCCCGGTGATCAACGCAGGCCAGCTCGCCAGCATGGTCGCCGCAGTCGAGGCGGCCCGTGCCGAAGGTGCGGTGGTGCTAGCGGGCGGCGGGCGGCTCACCGACGCGGCCTACGCTGGCGGGTTCTACATGGCGCCGACGCTGCTGGAAGGCGTGCGGCCAGCCGACGAGATCTCGCGCTGCGAGCTGTTCGGGCCGATCACGATCCTCTATAGCGTGCCGGATTTCGCGGCCGCCCTGGCGCTTACCAACGACTCGCCGTACGGCCTTACAGCGGCCATCCATACCCGCAGCCTCCATCGCGCCGTCTACTTCTACAATCAGGTGCAGGCCGGTGTGGCCGTCGTGAATGCGGGCACCTACGGCTCCGAGCCCCACATGCCCTTCGGCGGCCTGCGGCAGTCCGGCAATGGCACGCGTGAGCCTGGCACCGAGGCGCTCGACATCTACAGCGAGCTGAAGGACGTGTACGTCAACATCGACCCGAGCGAGCTATGAGCGGCGCGCTGCCCACTTCACAAGGCGGCACGCTGCCTAGTGTTGTCGCGCTCGTCCCGGCCCGTGGCGGCTCCAAGCGCGTGCCGGGCAAGAACATACGGCCCCTCGGCGGCCACCCCCTGCTCGCCTACAGCGTGGCGGCTGCCCGCCGTAGCGGCGTGTTCGACGCCGTGGTCGTCTCTACCGACGACGAGGCCACGGCCGCGATCGCCCGTCACTACGGCGCCGAGGTGCCGTTTATGCGCCCCGCCGCGCTTGCGGGCGACCTCTCACCCGACATTCAGTGGATCGAGTATACTCTGCGGCAGCTGCGCGACGATGGCCGCCCGTACGATTGCTTCAGTATCCTGCGCCCGACCAGCCCGTTTCGCCAGCCCGAGACGATCCGCCGCTGCTGGGCGCAGTTCCTCGCCAGCCCCGGCATCGACTCGATCCGCGCCGTCGAGCAGGTGACGCAGCACCCAGGCAAGATGTGGGTGATCCACGGCGAGCGCATGGCGCCGCTGCTGCTGCACCCGCAGGGCACGCCCTGGCACAGCCAACAGTACCAGGCCCTCCCCGAGGTGTACGTGCAGAACGCAAGCCTCGAGATCGCCTGGAGCCGGGTGGCCCTCGAAGGCGGCACAATCGCTGGCGCCACCCTCGCCCCGTTCCTCACCATGGGCAGCGAGGGTGTGGATGTGAACAATCAGTTGGATTGGCTCGTCGCCGAGGAGTTGCTTCGCCAGGGCCAGGCGAACCTGCCCGCCGTGGATGAGCCGCCCTACGCACCGCCTGCGAACCCCGAGGGAGAGCGTCTGTGACTACACTGTCTTATGTGCCCGACGACGAGCTGCGCCGTGCGCGCGCCCTGCAACTGCCCGCCACCGAGCGGGCGGCGATCATTGCGACGCTCTGCCGGATCAATACGCTGTATATGATTATGCGCGCTGGCTCCGGCCACCTCGGCACTAGCTTCAGCAGCCTGGATCTGTTGAGCTGGCTGTTTCTGGAGGAGCTGGAGCACCCTGAAGTGAGCGGCCACGCCGACGGCGACATCTTCTTCTCCTCGAAAGGCCACGACGCGCCAGGCAAGTACGCCGTGCTGATCGCCCTCGGCCTGCTCGATTTCGAGCTGATCCACAGCCTGCGCCGCCTCGGCGGCCTGCCCGGCCACCCCGATGTCGGCACGCCCCATATGCACACCAACACCGGCTCGCTTGGCATGGGTATCTCGAAGGCGCGTGGCATGGCCCGCGCCCGCCGCCTGCTCGGGCGCGCAGGGCGGATTGTGGTGCTCACCGGCGACGGCGAGCTGCAGGAGGGCCAGTTCTGGGAGTCGCTCCAGCCCACGGCCAACGGCGGCTTCGGCGAGCTCACGGTGATCGTCGATCATAACAAGATCCAGTCCGACATCTGGGTGGAGCAGGTGAGCAGCCTCGGCGATCTGGAGGCGAAGCTGCGCGCCTTTGGCTGGCACGTCGCCCGCTGCGACGGCCACGACTTCGCCGCAATCGAGCGCACACTGGCCGATCTCAAGGCCGTGGCCGACAAGCCCAAGCTCCTGATCGCCGACACCGTGAAGGGCAAGGGTGTGTCGTTTATGGAGGGCACCGCCCTGCAACCCGACGATCGGCTCTACCGCTTTCACAGCGGCGCTCCCACCCCTGCGCTCTACGCCCGCAGCGTCGAGGAACTGCTCGCCCACGCCAACGCCCTGCTCGCCGCCGCTGGCGCCGCACCCCTGCGCGTCGAGGAAACCCCATGCCCCGAGCGGCCTGTTCTGGACGGCATGCAGCGCATGGTGCCCGCCTACTCCCAGGCGCTGCTGGCGCAGGCCGCGCGCAACAGCCGCATCGTCGCCCTGGATGCCGACCTGGCGCTCGATACGGGCTTGCTCCCCTTCGAGGAGCGCTTTCCCGAGCGCTTCGTGGAGTGCGGCATCGCCGAGCAGGATATGGTCTCGCAGGCTGGCGCCATGGCGCTGCAAGGCTTTCTGCCGATCTGCCACTCGTTCGCCTGCTTCATGCCGCCGCGCGCAAATGAGCAGATCTACAACAACGCCACCGAGCGGACCAAGGTGATCTACGTTGGCTCGCTCGCCGGCTTGCTGCCTGGTGGCCCAGGCCACTCGCACCAGAGCGTGCGCGACATCGACATTCTCGCCGCGATGCCCGGAATGGCGCTGCTCGAGCCATGCTGTGAGCAAGAGGTGGGCCTGGCGCTCGACTTCCTTGTGGATCGCCACGCCGGCCCCGGCTACCTGCGGCTTGTCTCGATCCCCTGCGCCGTCAACTACGCCCTGCCCGCGGGGTACGCGCTGGAGGACGGGCGCGGCGTCGCGCTCACGCAAGGTGAGGATGTGGTGCTGTTCGGCTACGGGCCAGTGCTGCTGCCCCAGGCCGTTAGCGCCGCGCGCACGCTCGCCGAGCGCGGCGTGGGCGTGAAGGTGGTGAACCTGCCCTTTCTGAACCGGGTCGATCAGGGCTGGCTCCACGCAATGCTTGGCGACTGCCAGCTGATCGTGACGCTCGACAACCACTACGTCGCGGGCGGGCAGGGCGAATTTCTCGCGGCGCAGATCGCCCAGCTCGGCCTTACCGGCGAGCGCCGCGTGATCGCGCTAGGCGTGCGCGAGATTCCTTTCTGTGGCAGCAACGACGAGGTGCTGCGGGCCCACAGGCTCGACGCCGCTAGCCTGGCCCAGGAGCTGCACGCCATTTTGGAACGGTCGGCCAGGGTATGAATGGAATACGCCCCAGGCTTTTGAGTAAAGATCAGTATGCATCCTACGGATGATTTGAAGCGGGCACTGCTGCGTACCGCGCGCGGCATCCGCCGCAACCTTTTTCCCGCCCAGCCCAATCCTAACTGGGCTCGCATCCTCGCCGGTCAAGGCGCCGCGTGGGAGCGTTACCGCGCTGCGGCGCTCGGCGGCCAAAAAGTGCTGGTTGCCACTGGCACCGGCGGCCACCGCGGGGTTACGCCGATCGAGAGCCTGCTGGCCGTGGCCCTTACGCTACGCGGCGCCGAGGTTCACCTGCTGCTCTGCGACGAGGCGCTGCCAGCTTGCCTCCAGACCACCTATCTGGAGTTTGGCAGCACCCAGAGCTTTGTTGAGCAGGGGCCGGAGCATCTGTGTGGCTCCTGCGTTCAATACGGCGAGGCCGTCTACGAGCCGCTCGGCCTGCCGATTCACCGCTACGGCGAGCTGATCGAACCGGCTCAGGCCGATGAGGCCCGTCGCCTCGCCGCAACCCTGCCAGTGGCGGCCCTGAGCACATACAGCCACGACGGCCTCGCCGTGGGCGAGCACGCCCTGGCCGGCGCCCTGCGCTACTTCGCCAAAGGCACCCTCGCCGATGAGCCGCTCGGCGAGCCGGTGCTGCGTCGCTACTTCGAGGCCGCCCTACGCACCGCGTTCGCGATGCGTCGCCTGCTGCGCCGCGAGGGCTTCGCCGTGGCGTGCTTCCACCACGGCATCTACGTGCCTCAGGGTATTGTCGGCGAGGCATGCCGCGCCGAGGGTGTGCGGGTGGTAAACTGGCTCCCAGCCTACCGTAAGCGCTGTTTTATCTTCAGCCACGACGATACGTATCACCACACGCTGATGGACGAAGCTGTGACTGTGTGGGAGGATCTGCCCTGGGATGCGGCCCGCGAGCGTGAGACGATGGAGTATCTGAAGAGCCGCTGGGATGGCAGCCGCGACTGGATCTCGTTTGTGCAAGATCCCCAGGTGGAGGTGGGCGCAATTGAGGCCGAGCTGGGCATCGATCTTTCGAGGCCCACGATCGGCCTGCTTACCAACGTTGTCTGGGACGCCCAGCTGCACTACCCGGCCAATGCGTTCCCGACTATGATCGCGTGGCTCCACGACACCATCGCCTACTTCGCGGCTCGTCCCGAGCTGCAGCTGCTGATCCGCGTACACCCGGCCGAGCTGAAAGGCTCCATCCCCTCACGCCAGCCGGTTGTCGACGAAATCCGGCGGGCGTTCCCCCAGTTGCCCAGTAACGTGTATATTATTCCCCCGGAAAGCCAGATCAGCACCTACGCGGCCATGCTCCAGTGCGATAGCGTGATCATCTACGGCACCAAAACCGGCGTTGAGCTGACAAGCATGAGTGTGCCGGTGATTGTCGCGGGCGAGGCCTGGATTCGCAACAAGGGCCTGACCATCGACGCCAGCAGCGCCGACGAGTATCGCCGCATCCTGGACAGGCTGCCAATTGGCCGACGCATGGACGAGCCAAGCTCGCGGCAGGCCCGCAAGTACGCCTACCACTTTTTCTTTCGGCGCATGATTCCACTCAGC
>Ga0209591_10004166_pt1 | contig 16474 bp, 6 predicted proteins | sample MAT01_FD_187207 | JGI IMG/M metagenome (GOLD analysis project Ga0209591, IMG submission 187207) | Freshwater microbial communities from Lake Fryxell liftoff mats and glacier meltwater in Antarctica - MAT-01 (SPAdes) (version 2) | ecosystem: Environmental > Aquatic > Freshwater > Ice > Liftoff... | reverse complement strand
TTCAACGCTTTTCATGCAGCGCTGAAGTTTTTCCCCGTCTTCATTCGTAAAGCCACCTTTCTGCCCGCCAGTGCCCCAAGAACAAGACAAACACGCACTTTTGTGCAGCAAAGTTTTCCAAAGTTTCGGGCCTTCTGGCGACAATGTATGTTCTGCCCAAAACTCAATCACCGGCAAACCGCCACCTATGTCTGGTGTTTCCTGATTTTTTTCGTTAAAGGGCGGAAGGGGTTGCACATTTTGGGAGTTGGTGTCCATGCGGTTTACTTCGCTGTTGAATTGATTACAGGAATTTTACCGTAAATTTAGTGTCATAAAGATTAGCCAATAGATAGATTTTTCAAAAGAGCAAGGGTCGTCTAACGCAATGTCCTTGGACTACCCCAATTAACTGTAGGGAAACGGCACTGCCGTGTCCTAATTTCGGGTAATATTAATTCCTAAATGCCCTTGGACTACCCCAATTAACTGTAGGGAAACGGCACTGCCGTGTCCTAATTTCGGGTAATCGTGTCCTAATTTCGGGTAATATTAATTCTTCCCCTTATTTAACGCCTGCTTTCCAAACCCCAGACAAAGCATTCTGTCGCCCTCAGCAACATTCGAGTCATTTTGCAAATAATTCCCCAACCAATCGCAAGTCCTAGCAACTATCTGATTCAGTTCCAAATTCTCCACAGGCCAGAGAACCACATTTCTATCCATCGAAAAAGCCAGAGTTTTGCTATCAGAACTAAAAGTAACGCTAAACATCCGATAGCTAGATTCCAAAGTCTTAGATAGCGTCGCCTTCCGACCATCAAAATTCCATAACTTAACTGTATTACCCGCACTGGCTGCCATTAACTTGCCATCAGGACTGAAACTAACACTTTCAACACTATCGTTATGCTTGTGTTCTTCAGCTAAAGCTGCTTTTTTTCCATCAAAGCTCCACAATTTAACAGTTTTGTCAGCACAAGCAGTAGCAATTGTCTTGCCGTCAGGACTGAAAGTAACATCTTTAACATTATTCTCGTGGTCGAGTGTTGTCAGCAGCTTTGCCGACGAACCGTTAATTTGCCAAAGGTAAACTTTCTTAATTTCGGTAACTTTTGAAGCATTTTTATTTGGTTCAGGTTGATCATTTACAATTGCAGCAATGGTTTTACCGTCGGGACTGAAGCTAACCCGAACTACCTGATTAATGTGGTCTAGTTTTGTCAACAAAGTTGCCCGACCATCCTGCCAACGCCAAAGGTACAATTTGTTATCGTCGCTTCCTGTGGCAATTATTTTACCGTCTGGACTAAAGCTCACGCTGTTAACAATATCGCCGTGTTTAAGAGTATCTAATAGTTTCCCATCTAAACTCCATACTTTCACAGTTTTGTCATTACTAGCCGAAGCAATTGTGCGATTGTCAGGCGCAATGCTCACCCAATTAACAGAATCTTTGTGACCTACTAAGGTTCTTAATAAACTGCCGTTAGCCTGCCAAAGTTTCACAGTTTTGTCTCTGCTAGCAGAAGCAATTATTTTGCCATCCGAACTCAAACTAACTTTATTCACCCAGTCGCCGTGACCAGCCAAAATTTGATTCAAAGGAGTATTGTCCGGCTTCCAAATTTTGATCATTTTGTCTTTGCTTGCCGAAGCAATAGTGCCGTCGGGACTGAAAGTTACTGCCCTCACGTCATCTTGGTGTCCTCGAAAAGTGTTCAGCAAAGTGCCACTGCGACTCCAAACTTTCACAGTGTTATCAGCACTGCCACTGACAATTTTGTCACCATCGCGGCTAAAACTCGCACTGACAACTTCATCGTTGTGTCCTTTGAGAGTTCTAATTTCCTTTCCTTCTCGGTTCCAAATTTTGATTGTGGTGTCGGCACTTGCGGACACTATTTCTTTGCCATCTGGACTAAAATTCACACTATAAACAATGTCAGAATGTTTATTTAAAGTTTTGGGTATGGTTTGAAATTTCTCGCTTTCACCTTCTCGGTTCCAAAGTTTGATAGTTTTGTCAACACTTGCTGAGGCAATTGTTTTGCCATCACGACTGAATCTGACTCCGAGTACCCAGTCGGTGTGTCCGGTTAAAGTTTGCAGCAATTTTTTGCTGGCTACGTTCCAGATTTTGACAGTTTTGTCATAACTACCGGAAGCGAGGGTTTTGCCGTCTGGACTGAAACTGACGCTGGTAACAATATCATCATGCCCTCCTAAAGTTGCGATCGCACTTTTATTATTATCTAGTCGCCAAATTCTAATTTTGCGATCGGCACAAGCAGTAGTAATAGTTTTGCCATCGGGACTAAAACTAACACTCGTCACAATATCGCTATGATTGAAAGTATTTAATAACTTACCTTCTTTGCTCCACAATTTAACAGTTTTGTCAGCACTTGCCGAAGCAACTTTATTACCATCAGGACTAACACTCACATCCAAAACAAAGTTATTGTGCTGCTCAAAACGGTTATATTCTTGCACCCCAGAAACTGCTCGTCTCAATTTTTCTGCAATCTTGTTTTTAGTATCAATAGGCAAAGCTGTACTCTTGAGAGAATCAGTAGCAATTTTGATGCTAGTTGCCAATATTCCCATTTGGTCTTTCTCATTAGAGAGCACGAGAGCTTGCGAACCCGAATCTAGGGCATCAGTACGAGCTTTTTCAGCTTGTTGTCGCGCTTCATCTCCTAGTTTTGTTTGATAGAGTGCTAGGCCCGAAAGACCAGTTAATCCAACCACTCCCAAAATAGCTAATCGTAATTGCCATTTGCGATTTTCATAGAGTTTAGCTTCCGCCTCATACTGTTTTTCTTTAGCTTGCCGCTGTTTGTCTCTAGATTCCGACAGCAAAGCATTTAGCTCTTTTTCCTTACGAAGTTGTTCTATGACATCTCTATTAATTTTGTGCTGTTTTCGCAGTTCCTCAAATTCCGCCTTAGTATCTAATTCCTGCTGCTGGCGGATGAAACTAACTAGATAGTCGTGAACGAGCTGGTAAAGCTCTGCTGGCAGTTCTGTCCACCGAAAAATCAAACCGGATTTAACCAACAATTCTAAGACTAAATCTAACTTGTCTGCCTCTTCAAATGTTGCTAAATCCAATGCTAATTCAGCGCGAGTTCTCAGAGGACGGATATCATCTTCGTCTGTCAGCAAGTACAAAACTCGGCGCGCCGCTCCTTCATTTTCTGGGCCGCAGTCTTGGATGACTTCTTCAAGAAATCTGGCTACTAATTTTTGTTTAGGATTGTTGCCTAGTTCCTGATATTGAGTTAAAGTTGTAATGTCATCTTGTTGGAGTTGAGCACCGACAACTTGCAGTTCTATCGGACGAACTTCTCCTAATTCTCCAGCTAAATCTTTGACTAATTCTTCGATCAGTTCAGGTTCCAAGTAAAACTGAGATCGTTGAGTTAAAGTGTGAATTATCGATCCTGCATCTGCTACAGAAAAATTTCCTAAATAAAACAGAATATCTTTGCTGAGAATATCACCCAAAATGTCGTTTTTGATAAATTCTTGATTGTTTTTGGGCCGGCAAAATTCTAGCAAATAGTGCAAATAGTCTTCCCGCAAAGACAAGATAACTTTTAAGTATTTGATTTTTAAGCATTCCCGCAGAAATTCAAAAAATATTTCTCTTTCTGCTTGCTCTTTCCAGACAAAGAAAAATTCTTCAAATTGGTCAAATATCAGAACCGTTACTAGGTGTTCAGAATTTATTTGCAACTCTTTGATAATTTTTTCATATTCAATCGTTTGTTTTTCTACTATTAATTCTACAGCCTGTTTGGGTACAATATTTTCATCGTTTTCGGCAAGTTTCTCGTTTAATACAGAAATCAAATTATCGTTTATTTCGCTTGGTTCAACTTCCGATTCGACCCCGGCAGAGTCTAAACAGTCTTCTGCCATTGCCCGATCGAATATTTCAGCTTTGCTGCCAGATAACTGTCTCGTCAATTCCCGCGGCCAATTATTATAAACTTGCAGCAACACTGGTACAACAGTACGGCTTTCTATCTTTTTTTGTTTGAGCGCAGGTACTAATCCCCCGGTGACAATTGAACTTTTACCAACTCCAGACTGACCATAAATTACTGTCAGTTTGTTTTGGGCACTGTTCATCCTACCTATCAAGCGGTTGAGGTCTTGTTCTCTACCGGAAGCAGTAATTTCGTCAGCAATCGTAGCATTGACGGCAACAGTTTCGGCTGCTGGATTAATCGCTTGTCTGTGTGGCTGCAATTTTCCGGCACCAATGAAAGCTCGGAACCGATATGTATGTTCTATCGATCGATAATCTTGCTTAACTTGAAATGCTTGGAGATATTCTCCTCGCTGAAAATAAACCGAGCGCAGCAGTTCTAACACCTGCAAATACAACTGCGGGTTGTAGCAAGGCGGGGTTTCGGAGCGCGCAATTTCTAGATGTGCGATCGCCTCCGGGAGTTCACCTAATTCCTTCTGGGCTTCTGCTAAAATTAGTAGATATAAGCCTTGATGCTGCGACTTTACAGGCGTTCCTTGTCCGATCACTTCTAAATTTGAGTTCAAAACATCGAGGGCAACTAGAGCCCATTCTTTTGCCCCTTGCCAGTTTTTTTGCTCCAAGGCTACTTTAGCCAAAAAGCCGTAATCTTGAGCCAAATGAACAGTTGAATTTTCCATATTTTGATGTAACCTCCGAGCTTTGATTGCTAATTTCCAGAGTGCATCCCAATCTTCTAAATACTGTAATATTTCGCCGAGTTGATTGATAAATTTACCAACAGTAGCCTGCTGTCCGGCTGTTTCTAAAACGTCTATACACTGTTGAAAATAATTTTTAGCTTCCGTCCAGTAAGGACGATTACCTGTACGGTGCTGTTCCCCTTGGAATCGGTAGCAAAGCCCGATATGAAATAGCAGAATCCCCTCTAATACTGGTGCAGGATGAACCGTAAATAACAACTTGCTAAATTCTGTTTGATAACCGAGAAATGCTACTTGATACTTCCAAAAATTGAGACTTTTTTGATATGATTCAATAGCGGTAGGAATGTGTTGACAAGCATATTCATGGCGACCGTTAATAAATTGTAAACTAGCTTCAATAGCTGGTTCCAAGTGAATATTGCAAGTTTGTAAGTCTTTCCTAGCAGACTCTAACTCAGTCAAAGAACCAGCACCAAGAATCGCAGAATTAGTTAAATGCCAATTGCCGCTTTCTAAAATACCAGAAAAAATGCGATCGGCACTTTTTCCCAGAAAATCTACCAACTCATCGGGGCTGAGTACAAATTCAATAGTTGTTGTCCAACTCTCGATATCTGTGACTAAGCGAATCAGTTTTTTTAAGATTTTGTCTGTCACCCAAAGCACCACCGGAAAAGGAAAGTTATTGCGAAACTCTTCCCTAACGTAGTTGGTAGAAGTCAGCACTTTATCGATCGCATTTACCGACTCTAATCCAAACACCATCAAAGCCTGGGGCTGGCTACCAGCAAGTTCGGCTTCTATCGTTGTGTAAAGAGTTTTAACAGATGTAGGGAGGGAAATTTCTCGAATATCGACTGCACAATCTTCATGCAATTGCCCTACAATTTGCTCTCTGAGAACATCGTAATTGCACCGCACCAAAGTCAAGGAAAATTGCCCCTGAGACATTTTTAGAGTGCGGGATAGAGTTTGCAGGGAACTTTGGTTTTGTTGTGCTGGTGGATCTGGGTGGTAGTGTGAATTAATCATATTGAATCTTTAAAAAGATTTCCAAAAGCCGATCGAATAAAACATACCCTGAAAAAATACATGGTCTACTGTTAGCTTATTCGCAGATCCCTGAAATGCGACAACTGCGGCTTGATCTACCCCTTGCTGCACTGATATAAAGCTTTGCTGGAGTGGAAGTAATTTCAGGTTTAACTGCTGATTCCATAGTTTTTGTTGTCGGCATACCGAAATTAGCTAAAAAGTTAGATTCATCCCAATCTTCGCTTTCTTCAATGCTGATTGATTGTGACGGTAAATTGTCAAAATCAATCTCATCCTCACCGGGCAAAACTTGTTTGATGGGAGATACGTTCGTGGTAGTCGAAATAGCAAAGGATGCTGTTGTCTGTGTCATTAGTGCGATCGGGATTGCTACTAGGGCAATTATAATTTGTCGCGCTGTCATTTTTTTCATAATCTCCTCCTCATAGAAATTGAGTTTAGTTGCTGTCCTAATAGTGCTTTGTGTTCACAAAAACGATGGGTTTACCTGTGACACTTAGCCGAAAGTTTAGTTAGCCGATCGCATCGGGTGAACTGTTCTCTTTCCTATTACTAAGTAAAAACTCTTAAACAGTAAGCTTTTTTCGCCAACTCCGGGCCTACGCAGAAACCCGCTTTTTTAACATAATTCCCTATCTTAGCTTGATTGTGGCAATGCTGAACCCGGTTTACCAGGTTCTCCGCCCATAAGCGGTGTCAGTAATTTCCTAGCTTTTGCGAGTGTCCGTCTTCGATTCCCAGGGGTGACAGTGGTCACATGGGCATACTCACGCCAGCAGATTTCCTAGCATAACTACAATCCCGATGTCAACCCTTATATTGTAACATTTTTCTGTCATTCCGAACGTAGTCAAGCAATGACACGATCTCGTTATATCGATTCCGGTTGCACCGTCAGGTTATTGTTGACTGTTTACTGTGATATCAATTCCGGTTCGGAATGATTTAACCGCAGAGAACACAGAGAACGCAGAGAAAGAGAAGACAGAGACGAATAATTCCGAGAAAGTGCGGATTTGATATTATAGCAGTTCTCAAGGAACAGATTTTGATGCGTCCAAGACTAAGATCGAAATAAGCATAAAAAAACCGCCCCTACAAGCATATTTTTTTGCTGTAGGAGCGGTTTTTTCTAGAGAGATTTATCCTTAGTGAAGGGTAGAAACAAACCAACCCTCACTAACCGATAAGTCAATTCACATCAACTTAGAACAAGAACAATTCAGAATTGCCCGAAACTCCCAAGTTGACATCCACAGTTGCAAACAAATTGCTACCACCAGGAGTAGAACCGTTGCTATCGTAATACAGTTTCGTAGATAAACCGTCGTAGATAGCCATGATCGAAGGCGCGGTTAAAGTTAACTCAAGCGCAGTTACAGAAACTGTACTGCTGTACTTGTAGAAACTCGAACCCAACAGCCCAGCCCCGGTTGTTAACCCTGCAAAACCAGTTTTGTCGAGGTTAATTACATCATCAACAATGCTGTAATTGGTAATTAAATCTCCGCCACCAGTAGAAGTTCCGGTGAACACAAACACGTCCAAACCAGCACCGCCGTTGAGAACATTGGTTCCCAAACCACCGATGAGAGTGTCATTTCCGACACCGCCGTTGAGAGTATCGTTACCAGGGCCGCCGAAGAGACTATCGTTACCAGCGCCACCGTCGAAAATGTCGGCACCAGAACCGCCATTAAGGATGTCGGCAAAGTCTGTACCGGTGACATTATTGGAAGTGGAATTTCCTGTGAATAAGACGGGAGTGGTGAAGTTGTAACCGCCAACACCTGAACCGAAGTTGTTAAAGGTGGCTGTCGCGAAAGTACCCGCATTTGCAGCAGTTAAATCGACGATGCTACTAGCCGCAGGTGGAGGAGTGACAGAGCCGATCGCACCTGTGAACACAAAGTCCGATGTTCCCAAACTAACAGCAGCAGTACCAAAGTTAGCCACGGTAGTAGAACCACCCGGTGCTGTACCGTTAGAGTCAAATACCAACACCGTCTCGTTCGCAGCATTCGTAAATACGAAGAAACCAGGAGTAGTAGAACTTCCAGTTGCCTTAAGTTGTGCAGCTTCTACAGTGGCATAAGTACCGCCGGTGAAAATCACCAACTCTTTGCCAGTAATGTCAGGAGCACTACCGCTAACCCCATCAAAGTTCGTAGTAGTCAAATTGCCGAAAGCACCGCTAACGAACTGCAATTTGTCAACCCCAGAAGTAAAGTCGGTAATCGTATCACCGCCTTCAACTGGAGCTTTGTAAATAAACAGATCAGCACCGGAACCGCCAGTGAGAATATCAGCACCGCCACCGCCTGCGATCGAGTCAGCGAACGGAGTACCAATCACGGTGTTAGCACTGCCATTGCCTGTAAATAAGACAGGGGTGCTAAAGTTGTAACCGCCAGCACCGGAACCGAAGTTGTTAATGCCACTTGTCGGGAAAGTACCCGGATTTGCAATTAAATCGACAATGCTACTAGAAGAAGTAGTAGTGTTACCAGTGGGAGAAGTTCCGATCGCACCTGTGAACACAAAGTCCGCCGTTCCCAAACTAACAGCAGCAGTACCAAAGTTAGCCACGGTAGTAGAACCACCCGGTGCTGTACCGTTAGAGTCAAATACCAACACCGTTTCGTTCGCAGCATTCGTAAACACGAAGAAACCAGGAGTGGTAGAACTTCCAGTTGCCTTAAGTTGTGCAGCTTCTACAGTGGCATAAGTACCGCCAGTGAAAATCACCAACTCTTTGCCAGTAATGTCAGGAGCACTACCGCTAACCCCGTCAAAGTTCGTAGTAGTCAAATTGCCGAAAGCGCTGGTGACAAATTGGAATTTATCAGTTCCCGACTTAAAGTCAGAAATTTTATCGCCGCCTTCTTTCGTTGTCCTGTAAGCAAAGATATCAGCACCGGAACCGCCAGTCAGAATATCTGCACCCAGACCGCCAGTAATGGTATCGTCGCCGTCACCGCCGTTGATGCTATCACTAAAATTGCTACCGATGATGTTGTCATTGCCTGCCAAACCATCGAATTTAATTCCTACGGGAGAAGTGCCGAAATTCACATTGTCAGGACCAGAAGTACCGACAGGAAGATTTAGCGGCGGGCCAGTGAACACAAAGTTACTGACTTTCAAGCTAAATTTGACCGAGAAACTGGCAACAACTTCAAAGCGAATCCCAACTGCAAATACCAGCACCATAAGGCCAGTAGCTTCATCTGTAAACTGACAGAAAGTAGGTCTTTCGCTATCGCCGCCCAAAGCTTTAAACCGCGCTTGCAAAGTTGCAATACTCCTGACGGTAGTATCGGCGCTGAAGTCGAGCAAATTGTTGCTACCGATGCTTCCAACAGCAGAAATAGCGGTAATCTCAAGTCGGGTCAAGCTAGCAACGCTGATACCAAAAGCAGCGTTAGAGAAGTCTAAAACATCGTCATCGACCTTAAAGTCGGTAATTAAGTCAGCGTCTTCAACTTTGATGATGCCTTCGCGGGATTTTTTGTAGATAAACCGATTCTTTCCAGCACCACCACTCAGAGTGTTTTTGCCTTCGCCACCTTCGATGGTGTCATCACCCTCATTTCCGGTTAATGTGTCATTCCCGGCACCGCCAATTACTTTGTCGTTGCCTATGCCACCTTCGATGTCATCGCCGCCGTCGCCAGCTTCGATATCGTCATCGCCTTCCTCGCCTTTAATTTTGTTCTTACCCTTCCCTCCTTTTATCTTGTCTTTGGCTTTACCACCAGTAATGGTATCGCCGCCGTCGCCGCCTTTAATGTCGTTATCCAGGGATGGATCGCCGACAATAACTTGAGGAGCCGTACTGCCAGTTTTGTCAATAATGTTGGTAGTAGCAGGCGTTGGAGTCGTAGCAGGCGTTGGAGTTGTAGCAGGCGTTGGAGGTAGAACTACCGGAAGAACTGTAACCGGCGTTGGAGTTGTTACCTGATTGTTGGAGTTGCCAGAAACAGTAATTCCCAAAAAGCTGCCAGCTTTCAGAATGCTCGCGTTGACGTTCAACAATAGCGCCAGTACAAAGTTACTGCTGCCCCGAATTTCGGTATTGACTCCAACTTGGACAAAGGACAAACTGCTAAAATTTAAGCTACCGGATACCAGAAACTTGTCATTTTCTGTGAAGTCAGTGATGACTGAGTTTGGTCCTGAGTTGCGATCGCTAATCACAAAAACGTCATCTCCAGCACCACCGGTACAGGTATGGTTGCCAGTACCGCCGACGATCGTATCGTTGCCTCCACTGCCCATCAGTGTATCGTCACCAGATCCGCCACCGACAACGCTGTCGTCACCGTCGCCGCCGTCTACCATGTCATTGCCGTCGCCAGCAACGAGCGTATCCTTTCCGGCACCGCCGATCGCGGTGTCGTCACCACCGCCACCAACAACGCTGTCGTCGCCCTCGTCACCCATACAAACGTCGTTGCCGGCACCGCCCATGAGGGTGTCGTCATCAGCGCCACCCATGAGACTGTCGTCGCCGTCGTCGCCCATGCAAGTGTCTTTGCCGGCACCGCCGATGATGGTATCCTTGCCTTCGCCACCAACAACGCTGTCGTCGCCGTCGTCACCCATACAGGTGTCGTCGCCATCGGCCCCTATGACGGTATCATTACCTTTGCCACCGTTAACTTGGTCGTTGCCACTGCCACCGTCGCAAGTGTCATTGCCCAGATCGCCCCTGACGTTATCCTTACCTTCGCCACCCTTGGACTTGTCGTTGCCTTTGCCGCCGTAGACGTTATCGCTGCCACTGTCGCCATCAACGTCATCGTCGCCCTCGTTACCGTATACGAAGTCATCGTCGTCATCACCTTTAACAGTATCGTTGCCGCTACCGCCGATCAGGGTGTCGTTGTCTTTACCGCCGAAGATCGAGTCGTTGCCGGTGCCACCTTTACAAGTGTCTTTACCGCGATCGCCCCTGATTTCGTCATCGCCATCGCCGCCGTCGCAATCGTCGTCATCTTTGCCCCCGTACATTTGATCTTTGTCACGGCTGCCTCTGAGGGTGTCTTTGCCTTTTTTGCCGAATATCGACTTGTTACCAGTTGTGGCGACAATCAAGTCATCGCGATCGGTGCCTTTGATCGAGTCGCCGCTGTCATCGATGCCACCTTCTTCCGGTATGCCGTTAAATAGACTCGCAAATTTGCCGTCATCGGCTAAGAACAATTCTTCTTTCATGTTTGATATTTTCCACAAAGTGCTGATTTGAACTAAGTCAACCTAACTAAACGTCAAATCCTCTTAGATTAGATCTCTGACTTCTTCAAAAAGTCGGCGATCGGAGTATTCTGTTTTGGTAGGTACGTAGTCTTACTTATTGGAATTATTGGCTCCGAAAGCATGAGGCAAAAGAAACAATTTCTAAGTTCATACTTACGGTAGGTTTAGTTAGATTTCTGCGTAATTTCCGCAGCTCAACACCCTGATTTTAAATATTCTGCGTAATTCCCACAATAGAACTCGCTGAATTTAAACTCCCAACCTACAACCTCCAGCCCATAACTACCCTAAACACTCAGTCCCCCAAATTTATCTTGCTTTTTTTGAGATTTAGCAGGGTTGCATTTAAGTTTTGCAACAATCCCTTGATTACAATCTCTTAACCATAATGCCAGATCTTAAAAATTCCGGCTGGGGCTGAGTTCTATTCGTAGAGACTTGAGAGTCCTACTTTTAGTTCCCAAGAATTAATGCTCATTTTATCGGGTTTATTTATTCAAAGATTTATTTTTAATTTTATTGTACTAAAATCACTGACTCTCACTCTGCCCGATCGGATTGGAAAATATATTTTTTGTCTCATTAACAAAAATAGAGCAAAAATATTTCTATCTCAAGACAGATTCTAAAAAATGCAATGGAAAAGGAAGGAATAAAATTAGTTTTAGCAGCAGGAAGAATGCCTTTCGGCCCTTCGACTATGCTCAGGGTATAAGAAAAAAAATGCAATAAAATCAATGATTTCAGCAATGAAAAAGCTGGTATAGCAGTTGACAGTTGACCTGTGACAGTTGACAGTTGCATAACGGGAATCAAATCATTGATGCAGTACGGCTATCGGCTCTATTCATGAAGTTATTTATGTCCTCACCGATGTGGCGGTTGCTATATCTGATAACAAGTCCCCGGATAAATCCGTGGGGCATTTTTTTCGATTTTCCCATCCAAAATCCAAAATCTAAAATCCAAAATCCAAAATTGCTTGACCAATTAACTAATTGACACACTATTGAGAGGCGAGATGGAGGGTAGATGGTAGAGGATAAGCGGTGGCGACAGAGGGAACTGTGGTCACCCGAAAAAAAAATCTCAACGTTCCCACCCATATTGCCCTGAAACAGGTGGTGGAGAGTAGAAGTAATTCTAATAAGAACTAACGATCCGGCTGGTAAAGTGCTCTAAAGTTAACTTCACCATGCAATGAGAAACTTGAGTTCTCTGCGAATGTAAAGGGGTCTGTGGTATAGGTGCAAAATGTCAAAAACAGCAAGATTGAAGCTAAGTAAGCTTTTAAAGAGCCGCCTGGTAAGAAAAACTAATAAACTGTTATTAAAGTACAACTTTTATATCCTCAAAGTGTTTGAACAAATATCTCGTAACCAAGCGATCGCCCAATGGGGGGACACGCATTCAGAAACTTTGATTGAAAGAGTAAAAATAAGTTTGCCCATTGCTATTGCTAGCCGCAAAAACCTAGGCAAATTCAAAATTGAGGCGGGAGGGCATTAAATCGGTGAGCCAAGAATTTAGACTGTCTGTCACCCCAGTTGGGGATGACGAATATCTAGTGCGGACAGAAAAGGTTGCACCCGGTGTACCCTTGGGAGAAGAAAGAGTCCGCTGGCCGATCGACCAATGGCTGGCTCTGTCTGCCCAACTGATGAATGACCCGTTAATGGGCTTGTTTGAGGGAAAAGCCAGTCGCGTGCTGTCGCGATCGGCAAAAAACCCAGCGCCAAATTTAGTAGCCCTGGGGCAACAATTGCATAGCGGGCTGTTTCAAGGGAACTTGCGCGATAGCTGGACTTGTGCTCAAGGCATCGCCCAGCACCGCCGAGAAGTGCTGCAACTGCGTCTGGGACTCAAAGACCGACGGTTGCCACGGTTGCCGTGGGAAGTTCTACACGCGGACGATCGCCCTTTAGCAACCGGCACCGATGTCGTCTTCTCGCGCTACCACACGGGTGCAAGTCTGTTAAAACCAACTCGCATCGTGCCAAGTAGCGGCCCATTAAGGATTTTAATGGCGATCGCCTCTCCGAGCGATCGAGACAGCTTGCAACTCAAGCGAGAAGTCCTCCACCTGCAACAAGAACTCCAAAACCGCACCACTAACCCCCTCAAAAATAATCTTCACGCGCCGGAAATTCAACTGACAATTCTCGAACAGCCCGATCGAGAACAGTTGACCCAAGCCCTAGAACAAGGTCACTACCAAGTGCTGCATTATGCAGGACACAGCAACCAGGGTTCCAGAGGTGGCGAACTCTACCTAGTCAGCAGCCGCACCGGCTTAACAGAGACCTTAAGTGGCGACGACTTAGCCGGATTGCTGGTCAACAACGGGATTCAAATGGCTGTATTCAACTCTTGCCGTGGGGCCTACGGCGACCCATCAGACATAGCAGAAGACAGCCCAGAACGCAATTTAACAGAAGCTTTAGTCAAGCGGGGGATTCCGGCGGTGCTAGCAATGGCAGAAAGTATCCCCGACGATGTGGCCCTGACTCTGACGCGGCTGTTTTACCGCAACCTCAATCAAGGCTATCCAGTGGATCTCAGCCTGAGTCGCGCTAGAGCCGGACTGATTACTGCCTACGGTTCTCATCAGTTATACTGGGCTTTGCCGATTCTCTACCAACATTTGGAATTTGACGGCTATCTGACTGCTACTCCTGCTCAAAACGCGACAGGAGAGTCTCTGCTGACCAAAAAATCCCTAGCGTCGGCAATGCAGCCGCTGGTGGCAGGTACAGAATTGAAGACGAGGAATTCCGCTACTCTTGAGGAGGAACCAGACAGTGCTGATATTGAAGCGCGGATGTATTTTCCAGGCCAATTAGGAGTTCAAAGTGACTGGGCTGGGCAGAATTCTGTACTATCGACTCTAAATTCGCCGTCCCAAGTTCCGACACCAACACCCCCCATTTCTACTCCTGGATCTTCAGTTCCCGCTACTCCAATCACTCGCAGTGCAGTAGTTATTCATAAACCAGTCAAAAAATCGGGATTGAAAAAATCTCTGACTGTGGCGCTTTGTTTGTTACCTGTAGCTTTGAGTGCTGGGTTTTTTGGGTGGCGTCACTTGCAAAAGGGCAATGCAAAACCCGAAGAGTTATTGCCCGCAGTACGGACTCCTATTTCGCAAGGCTATCTACAAGTATACCCGGTAAATTTTGAACAAGCTCAGACTGCTAAAGTAATGGCGATCGCCCTGAACAACTTTCAGGCCGGCGAGATTTGGGCCGGTCTCAAAGCAACAGAAGCACTGCTCGATCGAGTAGCGCTACCACAGGCTGAAGGTGCTCTGCAAGCTGTCCCAAAATCCGCTCTCGACCACCCGGAAGTTAATTTTCTCAAAGGTCGCTTGGCTTGGCAATTTCAACAAATCGGCAACAAAAAATACAGTGTTGACGACGCAAGGCGTTCCTGGGAAATGGCTCTCAAGGGTCGTCCAGATTCCCTTAAGTATCGGAATGCTTTAGGTTTTGCTTATTACGCTGAAGGCAATTTCGATCGCGCTTATCAAATATGGGCAGAAGTGCTTGGCTCGATCGCACCGATTTCCAACCAACCAACTTCTTCGCCCTCTGTGCGAACTGGCAAGCATATTTTAACTGCGACTGCGGGTTTGGGAATGGTGATGGCAAAACCTATTCCCAAAATCACACCGCAACAGCAAGCCGATCGTTTGACCAAAGCGATCGAATGTCGCCAACAAGTGCTCGCCAGCGATCCGCTGAGTTTTGGGCCTGATGCCCTCGCGAAAAACTGGCTGTGGTCAGAGACCGCAATTCGCGATTGGCAATCGCTGCAAAAGTTGCAAAAAGTGCGCTAATCGAGCGAAAGTATTCAGCAATATTCGGCTGTTCTGACTCTCTCTATCCACTGTTGAAATGTACAATTTTTTTGACCCGATCGGTAGGCCCTTCAGCAAAAATACGCTGGTGGGCCTACTCGATCTCGCTAGCGGATCGGGCAAATCGATTGTTCTCTCTTAGCGATCGATCCTCTGGGATTGCCATCCCCCTGGTCTGTTCTCTACAAGTTATATGGTGAACAGTTTAATAGAAGATTGCTCAAAGGGATTGGGCGTTTTGAGGTCATTGCAGGGGCGAACAACGGGCTTTTGGAGTACGTGGCAGCGGCATTGACAACAAGTACCACCTCGCCCCGTTGAGGTAAAATTTCATCCCGCACCGATCGCCGCTTAGACCAGATTTGCTGCTATCGTACTCTAGGTATTTCCAGCGATCGGGTTTGGCTTTTTACCTTCATCGCAGACCGGATCGGGGCATTGGTGAATGCAGTAGAAGAGATTTTAATTGAAAAAAGGAAACTATTTAATTTGCAAAAACCATCCCGGAGTCGATCGCCTTTAAGTCTCAAGCATCAGCATAGATCCACAAATATTACGATCGCCGATCCAGCATCCTTATTTTAAGGCCCGACCTTGAGGCGGCAAAAATTAATCCAGAATTTTATATATTTAGAATTCTTAGTATTGACAGTCAAACAAAGTTCATCTAATGTGTTGTAATTGATATAAGTAAAGTCCCAAAAGCGAGGTACGGTCAATGGCAGAAACAGCTACAGCACCCTTAACAGGAAAAGGTCTGCTTCAAAAAATCAAAGGCAGCGATTTGCCACGAAGAGAACTGGCCAAGCTCTGCGGCTACTTCACAGTGAGCAAGAGTGGAGAAACTCGGATTAACTTGGCTGAGTTTTACGATGCAGTGTTAGCTGCAAAGGGAATTGAGCTAGAGAAGTCGAAAGCTGACGGACGCGGACGAGAAGCCAGTTATCGAGCTAGCGTTCACAAGAATGGTTCGATCGTGATCGGGGCGAATTACACCCAAGAAATGGGATTAAAGCCTGGAGACGAGTTTGAAATTAAACTCGGATACAAGCACATTCGCTTGATTCAGATCGACATGGACAGACCTGATGTAGTAGCAGATGATGAAGAGGATACAGAAGAATAACAGCGAACGCGATGCAGTCAGCCGATGGCAAGGCGACTGGATTTAGCATTGACTGTATAAATGTTTGCGCGCAACCCTTCGATTTAACTGATGAGCTGTCTTGACTATTTCTATTTTCTCTTGTCTCGCAAAGACTACAGTGCCTCTGAACTTCGCAAAAAGGGGCAAGAGAAAGGTTTTGGCAATGTCGAAATGTTGGAGGCGATCGCGCAAATTCAAGACCGGGGTTATCAGTCCGATACTCGCTTGGTGGCAAACTCGATCGCCTCTGCCGCAGGCAAATACGGGAAGTCTGCCGTCAAGCGCAAGTGCTTGCAAAAAGGAATTTCCAGCGATTTGTTCGAGCAAGTTTGGGAGGAGGAATCTGCCGAAAATGTAGACTCCGAAGCAGAAAAACTTGCCGGATTAAAAGCCAAAGTCATGCGGAAATACAAGATCGATGCCTGGGATAAAGTAGATCCAAAAACCAAGGGTAAAGT
>Ga0209591_10004163_pt1 | contig 16480 bp, 12 predicted proteins | sample MAT01_FD_187207 | JGI IMG/M metagenome (GOLD analysis project Ga0209591, IMG submission 187207) | Freshwater microbial communities from Lake Fryxell liftoff mats and glacier meltwater in Antarctica - MAT-01 (SPAdes) (version 2) | ecosystem: Environmental > Aquatic > Freshwater > Ice > Liftoff... | reverse complement strand
TACTTTTAATAACAAATTTCATTTGACAAAATAAAATCTTAAATCAAAAATTACAAACCAAATGAAAGAATTTAAGATGCAGATACGACTATGTACAAAACTTTTAAAAACAACACCAAATAACTTTTTGAAATAAATAATGAACAAACAGAAAAACATTTTAACTTTAAAATTGATTTGTAACTTACTGATACAATTTATAATTTTTGATTAAATGAAATAGTACTATACATATAACATTTTAACTAAAAAAAGGAATTTAAGAAATAAGATTTCAAAACCCGGACTATTCAGAATGAATAAGAAATTAAAAATCAAAAACCAATTAATTACAATTTAATTAATCTATTGCTTCAGCTATATTTAAATAAAAAATAAAACTATGTCAGTAATAATTTTACAAAACAATTACGGAAAGTCAAATGTCAGAGTTATGAAGGTTACAAAGAATTCTGAAGTTCATGAAATAAAAGAAATGACAGTAGGCATTCAGCTGGAAGGAGACTTTGAAACAGTTCATACTGAAGGAGACAACAGGAAAGTTCTGCCGACTGATACAATGAAGAATACTGTGTATGCTCTCGCCAAAGAGAATCCGGTTAAATCAATTGAGGAATTCAGTATTTATCTTGCAAAATATTTTATAGAAAATAATAAACAGGTTTCGTCCGTAACCATTGAAAATACAGAGACACTATGGAATAGAATTTCACTGAACGGTAAACCACATAATCATTCTTTTGTAAGTGGAGGCAATGAAAAACGGTTTACAAAAGTAATTACAGATGGGGAAAATATTTCAGTTACATCCGGGATAAAAGATTTATTGGTTTTAAAGACTACAGCTTCCGGGTTTGAAAATTATATAAAAGATAAATTCACAACATTAAAAGAAACGAGTGACAGAGTTTTCTCTACGAGCATAAAAGCAGTGTGGCAGTATGCAAATCAGGATGTGAATTATTTGAAAATATCAAATGATATAAGAAAGATTATACTTGAAACATTTGCAACTCATCACAGTCTGTCGGTTCAGCAGACACTCTATGAAACAGGGAAAAATATTCTCGAAGAATGTAAAGATGTATCGGAAATCTCGATTACAATGCCGAATAAACATTATCTGCTTTTTAACCTCGGGCAATTTGGAATGGAAAATAATAATGAGATATTTATTCCAACTGATGAGCCGTTTGGACTTATCGAAGCAAAATTAAAAAGAGAGAATTAAATTTCCAATGAATACGAATGAGTGGAATTCAAAAGGAGACAAATTATAATTACTAAAATGCTTTTTATCATTCTTTGAAATTTACAATTTTATTAAATAATATTGTAAAAATTATTTAATTAAAATCATAGACTTTGTTGATTTAAATTCACCTGCGGATAAAGTATAAAAATAAATTCCGCTTGATAAATTACTTCCATTAAATTTAATTTCATAGCTTCCGGCATTTTGTTTTTCATTAATAAGCGAAGTTACTTCATTTCCTAATATATCATAGACTTTGATAGTTACATTATTCGCATAAGGTAATTCGTAATTGATAGTTGTTTCCGGATTAAACGGATTCGGATAATTTTGTTCGAGAGAAAATTTAGCAGGAACATTATTTGCCCAGGAGGAAATCCCGACAGTATTTCCGAGAGTCCCGTTTGAGTTTACATTCTGAGCATAAATGCCGCCGCCGTCAAGCCGTCTGTCAGACCATGTCAGCATTGTCATTTTATTTGAATTTATTGTTCCTACAAGTTTTAATTTCTCGGAATAAGGATTACTGATAATATGTATGTAACTTCCCCAGCCGATATTTCCACTTCTGTCAGCAGTAAAACATTTAATAATATTGTTAACCACGCCTGTAATAATTTCATTAAACGAATAAACTACATTTGTATCTTTGGTAAAGCACAAAAGTTTTTCCATAGAATTACTTCCGAGTGGCTGAAAAACTTTTCCGTCGTTAGTCCATTGTCTTGTGCCATCGGAAGAAAATTTTTGTCCGTATACACCAAACAAACTTTGAAGTCCGTTCGACATTTTCCAGATAAGATATGTTTCATTTGTCGAAGGCATGAAAGTAGCATATGCATCAAATTTGTTATTGCCTGCAGTAGTTGAAGCTTCTGTTCCATTAACCGGAAACAATCTGACTCCGGAAGATGAATATCTTTGCACATAGGAGCTGGAAAGATTTAGAAATGCTCTGTCATCCTGCCAGACATATATTGCTCCGTTATTTCCGTCAGAGAAAAGTTTCGGAACAAAAAATCCACTGACTCTTCCGAGATTATAAACTGTGTCCTGAGTTAAATTCCAGACAGGAGTTCCGGCAGACGAAAATTTCTGTGAGTATAATCTGTAATTTGACGGACTTAAAAATGAACCTGTATATCCGGACCAAAGTGCTATAACACTGCCATTATCGGATGTGACAACAGCAGGATAATCGAATAATTCTGCTGCTGTACCTGATAAATAAACAGGGTCAGCTCCCCAAAGTTTTGCACCTGTAGGTGAAAGTTTCTGCATGGCAACCTTTCTTGGAGTAGATGAATAAATCCATGTTACAACAAAATTATTATCAGTTGTTTTTGCTACTTTTGGATTTGCCTGAAAAACTGAAAAATTATTTGAAAGAGTAACACCGTTTGCTCCCCACAGGAAAGTTCCTGTTGGACTGATTCTGTATGCAAATGGATTTATAGAACTTCCGTTTCGGATATCAGTAAAAACAATCACTGCATTATTACTGTCATCTGTAATCATATCCCAGTCAACGAGCGAGCTGCTTTGAGCATTCGAACTTACAAGCAAACCATCAGCCGCAAATTGCTTTACACCTTGAGAATTCAGTCTTTGTAAATAAACTGCATAACTTCCGCCTCTGTTATCAAACCATGCAATATAACTTCCGCCGTCAGATGTGACAGAAATTTTTGGCAATGCCTGATCTCCGCTTTGATCACTTACTTTTAAATTAACAGATGAGTCAGATGACCATTGTGAAAATAATACCGAGGGTAGAATAAAATACATTAATGCAAATGTTATGTAGAATTTTTTCATGATTTGTTTATATTTAATTACTTACAAATTAGCAAAATTGATTTTAAAATACTGTGAAAGATTGAATTTGTTCACATGAAATTTGATCTACCTTAATGTTTACCACAGATTCACAGATTAAAAACTTTATCACTTTTGAAATTTAACTGTAATAAGAAATACTTATTAAGTTGTGTTTAAAAAAAATCTGTGTTCGCCTCGCTATTGCTTTTCGGAGCGGGAATCTGTGTTAAAAACACAGAAAGTTTAATTGAATTAGAGGTTATTGTGTTATAAAAAAATATATAAATTACATTTCAAATTCATTTTAAATATATTGAATCACACAGGAAAAATTAATCTAAAATTCTTTTTTTAAAACCCCGATGTCTGAATTTATTCATTTACATAATCACACTCATTATTCACTGCTTGATGCAATCTCCACTGTCAGCGGACTTGTAGATGCAGCTGTTGAAAATAAAATGAAAGCGGTTGCGCTTACTGATCACGGTGTGATGTTCGGTATAATGGATTTTTATAAAACTGCAAAAGCTAAGGGAATAAAACCGATAGTCGGATGTGAAGTTTATGTTGCTCAATCCGGCAGCAGATTTGATAAAATTAAAAGAAATGTAAAATCTATTTCTGAGATTGATGAGCAAAGTGTGGAAAATTCAGACGGGCTTACTTCATCGAATATAAATTATGCACATTTGATTCTGCTTGCGAAGAATGAAGTTGGATACAGAAATTTGTTAAAACTTACTTCGATAGGACATACAGAAGGATATTATTATAAACCGAGAATTGATCTGGAAGTTCTGAATCAATACAGAGAAGGGCTTGTTGCTACATCTGCATGCGCAGGAGGAGTGATTTCATGTTACATTACACGTGATGATTTGAAAACAGCAGAGAAGATGACGGGAGTTTATCAGGATATTTTTAAAGAAGACTTTTATCTTGAGATCCAGGATCATGACATTCCGGCAGAGAAGAAAGTTATGATTGAAATGCCTAAGATAGCAAAGAAATTCGGTATAAAATTAATTGCAACAAACGACGTTCATTACATAAAAAAGGAGCATGCGATTGCTCATAATATTTATCTTCACATAAGTGCAAAACAATCTGCGAAAGCCGGTAAAATCTATGAGCCAAAAGATCTTCTGACAAATCTTCGTTACGGAACAGATCAGATATATTTTAAATCTTCAGCTGAAATGTGTAAACTTTTCAGTGAATTTCCTGAGGCAATAAAATCGACATTAGAAGTTACGGAAAAATGTAATCTCGAACTTGATACTTCACAGAACTATATGCCGAATTATCAGATTCCCGATATTGCAAAAACAAAATCTAAAACTTACGATGAATATTTAGAGAAACTTTCTTTTGAAGGTTTGGAAATTATGAAGGATAAATTTTTACATAACAGAAAAGAGGCTGAAGAAAGATTACGATTTGAACTTGATGTAATTAAGAAAATGAATTTCTCGGGTTACTTTTTAATTGTGCAGGATTTTATAAGTTATGCGGAGAGTATAGGAATACTTGTTGGTCCGGGAAGAGGAAGTGCCGCGGGAAGTTTAGTTTGTTACTGCATTGGAATTACAAAAGTAAATCCGCTTGATTATGATTTGCTGTTTGAGAGATTTCTGAATCCGGAAAGAGTGTCAATGCCTGACATTGACATTGATTTTCAGGATGACAGAAGAGATGAAGTGATACAGTATGCAAAAGAAAAATACGGTGAAGCATCAGTAGCACAGATAGTAACATTTAACAAACTCGCTCCACGCGGGGTTTTGAAAGATGTCGGAAGAGTTCTGAATTTCCCGTTTCAGGAAATAAATGACCTTACAAAAACGATTCCGATTATTTTTGGAAAAGTGAAAAAGCTCAGTGAGTGTATGAAGGAAGAACCGGATTTTAAAAAATATTTTGAAACCGGAGATGCAGCACAGAAATCAGAGAAGAAAAAATTATATGATTACTGTCTTGTACTGGAAAATCTTAATAAAAATTCATCCATACATGCTTCCGGACTTGTGATAGCACCGGGTGATGTAACTGATTACACGCCATTGTCAAAAGTTACGGGTGAAGATAATGTTTTTTGTACACAGTATGATATGAACCAGCTCGAAGATGCGGGAATGATAAAAATTGATTTTCTCGGACTGAAAGAATTAAAAGTAATAGGCAGAATTTTAAAATTAATTAATGATAAGTATGGTAAAGAGTCAGGAAAATTATTAACTATAGATAATATTCCTTTAGACGATCCGAAAACTTATGAATTATTTTCTTCAGGTTCTACGATAGGAATATTTCAGTTCTCAAAAAGTAAAATGCGCGAGTCACTTGCCAAATTGAAACCTAAGAATATCAATGACCTTGCGGCGATGAATGCATTATACAGACCGGGACCTATGAAGCTGATACCTGATTTCATTGACAAAAGGAACGGTAAGAAAGCTATAACATATCTTCATCCGACGATGGAAAATACATTGAAAGAAACTTACGGAATAATTGTTTATCAGGAACAGGTGATGCAGATTGCACGGGATGTAGCAGGATTTTCACTTGCAGAAGCGGATAATATGAGAAAGGCAATGGGTAAGAAGATTAAAGAAAAGATGATACAGATTAAAGAGAAGTTTGTATCAGGTGCATTAAAAAATAATGTTACAAAAAAAGATGCGACAGAAATATTTAATTTGATATTAGACTTTGCCGATTACGGATTTAATAAATCACATGGGGTTGCATATTCCATACTTGCATTTTACACTGCATATCTAAAGACACATTATCCGATTGAGTTTCTTGCAATATCAATGGCTTGCAGAAAAGATGATGATACAGAGTTACAGCAGCTTGCAAACGAATGTAAAAAAATGAAGGTTGTGCTGAGACCACCGGATGTAAATGAAAGTGAAATGGATTTTTCAATTCGATATACGCAGAGTGAAGAAAATATCGGTGAGATACTTTACGGCTTGAGTGCGATAAAAAATGTAGGTGAAAAAGCTGCAACGAATATTATAACAGAAAGAAATACAAACGGAAATTATTTAAGTTTTATGGATTTTCTGAAGAGAGTTGATCTGAGATTAGTAAATAAAAAATCTCTGGAAAGTCTTATATTTGCGGGCGCATTTGACAGTGTGGAAAGTAACAGGCGTAAATTATTTCTGAATATCGAGCGTGCAACATATTATGCGCAGAAGTACAGTGTAAGTGAAGAATCGAAAGGTCAGGAAGATTTATTCGGTGAAAATAAAACAAAGAAGCACATTGAAGAATATATAATAGAAAATTATCCGGAGTTTCAGGAATCCGAAAAGTATAATAAAGAGAAAGCAGCAATAGGGTTTTATGTGACCGGGCATCCGCTTACGAAATATGAAAGTTACATTAATAATTTTATTAATCTTACATTTGGAGAAGACCCTTCAGAGGTTGATTTTGTAAAATTAAAATCTGCGGTGATGTGTGGTGTAATCAGTGATGTTCAGGTAAAAATATCAAAGAAAGGAAATAAGTTTGTAGTATTTAATGTAATTGATTTTTACGGTTCGGGTGAATGTGTCGCATTCAGCAGATTATATGAAACAAAAACAAAATTATTTGAGAATGATATGCTGGTTGTAGTAAAAGGAGTTCCGGAGGAAAACGGTGATAAAATCAAACTGATGGTAGAAGAAATATACAGCATTGAAACGTTTCTTGAAATATTCACGAAGAATTTTATGATAAATATTAATGAACATAAAACAAATATTTCAGAAATTATTAAAATAAAAGAATTTGTAGTAAGCAGTCCCGGAAACTCTAATCTCTTTTTGAACGTTGTAAACGGCTCAGCACCAAGAACATTTAAGTCGAAAGAATATAAAATAAAAGCAACAATGGAGTTAATTTCAAACTTGAAAAATATAGTTGGAGAAAATAACTTGAAGCTAAATTAATCATTCATAAATATTTAATTAAATAATAAAGAAAGGAAAGAAAAATGCATCCATTAGAAATAACAGACGCTAATTTTGAAGAAGAAGTAATAAAATCTGACATTCCTGTGCTGGTAGATTTTTGGGCAGCGTGGTGCGGACCTTGTAAGCAAATAGCTCCAATGATAGCTGAGCTTGCAGCCGAATATGAAGGAAAAGCAAAAATTGGTAAATTAGATGTGGATAATAATCAGGCGGTTTCTGTGAAATATGGCATCAGAAGCATACCGACATTACTGATTTTCAAAGACGGAAAATTAGAAGAGCAGATCGTAGGAGCAGTTCCTAAAGCGAAACTTGTAGAAAAACTAAATGCTCATTTAAATCAGGCTGTCAGTTAATAAATTGAATTTGTATTAAGGGATTATTTTCTGATAATAAATTTAATCAGAAAATAATCCCGTTTTATATTTAAACTCAAAAATTAAATAAATTGAAAGCCGAATTTAAAAAATTCACAACATTTTTTTATGTTGCTGTATTTGTTTTAACAATTGCTATTAGTTCTTGCGGAAAAGATGAAAATATTCAAAATAAAACTAAAACAGAAAAATCTACAGTAAAAGATACTGTAAAAGATACTGTAACCAATAGAGAAGTTACTTCAGGAAATGATTTTGTAATAGAATATAATATGATGGGAGCTATGAAAGGAAAGATGACTGTATACAGAAGCGGTACAAAATTGAAACAGGTCATAGAGTCAGTTGTGCTTGGTATTAAAAACACAAATGAGATTTATATACAGGATAAATTTGTTTTTAGTGTTACTAATGTAGCAGGTAAGAAATTTGGTATAAAAACAAATATTACTGATTACAATAATAATAAACAAACGGGAGAGACTATAACCGATTTCACAGAGTTTCAGAAATTCATCGGAACAAAAAGAGTAATAGGTAATGAAACTATATTAGAACAGAAATGTGATATTTACGAAACTGCTCCGGACGTGTCAATTTCGGTAAGTGATAAAAAATATGTGCTTCAGATTAAGACATCTCAATTTCTGGCACTGGCGACTAAATTAGATAAAGCTCCTGTCTTTACAGCAGCTGAATTTCAAATTCCATCAGATGTGGATTTTAAATCAATAGGTAATGATAAAGTGAAACAGGAAGTTCTCGATTCTATTATAAAGAAACAAAATGAAAACAGAAAATAATCATTCACCAATAATTTTAATCAAAATTCTTTTTTTTCTTTTGCCATCAAATTCCCCGTAAAATATTTGTTCCCATGGACCGAAATCTAATTTCCCGTTTGTGACGGCAACTACAACTTCTCTTCCCATTATAGTTCTTTTTAAATGTGCATCAGCATTGTCTTCAAACGAGTTGTGTTTGTATTGTGAATGAGGTTTTTCCGGAGCAAGACCTTCCAGCCATTTTTCAAAATCACTGTGAAGCCCCTGTTCATCATCGTTTATAAATACACTCGATGTAATATGCATTGCATTGCAAAGCAGTAAACCTTCTTTTATTCCGCTTTCGTTCAGACAGATTTCTATTTCAGAAGTTATGTTTAAAAATTCTCTTCTGTTTTTTGTCCCAAACCAAATTTCTTTTCTGTAACTTTTCATAAAATTTAAATCATAATAATTTCAGGAAAAAGATTTTCCGAATTTATTTTTAAAAGCTAACTCGCTTACTTCTTTTCTCTGTGAAGATTTCCAGTCTATAGTTGGTCTTTTAATTTCCGGATCCGTGTATCCCATTCTGAATATTGCCATCATTTCAAAATCATCAGGAACTTCTAGTTTATCTGAAATATTTTTCCAGTTATCAGGAATTTCTCCCGGTGTTGAAATAAACTGCATTCCCATTCCGATTCCTGTCGTTACAAGCCACAGAGTCTGTATCACAGCACCCATTGAAATCACCGAATAAAATCCGGACAGCTCTTCTTTTTTGTATTCATCTTTTGTCAAAAGAATTACAAACAGCAGAGGTGAAGTTGATACCAATTTCTCTTCATCATTTCCCAGTATCCTCGATACTTTGAATTTTGAAATAATTTTTCCGCCTGTTTCAGAAAAAATGCTTTTGGCAAAAGGTTTCAGAATGGCAGGCAAATGATCTATATGAATTCCATCCTTTGTTTTTTCCATCTCTTCTTCACTAAACCGGAAATATTTTCTGTATTGTTTCCAGAATCTTCCGTCATCCATAAGCTGAACCATAGAATCTCCGGCAATCTTTGCAATTTTTTTAATTAAATTTTCTTCTTCAACTAATATAAATCTCCATGGCTGAGAATTAAAATGACTCGGAGAATGTGAAGCCATTTTTACAAGTAGTTCTTTATGTTCATCTGTAATTTTCTTTTCAGCGAATGCTGTGTTTGTAGTCCGGCGGTTTACTATTGCTTCAAATAAATCCATTAATATTTTATTTCCGATTTAAATTTTCACTTCAGATATTTCATAAATACTGTAAAAAACTTTTTTGACATTTGATAATATTAAAGCTCTTTCTTTTTTTGCTCCCGGAGAATCTCCGATTAATAATAATGCATCACACTTTCCGACAACAGGCGGTGAAATATCCATCATAGATTTATGTTTATTCTCACCGTCAGTTTTTCTGTAACAAACAATACTGCATTTACTCCAATCACCGGAATGTGCCCTTTCTCGTAAACCCCCGCTGCTGCTTCATTCATAGCCTCAAGATTCTGTTTCTTCTTCTCCTCCGTATCCGCTGTATAAGGACCTGCTAAAGCTATTAACATTCTATTCATATTTTTTTCATTAATATTTATTTAAGGAAATAATGAATCATCATCACCTTCCGGTAATTCAAGTGCTTTGATGCTTCCGATTGCATTTCCTGAAATTCCTCTTACAGAGCCATACATAGACGAAGTATTTATCAGAACTTTCCTGATCTGCTTTTCTCTTGTACTCCACATTCTTTCCATTGCATTTTTCTCTTTCTGAAGATCACCAAGCATTCCTGTAAATCCTTCGACTATAGCTTCTATCTGCTGAACAAATTCATTGCTCGTTAAATAATTATAAAGCATATCTTTTTTCTCTCCCTGATTTTCATGTACGATTTTTACAGACTGTGTTTTTATAAGCATCTCTCTCAATACGAGCGACAAACCTTTTAATTCCTGATAGCTACAAATCCAGACTCCCTGTCTCAATCCGAATCTTTCCATATCTTTAGGCATTGTCTCAGTTACAATTACAGCTATATCCGCCTGATGAATTTTCTGATCTTCTTTTAATTTTTCTATCCAACCATCACTGAATGCCTTCGTCCTTTTACTTTCATAAATAATTATTCCGCATTCCTGCTGAAGATTATTTCTGACAACATGTATTGCATCCGCACCACGCTCACCTTTCTTTACTTCCGTAATTATATCAAAAGGAAAATTACCACGAAGAAATTCTTCCAGTGCAATCTCCTGAACTTCCCCCTGAAGCTGCTGTGATCCCTGTTCAGATTTTTTCTTTAACTCATCTATAAGCTTTTTCTGATCCTCAAGTTTCATTTCATATTCACGCTGCTTCAATTCCGTTTTATCCTGTTCTTTTTTAATTGCTCTTTCTTCTATCTCTTTCGCTTCTATAAAAAATTGTTTTTCATATTCTGATTTCAATTCTTCAGCTTTTAATCTTAGCTCTTTTTCATAATTCTTCATTTCAATTTCTTTCTTCTTCATCTCATCAATAAGACTCATTTGATCCTGAAGTTTTTCTTCAAACTCTTTTCTTTTAATTTCACTCTTTTCCTGCTCACGTTTTATTGCCCGCTCCTCTGCTTCCTTCGCTTTCTGTATCAATTCTTTCTCAGATTCTGTTTTTAATTCCTCTGCTTTGTCTTTCAAATCCTGTTCTTTCTTTTTCATTTCAATTTCTTTCTGTTTCAAATCTTCAATTACCCGGTTCTGTCCTTCAAGTGCCTTTTCAAACTCACGTCGTTTAAGCTCAATGTTTCCCTGCTCCCGTCTGATTACATCCTCTTCTACTTCTTTTGCCTTTGCAATAATCTGCCTCTCAGCTTCCTTCTTAATTTCTTCTGTAGTCTTTTTTAATTCTTCTTCTTTGTTTTTCATATCAATTTCTTTTCTCTTCATTTCTTCGATGAGACTCAATTGATTCTTTAATTCTTTTTCAAATTCCTTCTGTCTTAATTCACTTTTTTCCTTCTCACTCCGGATTGCCTTCTCTTCAGCTTCTTTTGCTTTCTCGATTAATTTTTTTTCATTCTCAATTTTTAACTGCTCGGTTTTTTCCTTTAAAAGCTGCTCATTGTTTTTAAGTTCGGTTTCTTTCTTCTTGAGATTATTTATTAAATCTTCCTTTTCTGCAAGCTGATTTTCGAATTCACGTTTCTTTAGTTCACTCTTCTCCTGCTCCCGCTTTATTGTTTTTTCCTGTATCTCCTTTTCCTTGTCAATCATCATTCTCTCCACATCAAGCTCTATCTGATCTGCTTTGTCTTTTAGCTGACGTTCTTTATTCAGTATCTCAACTTCCTTCTTCTTTAATTGTAAATTTTCTTTTGCTTTAATATCATTTTCCTGTTTAATATTTACCATCTCAAACTCAACATCTTTTTTAGCCAGGAAAAATGCTTCCGCTTTTATCTTTTCTCTTTCCTCTTCCAGTTTCTTTCTTATAATATCATCCTGATCTTCTTTCATTCTCTTCAATATCAAAACTTCCTTAGCCGCTTCCTCTTTCTTTTTGTTAAGTGTTGAGATTTGCTCTGCAAGACGGTTTTCATATTCTTTTCTGAATTTATCCTCTGCCTGTTGCTCAAATACTTCATCTACTTTTATATCCGAACCGCAATTTGGACATTTTATATTTGTTTTAGACATGTTATTTGTATTATATAATTGGAAAGTAATATCGGGTTAAAAACAGTTCTAACATAATCACTGATTTCTAAAAATAAAATCCCATAATTAAAAATTTCAAACTTAAATAAAAAAGCTTCTGACTTTCTGAATTTATTCAGAAAATCAGAAGCTTATTTTAAACCGAGTAAAATTATTTTATTAAAACCATTTTTTTTGTTTCACTGTATATTCCGGATTCTAATCTGTAATAATAAACTCCGTTTGATAAATTTGCCGTTCCTTCTGCAGCTGAAAAATTAATGGAATAATATCCGGCTTCTTTATATTCATTGACAAGTGTCGCAACTTCCTTACCCGTAGTGTTAAATATTTTCAATGTAACTTTCCCATTTGCATTTAACTGATAATTAATAATTGTATTTGGATTAAATGGATTTGGATAATTCTGATTTAGTGAAAAACTTTCAGGTGTTTCTATATTTACATCATTTGATAATTCGAAATATCTATAATTACCATTGAAATCAATCTGCTTCAAACGGTATTTGTACTTTCCTGAATTCAGATTTTTGTCTTCGAATGAATAATTTTTTTGAATGTTTGAATTACCGATTCCGCGTACATATCCGATTTTCAACCAACTACTATTATTGAAATTACTTTTCTCAATATCAAATCCTGAATTATTTTCTTCCGAAGCAGTCGTCCAGTTTAATTTTACATCTCTTTTGTTAACAGAAGATGTAAATGAACTAAGCTCTACAGGTAATGGAAAATCCGGAGTTATGTAAACTTTAAATACATATTCCGATGGAAAACTGTTGCCGTTATTTGGAAGCAATGCTCTGATTCCTCCGTAAATATATCCTGCAAATGTTCTGCCAGTAAGCTGATTTAATTTTATAACTTCATTGTCATAATGCGGAATTGATTTATTTAATATAAATTTTGCATTTGTACCGAGTAATGCCGGCATTTTTTCAGATGAAATATTTTCTATTGACGAACCATTTGACAATCTTGTAAGTGTCGTTATATCATTTATAAAAGGAACAAGAGAATCATATTCCAGCACATTTGTAATGTCATTGTATGAATATAAACTTGTACCGCCAAAAAAAGTCGTATTCATACTTCCGTCGGAATTATTGAATGCTGTGAGATGAGCTGTCGTATATTGTGTCATCTTTTGCTCGAAACTGTAATCAACAGTCGCACTTGTCTCATCTATATAAACCGGATTTAAATAAGGAAGATTGGCATTGTATTTAAAAACTCCGCCATACCATATCAGATATTTACCAATCCCGTCAGGCTTAATTGCCGGAATTACATTCATATCTCTTCTGTGAAACTCCACTGTATCAGTCAATGCACTGTAATCAGAAATATTTACAGTGATACCGTTATCATTAATTTTAAATTTTCTAATCTGATTTGTATAAACCTGATTATTAATTCCTCTTCTGTATCCTCCCGTGAATTTATGTCCGCCAATCAGATAAAAATAATCTCCAAGTTTTCCTAACTCGCCGCCTGCTACCTGCATTTCCGCATTATCAGTCTGTCTGAGAAAATTTGAAATGGAACTCCCGGAAATAATTCCCTGTATCATTTCTTCAACATCTATCACTGTTAATTTAGGAAATGTTCTCAGACTGTTTATAGTGCTGTCATATCCATATCCTCCGGCGATATACAATCTGTTTCCTTCCTGTTTTGACTCCATATTTGCTGACCTCAGCTGATCTGATATTGTAAAATGAAAATCAATAAAAATATTTCTCGACCATGTCTGCATTGTTACAGGATCAATAACATAAATATATTTATTTGAAAACTGTTTTGGAAAAGCTGTAGCCGGAGTGAATCCGTGAAGTCCGTTAGTTCTTCCTCCGATGAATAACCACTTTCCGTTTGATTCTGCAAATGCAAATGAATGTATAGCAGGAGTGCCCGGCATTGGTATTTCCTCCAATTCAATTGTATATGGCTCGTTAGCATTTGTTACGGTATTTGCAATACAAACTATGATGAATAATAAAAGTGTAAGTAATTTTTTCATAAATTAATTTTGTTATAAAATAAATTTAATTGTTATTTTAAAATTATAGAGTGTGATTTAAATAAAAAACACAAAGTCATAATTTATAATATTGCTTTGTATTTTCGGATAATAGTTAGTAGTAATAATCTGATTTTATTTTATTAACAGCATCTTTTTTGTCTCAGTGAATTTATCAGTAAAAATTTTATAGTAATAAATACCACTTGATAGCTCACCGCCTTTATTAAAATTATGTGAATCAAAATTAACTTCATATATTCCGGCTTGCTGGGTTTCGTTTACCAATGTAGCAATTTCACTTCCTAATGCATTGTATACTTTCAATACAACAAATTTATTGTTATCAGAAATAGAATAACGGATTTTTGTATTCGGATTAAATGGATTAGGAAAATTCTGACTAAGTTTATATTCGCCAGGAATCTCATTACTAATAGGATTTATTCCTATGAGGTTAGGAGTTATATATACTTTAAAAACATATTCACTCGGAAAACTCACAGTATTATTAGGATATAAAGACCTTATTCCTCCATAGATATATCCCGCAAAAGTTCTTCCCGAAATATTATTCAGTTTTATAACATCGTTACTATACTTAGGTAAATTTCCATCAATAATGAATTTAGCATTTGTACCAAGTAAAGCCGGCATTTTTGTTACTGATATTTTTTCCTGTGATGTCCCGTCAGAAAATTTTGTCAATGTAGTTATGTCATCAATAAAAGGAATAAGTGAATCATAAACCTGCATCTGTGTAGTCTCATTATAATAATATAAACTTGTTCCGCCGAAAAATGTTGTGTGCATATTTCCTGTCGAAGAATTAAATGCTGTAAGATTTGAACAGGTATACTGACTCATCTTTTGTTCGAATGAAAAATCAACAGTAACTCCGTTTTGGTCAATGTATATTGGGTTAAGATAAGGCAAGTCACGGTTAATTTTAAAAACACCACCGTATAAAATCGAATATTGTGTTACTCCATCCGGCTTTATTGCCGGCACGACATTCATATCTCTTCTGTGAAATTCGACAGCATCGGTAAATGTTGTGTAATCTGTTATGCTTGTACCAGTTCCGTCATCTACTATCTTAAATTTTTTAATCTGATTTGTATAAACCTGATTATTTATAAATCTTGTATAATCACCCGTAAAATCATGACCTCCGGCGAGATAAAAATAATCACCGAGTTTGAAAAGTTCGCCTCCGCAGACCTTTATTCTGCTGTCAGAAATCTGTCTTGTAAAAGGAGATATAGCTGTGCCTGAAATTATTGCCTGAATTGTTTCCTCTACATCAAAAACCGTAAGCGTCTGAAATGTAACGAGACTGTTTGTCGTGCTGTCATATCCGAAGCCACCAATAACATATAATTTATTTCCATCCTGAAACGACTGCATATTTGCAGACCGCAATGGGTCAGCAGCTGTAAAGGTATATTCTGTAAATATATTTTTAGAATAAGTTGATAATGTAACAGGATTAACTACGTAAATATTTTTATTTGAATATTGTTTAGGGAAAGATGTACCTGCCGAAAATCCGTGCAGACCGTTTGTTCTGCCGCCTATAAAAAGCCACTTTCCGTTTGATTGTGCAAATGCAAATGAATGTATAGCAGGTGTTCCGGGCATTGTGATTTGCTCGAGCTCAATTGAATAAGGTTCTGTCGGTTGGGATTTTAAATTGTTTGAAATTGTAAAAACGAAAAGTAAAACTGTGAAAAAATGTTTCATGAAATGTTTATCTTTGTTAATTTTATTGGGGAAATATTTTTAAATTAAGTAAATGCTTTTGTTAACTGAAGTTACGCATGAAACAAATTGGTACAATTTTTTAAATATATTAAATCAAGATTTATTTTGTATTACTTGTAATCGCTTAAATTTACTGACCTCCCCCTGCCCACTCCTTGGCAAGCCTGCCCGACTTGGCGGGGAGGGGGCAGGGGGGTGGTCTTTCGATTGAAAATTAACTAACTGCATAACTTCAATTATTAATTGATAATTTTTAATTATCCTTTTCTATCCAGTCTTTATTTTCCTTTATCAGATTTATCAATTCATCTACAGCTACTTCTGTATTTATACTTTTCTTCATCACGTCTCTTCCTTTGTAAAGTGTTATTTTTCCCGGACCGCTGCCGACATAACCGTAATCAGCATCTGCCATTTCTCCCGGACCGTTTACAATGCAACCCATTATTGCAATCTTTACTCCTTTAAGATGATCTGTTCTTTTTCTGATCATTGCTGTAGTTTCCTGAAGGTCAAATAATGTTCTGCCACATGAAGGGCATGAAATATATTCAGTTCTAGAAATTCTTGTTCTTGTCGCCTGAAGTATTCCGAAACTTACACTGTTTATTGTTTTAATAGAAGTTGATTCTGAGTCAATCCATATCCCGTCACTTAATCCGTCCAATTGTAATCCGCCGACATCAGTTGCACTGTATAACATCAGTAATTCATCAGCAATATTATACGCTTTATCAAAACTCTTTTTTA
>Ga0209591_10004158_pt1 | contig 16502 bp, 10 predicted proteins | sample MAT01_FD_187207 | JGI IMG/M metagenome (GOLD analysis project Ga0209591, IMG submission 187207) | Freshwater microbial communities from Lake Fryxell liftoff mats and glacier meltwater in Antarctica - MAT-01 (SPAdes) (version 2) | ecosystem: Environmental > Aquatic > Freshwater > Ice > Liftoff... | reverse complement strand
CGAGGCGCTGGAACGCTCCATTGATGTGCTTGATTGGGCAGATGAGAGGGCGGCTGGCACGCTGCACGCTTTCGCTGAGCGCAAGCTAAGCGCGAGATGGCGCAGAGCTTCCGGACAGCGGGGCGCGTCGTGGGTGTCGAGTCCCGCAAATTCAACCGGCGGCTGCTGAGCCGCTTACGCGGCGCAGCAGCCTACGCTTCGAGGCATGCAGTCGCCTTAGAAGCTCGCCTTGAACTCCACGCCCCAGATGCGAGGCTCGTTCAAGAAGCCGGTGAGGTTATTGAAATCGACGCCGCCGACGACGACTTCCTCGTCGGTGATATTGCGACCGAAGGCGGCTACCTCGTAAGCGCCGTAGTTCCAGTTGTAGCCGACACGCAAGCCGCCCTCTAGCAGCGATTCGCCGCGGAACTCGGTCGATTCGTAGAGGAAGAAATTGACCTCGCCGCGATAGGCCCAATCGGTGTATGAAGAACTCGCCGGCGCCCATCGGAATGCCATAGCGCGCGGTCACATTGGTGATCCACTTGGGTGCATTCGGCAGCGGATTGCCGTCGATGAGCACGGTGCCGCTAACCGGGCCGGCCGGATCAAGAACCGTGCAGCCGCCGCCGCAAGGGGCGATCGCGAGACCGCGGTCGTCGATCTCGGTGTCGTTGTAGCTGGCGCCGAAGGTGACCATCAGTTCGTCGGTGAGATAGGCATCGAGATCGATCTCGAAGCCCTGGCCGATGGTCGTGTCGGCGTTGATCAGCGTATTGAAATTGGCGGTGCCGCCAACCGCAGTCAGTTGCTGGTCGCTGACCTCGTAGCGGAACACCGAGAAACCCATGCGCGCACGGTTTTCGACCAGCTCGGTCTTGACGCCGGCCTCGAAGGACAGCGCGGTTTCGGAGTCGGCGATGGAAACGATGTCGCCGAACAGCACGCGTCCCTGGATCGCTGGCGCACGGAAGCCACGCGCTATGCGCGCGTACATATTGGTCGCGTCCGACAAGGTCCAAACGCCGGAGAGATCCCAGGACACATCACTGTCACTGGTGCGCACGGAAACCGGTTCCAGCGGGCCGATGCCAAGAAAGGCCAGCGGCGACACGAAGCGCTCGGCGACAAAATCTTTTTCGTCATTGGTGTAGCGCACGCCGCCGCGCAGCACGAAGCTGTCGCCGAAGGCGTATTCGCCTGAGGCGTACACTGCCCAGGCCTCGTTCTGCTGGCGCTGCTGCGCCGAACCGTTTTCGACGTTGTCAGCGAGCGGGTCGTAGCTGAAGCTGTCGATGGTGATGTCCTCATCGAACCAGAACATCCCAGCCTGCCAGTCGAAGGCGCCCCACTCGTTGGATGCGAGACGGAACTCCTGGGTGAACTGCGAGTGATCGGGCAGACCATCCGCGGATTGAGCGGTGAACGGGATCAATCCCGGGCCACTCGGAGGCGCGAACACGGCGCCGAATCCACCGTCAATATCGCCGCCGCTGAAGCCTTCAGCGCTCTCGAAGCCGGTGATCGAATACAGCGTGACCGATCCCAGATCGAAGCTCAGCCGCGCGCTGGCGCCTTCGCTGTCGACTTCCTGTTCGTTAAAGCCATCGTGGCTGAATTGGTAGCGATCGAAGCCCGGCACGAGGTTATTGGTGCCCGGTGTGATTGCGTTCGCATGGAAGATGCGTGCGGAGCCATCGAGGCTACGCGCGTGCACATTGAACAGCGCCTCCACGGTATCGCGTTCCAAAAGCAGTTGCGCGCGCACCGCCGCTTCGCGATAGCCTTCTAGCTCGTCCTCGGGCCCGTCGACAGTGTTCTTGACAAAGTCGTCGCGACGCTGATAAAGCCCGGAGATGCGAGCGGAAATGCCATCGCCGAGTGCGCCGCCAACGGCGCCCTCGAAGTTGGTGGTACCGAAGCGGCCGAAACCGATCTGCGCATAGCCATCCGCTGTTTGCGAGGGGCGGCGTGAATCGAACTTGATTACGCCAGCCGGGGTATTGCGTCCGAACAGTGTGCCTTGCGGGCCACGCAGCAGTTCAACCTGTTCGGTATCGAAGATCGGGAATCCCTTCAGGATGGGGTTCTCCTGGACCACATCGTCGAACACTAGCGAGACCGGCTGCGAGGCATTGAGATCGAAATCGGTGTTGCCGAGGCCGCGCACATAAAAGCGCGGGAAAGTACGCCCGAACGAGGATTCGATCAGCAGGCTCGGCAGGCGTGCCGACAAAAAGCGCACATCCTCACCACCGGAGCCGATGACATCGAGTTTCTCATCGGCGACCGTGGTGATCGCGATCGGCACCTGCTGCACGTCTTCGACGCGCCGTTGCGCGGTCACCGTGACCGTTTCCAGCACCGAAGTTTTTTCCTCAGGTGGGGTTTGCGCGTTTGCGGGGCTCATGAGAGCCGCAAGAATGGCGACAGACAGGCAAGCACGACGCATATCGGAAGCAGGCATGGAGGGTTCTCGCGGGAGAAAGGACGAGGCAACAGAGCGAAATCCGCGCCCGCTAGTCACCTTTTGATGGCGGTTCGAGCGCAATTCCATCCGTTCGAGGCCGCGGGCCGGGCGATCCCAGATAAGCTGGTTGCCAACGGTGCTGCGCAACCCTTTGGCGCTGGCGTCGCGAGTCGTCGGCACTGTCAATAGCGAGCGTAGTGCGGGCGGCCTGAATGTACAGATCGTGGTCGGGTCCTAACGCCACAAGGCGACCGATCATAAGTCCCGCCAAGGTGCCAAAAGAGATCAATGCCAGACTCGCCGCCCAAGGCGACTGCACGATTCTGTGACGGTGGAATCCAAATATTGGATGCGCGAATCGAAGATGATGGGCGCACCGCGCCTCCCGAACTGCCTGCACAACGCGAAGGCGGCCGAAAAACTATTGCTCGAAACCGTTCGCGAAAAGTTCGCCGCTGGCATCAACGGTGAGTGTGATGCGATCAAACCACCCGAGCACGCTGCCGGGCAGGGTGAGACCGCGATCCACGACGACCAGCGAGATCGAGATCGAGCTGAGAGGGCTCCACTGCTCTCGTCGAATGTCGATGAGACTGGGCGGTGGCGATCCCCAACTGGCAGCCGTGGTCAACACGTGATCGCCCGACATCGTCGCCGGCCCGGCGTTGCACGCTTCAGTGCCATTGTTGCGGAACTCCCAGGAGAGAATCATCACATCGCGCTCGGCTGGCGTACCGAAACCTGATCGACCCCAGCCATTGAGCGAATACACGCCCGGGCCGGGCAGGTGAATGCATTGGGTCATGGCGACAATACGCGGCTGGGGAATGTTGCTGAGGCTGACGCGGATCGAGCCGCCAGCCGACCCCGGCGCGTTCTGGGTATTGTCCCAAGTGGCGGCATTTGTGGTAACCGGCGACCACAGATTGAGATCGACATCGAGATCGCTGTTCAGCACCAATGGCTGCAGCGCCGGTCGCTCGTGCGCGCCAACGTCACGGGTCAACAAGGGAAAGGCACGGAACACTTCGGGGATGCGCTGATCGCGCGGCAGGCCGTGGGCATCGCCATCGTTGCCGTCCACCGCTGGGGCAAAGTCGACGGCGGGTGACGCGGCACGCAGGCGATAGTCGCCACGTGCTGGATCAAGGAAGCGCGGCGCGGCGATGATTGCACCGGGAGCGCCGCCGAGGCTGTTGACTTCGCTGGCGATGCTCGAATGAACCGTACGGTCGCCGCCGATTTGCGTCAGCGAAGTCTTGCCCGGCTGCCAGATGATCGAGCCTCGCAGGGAGATCGAATCCTCCACCTCAAGCACTTGCGCGGCACCGATGGTATTTCCGGCAACTGTGCTGTCGATCAGGATTGTTCCATTGCTACGCGAGCGCAGCAGTTGCTGACCTACCTCATTGTCGACAATCAGCACATTGCGCATAGACAGGGCACCGCCAACCAACACGCGACCACCACGATTGCCGCTGATCAAAACGCCGCCTCGGGATAGCGAGTTACGATTGAGGCCAACGAATCCTGTCCCATTGAAGATCACCGCGCCGGACGTGGGCTGGCCATCTTCCATTTGTGCTCGGTTGCCGGTGATGCTGCCGCAGGGCTGGTCGATGGGGCAACTCACGGCGCCGACGGGCGCATTGCCAAAATCGTTGACGAAAAGTCCAGCGCCCACCTGAGACTGGCTGAGATGGGATGCGGCGCCTTCCGGTGCACTGTTGCCGACGATATCTGCATTCCAGACATAGGCTGATGAGTCGGCGAATAGGAGTGGAGGACCCACGGAGAGGGCAGTCTGCACATAAAGGCCGCCGCCAGCGACCGTCGCGACATTCTGTCGGATCACCGTCCGGCGATCGGCTTGGCTCGTGTAGAGATCTAGCTGTGCATCCGCATCTGCACCGTCGCCGCCGATAATTGCGACACCACCGCCGTAGCGGGCCCTGTTGCCGAAGATCGTCCCGAAGCCGTCGTCAGAGCCGCCCCCGCCGATGAGCGCGTGAGCGTGGAGATTGTCGCGGCTGCGCAGCACCAACCCGCCGCCGAATCCGCTGCCCGCGCCGCCATTCGCGGTGTTAAATGCAATCACGCTGTCCTGCTCGCGCATGGACATCTTGATCCCGTCGACGAAGATGCCGCCACCGCTGTAGCGCGCCGTGTTCGAGGAGATGGTCACGTTCGCGCCGATGATCAGTTCGGCGTTAGTGCCGGTGCCCTCGGCGTAGATACCGCCGCCGTAGCCAGCCACGTTGCTCCTGATGATGCTGTTGCTGATCTGCAGGCTGCCATCGCCGCGAAAAAAGATGCCACCGCCATAGCCGAGGTCTTCCTCGTCGCCACCGCTAAGGGTGAGGTGACGCAAGCTCACCACGCCGCCAGTGCTCACGGTGATACGCATCACCGGCTCGGTAACGCCGCCAGCGCCATTGACAAGGGTGAGGATTCCATCGCTGGTCGCTTGGCTGCAGGTGGCAAAGCCGCCGACCAGTTCCACCTGCTGCGCGGTGGTCAGCACCAAGGCCTGCTGCACGTAGCTGGCACTGCGAGTGACTCGGACTGTGTCCGCACCGGCATTGGCTTCTGCCGCGTTGATAGCGGCCTGGAGGGTTGCGTGCGTACAGCCAGCGTCCGCGCCGACGACATAGATGGCCGCGCGCGCCGGTTGAAGGGTGCTGAGTGCGATCACCACCAGCGACAGCGGAATCCAGCCACGGGAAGGGCGATTCTGAGACGACAGGAGCATGGCGCTTATCCTCAGGATGACAAGGTGTCATCAGGTAGAACGCCATCTGTTAGGAAACTGCATCATTTTGCTTTCGCGACATGCCTGCATGTCGCGAAAGCGCCTGAGAATCGATTACTCGAAACCATTCGCGAGAAGATCGTCGACGAGTGTCAGGGTGATGCCGTCGAAGCCGCCGAACGCGCTGTCGGGAACACCCGCGCCGCTGCGAGCAATCACAACCAGCGAGATTGAGATCGAGCTCAGGTTGGTGAACTGCGCCTGGGTGACACTGATGAGACCGGGTAGCGGCGATGTCCAGTTGGTTGCGAAGCCCAGCAAGTGATCGCCGGACATCGTCGGCGGCCCGACATTGCACGCCTCGCCGCCATTGTTCCGGTATTCCCAGGCCAGGATCGTCGAGTCCCGTTCGGCTGTCGTGCCGATACCCGAACGGCCCCAGCCGTTGAGCGCATACGTGCCCGGGCCTGGCAGATGGATGCACTGCGTCAGCGCGACAATGCGCGCCTGCGGAATGTTGGTGAGGCTGACTTGGACTGATCCGCCGGTTGAACCTGGCGCGTTCTGGGTGCTGTGCCACGTCGCCGCGTTCGCAGTTACCGGTGTCCACAAGTTGAGATCGATATCGACTTCGCCATTCAGCACCAGCGGTTGCAGGGCGGGACGTTCGTGGGCACCGGCATCGCGGGCGCGCCTGCCATTCGGGCGGGGCACCTCCGCAATAATCTGGTCACGCGGCAGCCCATGCACGTCGTGGTCATTGACAAACACCGGCAGCGAGTAGTCGATGGCCGGCGATGCGGCGCGCAGGCGGTAGTCGCCGCGCGCTGGATCAATGAAGCGCGGCGCGGCGACCACCGCACCCAGTACGCCGCCGAGGCTTCCGACCTCGCTGGCGATGGACCATTCCAGCGTACGTGTTCCACCGGTTTGGAGCAGCGTGGTCTTGCCTGGCTGCCAGATGATCGAGCTTTTCAGCGTGAAATCATCGTTCAACGCAAACACATGAGCGCCTCCGATGATATTGCCGGCTATCGTTGTGCTGGCGATTTCGTAGGTCCCTTCTCCCAACGCGCGGAATAATTGCTGGCTTACGTCGTTGTTGACGATCAACGCGTTGCCCAGCGCTTGATAGCCGCCAACGCTATCAACAAGCCGACCGCCGCGATTGCCGCTGATCAAAACGCCGCCGCTGGGTATGACGATCGAATTGGCCCCTGCGATGATGTAGAGGCTGCTTTCATTCCGGATAACCGCGCCCGTCGTCGGCTGCTGAGCCGCATCTAGCGCTTGGTTGCCAGTGATCCTGCCGCAGGGATTGTTGATCGGGCAGGGCAAGGCGCCATCGGGAGTATTGCCGCTATCTAACGTCATTCTAAAAAGGCCATCCTCGTCAATGTACGCTGCCGCGCCGTCTGGGGATTGGTTGTCGACGATGTCGGCGTTCCAGAGTCTCGCTTCCGCGTCCATAACGCCTTTACCCTTCAGATACACACCGCCACCGACGACCGATGCCGTGTTTTGGCGGATCGTGGCGCGCCGATCGACTTGCGTGGTGAAAAGGTGAAGCTGTGCATCGGCACCGTTATTGGCATCATCGCCGACGATGACCGCGACGCCACCGCCATAGCGGGCCGTGTTGCCGAACATCGTCCCAGTGCCAAAGCCCCCTCCCCCGATGTAGGCGCGCGCCAGCAGATTGCCGCGGCTGAGCAGGATCAACCCGCCGCCAAAGCCGCTGTCGGAGATGCCCTGCGCGGTATTGAACGCAATCACGCTGCCCTGCTCGCGCATCGCCATCTCCAGCCCATCGACGTAGATGCCGCCACCGCTGTAGCGCGCCGTGTTGAAGCCTATGTAAACGTTGGCGCCGATGATCAGCTCGGCATTCGTTCCAGTGCCTTCGGCGTAGATGCCGCCGCCGTAACCGGCTAGGTTGTTGGTGATGCTGCTGTCGCTGATCTGCAGGCTGCCGTTGCCGCGGAAAAAGATGCCGCCGCCGTTGCCGGTGCCATCCTCGTCGCCGCGCAGGATGGTCAGATAGCGCAACCGGACCAAGCCGCCGCTATTGAGGGTGATCCGCATGACCGGCTCGAGAGCGCCATTGATGCCACTAACGTCAGTGAGCACGCCGTCGCTGGCGGCCTGGCTGCAGGTGGCAAAGCCGCCGACCAGATCGACTTCCTGGGCAGTCGTCAGCACCAGCGCCTGCTCGATGTAAAACAAGCTGCGCGTGATGCGGACCGTGTCCGCGCCGGCATTGGCTTGAGCGGCATTGATGGCAGTCTGAATCGTGCTGTGCGTGCAACCTGAGCCAGTGCCGACGGTATAAGTGGCGGCTTGAGCAGGTTGAATCGTGACCAGCGCGATCGCGACCAGCGACAGCGAAATCCAGGCACGGGATGGGCGAATCGAAGACGACGAGAACATGGCGCTTATCCTCAGGATGACAAGGTGTCATCAGGTAGAACGCCGTCTGTTCGGAAACTGCATCATTTCGCGTCGTCGGATCGCGCGGGACTCTCGCGCCGTCGACCGGCGACTGCGTCTCGAACTCAACGCCCCGCAGGCGATGGCGGGGCAGCAGTCGGCGCTTGCGGCGGATAGACGTCCGCGCGACCGGACAGATCGCGCAACAGGTTTCGCGTCGTCTCCGCCAGTTCGGTGGCGGGCACGCGAAGTGCAATCGCCTCGTCGACACTGGCTCGCAGCGCATCGGTTCGACCCAGGCTGCGCAGGCTTTGCGCCTTTTGCACCAGCATGCCCACTTCGCGAGCGTGACCGTCCGGAGACAAGCGCCGCCAGTCGGCGAGCGCGCGGTCGATTTCCATCAGTGCCTCGTCGTCGCGACCGGCCAGCGCCAGGGCCTGCGCATAGCCGTAGCGGATCAGGCTGGCTTCACGCGAGCCGGCGTGACCGGTACGGTCGAGTATCCCCAGCGCCTCGCCCGATAAGGTCACGGCATCCGCATGCTTGCCCTGTACCGCGGCCACGTTTGCCAGCGTGGAAAGCGAATACGCAATACTCGGGTGGTCAGCACCAAACAGTTGTCGGCGCTCGTCCAGCGCAATGCGCATCTGCTGCTCAGCTTCGGCGTAGCGACTGCGTCGATACAGCGCTTGGCCAAGATTATTGCGCGCGCGCGGGCACACCTCGTCGGTGAGCTTGCCGCGTAGGCAAATGCCCAAGACTTCTCGATAGCGCGAATCGGCCTCGTCGAAGCGACGTTGGCTGGCCAGTATCACGCCCCAGGCGTCAAGCGTTGCGGCAACGGCTGAATGATCTTTGCCGAAAATCGCTACCTGCATTTCGAGCGCGTCGGCAAATAACGTCTCCGACTCAGCGGGGTTAGCTCCACGTCCTAGAACCTGCGCCAAGCTGCGCGTTGTGGTGGCGATGGAATCGTGCGGCGACGGATAGATACGCAGCTTCAGCGCCAGCATTTCGCGCAGGGACGTTTCGCTATCGGCGCTGTCGCCAATCGCATCGGACGCCACGACCAAACTTTCCAGCGCGCCCAGATAGCGGTCGTCTTCCGGTGCGTGGCGCTCGCGCCAGCGCGCAAGTAAGGGCCGGATGAGTGCCTGCGCCTGCGGATAACGTTGCAGGCCGACCAGCATGCGCCCCTGCGCTAAGCCGGCGGCCAACGCCTCAACGCTGTCACTACCGAACTGCCCAACGGCAAGCGCGACGGCTTCCTGCTGCAAGGCAAGCGCTTGATCGGGTTGCCCGATCGTGCCAGTTGCGGCGGCCTTCACTGACAGTGCGCGCAACAACATGGGTGAAGCGTGTTGGCGCAGAATCGGCAACGCCGCGTCGATGCTGCGGATGGCGTCGCCATCGCGACCGGCACGATGCCAGGTATCACTGCGCAGTACATAGAGTTCCGCGTTGTCCAACTCGCCCAATGACGTGGGCGACAAAGTCTGGGCTTTTGCGAATGCGCGATCGGCCGCGTCGAAATCGGACAACGATAGCCACACCTCGCCGATGGTTTGCAGCACATCGGCGCGGGTCGCGTCGTCAAGGAAGGCATCTTGGTCGATCCGCTCGCTGGCTTGCTTCAGCAGAAATTCGGGCGTCGGGCGCAAGTCGCGTGGCAGCTCCGCCCTGGCTGCGCCAAAGACGCCGACAACAAAGTCGCGCACCGTGTTCGCGCGCACCGCTTCCTGGCGGGCCACGCCAGCCTGCCATAGCGCGACTCCAAGGCTAGCCATCAGCCCGACCAGGAACAGCGCGCTCACGAGAACGCCACCGCGATGCCGCTGCACGAACTTAGCGGTGCGATACCAGCGCGACGGCGGATGCGCAGTCACCGGCCGCGCCGACAGGTGCCGATCAATGTCGTCGGCAAGTTCGTCGGCAGAGCGATAACGGCGAGCGGGTTCCGTCGCGAGACACTTCATCACGATGTTGTCGATGTCACCCCGCAACCGCGTGCGCAACGCCGCCGGCCCGAGTGCAGCATCCGGTGAGTTGCGCGTGGGCACGATGCGGTCGGATGGCCGACGATTGCCGGGATCTGCCGAGTCCGGACGCACGCCAAGCAGCAATTCATGCAGCAGCACGCCAAGCGCGTACACATCGGTCGCCGTCGAGATGACGCCGCCGTCGAATTGTTCCGGTGCTGCATAACCCGGGGTCAGCGCGACCATGCCTGTACGCGTTGCGCTGTCGTCGCCATCATCGAGCAATTTAGCGATGCCGAAGTCGAGCAACTTCACCTCCCCGGCACTAGTGACAAGGATGTTTGAGGGTTTGATGTCCCGGTGCACGATCAGGTTCGCGTGCGCGGCGCCGACGGCGCGGCAAATGACGGCCACGAGCGCTAAGCGTTCACGCAGATTCAATGCCGCCAGCCGTACGTAGTCGGTGAGCGTGCGTCCGTCGACGAATTCCATTGCCAAGAACGGCAGACCAGATTCAGTCATCCCGCCATCGATAAAGTGCGCGATATTGGGATGCGACAAAGCGGCCAGCGCCTGTCGTTCGCGCCGGAAAAGCCGCCGCTCGACATCGCTGTAGAGGCCGCGACGCAAGATTTTTATCGCGACCCGCTGGCGGAAATCGCCTTCCTCGCGCTCACCCAGGAACACCGCCGCCATGCCACCTTGACCCAGCACTGCGGTCAGCCGGAACGGCCCGATGCGTTGCCCGATCCAGCCCTCGTCTGCAGTCTGCGCATCGCCGATGCGGCAAGCACGCTCCAGTGGCGAGAGATCGAGTGCGCCGGCGTCTTGGTCCGCCTTTAGCAAGCGCCGCACCGCGGCGATCATGTCCACATCGTCCAGTTGTTTCCCCAACCAGTTGTCGCGATCGTCGGGCGCTTGTAGCAAGGCCTGCTCGAACCATTGCCGCAGCAAGGCTTCCGGGACTTTTGCTGGATCGGCATCTTGGTCGTTTGCGCGAATCACGGGCGGCACCGGCGGTGTGGTTTGCATGCAATCAATAAACGCCAAGCCGCGCGAAGTTGCGTCATCCGCCTAACTCAGCGTGCAAAAAGGCGCGTGCGAAACGCCAATCGCGATCGACCGTGCTGCGAGCAAGTTCAAGCGTATCGGCCGTTTGGTGCAGCGATAGTCCGGCGAAATAGCGCAGTTCGACGACCCGTGCTGCGCGTGCATCGATCGCTTCCAGTCGCACCAGCGCCTGCTCCATGGCGAGCGCCTCGTCGGCACTGTCAATGGCCAAATGTATATCCTCACTGTCCAGTGAAACGCTGACCCAGCCACCCCCTGCACGTTGGCGCAGGCGATCACGCGCGCGGTCCGCGAGCAGATGGCGCATCGCCTTGGCGGCATAAGCGAAGAATCCGCCGACGTCGCTAAAGGACAAGTCACCTTGGCGTCCCATACGCAGATACAACTCATGAACCAGCGCCGTGGTCTGCAAGGTCTGTGGTTGCGGGCCGGACAACTTATGCCGCGCCAGCGCTTTCAATCGCGCATACACCTCCGTGAAAAGGACATCCTTGCCGGCACCCGTCATTGCGGCGGTATCCGTCGGCTGGGTCCGGTTCGCCTCCTCCTCGCTAAACTCCTGTCTGGACATGGCGCTTTCCTTTGGTAGCTCGAGTGTAATCGACGGGCGCGCCACGAGCAGGGCGACGCCACGACGTGGAGCCAAACCCAAGCTATCTGATGGGCATTCGACGACGGCGAATCGACTTGATCCAATTGTCGCTTGTGGAACCTGCCGGCAACGTGTCGGTCAAGGAAGCAAGAATGCGAGTAGCAGAGCAAGCGAGAACCCAGAGAACTGAATCCTCGCATCTCGATCACCCACTCCTCAACACCCGCGCCGGGGCGATGCGCATGGCGCGGGCGGCGGGAATGCAACTGGCGAATAGTGTGGCCAGGGCCAAAACTGCCGCGCAAATAAGCCACACGGTCGGATCGTTGGATTCAGTCTGATACAGATGATCTTCGAATTGCGTCGCCAGCAACATGCCCGCGATCACGCCGGGTGGAATGGCGAATAGCAGCAGGCGCAGGCCTTCGCTGAGGACCAGTTTCAAGAGTTCAGATCGGCGTGCGCCGAGTGCTTGGCGCAGGCCCAGTTCCGCTGCGCGGCGGCGCACGGCGACGCTGAGCACGGCATATAGCGACAGCGTCGCGATCAGCAAAGTCAGCAATCCAAACAGCGATACGGCTTCCACCATGGCGCGGCGCGAGGCCAAGGTTTGATCGACGCGTTGCGTTAGCGGTTGGTTGAAGGCGAGCACGGCGCCAGGTGCCAATCGATGCAAGATCGCGTCCACCGGTCGTGCCAAGGTCGCCGCTGATGTGTCTGTGCGCGTGGTGATGAAGAAGCTCGATCCTGGATCGCCTAGCAGTCGATACATCATCGGGCGGCGCGTGCCCTCGTCCAGCGACTGCTGCTTCACCGTCTCGACCACGCCAATCACACGGGTAGCGCTCGGGCTTCCGTCCGCGTCGATCAAATCGATACTAGATTGCAGCGGATCACGATTCGGAAACCAGCGCTGTTGGAACAGACGATCGATCAGGACCGGGCTGGCAGCGCCCGCATCCTCGGCCTGGAAATCGCGGCCGGCCAAGATTTGCGTACCTATGGCGGCGAAATAGCCGGGGGTTACGCTGGCCAGGGCGATGAGCTGAGTTTCCGCCACGCCCGGCACGCGCACATCGCTGATGAACTCCGCTCCGCTGAAGGGTGGCATATCGGCGAGCGCGACGGCGCGCACGCCGGGCAGCGCCGAGATCTCGTCCCGTACACTTTGCGCCAGTCTGGCTGCGCTGAAAGTATTGGTCGTGCCGCTAAGGTCGACCGCCGTTAGTAACACCCCTTGCGCGTCGAAGCCGGGGGCGATCGCCAGCAAGCGTGCGGCACTGCCCAGCAACAAACCCGCACAGCCCACAAGCGCCAGAGTCACCGAGATTTGCGCCACTAACATCACAACGCGCGTGCGGCCAAGTGCGCCCGAGAGTGCACGTTGTCCTGCGGCTCCGACCCATTCTACAACTCGACCGCCCAAGGACATCGACACGCTTGATGCTAGTAGCAGCGCGCTGGCGAGCACAGCGACGAGTACAGTTGCCAAGTCCATTGTTGCTGCCACCGGCCAATTTTCGGGTAATAAATCACGCGCAGAGAGCAGGCTGAAGAACGCCGGAATCAGCGCCACGCCGAGCGCACATCCCAAAATGACCGTCGGCAGGCTTGCGCCAAGAAGCGAGGCACGCAAATGCGCTGCCGTTCCACCGATGGCCAGCCGCGTCGCGAACTCGCGCCGCCGTGCCAACGCCTGATCAAGTCCTAAATTTGCGACACTGGCGCAGACCACGCCCAATAACAGGATGGCCGCAAGTTGTAGCATTCGCAGTGTGCGCCCATGAGCACCCGCCAATTTTTCGCGCCATGTGCGTACATCTGGCATTGCGCGATCGCCGGTGGGGTCAAGCTTCACGAGGGCCGGATCCGCACGCATCGCGCGCAGCAAAGCTGAGCGCGCGTCGGCGATTTGCGTAGCCCTTGCCATTCGCGCAACCACCGTGTAGTCGCCGAATGCGCCTCGCGCGTCCTGAGCGATTTCCGCTTCGCTTGGGAGATAAGGCGTCCAGCCTTGGATCTGCGTTGACGGAAATCCGAATACCGCGGGCATGACACCCACGATCTCATAGTCAGTCTCGGCGATGCGTAACTCTCGTCCGACGATATCGGCATCTGCGTTAAAGCGCTGTTGCCAGCGTGCGTGCGAGATCAGCAATGGCACTGCGCCACTAGATGTGGTGCCGCCTGTCACACCGAATCCGTTGCCGAGTATCGGTTCCACGCCCAGCACTTGGCTGAAATCAGCGCTGATGCGTTGCAGCGTCCATTTGCGATTCTGATCATCGCGAACGGACATCGATTGCGATGGAAAGCCGATCACGTCGGCGAAACTGCTGTCGTTGAGTGCGAGCGCCTTGTGCAGGCGCGGTGCCAGCCCGACCTGAAAGTCGATGTCTCGCAAGTCCAGGCGCAACTCGACGAGCTGTTCATCGGCAACGTATGGCAACGGCTTCGCGCCCAATGTCCACAGCACACCGAAAAGACTGGAATTGCTCGCCACCACCAGCGCCGCGAGCAAGATCACCAGCAGTGAACTCGCTGGATTGCGCATGGCGCGGCGCAGATTGAGCGGCAATGGCATGGCTCGGCGTCCGCGAAGCACCAAAGGCAGACGCCAAGCAGAATGAGTGCCATGCGTCATTGCTGGATGTGACTGAGTCCCAAGTTGTGCAGTCAGCGAGCGCCACCACGGCAATCTCGTGCATCGACGTTGTTGGTGACCGCCGATGTCGTACTGAATCCGTGTTCGAGGACGAACAAGTCTTTGCGAATTCGCACACGCGCTATGTGTTGCGCGGCACGTAGGCATCCGAATTCAACAGTTCATGTGCGCTTTACTGAGCGCCTTCTGACGCCAATTGCAGAAATTTCCTACAGATTTGAGCCCCCGCTGAACCTATCGTGGTCATGCCCTTTCCACGAGCCACAGCCATGATCGATGCAGTTTTTATAGCGCAACTGACTGAGCGCATGAGCGCGGTGCAGCCGCCGAGGACTACCAGTGAGGTTAAGGTGGAACTGGATCGCAGCGGCCGTGGGGCGAGTTTGAGCCCGGTGTCGCGCGCCGAATTCGAGGCCTTGCGCTTGCTGCTGCGTTACACGCGCGCGCATTTGGATATCTTGGCGCCACGTTTGGCCAGGCTGGAATGCCGCTATGGTTTGGCGACGAACAGTCATTTGCGCAACGATGATTTCGCGCAGATCAATGACGCCATGGTCGATGCCGCAGGCTTAGACTTAGGCCAAGTTGCTTTCTCAAAGGTCCAGTCATGATCGATTTTAAACTGCTCGATGAGCTCAGCCAGCGTCTGGGTGCGATGTTGCCGCCTTCCGTGGGTGAGGCGCGAGCCGATTTGCAGAAGAATTTTCGCTCGGCGCTGCAGGCCGGTTTGACCCGGCTGGACTTGGTCACGCGTGAGGAATTCGAGGTGCAGCAAGGCGTACTGTTGCGCACCCGCGAAAAGCTCGAAGCGCTGGAAGCGCGTCTGAGCGAATTGGAAGCCGTCGGCAAAACCGCCAGCGGTTAGTGCCACCGCAGTAGCAAATTCAAGAGTCCGACTAATGGGCGCGCGCCGCGTGCTCGATGGGGTCGGCTTGCCTATCGATGTCCCAAAATCAAAGGAAGGCGCATGTCGCTGGCCGTCGTCTACACACGCGCTGCAGAAGGCGTGACCTCGCCGCTGGTAACAGTCGAGGTACATTTGTCGGGCGGATTGCCGGGTCTGGCGATTGTCGGCCTGCCGGAAGCCGAGGTGCGTGAAAGCCGCGATCGCGTGCGCGCTGCGCTGATTACCTCGGCATTTGAGGTGCCGCAGGCCCGTATGACGGTCGGATTGGCGCCGGCTGACCTGCCCAAAGAGGGCGGACGCTTTGATCTGCCCATCGCACTCGGCATTTTGGCCGCGTCCAGGCAAATCCCAAATAACGCACTCGATCAATATGAGTTCATTGCCGAACTCGCGCTCTCAGGCGATTTGCGCGGTGTGCGCGGCGTGTTGCCGGCAGTGCTAAAGGCGGTTGAGGCCGGGCGAATCCCGATCGTGCCTTTCGACAATGCCTTCGAGGCGGGACTGGTGGCGGCAGGTGGCGCACTTTACGCGCGCACCTTGCTCGAAGTCGCGGCGCATTTGCGCGGCAGTGCCAAACTGAATATGTGCCCGGCGCCCGTCGAATCGACTGTCCACGACGACATGCCCGATCTTTGTGAGGTGCGCGGGCAGCAAGCGGCAAGGCGTGCGCTCGAAGTGGCCGCGGCTGGCGCGCACAATCTGATGATGGTCGGTCCGCCGGGCAGCGGTAAGACCATGCTCGCGAGCCGATTACCTGGCATTTTGCCGCCGCTTGCGGATCGCGAAGCCTTGGAAGTGGCGGCGGTTGCCTCTGCGGTCGGCAATGGTATCGATCCTGAGCGCTGGCGCTTGCGGCCGTTTCGCGCCCCGCACCATACGGCGTCAAGCGTGGCACTGGCTGGCGGTGGCGGACATCCGCGGCCCGGCGAAGTCTCGCTCGCGCACCATGGCGTTTTATTCCTCGACGAACTCACCGAGTGGAGCCGCCCGGTGCTCGAAGTCTTGCGCGAGCCGATGGAGTCAGGCCGCATCATCATCTCGCGCGCTGCCCGCCAATGTGAGTTTCCGGCGCGCTTTCAGCTTGTGGCGGCGATGAATCCTTGCCCGTGCGGCTATGCCGGCGATCCTTCCGGACGTTGCCATTGTTCACCAGACCAGATCGCTCGCTATCGGTCGCGTGTATCTGGGCCACTGCTAGATCGAATCGACATTCAGATTGAGGTTCCGCGGCAACCGACCACGGCACTCAGCAGCCGCGCGGCCTTGGGCGAGAGTTCGAGCGTGGTGCGCGCTCGCGTTTGCGCCGCGCGCGCACGGCAACTGGTGCGTAGCGATCGTCCCAATGCCATGCTCGGCACACGCGAACTGGCCGAACATTGCGCCTTGCGGGATTCGGATCAACGCCTGCTCGAACGCGCTATCGACAAACTGAATCTATCTGCGCGCGCCTATCACCGTATCTTAAAGCTGGCACGCACCATTGCCGATTTGGACGCGCAGCCGTCGATAACAACGCAGCATCTCAGCGAAGCCATCGGATACAGACGCCTGGAACGCGGGGTGGGTGCGCCAGCCTGAGCACACTCGCAGCCCACGCGTGGCGCAAATTCAACACTAAGAGAGCCGCGATGATCGACGATGGGCCGGCGAACCT
>Ga0209591_10004156_pt1 | contig 16509 bp, 12 predicted proteins | sample MAT01_FD_187207 | JGI IMG/M metagenome (GOLD analysis project Ga0209591, IMG submission 187207) | Freshwater microbial communities from Lake Fryxell liftoff mats and glacier meltwater in Antarctica - MAT-01 (SPAdes) (version 2) | ecosystem: Environmental > Aquatic > Freshwater > Ice > Liftoff... | reverse complement strand
CATTTCTTATTTTGGGGGTTATTCTGTTATTTTTCTTCATACTTTTTCAAAATAGATTTAGCCAGTGCCGTTTTATGTACTTCATCCGGCCCGTCATAAATTCTTGCACCTCTTTCGTGACGGTACCAGAAAGAAAGTGGTGTATCATCCGTAACACCCAATGCGCCGTGAGTTTGAATAGCCCTGTCCAATACTTTTTGTAAAATATTGGCTACAAAAAATTTGATGGTCGAAATTTCGTTACGAACCGCTTTGGCTCCCTGTTTATCTAACTGCATGGCTGTATGCAACACCATATATCTTGCAGCAGTAATTTCAGCCCGGCTTTCAGCAATCCAGTTTTGAATGGTTTGTTTACTGCCAAGTTTTATGCCATCACCCATATCTCTTGTAGCTGCTCTTTTACACATCATATTAAATGCTCTTTCGCAAATTCCAATCCATCGCATGCAATGATGTATACGTCCGGGACCTAATCTCTCCTGAGCTAATTGAAAACCGGTACCTGCAACACCAATAATATTTGTTAACGGCACCCTGCAATTTGTATATGTTATTTCACCATGACTAAAATAACCTTCACCGGTTTCTCCCATAATAGAAATATTTCTCACCAATTTAAAACCGGGTGTGTCAGTGGGCACAATAATCATGCTTGCTCTTTCATACGATTTTGCTTCTGTATTTGTAACGGCCATTACAATAGCGAATGCAGCACCATCAGCCGCTGTTGTAAACCATTTATGTCCATCAATAACCCATTCATTTCCCTCTTGCCTTGCAGTTGTTCCCATTTGTACAGGATTCGAGCCTGGATATTCGGGTTCGGTCATAGAAAAGCAACTTCTTATTTCCCCTTTCATCAGTGGTTGTAAATATTGTTGTTGCAATGCTGTTGAAGCATGTTTATGCATCAGCTCAATATTTCCAATATCAGGTGCCTGGCAATTAAACACATAATGCCCAAAGGGTGTAGTCGCTATCAATTCACTAACCTGGGCAAATTCAAGCATGGTAAGTCCCAAGTAACCTTCTGTTGCTGGCAAATATGGAGCAAACAATCCCAATGCTTTTGCTTTAGCCCTCTTCTCGTTTAATATTGAAGCTGCTTCATTGAAAGGCATTGATAGCCATTTCATCTCTTCCGGGTATAGTTCTTTTTCTATAAAAGAACTGAATTTCGGAAAAACAGATTTCAATTTTTCGCTGGCAAAAATATCAATCATAGATTTTAAATTGTATATCCACCATCTGCTGTAAAAATACTTCCGGTACAAAAAGAAGAAGCCTCAGCTGCAAGAAACAAAGCAAGCCCCGCAATATCTTCCGGAGTAGCCAATTGAGGCAAAGCCTGTTTAGCTAAAACCATTTTCAAAATTTTTTCATTCCCAGTAAGGGCTTCGCTGAATTTTGTTTGAACTAACCCCGGACAAATTACATTGGCCCTGATTTTATCAACACCCCATTCTTTTGCCAATACTTTAGTCATAGCAATTAATGTGGCTTTACTAATGCTATATAATCCTAATCCCAGCCCCGGTGTAATACCTTCAATGCTGCTGATATTAATAATGGAGCCTCCTCCTCTTTCTTTCATGTATGGATGAGAAAGCCTGCACAACTCCAGCGGCCCTTTTACATTTACACCCATTATTTTATCAAGCACTGTATTATCGGTTTGTAAGATTGGTCCGAAAACAGGATTGATGGCTGCATTATTTACGAGGATGTCAATTCCCCCATAGGTTTGAATAGTCTGCTCAACTAATGCTTTTATCTGAACCGGGTCACCCATATGTGCTGCAATACCTGTAGCATCAATTCCTTCTTTGCGAAATTCATCAGCCGTTTCTTTTACAGCATCAGCTTTGCGGCTTACCACAATTACTTTAGCCCCCTGTTGACCAAAGGCACGGGCAATTGCTTTTCCAATGCCTTTACTGGCGCCTGTTACTACAGCTACTTTATTATTTAATTCAAAAGAGGAACTTATTTGCATACATTAAAATGTTGGTGAGATGTCCTTACGAATATAAGTATTTCGGGAGTGATATTTGAATAACCGGTACGGGCTGCCAGGTCACTAAAATAAAAACCTCCTTCAAAAAAAGTGAAGGAGGTTTGGTAGTCCCGGCGAGAATCGAACTCACATCAAAAGTTTAGGAAACTTCTATTCTATCCATTGAACTACGGGACCAGAAATTCCGCCAAAGCCGATTCAAAAGGCGGGCGACAAAAATAATCAATCCGGACTTTAAAACCACTAATCTTTCAAACCCTATCTTTGCAATCCTTTAATTTTTAGCAATGAAATTTTATAACCTTCTTATTAAATACCGTCTTTGGGTTGGCATAGTGTTGATAGCCCTTGGCATTTATGTAAATTATTCTGCAGGTTTCTGGCCAGGATTTCCTCTCTACTTAGTGGGTGTAATATTAATATTAGGTCATTTTTTCTTTGGTCCCCTAAGGCTGATACAGACGTATATGGAAGAAGGCGATATGGATGGTGCTGAAAAAGTATTGGCTTCTATCAAGTTTCCCAACTTGTTGTACAAACCAATCCGTTCGGTGTATTACACCTTGAAAGGCAACATCGCCATGATGAAACAGGATTTTGAAGGGGCAGAAAAAAGTATGAAGAAAGGGCTTGACCTCGGTATGCCCATGAAAGAAGCAGAAGGAGCCAGTATGCTGCAAATGGGAATGCTGATGATGCAGAAAAATGATTTGAAACAGGCAGAGAGTTATATCCGTGGTGCTATCCGCAAGGGATTGCCGGATAAAGAAAATGAAGCGGCTGCTTATCTCCAGATGTGCAGCATTATGATGAACAAAAGAGAATTTCGTGCCGCCAAAGATTTTTTCAGAAAGTGTAAAGCATTAAAGCCAAAAACGCCACAGATTGTTGACCAGATAAAACAGATTGAGAAATATATTTCGAGAATGCCGGGATAGTTTTATAAAAATTATTTATTTAGAAGGTTGACAGATTTTCTGTCAGCCTTTTTTTATTTATGGTTAACTTGTACCTATTCAATTTGCTATATGAAAAAAATTATTCTTCTGGTTGCAGTTATATGGATGAGTACAACTATTCATTCTCAAAAACAACAAGTCTTTTCAATTATACCGCAACCTGTTTCAATAGTTCCCGGCACTGGTGTTTTTACATTGCCTTCTAAAATATCAATTATTACAGGTAAAGACAAAAACCTGATAAAGATTCAACAACTGCTTTCAACACAAATTTCTTCTGCTACAGGAAAACAGGTGATTAATGTTGCAGCAGATAAAACAGCTTTGTCAAAATCAATTTCTTTATTCATCGTTTCAGATAATACAATTGCAAAAGAAGGCTATAGATTAAAAGTTACTACCACCGGCATCTCACTAACGGCAAATGAACCAGCAGGAATTTTCTATGGCGTACAAACATTATTGCAACTATTTCCAAAAGAAATTGAGAGTAAATCTGCTGTTAAAGGAAATACTAATTGGGCCATTCCGGTTGTCACTATCGAAGACCATCCCCGCTTCGGATGGAGAGGTTTGATGCTCGATGTATCCCGGCATTTCTTTACGGTGGCACAAGTGAAAGATTACATTGACCAGATGGTGAAATATAAATTCAACCTCTTGCATTTACACTTAACAGATGATCAGGGTTGGCGATTGCAAATAAAAAGTTTGCCCAGGCTAACAGAGGTAGGTGCATGGCGGGTAGAAAGAACAGGGACTTTCGGAACCTTATCAAAACCTCAACCCGGCGAGAAAGCCACTTATGGCGGTTTCTACACACAGGAGGATATTAAAGAATTAGTGAAATATGCAGCAGACCGGTATGTCAATATACTGCCGGAAATTGATGTGCCGGGTCACAACCTTGCAGCTCTTGCTTCTTATCCGGAATTGTCCTGCACACCCGGAGAGTATTATGTTAGTCCCGGCGACAGGTTTATGATATGGCCTGGCGGCGGTCAGCACTTTTATGGTACGTTGGATAATACCATTTGTCCCGCCAATGAATATGCCTATGAGTTTTTAGATAAAGTATTTACCGAAGTAGCGCAGCTATTTCCTTTTGGATACATCCACATGGGAGGTGATGAAACAGCCCGTAATTTTTGGGAGAAAAGTGAACAGATAAAAGCACTGATGCAAAAAGAAAAGCTGAAAGACCTGGATGAAGTGCAAAGTTATTTTGTAAAACGGGTGGAAAAAATTATTAATTCCAAAGGAAAAAAAATGATTGGTTGGGATGAGATACTCGATGGAGGATTGGCCCCCAATGCTGCCGTAATGAGTTGGCGGGGAATGAAAGGTGGCATTGAAGCTGCCAAACAAGGGCATGAAGTGGTGATGAGCCCAACTGATTTTGCATATATAGATTATATGCAGGGTGATGGAGTTATAGAACCACCCGTATATGCCACTCTGCGTTTAAAAAAAGCTTATCAGTTTGACCCTGCACCAGAAGGTATTGATGTATCATTAGTAAAAGGGGGGCAGGCAAACCTCTGGACAGAACAGGTGTACAATATGCGTCATGCACAATACATGACATGGCCAAGAGGTTTCGCCATTGCAGAAGCACTGTGGAGTCCGAAAGCAAAAAGAGACCCGATAGCTATCGGGTGGAATGATTTTGCAACAAGGGTAGAAAAACATTTTGAAAGACTGGATGCAGCACAAGTAAAGTATGCTCCCAGTATGTATGATGCAATTGTTGAAGTAAGTAAAAAAGATACAGCTACAATAATTGTAAAACTAAGTACGGAGATAGAAGGTTTGTCAATTCATTACAGTTTTGATAATTCATTTCCGGATAATTTTTACCCTGCATACAGAGAACCACTTACAATGCCAAGAGATGCAGCGGCAATGAAACTGATTACATACCGCAATAATAAACCCATTGGAAGAATGATGGTGTTGCCAATTACAGAATTAAGAAAAAGAGCAGGGATAAAATAAGAACAGGTTTATTATTTACCGCCCCAGGCACCAAACAACTCTTCTACTTTTTTGTACCGGTAATCGAAGATGCTTTTGAGTTTGTTTTTTACAAACAAAGCATTGGCAATATTACCAAGGAACGAAAGCGGATTTTTATAATGTACTATATCCGTCATCTCCACACCACCGGGTATTTCTTTAAAATGATGCTGATGATGCCATAATGAATAAGGCCCGAATCGTTGTTCATCAATAAAATATTCCTTATCCTTTACCTGTGTTATTTCCGTCATCCAGTAAATAGAAATTCCTAAAACCGGTTTTACCGTGTACTCTATTATCTGCCCGGCATACATTTTATCTCCATGATGCTTCGATATGACCTTGAAACCCATATTGTCCGGAGTAATAGCCTGCAGATTGACGGGATTGGAAAAATAATCCCAGGCTCTTTCTAATGAAATGGGGATTTTTTGAATGGTTTTGAGGGAATGTGCTGGCATGCAGATTATTGTTTTAAATTCGTTTGAATAACCATTTTTAAACCGAAAAGTTCGACAATAGATGTCAATTAACAAAGAAAGATTGGAAGCGAAATTTGGGGAAGAATATCAACGATTAAATCCACAGCAGCAACAAGCCGTTACCACCATCGAAGGCCCGGTAATGGTAAATGCAGGGCCCGGTACCGGAAAAACACAGATACTGGCATTGCGCATTGCCAGCATCTTGCAGCAAACAGATATTAATCCAAACAATATTCTCTGCTTAACCTATACAGATAACGGTGCTATTGAAATGAGGAACCGTTTATTGAAAATAATCGGCAGTGCTGCTTACAATGTACGCATCCATACTTTTCATTCGTTTTGCAATGAAGTAATACAGGACAATCTTACTTATTTTGGAAAATTAAACCTGGCACCCATCGGCGACCTGGAAGAGATTGATCTTTTCTATAAGTTAATAGACAGTATTGAAAAAAATAATCCGCTCAAACGTTTCCGGGGAGAAGTGTATTATGAAAAAGACCGGCTGAAATCTTTATACAGTTTAATGAAGAAAGAAGCATGGACACCGGCTTATCTGAACGAACGTATTGATGCTTACCTTTCTGAACTGCCGACTAAAGAAGGTTTCTTTTACAAAAGAAAATATAAAGAGTTTAATGCCGGTGATGCTAAACCTGCGGCCATTGCTGATGAAAAAGAAAAAATGGAAATGTTGCGGGCAGCGGCCAATCTTTATCCCCGCTACAATGAAATGATGGCCGCCGAAAGCCGTTACAATTTTGATGATATGATATTGTGGGTGCTGGATGCTTTTGATAAGAATAAAAATTTATTACTCGACTACCAGGAACGTTACCAGTATTTTCTGGTGGATGAATTTCAGGATACCAGCCGTTCTCAGAATTTATTACTGCAACATCTAACCAGCTATTGGGATGTACCCAACTTATTTGTGGTAGGCGATGCTGACCAGAGTATTTTTTCTTTCCAGGATGCGAACGTGGAAAACATTATTGAAGTAGAAAAGAAATATGCAGATGAACTAACCAAGATAGACCTTATCAATAATTATCGTTCTACACAAAATATACTAACAGCAGCGCATCGTTTAATTATTAACAATAACCTGCGGACTGTACTTACCGAAAATGACAAGCCGCTTATTGCTGCCAATTCAAACCTGCAGGGAATTTCTATTGAACCCATTATTACAGAATATGCCAACCCTGCACAGGAAGCTATTGATGTGGCTATGCAGGTAGAAGCATTGGTGCAGCAAGGCATCAGCGGAAAAGAAATTGCGATTATTTACCGCAACCATGCCCAAGTTGCTACTATCACCACTATGCTGGAAGGAAAGAAAATTGCGGTGAATACAAAAAGAAAAGTTGATATACTACAATTGCCGTTTATTCAAAACCTGTTACTCATTCTCAACTGGATTAATAAAGAAAAATATATTTCTTACAGTGCTGACGACCTGTTGTTCCTGTTATTGCACAGCGATTTCTTTAAATTATCTCCATTAGAAATTGCCAAACTCAGCATGACGGTAAATGCTAAAAACCGGGTGAGTAAAGAAGATACGTATTCATTGCGCCGGTTGATGGCCGAATCTTCATTACCTAAAACAGATTTATTCAGCACAGCCAATGGTCATTCTATAAAAGAAGTAAGTGATATGCTGGAGGGCTTATTGAAAGCATCTGGCAACAGTACTTTGCAACAATTGTTGGAGTTAGTAATTCAAAAAGCAGGTGTACTTTCCTGTGTAATGCAAAGCCCAGAGAAACCCTGGCTAATGCAGGTATTAAATGCGTTTTTCAACCAGGTAAAAGATGAGAATAAACGTAATCCCGAATTAACCTTATCAGAATGGCTGGCTGATATTGATACAATGAAAAAAAATCGTCTCCCTATTTCATTATATAAAATAACAGCGAATGATGAAGGGGTGAATATGGTAACAGCACACGGTGCCAAGGGTTCCGAATTTGCCCATGTTTTTGTAATTGGTTGCACACAAAAAATATGGGACGATAGTAATAAAGGTGGCAACCGCAATTATAAACTCCCTGACAATTTAGTAAACAACAGCACCAAAGCATCTGACCTCGAAGAAAGCAGGCGGCTTTTTTATGTAGCCGTTACCCGTGCAAAAACACATCTCCATGTATCATATCCGGCAAAAGATGATAAAGACAAAGAACAAATTAAAAGCACTTTTATTACTGAGTTGTTAGAAGGAAGCAGTTTGTTGGCAACACCAAAGCAAGTACCTGATGAATTACTGGCTGATTATCTATTGCTACAATTTGCAGAAAAAGCAAGACCGGAAATTGAATTGGTAGAAGCAGAATATATTGACCAGATTTTAAAACGTTATACGTTAAGCGTTACCCATCTTAATAATTATCTGAACTGCCCCTTACGTTTTTATTACCAAAACCTGATAAGAGTACCCGCAGCTAAAAATGAAAGTATGGCTTTTGGCAGTGCCATACACTGGTCAATAGAAAGGTTGTTTGTAAAAATGCGGGCCAATGATAATATTTTTTTACCAAAAGAAGATCTGGTAAATGATTTTAACTGGTACATGAAAAATAACCGGGAAGCATTTACACCCGAAGCATTCAAATTAAAAATGGAGTATGGTGAAAAAATATTACCTGCCTATTATGATTATCACATTGACCGCTGGAATAAAATAGTTATCGTTGAAAAAGCAGTACGAAATGTAGCCGTACAAAATGTTCCCATCAATGGCAAATTAGATAAGTTAGAATTTAATGGAAAACAAGTAAACGTAGTTGATTATAAAACCGGCAAATACGAAAATGCTAAAAAGAAATTAGTACCGCCCAATGAGAAAGAACCGAATGGTGGCGATTATTGGCGGCAGGCCGTCTTTTATAAAATACTGTTGGATAATGACAGGACTAATGACTGGCAGGCGGTAAGCACAGAGTTTGATTTTATCGAACCGGTTAATGATGAATATAAAACTGAAATTGTTCAGGTCAGTCCTTCCGATATAACTACTGTAACGCACCAGATAACAGACACCTGGCAAAAAATACAGAATAAAGAATTTAAAACCGGCTGCGGCAAGCCCGATTGCGATTGGTGCAATTTTGTAAAGTCTAATCACCTGGCTGTTGAATTACATCCGCCGGAAGAAGAAGAAACAATACTATGATTAACAGGATTTTTAGGTATTAATTGCTAGGCAGTAATAACCAATAAGCCGAAACAGGTTAAGTTTGCAGCCTACATGAATTACAGGGGCTTAATATCATCAGCAGTTCTTATACTAATCATTGCCATCAGTGTAATCAGTGGTCCGGGCTGTGCCACTATAGTACCGCCGCAAGGTGGGCCAAAAGATTCTATTCCCCCCGTTCTATTGAAAGCCACTCCCGGCGATTCTACCCGGAATTTTACCGGCAACAAAATCACTTTCTCTTTTGATGAGTTTGTGGATGTGCAAAATCTCCTGGAAAATCTGAATGTTTCTCCTTCGCCTGTAATCAATCCTTCCGTTGAATCTAAATTAAATACCGTAACCGTAAAACTAAAAGACACTTTGGAGTCTAACACAACTTACTCCATCAACTTTGGTGATGCGATTAAAGATTTTAACGAGGGCAACCCAATAAAAGGATTTACATATACTTTTTCAACAGGTAAGTATATTGATTCATTAGAGCTAACAGGAAAAGTAATACTGGCAGAAACCGGAAAAACAGATACTACCTTAATTGTAATGCTGCATACCAGTGCCAACGACTCTGCTCTGGTAAACATAAAACCCCGGTACATTACCAAACTGGATGGTAATGGAAATTATACTTTCAAGAATCTGCCTCCAAAAACTTTTTATATCTATGCCCTGAAAGATGAAGGAGGCACCCGTCGCTATTCGGACGAAAAATTATTTGCCTTTGCTGATAAACCGGTGGTGCCGGTACTAAAAGCGGAGCCTGACACTTTGTATGCCTGGGTAGCAAAACAAACAACTGAGTCATCCACTACACCAGTTAATCTTAATATTGGCGGAGGCCGCATCAAAAGCGGAGGCAATACAGCAGATACCCGGTTAAAATATCAAACCAATCTCAATAGCGGGCAGCAGGATTTGTTAGGCAACTTCATCATGACTTTTGAACAACCGCTTCGCTCCTTCGATTCAACAGAAATAAAACTCTATACAGATTCTGTTTTTAATCCGGCCAGTGCTTATTCTTTTAAAAAAGACAGTACCAATAAAAAAATACAACTAACCCATACCTGGAAAGAAAATACAACATACCATATCATATTGGATAAAGATTTTGCACAGGATTCATCCGGAAAAAAATTATTAAAGACCGATACTCTTTCATTTAAAACAAAAAAGCTGGCTGAGTATGGCTCACTGCAATTAAAATTCAAGAACCTTAACCTCGCTAAACACCCGGTTCTGCTATTTATCTCCGGGCAAACACTTTTCAAATCAGTTCCATTAACTACGGCTGAGTTTTCACAAACCGTTTTCCTTCCCGGTGATTATGAACTCCGTATTTTATATGATGATAATAAAAACGGCATCTGGGACCCCGGCCAATTTTTTGGCAAAAAGAAACAACCCGAACTGGTAAAACCAGTTGAGAGAAGAATAACCGTGAAGCCCGCCTGGCAGAATGAGATTGAAATAACCTTATAAGCTGCGAGATATGAGTTACGAGTTTCGAGCCTTCAGACCCCTCTCGCCACTCGTAACTCAAAACTCATAACTATATTTGCGTATGCAATTCTCCTCCTCTCTCTTAGAAAATGCCGTCAACGAGTTTGCCAAACTTCCCGGTATTGGAAAAAAAACGGCGTTGCGGTTAGTATTGCATTTATTAAAACAAGACATCAAAGTAACAGGCCAGTTCAGTGAAGTTATTGGCCGGATGCGGACAGAGATAAAATTCTGTCACCGTTGCTTTAATGTGGCCGATGGTGATATTTGTTCTATCTGTGCCAATTCGATGAGAAAACAGGAAGTGATTTGTGTGGTGGAAAATATCCGTGATGTTATTGCCATTGAAAGCACTCAGCAGTATAACGGCACATATCATATATTAAACGGTGTCATTTCGCCATTAGATGGTATTGGCCCGGACCAGTTGAATATCGAATCGTTGGTGAACCGCATCGAAAAAGAAAAAACAGAAGAACTCATCTTTGCCCTTAATCCAAATATACAGGGCGACACTACCATCTATTATATTCAAAAGAAACTATCCTCCCGATCCGGCTCACAGAACCCTGCGGACGGACAGCCTTTAAATATCCGCATTACTACTATTGCCCGTGGTATAGCCTTTGGTGGCGAACTGGAATATGCCGACGAAATGACCCTGGCAAGAAGCCTCCAAAACAGGTTACCTGTAGAAAGTTATGTTTCCAGCCGCTAAAACCCCCTGCATATTGCCGATTGCTGTATGAAATCATCTTTGCTTGCAAGCCGTAGCTTCGTCCGACGCCATAGGCTTTGGCCGACGGCTGTCAGCGAAGGCTTGTTTATTATCCCTTTATAACTTAGCTTTGTAGTCATATCACAGGCAGATTTGTTTATTGTTCGGCCAGCTCAAAACAAGAACTAATAAACGGTACGAAACTCCCTTCACGGTTTCCCAACGTTTAATAGTTCAATAAAAAGAATGATGTAACCAGCATTAGTGCTACTATCATGGTCTGTTGCGTCGCACTATTCATCGTTCTGTAATTCTACTGAACAATAAACAGCCTTCTGTACTTCTGGAGTAAAAACGAAAATTATGTCAGACATCAGAAAAGAACTTGAAAAAAGAATCCTCATTATTGATGGTGCTATGGGTACCATGATTCAGCGTCATAAATTAACCGAAGCTGATTATCGTGGCGAACGATTTAAAGATTGGCCTTCCGATGTAAAAGGCAATAACGACTTGCTGAACATCACCCAACCACAAATCATTACCGGAATACATAAAGAATACCTTGATGCCGGTGCTGATATTATTGAAACCAATACATTCAGCAGTACTACTATTGCTATGGCTGATTATGGTATGGAATCACTTGCATATGAATTAAATGTCGCTGCTGCTAAATGTGCAAAGAATGCAATTAACGAATTTAAAGAATCCCGGAAAGCCTTCCCTGAAGAAGGAGGTTTGAGGGGGCCTTGGGTGGCCGGTGCTATCGGGCCATTAAATAAAACATTATCACTTTCACCCGATGTAAATAATCCTGGTTTCCGTGCCGTTACATTTGATGAGGTAGTAACTGCATATTACGAACAGGTAAAAGGATTAGTAGATGGTGGCGTTGATGTTTTATTAATAGAAACTATTTTTGATACATTGAATGCCAAAGGAGCCATCTTCGCTATAAAGAAATATTTCAGGGATACTAAACAAAAGGAGTTACCGGTAATGATTAGCGGAACCATTACCGATGCTTCCGGCAGAACATTAAGCGGTCAGACTCTCGAAGCATTTTATACTTCTATCATGCATGCCAAACCACTCAGCGTTGGTTTGAATTGTGCGTTAGGTGCAAAAGAAATGAGGCCGCACATTGAAGAACTTTCTCAAATAGCCAGTTGTTATGTATCAGCTTATCCCAATGCCGGGTTACCCAATGCAATGGGAGAATATGATGAACATCCGGAAGAAACAGCACATTTTTTAGAAGATTGGGCAAAGGAGGGTTGGGTAAATATTGTGGGTGGATGCTGTGGCACTACGCCAGACCATATTAAGCATATTGCAGATGAAGTAAAAAATATTAAACCACGACAACTACCCGTAGTTGAAAAAGAGTTAGCATGACAACTTCATTATTCCTGTTAATACTATCCATTCTCATACTTGTAGTAAATAACTTTTCCCTTGTAAAAAAGTTATTTCTAAAAAAGAACTCTTAGATGCAGGACGCTACTATCATCAGGCCTTATTTAAGGTTATCAGGATTAGAACCTTTAATTATCCGCCCCGAAACCAATTTCGTAAACGTTGGTGAAAGAACCAATGTTACAGGTTCTAAAATGTTTGCCCGGCTTATCAGGGAAAATAAATACGAAGAAGCATTAAGTGTGGCCCGTCAACAGGTAGAGAACGGTGCACAGGTGCTGGATGTAAACATGGATGATGCACTACTGGATGGTGTGCTGGCCATGACAACATTCCTGAACCTGGTTCAAAGTGAACCAGACATTGCGAAGATTCCCATCATGGTAGATTCTTCAAAGTTTGAAATCATTGAAGCAGGGTTGAAATGTGTGCAGGGAAAATGTATTGTGAATTCTATCTCCATGAAAGAAGGAGTGGAAAAATTTATTGAGCAGGCAATTATCTGTCAGAGCTACGGTGCATCAGTAATTGTAATGGCTTTCGATGAAAAGGGCCAGGCTGATACTAAAGAAAGAAAAGTAGAAATATGCCACCGGGCTTATAAAATATTAACGGAACAGGTTGGTTACGATCCGCAGGATATAATTTTTGATCCGAACATTTTTGCCATTGCCACCGGCATGGAAGAACATAACAACTACGGCGTTGATTTTATAGAAGCAACCAAAGAAATAAAAGAACTGATGCCGCTTACAAAAATAAGTGGTGGTGTCAGCAACCTTTCCTTTGCATTTAGGGGTAATGACCATGTGCGGGAAGCTATGAACAGTGTATTTCTTTACTATGCCATTAAAGAAGGAATGGACATGGGGATTGTAAATGCCGGTCAGTTAGTGGTGTACGATGAAATAGAGCCGAAGTTAAAGAAATTGTGCGAAGATGTAATCCTAAACCAAAATAATGATAATAATGAGGCTACTGAAAAACTGATTGCCTTTGCCGATACCGTAAAAGCAAAAGGAAAAGAAAATATAAAAGATGAAAGTTGGCGGGAAACTTCGGTGGAAGAACGGTTAAAGCATTCATTAGTAAATGGCATAACAGATTATATTGATACGGATACGGAAGAAGCAAGACAGAAATATCCAAAACCATTGGATGTTATTGAAGGTCCGTTGATGGATGGAATGAATGTGGTAGGTGATTTATTCGGTGCCGGTAAAATGTTTTTGCCGCAGGTAGTAAAAAGTGCAAGGGTGATGAAAAAATCTGTGGCTGTTCTTACTCCATATATAGAACAGGAAAAAGAAGATAGAAAACAAGCTCACCTCGCCGCCGGAACAATCAATGAAGAGACTGCGGGTGCAGCAAAAATATTACTGGCAACTGTAAAAGGCGATGTTCATGATATTGGTAAAAATATTGTCGGCGTTGTACTTGGTTGCAATGGTTATGATATTATTGACCTTGGGGTAATGGTGGCTACTGATAAAATACTGGATACAGCGGATAGGGAAAAAGTTGATATCATTGGCTTAAGCGGATTGATTACTCCTTCACTCGACGAGATGGTGCATGTGGCACACGAAATGAAAAGAAGAGGAATGAAACAGCCATTGCTGATTGGTGGTGCTACCACCTCCCGTATGCACACGGCAGTAAAAATTGCCCCGCAATATGATAATGGTGTATTGCATGTACTCGATGCATCAAGAAGTGTAACAGTAGCGGGTTCATTATTAAATGCAGAAAGTAAACCTGGACTACTCAAATCCACTACAGCAGAATACACAAGACTGGCAGAAGATTTTGCCAATAAGAAAACGGTTAAACAGTATTTGACATTTGCAGAAGCACAAAAAAATAAACTTGTAATTGACTGGAGTAATTACACACCACCTGTTCCAACTTTTACAGGAACAAAAATTTTTAAAGCACATGATTTAGCGGAGATAAGAGAATATATTGACTGGCAGCCTTTCTTTATTGCCTGGGAAATGCATGGTAAGTTTCCACAGATATTGACTGATACTGTTGTTGGTGTAGAAGCCACCAAACTATATCATGATGCCAATGCATTATTGGATAAAATAGTTGCAGAAAAATGGTTAACTGCAAAAGGAGTTATTGGTTTTTGGGAAGCAGCAGCAACAGCGGCAGATACCATTAAAGTTCAAGGCTCCAACTCAACCATACAATTAGAATCATTGCGGCAGCAGATTAAAAAAGCAGCAGGGCAGCCAAATATTTCATTGTCAGATTTTATTAAGCCGGGCCCGGCTGGTGACTCACGACTATCGTCCCCTGACTATATAGGTGCTTTCTCCGTTACCATTGAAGGTATTGAAACGCATATCAAAAAATTTGAAGCAGCCTTAGATGATTATAATAAAATCATGCTACAGGCATTAGCAGATCGTTTGGCAGAAGCTTTTGCTGAGTTGCTGCATAAAAAAGTAAGAACAGAATATTGGGGTTATGTAAAAGATGAAACACTGAGTAATGAAGACCTCATCAAAGAAAGTTATGTCGGTATTCGTCCTGCACCCGGTTATCCCGCCTGCCCTGATCATACAGAGAAATACAAATTATTTGAACTACTGGGAGGGAAAGAAAATTCCGGCATCACTTTAACTGAATCACTGGCAATGTACCCGGCTTCATCTGTTTGCGGCTGGTATTTCTCTCATCCGCAAAGCCAGTATTTTGGTGTTGGTAAAATACAGCCTGACCAGTTTGAAGATTATGTTCAACGCAAAGGCATGAGTGAGGAAGAAATGACGAGATGGTTGAGACCGGTGATGGAGTAGTCCTTATTTCAAATACTTTCTTATAAAAAGACTTGCACTTCTATTAATAACAAGTTTAGATTGGTGTTTTTCGGCAACAATATCAGGCTGGTCTGAATTATCTATTACAAAAGCTTCATCAGATAATGCCAGTGCTTTTGGCAACAATTTGAAAACCCTCGGATACCTGCTTTTAATTAAATCCTCATCTACATCATGTTGCCCCTGCTTCACCCGCAATTTAACCCTTTCGATATTCAATTCTACGTTATCGGTAAAAACAAAATACAGATACGTTTTATATCCTGCCTGTCTGGCAACTGATAATAATTGAACTTTTGAAACATGAGACATTACTGTTTCAAAGCAAAATGACTGACCGGTAAGCAAAAGTTTATTTACAAGATAAGTAGCAATGAAAGAAGCATGGTAAGAGTTTATTTTTTTACGGGGTAAATTAATTTGAAGCACTCCACTCTTAATCCTTATAGCCCGGAGAAAAGAAGAATCGTTGATTTTACTAGCATAAAGGCCATCTGTTAATATGTGTTCCTTAAACTCATCATCAGATACTTTTACCCTGTAAGCATTAAAATTAAATAGTGGTTTCTTTTTAAAGTCGGCCTCTATCTTATCCGCACTAACATAAATTTCAGTAGTAATAATTCCATTTGATCGGAGGTGGTTGAAGAAAAAAGTTTTACCCGAACCATTGGGGCCAGCAAACAACCTGAATCTTGGCTGCGGCATTTTTTACTTAGATTTTGCTTTGCCTGATGATTTCACAATCACTTCCCGGTTATCTTTATAAACAAAAACAACGTTACCATTTTTAGAAATAGCTACGGGAAGTCCTTTACGAAAAGCCCTCCTTCTAGCCACTCTTGCTGCAGATCTGATAGCAGCCCGGAAAGAAGATAGATTTGTTGACTCGTTTTTCATTTTACTAAGTTACAGTTATTTCTACTCACCATCAAAGCCAGTACTTTGGTATGGGTAAAATACACCTGACCAGTTGAAAGATTATGCCAAACGAAAAGAGATGAGTTTGAATGAAGCGGAGAAGTGGATGAGGCCAGTGTTAGAATAAGCCTCATGGCCTCATGGCCTCATGGCCTTCCAGTTTCGTTTATGATTAATAATTCAAAAGAAACCAGCAAGGAAAGGATTTATTATTCTCCCAAGAGTTGTTCTGCTTCTTGTTTTAATACGGGGAGATGATTAACAACTATTCCCCATAATATTTCATCAGAAACATCTTCATAACCGTGGATGATTTTATTCCTTGTATCTACAATTTTTCTGGAATTAGAAATAGTAATAACAGGCTCTTCCTTAAGTATTCTGCTTAACGCTTCTCCGATTATTTCAAGGTTTTTTTCT
>Ga0209591_10004153_pt1 | contig 16514 bp, 13 predicted proteins | sample MAT01_FD_187207 | JGI IMG/M metagenome (GOLD analysis project Ga0209591, IMG submission 187207) | Freshwater microbial communities from Lake Fryxell liftoff mats and glacier meltwater in Antarctica - MAT-01 (SPAdes) (version 2) | ecosystem: Environmental > Aquatic > Freshwater > Ice > Liftoff... | reverse complement strand
CGTCGGCCAATAGGGTGGTCATTGCCAACAGCGGTGAGCGCCGGTATCAATCGCAATCGTGATTGGTGTTGGGTGGCGGTTGATCTCTGCCGCGGCGACACTTTGTTTGACCGATCGTTGCAAAGAAGTGCCACATTGTTTGAACCAAGTTTTGAACAAATCACCGCTATATCGGTAATGGCTCCATGCCTCATTATGCTCGACTAGCCCCTGACAACAAAGCGCCAGCAATCCCCGTTTAACATGAGGCACTGGCATATCGGCCAGCATCATGATCTGCTCTTCTGGAATCCAATCTGTCGAAGTCTCCAACAGATGATAGACGTCCAAAGCGCTTTCACCCAACGTCTGCGCCCACCCTTCAAATTCGAAGCTGCGTGTCGCTAGAAAGCGAGCCGCCACTTGGTCGATGAGTTCAACCGTAGCGTCGTGCATACTACTGAGCTGGGTTTGTTCCCAGAGGTGAGAAAGCAAATATTGGGCAAGAAAGGGGTGTCCACCACTTTGCTGCCAAATTTGCGCCGCAAGCTCTGGGGGCAGGTCAGCCGACTGGGCTAACAATTGGTTAAGACCGGCCTGATCCAATGGCTCAAAATAATGTAACTTGAGCACATCAAACAGCGGAATGTTGTTCATCGACCCATCAAGCAAGCGCTGTGAACTCGTCAGCACCACGCGCAGATGGTTGTGTAAATCGCTGCTACAGAGGAGCGCCCGAGTCTGGCTGTAGAGGGCCTCTGTCCAAGGCTGGCCCAAGGATGAATCGATATCATCCAACAATACAACCAAGCGCACAGGCAGCGCGTACATTGCGATTTGATCGAGCACATAACCCAAACCCTCTTCGAAGACTTGCACAGTAAGCGTAGGCATACTGTGCAGTTGTTCGAACCAACGGTTCCCCGGTCGCATCGCCAGCGGCACGCGTTGCATCGGTTGGTCCTGCATCACGGTATTAAGCTGGCGATAGATACGATTCAGCATAAACGAGAAAACTGCCTCAGCCGAATCAAATGTGCCCGCTTTGAAATCAACGTAGAGCGGTAATATCCAGTAATCACTCTCCCCCTGCTGAGTTTGTTGGTGCAATTGATGGGCTAACGCCATCAGCAGACTCGTTTTACCGCAGCGCGGTCCGGCGATAATAGCATGCGAGTTACCCTCTTCGTGGGCTAGATCGTATGCAATATGCTTGACTAATGGCCAGCGACCGACAAAAGCATCATGCGTAGTTGGTTGTAGGTATTGAAATGGATTACGCGCCATCATGATTTTCCTTTTCTTCAAAGCAGACTTCGAATAGGTAATTCAATGAACGTGCAGACCGATTGTGGATGGATGTTCTACGAACCTGGTTGCCATAACTACCCAAAATTTCTCCCCTAAAAAAGCCAATAGCCGACCTGTCAGATTGACAAAGGCCGGCTATTCCGTACCAAATATAAGGTTGTGACGATCAATAAAGCCAAAACTGCATTAGATGCAATTGACGCTATTTATTTAACTGTGTACTCATAATAACGTATATCCCAATCTCGTACATCGGTCAAAGTGCGTAGTTTTTTTAGTACTGTAGTACTTCGCCCTGCGCTAGATTATTCACACTGGATTTCTAGGACTATAGCACTATTGCATTAAGCCTAATATATAGTAAGTTATAATCTGATCAGCCAAAGTATACAAATTAGTGTTTTGCACAAACACTGGGGCAACAAATAAGCATCTTTATGCAAGGAGTCACGATAAATTTATGACACTCATTCGAATTATGATAGTTGATGATCATGGTTTAGTGCGACAAGGATTAAGTGCAATTCTTGAACAAGAAGATGACATAATTGTGATTGGGAAAGCCAACAGTGGCGAGGCGCTGCTTACTCAAATCAAAAATGGTGCTTGTCCAGATGTTGTGCTGATGGATGTCTATATGGACGGTATGTCTGGCATTGAAGCCACTGAACAGTTAAAACGTTTGCGCCCCACAGTGCATGTAATTGCCGTCTCGGCAGCCGACACCAAGCAGACGATCCAGGCCATGCTAGAAGCAGGCGCGTGTAACTTTATCGACAAAGCATCGAATGCAAGCGAGTTAGTAAAGGCCGTGCGCGACGCCTGTGCGCAGGGCTCCGGATCGATGCAGGAGCGAAAGCCTACCGTTGTCGCAAAGCCGGAGATCAGGATGCCGCAAACGAGGTCAGCTTACCACCCGTCCGCTTCAGGTTCGCGAACTTTAACCAGAGCCCAGTTGGAAGTTATGAAATTGTTGATTCAAGGGCATAGCAACAAAAAAATTGCACAACACCTGGAAATGAGTGAAGCAAGGGTGGAGATATATTTGAATAATATATTTGCTGCCCTTGGGGTTACGAGCCGCCGGGAAGCAATTATGACATTAACGCACTCAGATCAGCTAGTGCACCATGAATCCAGCCTACTTGTTGCCAAAGGGATCGAATTGGACCCAGATTGTCATACGGTAACCGTACATGGGCAGACAGTCGATTTAACACCGACAGAGTATCAGGTCTTATTCCATTTAATGAGCATGCCCGATCAGGCGGTTAGCAAACAAGACTTATTACGCCATGTCTGGCAGTCAGACTTTGATCGCAATCCGAATTTGGTCCAAGTAACCATTCTTCGTCTACGCAAGAAAATCGAAGCGGACCCGACCCAGCCGCTCTACATCGTAACAGTGCAGAGAGTGGGTTATAAATTTAACACAAAGCCGGAGATCTCTATGGCGAAAATCAATCCGGCCAATAGAGTCTTGCGCCAACAAAATTATAATTTTCATCCGGCAATTTAGTTAGCGACCAAGGGCTGCTTAACGCAGCCCTTGGTCGTGTTATTAGCCTAATTCTCTACAAATCCGATAAACTCTATGACTTTTAGCGTAGGCCATTAGTACTTCTATGCCAGTAACTATTCAGCCTACTACAGCGGATTTAGATAGAAACGGATTTTGTCAACATAGCCAACCATCCGTTCCTATCTAAATCCGCTGTAGTAATTTATAGCCTGAACAGTTACCTATGCCATTTATTTATATAAATTTACTTGTAAAATAAATAGGGCCGCAATGCTTCCTCCTACATTGAACATAACAGGCCGTCATTATCAGCAACATTGTTGTGTTGTTGGCAAAGATGGACAAACATATGGCTGCTCAATTTACAGAAGTGTACAAGGGGCAATGCACTCGATTGCGACGTTTTTCTCGGCGCTACCTTACGCAGAACTTTCGCCAACTCGCTTACTGAGTAGTATGAAAGAGCTGTTATTCAAATTTCTTATTGTTTAAATTTCATAGCGGCTTGAAGTAGACATGCAAGGTAAAAGGTGAACCTGATGGCCTATAAAAATTATGAAAGCTGGAAGACCATCCCCAACAGCGGTGATATTCTGCTGTCGATTGTTATTCCAGCCTACAATGAAGAGATCCGGATTTTGCCCACCATTGGCGCGATTACTTCGTACGTTTGCGATTTAGGCATTGGCTGGGAATTGATTGTGGCCGACGACGGCTCAAAAGATAAGACGGTTGAAATCGTCGAAGAGCAAAAATTTGCCAATGTACAGATCCTCAAGGCATCGAAAAATGCTGGCAAAGGCAACGCTGTCCATCGCGGCATGTTGGCGGCGCGCGGTCGCTACATTCTCTTCGCCGATGCGGATAATTCAACACCAATTGAAGAGATCTCTAAATTGCTGACAAAAGTGCAGCAAGAGGGCTACGACATCGCGGTCGGTTCACGCGCGGCCACCGGCGCCGAAGAAGGTCATAAATCATTTTTACGCCATTTATTAGAAACAGTCTTAATTACTTTTGGCGAGTATTGGACGCTCTATACCGCCAGTACTTTTTTGTGTTCGCCCTGGATCACAGAACTTGCCGAAATTGGACCATTGGGTCTTTCTTTGAGCGATTTTGCCGTGCATGACCCAATCAGCGACTATCTTTTGTTGCTGCAATCCAAACATGCAGCCCTGCAGGACACGAAAAGATTAGCCCAGAAGGTGACCACCAAACAAGAGATTTTGCGCGACACGAATGATAAATTGCACCAAGAAATCTCGGAGCGCATTCGCATCGAAGCTGCTCTTGCCCAGGCCAGGGATCAGGCCCTCGCATCCTCGCGGCTGAAGTCGGAATTTCTTGCCACCATGAGCCATGAATTGCGCACACCCATGAATGGCATTATGGGCATGGGTGAACTTTTGCTCGACACCGCATTGGACAACGAACAGCGTGACTATGCTAACGTCATCTATCAAGAAGCAGAAATATTGCTGGGACTCTTAAATGACATCTTAGATTTTTCAAAAATTGAAGCCGGCAAGTTAATTCTAGAAGAATCAGAATTTACTTTGGCGACGCTTATCGACAGTGTCACCAGTCTCTTGCGCCCCAAAGCAAAGGAGAAAGGATTGGCGTTCATCGCGTTTATTGCCGCGGATCTGCCCAAACGGTTGATTGGTGATGCGACGCGCCTGCGCCAAATCATCGTCAATTTAGTGAGTAATGCAATTAAGTTTACCGAACAGGGTGAAGTGGTCGTGGAGATAAAGCGGGCAAACCATCAACCACACCACCTGCGACAACCGGCGATCAAAAATGTCATTCCAATCCAGATCGTTGTGCGTGATACAGGGATCGGGATTGCCCAAGCCATGCAAACGCGCCTCTTTGCGTCCTTTGTGCAAGCCGACAGTTCAACGACGCGTAAATATGGCGGCACAGGGTTGGGGCTGGCAATTACCAAACGCTTGGTAGAGTTGATGCAGGGGTCAATTGCGGTGCATAGTGAGTTGGGCAAGGGATCAGTTTTTACGACAACATTACGCTTGCTGCGCTGTGAAAACGAACCAGAAAGCGCCATCGATGAGCAATGGCGTAATCTTCGCACGCTACTCGTCAGCGCCGATCACGAACAGATCGATACTATAATTTTACACTCGTTGCCCCCAGTATCTTCCCTTGGCTGCAATCCGGCCAAATGCCGCCTCTACCCGTTCAATGGCTAACAAGGCGCTGACGAGAATAAAGCCGCCGCCCAACCACTGGATCGCCGTCATGCGCTCATCCAAGAAAAGCACCGATAGCACGATAATTGCCAAGGTTTGCAACGGCCAAAGCAGCGCAATTTGACCACTGCCCACGCGCCGGATCGCCGCATAGAGTGCCAGGCGCGCCAAAAAGGTGCTGACAACAGCCAATATCCCAATCACAACCCAGCCTTGTACACCCGGCGCATGCCATTCTGCCCCTTGCACCCACCACCAGACGATGATCACCAGCGTCATGATCATCGTCACATAGAAGGTAACTGTGCGTGTGTTATACGTTTGCAGCCACCATTGGGTCAACACCAGTTGCAGCGCGTAGAGGATCAGCGAGATCGACAACAGCCAGAGCCCAAAGGGCGCCACATGACCACCGGGTCCACCGATCAGCAAGTAGACACCGCCCATCGCCAACGCCAGCCGTAGCCAGTGGCTGCGCGTCAGGCGTTCGCCGCCCATCCCCAGCATCAGTAACACAACTAGCGGCTGCGTCGACTTAATCATCGCCGTCATCGACGCGTCGACAAAGGCCAACGACCAGAAGAAACAGCAGATCTCAATGCCGGCGATCAGGCCAATAACTGTGACCAGCCACAATCCACGCCGGTCAATTTTCAAACGTGCCGGCTCCAGCACCGCCATCGTCCCGACTAACAAGAGCGTGGCGATCAGCAGCCGCATCAACAGTAGGCTGATCGGATCCATACCGCCGACCACCGCACCGCGCACCAGCGGGGTGACAATACTGCTAGCAAAGGTAGACGCCAGCGCCATGGACCAGCCGAACCAGCTTGCCGTCGACAGCCTTTGCTGCCAGGAAAGTTCTAATGATTTCTCGGCCAATTCGGATCTAATCATGCGTCATCGCCATCTCTAAACCCAGCCCAGTTTGAACACAAAAGCAGATGGAGCCATGCCAGCTTCATAAAACAAAGCGCCGCGCTCAAAACTGGGCGGCGCCTCTCTAATTGCGCTATCTCTCCATCTATTTTGCTGGCTTTATTATACATCGCCGTTACGACGGGCGCAATCACCTGGCCATGCCCAACAAATTTTTAAACCCATAAATTTGCACATTGACAGTTCGTAGGCTAGTATACTAATCTCAATCGAAATTGTTAAGCTCCCTGTTTTACCCAAACCATGCCGTTAGGCATGAAGTACTGATCGCGCACGAAAGATTCAAAACATCCTCACACCCGTTTAAACCTTACAATTGCTGGCTTGCAATCTAGTATAGGCTTCTACCCAATCGCTGTCAATCGGCCAAATCCCGTAACTTGACCGCAAAAAATCATTCACACTACACTCCTATTTTTAGGAGTAAATACAACCACGTTTAGGAGTCATGTTCGACTAGAATAAAACTACGTGCCATGATGACGCTTTGATTTCGATGACGAAAGGCTGTTTATGCCAATCCTCCAAATTCGTCTGTTCGGTCATTTTCAACTTATATATGATGAAACCCCACTCACCACGATCAAAGGGGCACGCCTACAAGCATTATTGGCCTATTTACTGCTGCACCGCGATCGCGCCCATCCGCGGCGGCGGCTGGCCAGAAGAGACTGGCCAGCACGCACCGAAGGCCAGGCACCCAGCAATCTGCGCAATAAATTAACCGCCCTGCGCAAAAAATTCCCCGCCAGCCGGGATTTTCTCTACGATGATGAGGAAATCTTGCAATGGCGCACAGATGCCGCCTTTAGCCTGGATGTTGCCGAATTTGAGCTTGCCCTCCAGCAGGCAGAACAGGCCAAACATCGGCAGGAGCAGGCGGGGATGATAGCAGCGCTAGAGCAGGCGGTAAAGCTCTACACCGGCGATCTACTGCCGCATCTACACGATGACTGGGTATTGGCGGCGCGCCACCGCCTGCGCAACCAGTTTTTAGCCGCGCTTTCAGAGCTGATTGTGTTGCGTCAAACACAGGCGGATTACACAACCGCCATTCATTATGCACAACGGTTGTTGCAAGAAAATCCGCTGAGTGAAGCTGCCTATCGCCAGCTTATGGAACTCCATCTATTGAACGGGGAGCCGGCCAGCGCCTTGCGTGTCTATACAACCTGTAAAGAGATGTTACAACGGGCGTTACAAGTTGCGCCTAGCGCGGCGACCGAAGCCATCCACCAGCGCATTGTTGACCCACCCGTCACTGTTCTAGTGGACATATCCGCCAACCCACCCACAAAGCCGTCTTTGCCCAGCGATGCCCGGCAAGAATTACAACGCCTGGCCGCAACCTGGCTGCACAATGACAACCCGCGCCTTTTCACCGGTGTAACTCACTTTCTGGCCCGTTTAGCCACCTTATTGGCGGCACAGGGTGCGCGCGACGACGCATTACGTTTGCTCGAACGCAGCTTCATCATCCTCACCGCCACCGGTGAGACGGCCTGGGAAGCAGAATTACACTGTCTACATGGCAAACTGTTGTGGCAACAGGATCGGCCAAAGGTGGAAATTGAAACATCTTTTCGTAAAGCAATCGCAGTTGCCCGGCACCAGAACGCAAAATTCCTAGAATTGTGTGCATTGGCAAATTTATGTCGGCTTTATCAAGGTGAAGCAGAGTTGGCAAGCCTACAACACCAAGTAAGAAACCTGTATCCTTTTTTTCGTGATCAATATACCGAAGTCGAGTTTCAGTCTGTGTGGCGGCTATTCACAGAAATAACGTAATTTAATTGTAAGTTTGTGGATCGATTTGGCCATAAAATCACGTATTTTTTGTCAATTTGGCAAAAATATGAAGCGCGATTGAAGCGCCTGGTATGGTATGCTAATGTTCCATACGCATAAACTACCCAGCCCTACCTTTGTTTGAATCAATATACGGAATTTTAGCCGCATCCCGCGACGGTTGAAATTTCTCCCTGTCGTTCGTGGTTTATTTTCGGACCCGACGTCGACATCGGCAACCTGCCGCATCGCTGAAAATAATTCGCGGTTTCCATCGCATTCGCATTACAACAAAATTTAAAACAGCCAGTCACCCCTTGCTGGCCTGCTCTATGCAGCCGCATTGTTGCGCGCCCAAAGCTACCCACGCGCCATTTGAGTACCAGCTTGCGGCTGGAAAGGTGCATTGGCATGGAAAAGCCGTCCAGACCGTCGCAGGCCCACCTGTTTACCGTGCAGCTTTGGCTGGAAGAATTGGGCAATGGCCAAGCCGAATGGCGCGGCCAGGTGAAGAACGTGGCCAACGGCGACGAGCACTACTTCCGCGAGTGGGCGGCAGTGGGCGGGTTGATCCGGGCGATGTTGCCGGATGCTGACCGCCAGTTACAAGGCAAATGGTCCAAAGAAAGCCAATTGACCGCAATCCACACTCAGATTGAAACTCAGCAATCAAGATCATAGGTCGATCTATTGCCCGTTGAAGACTTGAAAGGATTATGCCATGCAAAGAATCAAAAACGCTGTTCTACTTGGTTGCATGTTGCTGTTTGTTTTATCGGGTGTTGCTATGGCCGAGAACCCGGCCAATCAAACGCCTTTTATTACATCGTTCACTTATCAAAATATCGGATCAGGTACAGCAACTGTCTCTTTTTCCTTTTACTCGCAAGCCTCTGGGAACCGTGTTACAACCGTATCACGCACATTACCTGCTGGGGCTGGCAGTTCAATTTTCATGGGCGCGCTGTTAGGGTCAGAAGCTTTACCATCCGCATTTATTGGTTCGGCCGTTATGCAATCCAACCAGCCGCTGGCTATTATTCAAGTTCAAATCCCGCAATCGACCACAGTCAAAAATCGGCCGCTGTCGATTGTCTTTCCCAGCGGCAGTTCGCCGATCTATGTCGCCACTGTCTTGAAAAACAAGTTCAATGCCATGACGAAACTGGCGGTGCAAAATGTGCATACAACGAATGCTGATCTTACCCTGAAATTCTATAACGCTGATGATCCAGCGGCGGCACCAATCGAAATTCAGAAAGACAATCTGCCCCCCGGCGGCATGGCCTACTATGATGCTGGCACACTGCCTGGACTGGCCGATGGGTTTAATGGCTCTGCGGTGGTAACGGGGGTCGAGAACGACACGACGACGCCGGCCAATATCGTAGCGACAACACTCGAACTCCAAACTAATGATGTAGGCGCACGTGCAGTGGAAGCGATTAGCCAAGCGGCGAAGACACTCTACGTGGCCACGGCGCTTTGCAATGCCTTTGGTGGACAAACGACCGCTTATGCAGTGCAGAATACAAATTTGAGTACAGCTACGGAAGTCACCGTCCATTACAGCAATGGCACGAACGAAACCAAGACAGCCCAGCCCGGGGCTAAGGTGAGTTTTAGCGGCTGTGCTGCCAGCGGTATGCCGACCGGCTTTAGTGGCGCCGCCACGATCACGAGTAGTGCGACGGATATTATCGCGATTGCCAAAGTGAGTGGACTGGGTTACTTTACCGCTTTCATGGCGGAAACAGCGGGGGCAAGCAAACTTGCCTTACCCTATATTCGCTACACCAGTGATGCCAATTACAACACTGGCGCGCGCCAACGCGCCTTTATTGCGATTCAGAACATTGGTGCTACAGCTGTGAGTAATGTGCAGGTAAAGTATTTGGACACAAATGGCACTGTGGTGGGTACACACACCATTGCCACCATTGCACCGAACGCAAAGGCAAACTCGAAAGCGATCGACGCAAGCGGCAACAGCGCTTCCCTATTGGAATTTGGAACGCCGGAAGGAAATCCTGGTAGCGGCTTTGGCGGTAGCGTCGTGATCGAAGGGCCGGCTGGCAGCCAACTAATTGCCATTGCACGCATAACTTCCAAGATCGGCGCCGGTGAAGTGGCAGAGGATTACAACGCACTGGTAATTGATGGTACGGCGCTGACGTCCGGTATGGCCGCAGCCTATACGTACTCTGCGCCGCTGGTTTTGCTCAATCAGTAATGGGTCGAACAAAAACGGAGTCACCCTGTGTCATCTAAGGAGGTTACCTTCAATTTAGCCCATTTGCAAGCCGAGTTTGCCCGCATCGACGTGCTGATCCGGCGCGAGGTGCGGCGGTGGGTACTGGCCGGGCAAGATCCGAACGATGATTACCGGGGCCTGTATGTGACGCAAGTGGAAGTAGGGCAACTGCTGGATCGTCCTTTCGGCGTCAGTTGGGGCCAGTTGATCGAACTGCCGCCCGCAGAGGAAGCTCTCTTTGCCCAGGCATTAGCCCAGGCGACGCAACACGCGGAATATCTGGTCACACAAATGATCGAGCAGGATCAGACCCCCTGCCTACACCAGATTGCGGGGGCTTTCGGCCTGGACCGCACGGCGCTGGACATTCTGCTGCTCTGCTTGGCCCCAGCCTTTGATACGCGCTACGAGCGCATCTACGGCTACTTGCAAGACAACGTGACCCGCCGCCGGCCATCGGTGCGGCTGGTATTGGATCTGCTAGGCGAGCCGGGTATGGCGCAATTCGCACTGGCACCCTATCTGCACATGGATGCCCCGCTCTTTAAAAATGAATTACTGGAGTACATCGTCGAGGCGCCGCCGGCTAATGCACATTGGATCAACCAAACGTTACAGGTGGATGAAACAGTCGCAGCGTGGCTGCGAGGGCAGTATCAGCCGCAGGCAGCGTTAAAGGGGCAGGCGAGTTTGACGCAGCCGGGGATTGTGAAACGGATCGCCTGTTGGCAGGGGGAACACGACAGCGAATTCGGAAAGCAACGAATACAGCCCGGCCCAACCCATCGTGGGGTGAGACCCCGCTCCTTGTTTTTTATGGGGTTGATCAGACGGCACAAGATGCGGCGGCGCGTTGTTTAGCGGCAGAGGTGGAGTTGCCCTTGTTGATTGTTCACGTGGATCGGGTGATCGGTGAGAATTGTCTGCCGCGACAGGCTGTGCAGTTTGCCCTGCGCGATGCGCGGTTGACTGGCGCGGTGGCTTTGTTCAATGGATGGGATGCCTGTTTGGATGAGGATAAGCGGGTCGCACCCGATGTGCTGGCGGCCGTATGTGACCACCCAGGCCCGGTGATTATGGCAGGGCAGAAGCAGTGGCAAGCGGGTGGTATTATCCGGCAGCGAACCATCGTTACGCAAGAGTTTGGCCTGCCGAGTTATCAACAACGGCTGGCGTTGTGGCGGAACTTTGTACAAAACGTGACTGACCCTTCTGCAAGTGCCGATCAGTTAGAAGCCGAGCGGCTCGCTGATTTAGCTGGTCAATTTGCCCTAACCAGCGGACAGATCCGTGATGCAGTGGCAGCAGCCCATGACCGCGCGTGGCAGGTGGGGCGGACACTACAGGTGGACGATCTTTTTAGTGCGGCGCGCAGCTACTCGAACCCGCGTTTGAGCACGCTGGCGCGCAAGATTGAACCACGCTACAACTGGGATGACATTGTACTGCCCACTGATCAGGCGCTGATCTTGCGCGAATTGGTCGCCACGATACGGCAGCGGCCCAAGGTGTTAGAAGAATGGGGTGTGGGTAAAAAGTTGGCGGCTAGTGCAGGCGTGGCTGTACTCTTTGCCGGGCCGCCAGGAACAGGCAAGACGATGGCGGCGGAGGTGCTCGCCCACGCTTTGCGGTTGGATCTATATAAGATTGATCTCGCGGCGGTGGTGAGTAAATATATCGGGGAGACGGAGAAGAATCTGGAGCGGATCTTTACCGAGGCAGCCAGCAGCAACGCCATCCTTTTTTTTGACGAGGCCGACGCGATCTTTGGTAAACGGTCCGAAGTAAAGGATGCGCATGACCGCTACGCCAATGTCGAGGTGAGCTACTTGCTACAGCGCATGGAATCCTATGAGGGCGTGACCATCCTGGCGACCAACCTACGCGCCAACCTGGATGAGGCCTTTACCCGGCGCATTCACTTTGTCGTAGATTTTCCCTTCCCGCGCATGGAAGATCGGCTGCACATCTGGAAGACGCTTTTCCCAAGCACCCTGCCCAGGGATGCAGCCGTAGACTTTACCATCCTCGCCCGCCGCTTTGAATTGGCAGGCGGCAACATTCGCAACATTATTGTCAGTGCGGCCTATCTGGCCGCGGACAATGGGCAGGTGGTGGGGATGGCGCATCTGTTACACGGGGCGAAGCGTGAGTTGCAGAAGATGGGGCGCTGGGTAGGGGATGGCGAGTTTGCATCTGATAGTGGATATGAATCTGGCGTAGGAATATCTTCACGGGGGCCTGATTATGCGACAACACAACGTTAATTTACAACGTCCGGCTGATGGCGTGAAGCAACAAAAAGCGAAGTTGAGCCAGCAGAGCCATCAACCAGCGCTTAGACAGATTCCCAGTCAACTTGATAATCATAGCATTGTGAGTCGCCTATCTCAGCTGCATAGCAATCGTATGCCCTCTATGCAGCGAACAGAGCTGGTGGCGCAAATCGCTCATTCGCATGGCAACAATTCGGTGCAACGGCTTATTGGCGCAACAGCCAACAACAACGTGATTCAGCGTCAGGTGGTGTGCGACCCTGACAATCCTGAGATCTGTTGGTCCGAAGATGACACTTTTACACCTGCCTCAGAACCAAACATGTCATATGCGCCAACTGTTGATACATCGAGCGGATTCGACCAAACATCTCCTTCCATCCCAATTTCCAATCCGCAGCCGAGCTTAGCCGAGCGAGCGACACCGCCATCAGCGCAGAGCAACTGGCGTGCTCTCGATGATAACCCAATCTATAAGACCGTCACTAATAACGCTGTAAGCGGCGCGACAGGACTATTCCAGGCTGTGAATCTAAATACGATCAATATGCCAAACTTTAGCAACACTCTTACGAGATTAGGAGGAGTGAGAGGATGGAATGCGGCATTGAAGATGGAGGATGCTCTGTCCTTGCCAGCATCCAAGTTGCCAGGAGTATTTGGTCAGTCCGGCTCAATCGTTGGTAGTCGTCTTCCCATGGACATGAGCAGAGCCAGCGCTGTTCTCGCTCCTTTGGGAGTATATAGCAATGCTATGAATCTTGAAAAAGCAATTTTTCCAGCCACGGGTAAACCCGTTCCTTCAGATTTTGAAAGGATCGAGACGGGAACAGAAAGCGCTCTTGGGTTATTCTCCTCCTCAGTCGGTACAGCGGCCTTTACTGGCGCAGGCTTAAACACCTTAGGGGCAACAGGTGCGGCGGCAGCGATATCGGGAGGTGCAACAGCACTAGCCCCTGCTGCTGCTGTTGCTGGTGCAGGGGCAGGAGGATACGCTTTAGGTAAGATAATGGATAAGGCAGCCGGTGGATTGATGAATGCGACAGGAGCAAGTGATGGGATTGATCGTTTGAGAGGGATTAGCCGTCCTGAAGGTCAGCATGGCGACTATAGCATCAGCGGCGTAGGTGCGGAACTCGCCGTATTAGATGACCAGGAACGAACAGAAATGTTGCGCAGCATTGGAGTGTTAGATAAATCTAAACCTGCATACACGCAAACCCTGGGTTGGCAGTTAGCAGAGTTGCTGCCGTCCTGGTTACAGTAAGGGGCGTATTCCATGGCAAAACAATCTATAAATCAGGAATTAGCAAAAAATCGAGCGCCGAAATCTGTAGCAGCTGATAGCCTGTCGAAACAATCAACAATTGTAACACTTCAAAACTCCATTGGTAATCGAGCGGTACAGCATTTGCTTGTCCAACGCCAAGAGAATGATGAATATGCAGATGAAGCGTATGGGATTATGAATAGTAGTATGGATCCTCAATTGCGTCTACAGTTACTGGTCAAAGCCCAGAACCGTAGACTTGCAAAACAAGGTGTTCCTCCTGTTGGACTTGGCAAGGTAAAAGATAGTAAAAATCTTGGTGAGGGAGACTCTAAAGATTGGGAGTTAGATTTAAATACATCTGCAATGAATACCAGCACGCCAGCAGGACGCGCCGATGTTGCTGACACCGTAGGACATGAAGGAGAACATCTACGCCAGTGGTACGAAATGGCGCGTTTGCAGGCAGGTCTACAACGACCCAAAGGTCCACTTAACCGAATTCCGGACGATGTGGCAGGAATGGCTACATTAAACCCCATCTTAGAATCTAATGAACAAACCTATCAGGTAGAGCAATGGTACGAGAGTGTTTACGGTAGTGGTGCCCAACACCGTGAACAGGTGTTAGGTGACACTGAAAACCGGTACGAGGAGTATCGAGCGCTACCTGAAGAGCGTGATGGATGGGCGCGTGGCGATGAGATCACGGGAAGGTTTAAAGAACTCGAAGATATGGCTGCCCGACCACGGAAACGACGGAGATAAGGATTACCTTTTGCTCAGTGGAGTACATCTATGACAAAGCAATATCTTTCTCAAAATCAAAGCCAACCTATGCGGGCTAAACCACAAAGCACACATCATCTACCGCCTGAGAAAAGCTCAGCGAGTAACTTGCTCGAGCTACAAAACCACATTGGCAACCGTGCTGTCCAACGCCTTCTCGCCCAGCGTAGCGGCGACGGTGCCTTTGACTTGGACGACGAAACCGCCAGCCGTATCAACGGTGCTCGTATCGGCGGTCAGCCGCTAGACAGCGCGGTACAAGCGCAAATGAGTGAATCGATGGGTGCTGATTTTAGCGGGGTGCGCGTGCATACGGATGGCGAGGCGCATCAACTGAGCAAACAACTCAACGCCAAAGCCTTCACCACAGGCCAGGACATCTTCTTCCGCGGCGGTGCCTACAGCCCGCAGAGCGGTAGCGGACAAGAATTGCTTGCCCACGAGTTGACTCATGTGATGCAGCAGTCAGTCGGCGCGGTGGGCGGCGGTAGCACAATGCGTGTCAATGCACCGGGCGATCAATTTGAGCAAGAAGCTGATGCAATTGCCAGCACAATTGTTGGGACTACAGTAACCTCAATTCAGCGTCAAGAAGACGAAGAAAAACAAATGCAAGATACTCTTTCGAGTGCGAGCAGCACAATTGGTCTAGCTAGTAGTATTCTGAGTCAGGGTGAAAATAGCATCATGGACGATACCCCTGGGATCGGAGTTGGATATGGAGCGATCGGTGAAGCACTGAGTCGAGGAGGAAGAGGCGAAAGCGTCTACGAGTCAGTCGGCGGCGGTTTGACCAGTGCTCTAACTTCTGGACTTCTGCAGATGGCAGGTCCGAAGCAAGCACTCAAAACCGTAACAGGAAGCGACCGACTAAGTGGAGACGCGGGACTAATGGGTAGTGCTTTAAAGTTTCTAGGTACGGTTACGGGTGAGAAATCTAGCTCAGAATTCGGTTTAAATGACGCTGGCGAATATGTTGATTTGCTTTCAAAGGCAGCCAGTCCCACTGAACTTGCAAAACAGGGAATCTCGGAAGGTTTCATGGGCATCTACAATTTGGCACAGGCAGGAGGAAAATCTATTGCAGAGGGTAGCACTGATCCTTTTATTGGATTAAATGACAAAAATCTAAAGGGAGAAACAGGGCCGGTTACGCAAGGGTATTCCATGATTGCAAACGCTGTAGGGAGTGCCGTCACTGGTGATGACACAGAAATGAATCACATTAGTGACAAGGCGCATAGCGGCGACCTCGGAGCGTTGCCCAAGCTTGGGGATAAAATCGGGGAAGATTGGGGAGAAATGGCCAATCGCCCTGGTGGACTTGGCGCAAGCTTTCAAGAAATGGGCGACTTTATCTGGACAGGAGCCAGCGGCAAAGGCGGTATCAAGGGGGCGGGCAAGTCAATCCAAAATACTGCTGGAGAAATTTGGGACTGGTTTGCAGAGTAAAAGACTGATGACAAGTTGGTATGCTGAAAGGCTCACCATCCGCAACTGATCTATGCTCAAAAACCTGGACATCACGACGGTCAACGCACCAGGCGCTCAATTTGAACAAGAGGCTGACTCAGTCGCTAAGATGGTGGCCACTGGTGCGTCCGTTCCTCCGGCGCAGCGACAAGAATTGCCCGAAGAGGAGGTCCAGACTCAACGCTTCAGCGGCAAGCGTTGCCCGAAGATGAAGTCCAGACCATGCGGCTGCAACGTCAGGAAGTAGAAGAGGATGAAGCGGTCCAGATGCAAGAGCTGCCCGAAGAGGAAGAGGACGTAGCGCAAATGCAAGAAATGCCTGAAGAAGATGAGCTGGCGGAAAATAGTTAACCGCCCATCGGTAGACTCTATTCGGGCATTGTAAGTCATGAACCGTCACAGAGGGCAAGGCACCTAGCGGATTTCCGAATCCCTGCCTGATACACAAAGTGCGTTGAAAGGCACTGACAGATCAACACGTTGAAACGTATTTCCTGTACCAGAGGGTGAATGAATTCACCCGTCAATGTGCGGCACATGGCATCGTCAATCGTAAATCCAAAATCGTAAATAACCAATGATCCACCTTCTCGACCAATCATTACGTAGACTTTTGGTCCACGAACTGAATATTGACGACGAACAGGTCTCCTTTCACCAGCCTGTCGGCGATTGGATGACGGGGCTGGGCAGCAAC
>Ga0209591_10004149_pt1 | contig 16523 bp, 12 predicted proteins | sample MAT01_FD_187207 | JGI IMG/M metagenome (GOLD analysis project Ga0209591, IMG submission 187207) | Freshwater microbial communities from Lake Fryxell liftoff mats and glacier meltwater in Antarctica - MAT-01 (SPAdes) (version 2) | ecosystem: Environmental > Aquatic > Freshwater > Ice > Liftoff... | reverse complement strand
CCGTGGGCACACTGCTCCTGGGCTTGGCAGCAACCCCTGTTCTACCGGGTCATTTTACCTCAGAACAACTCCGGCTGCGACTTCAAAAGGCAGACCTAGAGGCTCCGCTTCGCATAAGCGGCGACTGGCCTTGGTGAGGTGATCACTTGGTTGGGGCTGCGCTCATGCCCTGCAAGTCCCGATCGAAGAGATATAGACCACCCTTATCGTTACCGATCAGGTTGAGCTTGTCGATCAGGGTGCGCGCCAGGGCCTCCTCCTCGATCTGCTCACCAACATACCACTGCATGAAATTATGGGTGGTGTAGTCCTTCTCCTTCAGGCACATGTCCACCACCCCGTTGATCTCGTTGGTCACTTTGGTCTCGTGGAACAAGAGTGCCTGGAATATGTCGGTGATCGTTTTGAAATTCGTGCTGGGCTGCTTAAGGGCAGGAACGATCGCCTTACCACCTCGTTCGTTTATGAATTTCACAAGCTTCAACATGTGCATCCGCTCTTCGTCACTGTGCTTGTAGAGAAATGCGGCCGTTCCACTCAAGCCTTGGTTCTCGGCCCAGGAAGCCATGGCCAGATACGCTTGGCTGCTCATGGCCTCTACCTCCACTTGTCCGTTCAGCGCGGCTTCGATCTTCTTGGAAAGCATGATGTTCGTTTCTTGGTTCGCAAAAGTAACACCCTTCCGCGTGGCGCTGTTCAGCGCTTGTTGAAGCTGTTCATGGTCTGGTCGATCCCGAGCAAGCCGAATTGCAAGATCGCCTTCGCCGCCAGCTCCATGCGTTCAGCAAGGGTCTTTCGTTCGGTCACGTTCCATGCACCCAGTACATATTCGCTCTGCCGCCCCTTAGAAAAATCGTTGCCTATACCAAATCGTAGCCGGGGGAACGCATCGGTCCCAAGCAATTCAATGATACTGGTAAGCCCATTGTGTCCGCCGGCACCACCAGATGGCTTTACGCGGATCGTACCAAAGGGCAATGCCAGGTCGTCGGTGATGATCAGGATGCGGTCAGCAGGGATATTCTCCTGGTCCATCCAGTAGCGCACCGCTTTTCCACTCAAATTCATGAAGGTGGCTGGCTTGATAAGAACGAACGTACGACCCTTGTGACGCAACTCGGTATGATCGCCATAGCGCGCTGCGGAGAACACCACACCGGCAGCACTAGCCAGCCCATCCAATACCTGAAAGCCTATGTTGTGGCGGGTTTCTGCATAATCCGGTCCGGGATTGCCAAGGCCGACGATCAGGTACTTCATGGCGGGCTGTAAATGGAACGGACCCCCGCACAAGACGAGGGTCCGCTAACATTCGTACAGATGGGTGCGCTTAGGCTCGGCCCATTGATCACTTTTTGGCGGCTGGCTTGGCAGCAGGCTTAGCGGCGGCTGGTTTCGCATCAGCCTTCTTGGCGGCAGCGGCTGGCGTGGCGGCAGCAGCAGGGGTGCCAGCGGCAGGAGCAACGGCGGCGGCGGCGACCTCTTCAACCTTCTTGGCCAGTTTCACAGAAACCACCACATCATCCGGGCGCTCCAACAGCACCAGCCCGTCGAACTTCAGGTCGCCTACCTGAATGCTCTTGTTCAGGTCCAATTCGGCAACATCCACTTCCAAGTGGGTTGGGAACACAGAGGGCAAACCCTTCACGCGCAATTTGCGCATGGTCTGGTTCAAGTTACCGCCCTTGCGCACTCCAATGGGCTGGCCTTTCAAACGCACGGTAAGGTAGGCTTGTGTCTCCTTGTGCTCATTGAGTTCGATGAAATCCACGTGGATCACGCGGTCCGTAAGGGGATGGAATTGCTTTTGATGGACCAGGGCCAGTGTTGTGGTAGTGCCAAGGCCCAATTCGATACCGCTCATTTCTGCGGTGAAGATGACCTTATTGAGGGCGGCCTCATCCACGCTGAAGTGGACTGGCGTTTCTCCTCCATAGAGCACGCAGGGCACCTGCTTGGTGCGGCGCAATTGGGCGGCGTACTTGGTGCCGGTGTGGGTGCGAGGTGTGCCTGTGAGTGCGATCTTGTTCATGACCAGGGGTGTTATGCGATGATGAAATGGCTACTGATGCTCTCGTGGCTCTGTACGCGTTTGATCACGTCGCCAAAAAGGCCCGCCACGGTGAGTTGTTTGATCTTGGAGGACATTGCCGCCTTTTCGGGCTTCAATGGAATGGTGTCTGAAACGATGAGTTCGGTGAGCGCGCTGCGCTCAATGCGTTCGTAAGCCTCACCGCTCAGCACGGCATGGGTACATACGGCACGCACGCTGCTTGCGCCTTGCAGGACCATCATGTCGGCGGCCTTGGTCAGGGTACCTGCCGTATCGACCATGTCATCGACCAACACCACGTTCTTGCCCTTCACATCACCGATCACGGTCATACTCTCGATCTGGTTGGCCACCTTGCGTTGCTTGTAGCAAATGGCCATATCGCTGCCAAGGTGTTTGGCGTAAGCATTGGCCCGCTTGGTACCACCGGTATCGGGGGCGGCCATCACCAAGTCTTTCAACCCCAGTTCCTTGATGTAAGGCAAGAAAATACTGCTTGCGAAGAGATGGTCCACCGGAACCTCGAAAAAGCCCTGTATCTGGTCGGCATGCAGGTCCATGGTCATGATCCTGTCCACGCCGGCTGCTGTGAGCATATTAGCCACCAGTTTGGCCCCAATGGAAACACGAGGCTTATCCTTACGGTCCTGACGGGCGAAGCCGAAATACGGCAACACCGCTACGATCCGTTTGGCGCTGGCGCGTTTTGCAGCATCCACCATCAGCAAGAGTTCGAACAGGTTGTCGCTGGGTGGGAACGTGCTTTGGACAATGAAGACCAACTCGCCCCGAACCGTTTCCTCGAAACTGGGCTGGAACTCCCCATCGCTGAAGCGGTTAACGGTGACCTCGCCCAAACGCTCGCCACTGCTGGCCGCGATCTTCTCAGCCAAATACCGCGTTGCGGTACCGCTGAAGATCTTGGCGCTTTCTTGCATGGTTCCTGCCTCTGCACAACGCTTCGGGCACATAGGTGCTCTCGGAGGCTGCGAAAAGGGCTGCAAATGTAGTGATCTTCCGGTGGTTATCAACACCTGTTGGTGAAGGGGTTTTCAACCATGGTACTGATCTCGTTCCAACATTGGCTCGGCTAACTTGCAGCCCTGAATTCCAGACCCTTACTCCCTTGACGAAAAACGCCTCCGCCGCCGAACTCCTCCTCCAACAAGTACTCGCTGCCGTGCGCAGTGCGGGTCATGCCGGTATAACCAGCCAACAACTGGCCTTACAACTGGGCATCAAGGACAAGGGTCAACGTTACCTGATCTTCGATGCCATCGACCTTCTGTTGGACGAGGGGCGCATAGAAAGTGGCAAGAAAGGGCGCTACACCGCCACGGGCGGCAAGGATACGCAGGAGGGTACCATCGATATCATCGCCAGTGGTGCGGGATACGTTCGTCTTGGCGTGGTCGGTGGTGAGGATGTCTACGTGCAACAACGCGACACCGGCACGGCCTTGCACGGAGATACCGTGGTGATAAAGCTTGTTGGCGGCCGTGGTTCGCGGCTGGAAGGGAAGGTGGTGAAAGTGCTGAAGCGCCGCCGAATTGAGTTCGTTGGTACCATTCACACGCACCAAGGGCGAATGATCCTGGTAGCCGATGATCAGCGGGTACAGCGCCCTTTTGTGATCCCCGCAGCAGATGTTAACGGCGCAGTAGAGGGCGATAAGGCGATCATGGAGCTTGGCGAGTGGAAAGATGCTCGTGATGAACCGCGCGGTAGGGTGCTGCGGATCTTGGGACGAGCCGGTGAACACTTGGTGGAAATGCACGCCATACTGGCGGAATTCGGCCTGCCTCTTGAATTCCCGGAAAGCGTACTGAGGGCTTCGGAGGGGATCGTGAACGGGGTAACGCCAGAAGAGATCAGCAAGCGGCGCGATGTGCGCCAGATCCCAACCATTACCATCGACCCGGACGATGCCAAGGACCTCGACGATGCTTTGAGTGTGCGCAAACTGGACAATGGCCACTGGGAGATAGGCGTACACATCGCCGATGTAAGCCACTATGTTCTGCCTGGAGGGGTGTTGGACATGGAGGCCGCCAGCCGTGCCACCAGCGTTTACCTGGTGGATCGCGTCGTGCCCATGCTCCCGGAAAAGCTGAGCAACGATCTATGCTCTCTGCATGCGGACACCGACAAGCTCAGTTTCAGTGCGATCTTCGAGTTGGACGACAGTGCGGGCATTCGGAACGAATGGTTCGGCCGCACCGTAATGCGTTCGCAGAGGCGATTCGCCTACGCAGAAGCGCAAGCCATCATCGATGGTGCCGATGGCGACTACAAGAACGAGGTGCTTCTACTGCATCGCCTGGCCCAAGTGCTGCGCAAAGAGCGTATCGCCAATGGTGCGTTGGAGATCGGCGGCAACGAGGTCAAGTTCAAATTGGACGAAAAAGGGGCCCCGTTGGGCGTGTACGAGAAAGTGATGGGCCCGGCGAACTGGCTGATCGAAGAGTTCATGCTCCTGGCCAATAAGCGCGTAGCAGCGTGGGTTAACAAGCGACCCGAAGACAAGGGAGGGCGCCAAGAACAGGGCAAACGTCCGTTCGTTTATCGCATCCACGACCTGCCCGATCCCGAAAAGGTGGACCAGCTTCGGTCGCTCGCAAAGAGCTTCGGCTACAACCTGCGCCAAGCAGAAGGCGTTGATCTCCCCCACGCCATCAATCAACTGTTACAGGATGTGCGCGGGAAGGAAGAAGAGAACATCATCAAGCAGGTCGCCATCCGCAGCATGGCCAAAGCCATATACAGCACGGAGAACATTGGGCACTATGGCCTGGGCTTCGAGCATTATACGCACTTCACCTCCCCTATTCGGCGCTATCCCGATCTGTTGGTGCACAGGGCCATGGCGCACTACCTGGCGGGAGGCAAAGCGTTGGACCTCGACGAGTTAGAGCTGAGTTGCAAGCATAGTTCGCGCATGGAAAAGCAAGCCAGTGACGCAGAACGGGCCAGCATCAAATACAAACAGGCCGAATACCTGCTTGCGCGAATTGGCCAAAGCTTCGAGGGTATCATAAGCGGGTTGACCGCGTGGGGTATCTACGTGGAACTTCGGGAGAACAAATGTGAAGGTCTGATCGGCCTTCGCGAATTACCGGGGGATGTTTTCCGGTTCGACAAGGAACGTTACGCCGTTGTGGGGCAGCGCACGGGCCGAAAATTCCGCTTGGGCGACGAGCTGGAAGTGACCATTAAAGCAGTGGACATGGACCGCCGCGCTGTGGACTTTGTGTTGGCAGGAGAGCCCGCCGTTACCACGTCAGGCAAATTCGAGCGGCGTGCCAAACCAGCTAGCAGCACTAGCGCAAAGGCTCCGCGCACAGAACGCAAACAAAAGGGGGGCAAAAAAGGAGGAAGGCGATAGCCGCTCTGCCGCGACGCGGGAATATGCCTAGACCAAGTTCAACCGCTTGGTCAGGTCATCCTTATAGCTGCCACCAATAGGGATCACCTTTTTATCGTTCTCCAGGATCAAGTTGGGCTGTTCAATGGCCACGATCTTGTCCAAGCGCACAATAAAGCTGCGGTGTACGCGAATGAAGTCCGATTCGGGCAGCTTGCCCTCAATGTCCTTCATGGTGCTGTGGATGGTGTAGCGCGTGTTCAAGGTGTTGATCACCACGTAATCCTTAAGCGCCTCGATAAAGTAGATGTCGCTTGTCTTCACTTTCACCAAGCGGCTGTTGCTCTTGACAAAGACGATATCCCGACCACCCGCTTCTTTGTTCTCCACAAGCGAATAGAGCAGGTCCCTTTCCTTGAGCACTTCGGTCTCTTTCTTGTGTTTGTAGAGTGCCATTTCGATCGACGTATGGATATCGATCTCCTTGAATGGCTTGATGATGTAACCGTAGGGCTGGGTGACTTTGGCTTTGGCCAAAGTGCTCTCATCCGCATAGGCGGTAAGGAAGATCACGGGGATATTGGTCTCCAGCCTGATCTTCTCAGCGGCTTCTATCCCGTTCATTTCGCCCTTCAGCATGATGTCCATCAAGATGATGTCAGGCATGTGCTCTAGGGCGAGACTCACGGCCATTTCGCCGGTATTCGCGGCACCCACAACATTGTAGCCCAATTTCTTGAGGCTGTGTTGGATGTCCTTGCTTACGATGCTTTCGTCCTCTACTACGAGGACATTGGTTTGGGCCATGTGCTACTTGTAACGTCCAAAAGTAAGTAAATACGCCAGCCCGTCGCCAGTCTTTACGTCGAGTTTTCCATCCAGTTGGTCGACCAGGGTGTGTACCAGCTCTAATCCCAGGTTGCTGTCGGTAGCATTATTGAAGCCCTTCGGTAGACCAATGCCGTTGTCCGAAACGCCTATCGCCACCTGTTCTCCGGTCAATGATAAGGTGATCTTCACCACACCCGATCGCCCTTCTGGGAAAGCGTGTTTGAAGGAGTTGCTAATGAGTTCGTTGAGGATGAGGCCACAAGGGATAGCTTGGTCCAAGACCAATTCCACACGCTGCAACTCACGTTGTAAGGACACCTTATTGGTGAGGCTGTAGCTCATCACCAGATTGCGGCTAAGGCCATCGATGTAGGTGGCCATGTCGATGGAGCTGAAGTCCTTGTTCTGGTAGAGGCTTTCGTGAATGAAGGACATGCTGCGGATCCGGTCACGGCTTACGCGCAGTAATTCGAGTATCCGGGCGTCATCATCAACATGTGCGGTCTGCAGGCTCAAGATGCTGCTGATCACTTGCAGGTTGTTCTTCACGCGGTGATGCACTTCTTTCAAGAGCACCTCTTTCTCGCCCAGGCTTTGACGCAGGCTTAGTTCGGCTTCTTTGCGATCGGTGATCCCATAGGCCATGCACGAAAGCTCCTGCACCACCCCATCCACCATGATCGGGTTGAGGAAGGTCTCCACCCACATGCGTCGATCGCTGGTCCCTAGCAACTCCACCTCGAACTGTTGGGGCTGGCCCTTGAGCGCCTCTCGGTATCGACTTACCACAGCCGCATCCACACCACCCACAACCCTTTGGCGCATTTGTCCAACAAAATCATCGCCGTGTTGGAACAGTATCCCCATTTTACGCTGGGTTGTTCGCTGGAAGTGCTCGTTGTACGAGGTTATCCTGAAGTTCCGATCCAACGTCCAGATCATGACGTTCGCGGCATTCTCGAAGATCGCCTTGAGGCGTGCGGCTTGCTGACGCACCAGGTCCTCGGCAACTTTTTGCTCGGTGATCTCGTGCCCCACGCCGAATACCTCGATCACGTTTCCATCGGCACCAAAGACCGGACTAAGGAAGATCTCGTTGCACACCCGCTCGCCCTGATGGTCGAATAGGTCGGTCTCGAAACGCAATGGTATTCCCGCAAAGGCCTGACCATATTTTTCCTTCCAAAAAGCGTGATACTCCGGGCTGGCGAATAATCGCCGCGGTCGGTCGTGGTCGGTGTTGGTCTCTGGTCGTGTGCCGTGCAGCCGTTCTATCATGTCCCCATAACCCCGGTTGAACGAGGTGAGCTTGATCTGTGGGTCCACGGTCCAGAACATGTGTTCGCTGCTCTCGAACAAGGCCCGCAGTTTGGCTTCGTGTTGCTTCACCAGTTGACGCGCGGCATCCACATGGGTCATATCCCTGAAAATGCTTCGCGTGGCTACCGGCTGACCATCCACACTGCGCAAATTGGTGGTGCCCTCCACCAACACGTGCTGGCCATCCTTGCCTACGAATATGGTGCGGATCCTTTCCACTTCTTGCCCTTCCATAACACGACGGTGGCGATCGTTGTAGCTGGCAAGATGGTCGGGGTGCAGAACATCAGCGAGCGTAAGGCTGGTGATCTCGCTATCCGTATAACCCAAAGCCAGGCGCCAAGCCTTGTTCACATAGTCGAACCGGCCTGTTGGGTCTACGCTCTGGATCAGGTCGGTAGCATTATCCAAGAGGTCACGATACCGTTCCTCGCTGGCGCGTAGCTCTTCTTGATCCTGCTTCATGCGCGAAATGTCGCGGGAAACACCCATGGCTCCGAGGTACTCACCATCCTCGTCGAAGAGGCGAGAAGCGGCCAGGAAGGAAGTGAAGACCGCACCGTCTTTGGCCACGTTCATCACTTCGCCCGTGAAAGCCCCATAGATATTCAACTCATGTTGGATACGGGCGTATTCTGTGGGGTCTGCATAAAGCTTGTTCGTGCTGGTCCCCAAGACCTCCTCTGGTTCAAATCCGAACCGCATTTGGGCCGCAGGATTGTATTCGGTGATCAGCCCTTGCGGGTCGGCAGCCATGATCATATCCAATGAGCTCTCGACCATGCTTCGCGCAAAACGACGCGAGCGTCGAAGGGCATCCTGCGTTCGGCGGTGCTCATCTATCTCCTGCCGCAGGACCTGGTTGATCTCCTCGGCTATTTGCAACCGCAGCTGATCTTGTAGCAACACCCTCCTCACCTGTTCATCTTGGAGCGTTAGCTGCACGGCATCAATGCCTTCATGGGTGGTGTGTGTAGCAAATAGCCCCACTTCGTGATGGGTTGGACCGTGGAGGCGCACCTGTAACGGTTCCTGGCCCTTCGTTGCGCTTCCGATACGCATCAATTCGCGCACCGCCATACGGTCGTTCTCTTGGAACAGCTGATCTATAGGCTCTCCGATCAAGGGCGCTCCTGCCAGGTGCTGTGCTGCGGGATTGGCATATTTGACCAGCCCCTTGGTGACCACCACGACCCCGTCGCGAAGGTGCTCTACCAGACTACGATAACTAGCCGCTAGGGAAGCCTGCTCCATCTCCGCCTGCCGCATGGCGGTGATATCGATCAACGTACCCTGTATGGTCGCCGGGCCTCCTACAGGCTCATCCAGGAAGACATTCTCCAGGACCTTGACCTCTCGCCCGCTGCGGTGCTTAAGTGATAACTCGAAATTGATCAGGCTTTTCTTCTTATGCAGGGCTTGAAGGAATCTGTTGCGTTCCGCTTCTGATGTGTACATCACGGAGGCCTTCATTTCCATCAACTCCTTACGATCGGCATACCCCATGATGCGGGCAAGGGCATTGTTACATTCCAAGAATGTTCCCTCCAGGGTTGTGCGGTAAACTCCGGCCAGATTGCGGTTCACCAGATCATCGTACTGCTGTTCCAGTTGGTGATACGCGATCGCCAATTCTTCCTGACCCTTGGCCTGATCCACGTTCAATGATGCATTGGCTTCCACGTTACGAACTTACAGAAGTGTGAGCATGCAAGAGCGATCACGCATCTAAGGCGTGGGTTCACCTGCTACGAAAGGTGGTGGTATGCGTTCGCCATCGATGCGTATCTCAGCACCGTCGCGGAATTTGATAACGGTAACGGGGAACCCCTGCTCATTATAGTGAATGAAATCACCCTGTTCCAAGCCTTGGGTGTAGCGCCCTTCCAACTTGGGCTGTCCGTTGTAGTAATACCATTTATGCTTTCCATCCGGTTCCCCATTGATGAATGACCCGGTGAAGTTCTTCCGTCCATTGTCGTAGATGTGTACCCAAGGACCATCCTTCGTTCCATCCTTGTATGCACCATCTTCCTGGTGGTCACCAACCTTGTAGTACCACTTGCCTTCTTTGCGTCCATCGATGTACTCGCCCTGCACGATCACGGCTCCCTCTTCATCGTACTCCACCGAAGCACCATCCTCCTTGCCTTTTCGATACAATTCTTCGCGGTGTTTCTTGCCACCCTCGTAGAACCATTGCCAAGTACCCTGAGCCAAGCCATTCTGGTACTTCCCTTTTTGTTCCACCGTTCCATTGCGATGTAAGAAGCTCCAGTCACCATCCTTCTTCCCTGCCTTATAGGAACCCTGGGCCCGCTTCTCCCCGGTCACGTAGAATTCGGTCCATTCCCCTTCCAAGGCGCCCACATCATTCACCATGCCTTGGCTCATGAGTTGATCGCCCATGTATATGCTGGCCGAGGTCGACTCTCCTTTCTCATTGAATTCCCTGAATAACCCTTCCTTCTTGCCACTTCGGGAATAGCTTCCCATGCTGGCTACCTTACCATTGGCATGGTAGGTCTTCTTAATGTCGATCATCTGGGCTTGCTGGGCGCGTTCATCCACCACACCAGCATCGAATTTCACCAGATCCTTCAAACTGCCTTGTATATCATACTCTTTGAAAAGACCTTGTTTTTGGCCATCCACATAAGCCCCTTCGGACCGTACTTTGCCATTGGCATGGAATTCCTTCCATGGACCCTGTCGTAAACCCATGGCATCCACCTTGTTGATATCCTCGCGCTTGCGTAACAATCCGGCCCCATACTGGAGCAGCGCGACAATACGTCCATCCGGAGCATATTCATAACCCCTTCCCTCCTCTTTTCCATTCTTGAAAGGGATCTCTTTATGCAACGCACCGTTGGGGTGATAGTACTTACCAACCCCGGCGCGCAGATCATCAATAAAGGTTTCTTCGCTCATCAATACACCAGCCGTATCATAGCGCAACGATGGGCCATTCTTCGTGTCCGCCATGTAGGCGATGGTGCTGTTCAACCGCCCTTTGGGGTCATAGAACTTCCAGATCCCATCCAAGAGCAGGTTCTTTCTACCGCCTTCGCTTCTTAGCACACCGCTTTCGTAATAGGTTCTCCAATGGCCTTCTGGTTTACCATCCACCAACAACCCTTCGCTGGAAACCTTGCCGTTGCTGTGATAATAGCGATGCAGGCTATCGGTCTGCTGCCCACAAAGATCGCTGATAAGCATCAACCAACAGAAGGAAAAGATCAGTGTTAACAGCCTCTTCATGTATTCAATTTATCCTTTAAAAATATGTTGATATAGTATGGTCGGTTCGATCTGTTGATGATCCTTGGCAAAGCGAGTTGGACAATTGGCTTATCAAAATTAGCACACAGTGAATGAACGATCCTGCATGATCAGCTTCTTCGCAAAGCCTTGTCCATCCAAAGGATCTTTTTGGTTATCAACGATCGTTGAAGAACGATGCGTGTGCCTTGCGTTGAAAAACAGTTCTTTTCTCCGAGCATATCGATCGTGTCTTTCTGGTTAAGATATAACGATAACCAAGTTTGGTACAATAGCGCTTTATCTTAAGGGGAATGACATACGAACAAAGTCCGGAATGTTATGGCCCATTTTCCACAGTCCGAAAGCTGATCCAACGATCCGATCGTTGGATCCCGCGACCCAGTGATGGCAGAGGTATCTTTGGGCACCAACCGAACGAACATGCACATCCTTATCGGCAGCGACCATGCAGGGCTTGAGTTGAAGCATCACTTGAAGGAACATCTTAAGGCAGCGGGTATTGTCGTAACCGACAAAGGCACGCATGTGAAAGAGAGTGTTGATTATCCGGATCCAGCACATAGCGTGGCGAAGGCCGTCAGTATGGAACCAGGCTCATTGGGCATTGTGATCTGCGGCAGCGGGAATGGGGTGAATATCAGTGCCAACAAGCACGTTGGCATACGCTCGGCACTGGCCTGGAACGCCGAAGTCGCTCGTTTGGCACGTCAGCATAACGATGCCAACGTTTTGGCGTTGCCTGCCCGGTTCATATCCCCGGCCGAGGCTTATGCTGTGGTCGACGCGTTCCTCGCAGCAACGTTTGAGGGTGGCCGACACCAGCGTCGCGTGGAAAAGATCGAACTGAATGGTTGAGCAAAAGAAGTTTCGCCCGTGCACGTTGCTTGCGCTGTTGCTCTGCACAGGAGCGCACCTCTTTGGGCAGGTCGATAGTGCAGCCCTCCGATATGCTGCTGGGATAACCATGGAGGAGCTACGCGAGCACCTCACCGTTCTGGCTAGTGATGCCTTTTTGGGTAGGGACACGGGCAAAGAGGGCCAAAAGATGGCAGCGGCGTATCTAAAGGACCAATTTGTGCGGGCGGGCATTCCGCCAGTAAGATCACCGGACCCAACGCAGATAACCGAAGGCTATTATCAGCCCTACGAGTTGGTGGAGGAACAAGCGGGATCGATCAGTCTGGAAACCATCAACGATACGCTGACCTATCCCAAAGAGCTCATCTACTTCAACGAGGTACTAGGCACCGATGTGTTGGTAACGGAGGTGATCTATCTGGGAGCTGCCGACCGCGTGCCCAAATGGCCTTTGACCGGTAAAGTGGTACTGGTGGATGCCGCTGGAATGGGGAGTGGAGCTGCTGTTCTTGGGCCGTTAAGGACCCGTCTGGATGGGGTACGCGCAGCGGGTGCGGCTGTTATCCTTGTAAGCGTGCCGTCGTTAGAGGATCTCGCGAAGGAAGTGCATTTACCAAGCACCAGTGTGCGCCTACCCGAGCCGGGAAAAGGACCGCAGCGAACAACCTCTGGGTCGCAAACCATTCTCATGGAACAGGCCTCGATCAACGCGCTTTTGGGAAAAACGAGCGTACAGAAATTGGCTCGCAAGCAGAAGCAACGAGCCATCCCTTTGACATGCACCATACGGACGAAGTCCGCATCCAAGAAGCTGATAGCTGAGAATGTGTTGGCCTTTATTGAAGGCAGTGACAAGAAGGAAGAGATCGTGATCTTGACGGCGCACTACGACCATATTGGGGTGGAGAATGGTGTGGTGTATAACGGCGCTGATGATGATGGCTCCGGCACGGTGGCCTTGATAGAGATCGCACAAGCCTTTGCCAAGGCAAAAGCAGAAGGCCATGGGCCGCGCCGCAGTATATTGGTGATGCCCGTGAGCGGGGAAGAAAAGGGTTTGTTGGGCTCGCGTTATTACAGCGAACATCCGGTTTTTCCGTTGGACAACACCGTTGCTGACCTGAACATTGATATGATCGGACGTGTGGATAGCGCCCATGCGACATCAGCACCTTACGTATACGTGATAGGCAGTGATCGATTGAGCACACAGCTGCACGCCGCTAACGAACAAGCGAATGCCGCCTATACCAAGTTGATACTGGATTACCAATTCAATGCAGAGAGCGACCCCAACCGCTTCTACTATCGGAGCGACCATTACAATTTCGCGCGCAAGGGCGTGCCGAGCATCTTCTATTTCAGCGGTGTACACGAGGACTACCACCAGCCCGGTGATGACGTCGAGAAGATCCGGTTCGATCTACTACAGCAACGCGCCAAATTGGTCTTCCATACGGCGTGGATCATCGCCAACCAGGAGCAACGGCTGATCGTGGATAAGCCGTTAAGACCCTGATCAGGAATGGCGTGTTTGGTTGGCAGGACCAGGTTCGGCCAACAGTTCCTCCAAAAAGATCCGCAGGTTCCTGCGATAGTTCTGGTAGTGTTCGCCGGTGCTGGGACCATAGAATCCCGCACGAATGCGACGTACCATCCCGTTGCGGTCCACGATGATGCAGGTGGGATAGCTCATTAGGCGCGTTAGGAAAGGGAGTTTCTCCGCAGCATTCTCTTTGGTAGCCTGGCCGCCATGAACGATCGGATAGCCAACATTCAACGCCTTCTGGAATCGTTTAAGTGCAGTAACGGCCTTGCCGGGCTCTTCATATTTTTCAAAAGCTACTGCGAGTACTTCCATCCCCTGCGCACGATACTCAGTGTATAGCTCGTTCAGAAGCACTGTCTCGTCCACGCAATTGGGACACCAGCTGCCCATCACCTGCACGAGCAGCACCTTGCCCTTAAAGCGTTCATCGCTGCTGGAGATCAGAGCACCATTGAGATCCGGTAGGCGGAAGTCCACCATATCGTATCCCTCTTTTAGGGTAGTGAGGGCATAAGGATCGCGCAGTTCGAACTGGGGGTTCCGGTATGCCACCCAGGGCTCTTCCCAATGAGTTCCGCTCCAATAACGCCCGACCAAACTATCGCCTCGCAACGAAGCTGCGAAAAGAAAGGCGTGCGAACCATCAAAGCAGGATAGCTTCAGCGAGTCGCCATGCACAGAACCTTCCAAGAAGCGATAGTCCCCCGTCTCGGTAATAAATGTCCCGGTAGCTTGTCCACCTTCGTGTTGTTCGAAGAGACCTATGGCATCGTATGCGTCCGGGGTGTTCTGGCTGAAGTGTACCTCCCACGTGCCGGCAATGGTTGCAGCGCCATCACTAGGGCCGGCGAAACGCGGCCCACCACCAGCATGGGCCACGAAAGGGATTTGATAATCCGGTCCTTTCAGATAATTCGCCCATTCACCTTTTATCACACTGTCATTGATAACAGTCCCGATGAATTCTGAATCGAAGAGTGGCATACGAAGCCAAAAAGAGTCATGCCTGAGCACCAGGTCATTCACAACGATCTCCTCAGAGCCATTGTGAATGATAGCCGACCAGTGGGCACTATCGCGTTTTGTCAGGTCGAATTGGAAGGGAAGCACCGGACCGTTGAGCGCCAACTCCATGTGCCAGGCACCGGAACGAGGTTCTGAGGTGGGCGCAACGCGCTTGGAGCAAGCACTCAAAAGAGCCACTACAGCGAGCAGTACCGGAAAGGGAGAGTGAACAGACATGGCGCGGCGAATATATCGGCAAGGCTGTGCTTACGCGCACCAAGCTGAGTGGAACTTTGGTTACCTGAGCGGTAACTCCGGAGCTAGAGGTCGAACTTGATCCCTTGGGCCAGCGGTAGGTTGGTGCCGTGGTTGATGGTGTTGGTCTGCCTGCGCATATAGACTTTCCAGGCATCGCTTCCGCTCTCTCGGCCGCCACCGGTTTCTTTTTCTCCACCGAACGCCCCACCGATCTCTGCTCCACTCGTCCCAATGTTCACATTGGCAATACCACAATCGCTTCCTGCGGCACCCAAAAAGCGCTCAGCCTCGCGTAGATCGAGCGTCATGATCGCGCTGCTCAAGCCCTGTTTAACACCATTCTGTATGGCGATCGCATCATTCACGTCGCCGCTGTAGCGCAATAAGTACAAGATGGGAGCGAAAGTTTCCGCCTGTACGATCGGCATATCGGGCTTAGCCTCTATGACCGCAGGTTTCACATAGCAGCCGCTCTCGTATCCCGCGCCTTGCATAACACCGCCGTCGATGGCGATGGTTGCGCCTTGGGCTTTGGCGGCCTCTAGGGCTTTCAAGTAAAGATCCACCGCGTGTGCGTCGATCAGTGGGCCCACGTGGTTCTTCTCATCCAGTGGATCACCAATGCGCAACTGACCGTAGGCCCTCACAAGCTTTGCCTTGAAGGCGTCGTAAACGGTGTCATGGATGATCAGTCTGCGGGTACTGGTACAGCGCTGGCCAGCGGTTCCAACAGCGCCGAACACGGCTCCGATCAGGGACATATCAAGGTCGGCTTTGTCGCTGATGATAATGGCGTTGTTGCCCCCAAGCTCCAGCAATGCCCGACCAAGTCGTTGACCAACTGCGGCCCCTACCGCCTTACCCATGCGTGTGCTGCCTGTAGCACTCACGAGCGGTACGCTGGGATCGTTGCTAAGCCACTCGCCCACCTCGCGCCCTCCGTTAACGAGAACACTAACGCCTTCGGGAACAGCGTTGCGCTTGAATACCTGCTCGACGATATGCTGGCAGGCAAGGCTGCATAGCGGGGTTTTTTCGCTGGGCTTCCAGACGCAGACGTCACCACACACCCAAGCCAAGGCTGTATTCCAGCTCCAAACGGCAACCGGGAAGTTGAAGGCGCTTATGATGCCGACCAGGCCGAGGGGGTGCCATTGCTCATACATGCGATGGTTTGGCCGCTCACTGTGCATGGTCAGGCCATGGAGTTGACGCGAAAGCCCTACCGCAAAATCACAGATATCGATCATTTCCTGCACCTCCCCTAAACCCTCCTGGTAGCTTTTGCCCATTTCGTAGCTCACCAACTTTCCCAGGTCAGCTTTGTGCTTTCGCAGCGCCTCGCCCACTTGGCGTACTACTTCTCCGCGCTTTGGTGCTGGCCAGCTGCGCCACTCCAAGAAACCGTTTTGCGCAGTTCTTATGGCAGCATCGTATTCTGCACGGGAAGCTCCTCGGACCCGGGCGATCAATGCGCCATCCACAGGGCTGTGGCTATCAAGAAGGGTCCCCTCTCCCTTTAGCCAAGTACTTCCGGTAGAAACGCCGCTGTTGATCTCGGTTAGGTGGAGAATGTCAAGGACCTCAGCGATCTTGTTGGGGGTACTGGCGAGTGTGTTGCTCATGGGTTTAGGCGTTCCGGTTTCGGGGCCGCAAAGGTAGACCCGTGACTGGGTGATCTGGATGGTGTGCAAAGCGCTCTCGTGTGACCAGCCCACCGGCGATGCCAAGAGGACGCATGAAACATGTAAAGACCTAAGGATCAAAGAATTAAGCCAACATCATTAGGCTCACTGTAGGGAACGAACGGCGGATGCTTACAGGTAGGATACTATAGCGACGAACATAATGCGCACAGGGCCAGATAAACAGCCTTCTCAGGGCTTCCCCTTCCGTGCGATGAATAAAGAGCTGGATGTTGGCCTCCCGGTAAATGCGCTAACGAGGTTGGACCAAGACCCAATGAGCGCTCCTTTCAAAAGTGCAACAGGCTTGGA
>Ga0209591_10004145_pt1 | contig 16533 bp, 13 predicted proteins | sample MAT01_FD_187207 | JGI IMG/M metagenome (GOLD analysis project Ga0209591, IMG submission 187207) | Freshwater microbial communities from Lake Fryxell liftoff mats and glacier meltwater in Antarctica - MAT-01 (SPAdes) (version 2) | ecosystem: Environmental > Aquatic > Freshwater > Ice > Liftoff... | reverse complement strand
CGCTTTGGCCTTCAGATCCTACGCCGCGCGCTGGAGGAGCCGCTGCGCCGCCTGGCGAGCAACGCGGGTGCTGAGGGCGCCGTGATTATCGCCGCTGTGCGCTGCGGTCAGCAGGCGCAGGGCGACCAGAGCTACGGCTATAACGTGCTGACTGGCGAATACGGCAGCATGCTGGCGCAGGGCGTGATCGACCCGGTGAAGGTGACGCGCAGCGCCGTGCAGAACGCGGTCTCGATCGCTGGCCTGCTTCTAACCACCGCCGTGCTGATCGCCGACCTGCCCGAGGCGTCATGAGATTGCAGATTGCGCACAAGCGAACGCACGAAGTTGGCAAGGACGCTAAAGCGTACGTTCGCCCAGGGTTTCGGAAGGGCTTTAGCCCGCCACAGTGCGGCGTCCGCCGTAGGCGGACTTACGCTTTAGCGTCCTAGCGGATCGTGAGCACGCCCTCCATCCCCTCGTGGCCGGCGATGTTGCAGTAAAAGCGGAAGCTGCCCACATCGCGGGTGGGAAACGTGAGTAGCGCGTCGACCCCGTCGGGGGCTGCGATCTCGCGCGTGCCGCTGGGCAGGTCGATCAGCAGATTATGCGCGAGCTTCCCCTCGTTCACCAGGCGTAGTGTGACCATCTCGCCCTGTGCGAGCTCCAACGTGCTTGGCGTAAACGCCATCTCGGTTGCCACCACCTCGAAGGTCGTATCGCGTGGCAGCGGCTGCCCGCAGCTCCCGAGCACGAGCAGCGCCAGCAGCGCGGCCAGCGCATAGCACACCGGGCGAGCGCTCTGTTTTACCTGTAGCATATGAATTTCTAGCTCAACCTTGCGACACGGTGAAGTATAACACACGGCTTGGTTGCGCCAACACCAGCCCCGAGAGCGGGGTGCGGCGTAGCGCTTCGGGCGCCGCCCTGGCCCGCCCGTTGCCTGGCGGCTGAAGCCGCAGGCTCGCAGTGCAAAGCCCGCCTGCGCGGGCTGGTGAGGCCGCGCAGGCGGCCTTCGCGTGGGAGCCGGGCCGTTGACGGCCCTGGCGGGGGTGGTGCCCGAAACAATACGCCGCACCCCCGAGAGCGGAGCAGCTAGCGCACGCCCTCCAGGCGATCCTCCAGGTCGGCGTGCAGCTCGCGCAGGCGGTCCAGGGTCTGCTCGTCGGTCTGCCAGATCCCGCGGCTGTTCGCCTCTAGCAGGCGGCCCACAGCGTTGCGGGCGGCCTCGGGGTTGGCGGCCTCCAGGCGCTGGCGCATCGTATCGTCCAGCACAAATGTGGCGGCGGCCTGATCGTAAACCCAGTTGTCCACCGCGCTGGTCGTGGCGCTCCAGCCGAGCATGTAGGTAAAGCGGTTGGCGATCTCGGCCGCGCCGTTGTGCCCGTGCTTGAGCATGCCCTCGTACCATTTGGGGTTCAGCAGCTTGGTGCGATACTCCACGCGCAGCACTTGCTCCAGACTCTGCACCTTCGTCTCCGCCGTAAAGCTCTCCACGTAGCTCAGGGCCACGCTCTTGCCCGTGGCCCGCTCGGCGGCGGCCTTGAGCGCGCCGGAGTAGCCGTAGTAGTGCTGCATGTCGGTGAGGCCATACTCCACGCTGTCGATCTCCTGGGCCACGCGGCCCACCGTCTTGAGCAGCGAGCGCAGTACCTCGGGCTGAGCCTGGCCGGTGTGCTCGCCGCCGAAGGCGAAGGCGTTGCGCTTGATGAAAAGATCCTCCAGCTCCTGGCGCTCCTGCCAGGCGCTGCCCTCGATCGCCTCATCTACATCGGTGCCATACGTACCCTCGGCCTGGGTGAAGAGCCGGGCCGTGGCGGCCGTGCGGCTCTTGCCCTCGGCCAGCATTGCCAGCACGTGCTTGCGCACAAAGTTCTGCTCCTCGGGCTCGTCGGCGTCGGCGGCCTCGCGCACCAGCCGGTCGAGCAGGTCGATCGTGCCGGCGAAGGTGTCGCGAAAGATACCCGAGGCCGTCATCAGGACATCCACGCGCGGGCGGCCAAGCTCGGCGAGCGGGATGAGCGCGTAGCGGCCAACCTTGCCCTGACCGTCCTTCACGGGGCGGGCGCCGAGCAGACCGAGCACCGTGCCGATCGCCTCGCCCTTGGTCTTGATCGCGTCCAGCCCCCAGAGCACCTGGGCGATCGTCTCTGGGTAGGCGCCAGCATTTTCAGCCTGGTGGGCTGCCAGCAGGGCCTCGGCGATGCGGGCGCCGCGCTGGTAGGCGCTGTCGGACGGCACGCGGAAGGGGTCGAGGCCATGGATGTTGCGGCCCGTGGGCAGCACCGCAAGCCCGTCGCGGATCAGGTCGCCGCCGGGGGCAGCCGGAATGTAGCCGCCATCGAGGCCGTGCAGCAGGTAGTCGAGCTCCTGGGTGTTGTCGCGTAGGGCGGCGAGCATGCCGCGACCGTGGGTTGCCAGCGCTTGCAGATTGGTGATTGCAGCTTGCAGATTGAGCCCCGCTGCAACCTGCTCGACAGCCTCCTCCTGGAGCACTGCGCGCTGCACAAACTCGGCGCAGGCGGCCTCCACCTGGTCGCGCAGCGCCAGGGCGGCCACGTCGCCAGCGCGGGCGGCGCCGAGCAACGCCCCATAGCTTGCTGGAACCTCAGCGTCGGCAGGCTGCACGCTGCACGCTGCGAGCATCAGATCCCCCAGGCCAGCGTTGCCATCGCGCGGGATCTTTAGGGCCTCGGCCACCAGCGTGAGCTGCTGCTCGGGGGGCGGGGCGCTGCCGAGCACATGCAGGCTATCCGTGATCAGCGTGGCCTCGAGCTCACGCATGTAGGCGTAGGCCCGCGAGGCGAAGCTCTCGAATGGCTCGCCCGTGCGCCGCGCCAGCTCTGCGTCCAGGTTAAGCAGTGCAATTTTCTGAAGGATGGCCTCCTCATTCTCGCCGAGGGGCTCGGAAGAGTGAGTGACTGGCTCGCCCGCTCCTTGTCTCCTTGTCTCCTTGTCTCCTTGTCTCCCCCGCGCCTCCTCCAGCAGATCCTTCAGCGCTAGCAGCTCCTTGTAGAGCCCGGCGCGGCCATAGGGCGGGATGGCGTGGCCGATGATTGTGGAGTAGCCGCGGCGCTTGGCGATGTTGGCCTCGGCGGGGTTGTTGATCGGATAGACATAAAAGTTTGGCACGCCGCCGAGCAAGATGTCGGACCAGCAGCGCTCGGTGACGCCAAGCTGCACGCCGGGCATCCACTCGGCGGTGCCGTGCATGCCGAGGTGGACAATCGCGTCGGCGCGCAGCTCGCGCTGGATCCACTGGTAGAAGAGCGCGTACTGGTGATGCGGCGTGTTCTCCTTGTCGAACAGCAGGCGCATCGGGTCGCCCGGCATGCCGATCATCGGCTGCACGCCGACGTAGACGTTGCCGAGCTGCATACCCCCGAGGCGCACCTTGTCGCGGCCGGCGGGGGCGATGTCGCCGGGGAAGCTGCCCCAGCGCTCGTTGATCCGCTCCTGATCCTGCGGGCGCAGCCAGCCGTTAAAGCTCTCGCGGCTTGCCATCATCGGCTGCGGGATGGGCGGGTGGCCGTGGGGAAGGGTAGACATAAAGCCTGCCCCGACAGTGTTACCGTCCACCGTCCACCGTCCACCGTCCACTGACCCCGCGATACAGCGCGCCATTGTGGCCGGGTCACGGGGATACTCGCCAACGCTGTAGCCGGCGGCCCTAAGCTTGTCGAGCAGGGCGATCAGGCTGGCGGGCACATCGAGCAGGGCGGCGGTGGCGGTATTGCCCTGGCCGGGCGGGTAGTTGTAGACAATAATCGCCAGCTTCTTATCGCGGTTGGGGGTGCGGCGCAGCTGCACAAAGCTGCGGGCGAGCGTGCCGAGGCGGGCGAGGCGGTCGGGCACGGTGCCGATCTCGCTGCCGCGCATGCCGCCGAGCACAACCGGGGCCACGGCGCCGTCCATCTCGGGCAGCGCAAACATCATGGTGGCCTGAAGCGGGCCAACGCCGTGCTCGCGCCAGTGCTCCTCATCTTGCACAAACAGCGGCGAGGCCACCATGTAGGGCACATCGAGCTTGCTCAGCAGCTCGCGGGCCACGCTCGTGGTGAGGCCAGCCTTGGTTGAGCCGGCGGGGCCGCCCACCAGCGGGAAGCCCATCGTGTTCACGATCGCGTCCACATTGAGGCGCGTCAGCCACTCGCGCACCACCACGTGGCCCTCGATGCCCTGCACAAAGATCGGCAGCACGCGCAGGCCGGCCGCCTCCAGGGCGCGCACCACGTCGTTGTGGTAAGTTGTCCCGCCGATGATATGGCTGCGAAACGAGAGCACCGCGACCGTGCCGAGCGGCGACAAGGAGACCGGGAGACCGGGAGACCGGGAGACACCTGACGGCAGCCACGGGCTGTCTCCTTGTCTCCTTGTCTCCTTGTCTCCTTGTCTCCTTGTCTCCTTGTCTCCTTGTCTCCTTGTCTCCTTGTCTCCTTGTCTCCTTGTCTCCTTGTCTCCTTGTCTCCTTGTCGCCCTAAAGCGCTCCCGCTCCCACGCCAGATACTCCTCGGGCTTGCTGAAGTACTTTGGCGCGTCGGGGTGGGCGAAGCCCATGCCGGGCAGCTCCACGGCGGGCGGCACGGCGAGCTTGGCGTAGCCGCAGTACTCGCGCAGGATCAGCTTGAACATACTCGCCGTGTTCGCCACGTCGCGGTTGTTCCAGTAGGTGGTGACATTCGTCCAGTTGCGGAAGTCGCTGAGGCGCTTGCCGGGGAGGAAGTTGACGAGCTTGCTCGTAATCTTCTGAAGCTTTACATAACCATAAAGCGTATCTTCCTCGCGGTTGCCGACCAGCAGGCGAGCCACATTCTGGACAGGCTTTGGCATGCCGCCGCCGCCAGCCTTGCCGCCCATGCTGTAGCCGCCCACCTTGGTGAGGCGCATCACCTCGGGCAGACCCTCGAACGCAAAGATCACCGGCGGGTCGTGGCGCTGCACGGCGGGCACGAGCCACTCGGCGGTCTCGGCGAGCGTGATCAGCGAGCTCATGAGGCAGGCGCAGCGGGCGATGGCGGCCTCGACCTCGGCGGGGCGCCGCTGCACATCGCGGTCCTCGAAGACGTGCAGCCGAAACTCGGGCACGAGTTTGCGCACCTCGGCCTCGGCCTGGGCGAAGAGCCCCTGGCTGTAGCGCTGGAGGCCAAGCACCATCACGAACTCAACTGGCTTCGCCATAGCTCCCTCGCTCAATGCAAAATGCAAAATGCAAAATGCAAAAACGGATTATTGTGGGGGTATGCAACCGCGTGTCATGCTGAGCCCTTCGCTTCGCTCGAGGGTGAACTCCGCGAGGTATCTCTCCCAGCTTATGGAAAGCCCCTTCGCTCCGCGTTCGTCTGGAATTGGTATTATCCGTCGAAGTGCAAAAAAGCACAATCTTTGCGCTTTATGTACAATCGCTGTGCAGTGTGTAGGGACGGACGACGGACGACGGACGACGGACGACCGACGACTGGAGGGTGGCTCTCGGCTCTCGGCTCTCGGCTATCACCCCCGTTAACAGACAAGGGCATACATATGACTCCCATCCACAACGCGCTCGGCCAGCCCATCGGACACCGCCTGCCTGAGTGGACGCCCCCGCCGCGCCCGCCGCGTGAGCCTATGCTCGGACGCTTCTGCCGGGTCGAGCCGCTGAGGCTGGAGCAGCACGCCGCCGAGTTGCACGCTGCCAACAGTGCCGACACCGACGGGCGCATGTGGACCTACCTCGCCTACGGCCCCTTCCCCAGCCTGGACGACTACCGCACCTGGGTGCAGCGGAGCTGTCTGGGCGACGATCCGTTCTTCCACGCGATTGTCGACAGCGCGACTGGCCGTGCGGGGGGTGTCGCCAGCTATCTGCGCATCGATCCGCCCGCCGGCAGCATCGAGGTGGGCCATCTGGCCTTCGCGCCGGCGCTCCAGCGCACGCCTGCCGCCACCGAGGCGATCTTCCTGATGCTGCAGCGGGCCTTCACGCTGGGCTACCGCCGCTTCGAGTGGAAGTGCAACGCGCTCAACGCGCCGTCGCGCGTGGCGGCGCAGCGGCTCGGCCTGTCGTTCGAGGGCGTGTTCCGCCAGGCTACAGTCGTGAAGGGCCACAACCGCGACACCGCCTGGTACGCCGCGATTGACACCGAGTGGCCGGCGCTGGAGGGCGCCTTCACCCAGTGGCTCGACCCGGCCAACTTCGACGACCAGGGCCGCCAGCAGCTGCGGCTCTCCGCGCTAACGCGCCCGCTGCTGCATCGGCAGGGCTAAGACAGGGTTGCAGATTGTAGAGTGCAGATTAAGCGCAGCCAGACGCGCTGCAATGCCTTATCGGCTATCGGCTATCGGCTATCGGCTATCGGCTATCGGCTATCGGCTATCGGCTATTGCACATCAGCTGCCCCGATAGGTGGAGTAGGCCCAGGGCGAGACGAGCAGCGGTACGTGGTAGTACCCGGCTGCGTTCGCTACCCCAAAGCAGATCGGCACCACGTCGAGGAAGGGCGGCTCTGGCAGCGGCAGGCCACGGGCGGTGAAGTACGCCCCCACATAAAAGCGCAGCTCGTAGCGCCCCGCCAGCAGCGCCTCGCCCTGGAGCAGCGGCCCGTCGCAGCGCCCGTCGGCGTTGGTGATGAGGTCGGCGAGCTGTGTGGCGCTCGCGCTTTCGAGGCGATACAGCTCGACCCGCAGGCCGGCGGCGGGCGTGCCGCCGTGGGTGTCGAGCACGTGGGTGGTTAGTCGGCCCATTGTAGCTCCCGATACCAGTACGGGTACAGCGTGGTGAAGCCGAGCCGCCCGTAGAGCCGCAGGGCGCTCAGGTTAGTGCTCATCACCTGGAGGTAGGCGCGTGTGGCGCCGTGGCCCTGCGCCCAGCGCGCCAGATCGCCGAGGGTGGCCGCCGCGAGCCCTTGGCCACGGTAGGCCGGGCTGGTGGACACGCTGAAGATGCCGAGCCAGCCTCGCTCGACCACCCCGAAAGCCACAGCTACGAGCTTGCCGGCGGCGCTGGTGCCCGCAAAGCCAGCTGGCGGCCCAACCCGCTGGAGCAGCCCGCGCCGCGCCGCGATCTTCGCGGGGCGCGTCTCGCCCTCGCCAGCTACGTAGGCCGCGAGCCAGGCCTCGTCGAACTGCTCGGACAGCTGCGCGGACCCCGTGCTGGCCACAAGCAGCTGCTTCAGGGGCGCCGTCTGCACCAGGGTCGGGGCGCTCGTGCTGTAGCCGCGCGCCTCTAGCGCCGCGTCCAGCCCGGCTGGCTGGCTGGCGGGGCAGAGCTGGAAGCGGCAGACGGCCCCGCGCCGCCGGTAGAACGCCTCGGCCAGCGCGAGCTTCGGCTCAAGCGGCGCGTCGGGCGGGTGGCGCGCGGCGAGCACCGAGTTTGCGCGCCGGGTCACGCCGTCGTTGAAGCGCAGGCGCCAGCCATCGATCTCCTGGGCCACGGCGGCGGGCACGGCGTTCGCCGCCAGCTCCTCGATCAGGCCGATCTCGTGCATCTTTTGACCTCAGCGCAACGCGGCTGCGCAGGCGCTCGTCCACCGCCGGGCGTCAGCTGCGCCGCTGGCAGGTGTGTGAAGCGTGGAGGACGGCGGCAGGAGGCAGGTACCAGGCAATGCGCGTGCGGCCGACCTGTGGAGCACCAGGAGCTGTGGGTTGGTGCGACCGCCTGAAGGTTGGGGATGGTCGTTTTGCCAACAGGCCGGCGCGTTGTGCCGGGTAGATCGCGCCCAGCCCACCAACCGCGCCAGCGGTGTCAGCTGCACAGCGTGGTTAGGCGTGCGGAAAGCCATCTCAAAGCATTCAGTATGCTTAAAACAGTAATTTCAGACACTTCTACTATTCGGAAAACTCTGAAACGTCAATATTTATCTCGCTTTCCTCAATCTTCATGTCATTATTTAGCAGTACGTAAAATGTGAACGGGAAACTTGTACCCCAGCTAATACCATCACGTTCTGACCCTCCACCATATTCAAGAGTTACATCAACTGATGCTACTCCTCGAATATCTAACCCGTTCTTTGCTACCTCGATACTTTCTATATCTACATCGGTTACGCCATCTACTGATGTCCCAGAAGATAGATCAGCTAACTCCGAAAAGTGTTCTTCAATAATGTGTTCTTCGAGTATCTCCTCGATCCCCTCAACCTCTATTGACCTTTCACGGGGCGGGTTAACAATTACCAAACGAAACTCATCAAAGCCTTCTTGAATGGCTTTCTCGCGTAGTTCACGGATTTCATGAGCAGAAGATTTAAGGGTTGATCGGGCTTTGACTTCTACTGCAATGCGATGACCATCCTTTTCGACAATGAGATCATAACGAGCATTCCCACCCGAACTGGGTTGATCCATAAAAACTTGGTATCCCCTTGTTTTATATTGGGATGCCAACTCTTCTACTTTGGCTGCCTCTAAGTACTGAGTGCTAGAAATCATATAATGCCTCCGTCTATCGGCCCGAACACCACTTCTCTTGATGTAGCAACACCTACTTCTATGTAAATACTGTGCTGGATAGTATCATCGGCTATCATGAGAAGCATTTCTTCATATAGATTATCGGATATGTTTACTTGGGGTATCGTTATGTCTCGTGTTTTGTCAAATCTTTCGGAAGCGCACTTTACTACTAGCCTGTCATCTTGATAGACAACGCCTCTAATTGCGTCCAAAATTGGCTTGATGATGTTGTCTACATCACCTTCATATCTGCCTTTGTAAAACCAAATAATTCTAGCATAAAGGTCTCCCGTGAAAGGTGTTGTAGAAAACATATTTCTTGCCTGACTTGCAATAAAGAGCTTGTAATTTTCCCTGTTACGGGCGGATTTACTTTGGCTTGATATAGGTTTTCTGGGTATTATCATTGCGAACGACATGCGATGCCTCACAGTAGTGCCTTGCTCATTAACAGTATACCATATTTGTCACCCCTTTGTAGCAGGCAACTGCCGAGCACGCCTAACGCCGGGCGTCAGCTGCGCCGCTGGCGGGCGTCTAAAGGGTGGAGGACGGCGGCAGGAGGCAGCTACTAGGCAATGTGCGTGCGGCCGACCTGTGGAGTGCCAAAAGCTTTGGGGGGTCAGAAACGTCTGAAGGTTGCGCATTGTCGGGTTGCCAACAGGCCGTAGCGCATTGGCCGGGTAGATCGCGCCCAGCCCACAGGACGCGCCAGCGGCGTCAGCTGCACGCCCTGGTTAGGGGGCCACTGAGCGATTTACAAAGTTAGAGCGCATTTGAATATTCGATACATTACATTCCAGCACAGTTTAAAAATGGCATTAGCCAATCCGCAGTGCCTTCAGGATATTTCAGGACGCTATCCAAATGCCTCGATTCCTTGAAATGGCGCCCCTGCGTTCTCTGACAAGACCCTGGAAGATCGACAATCTATTGAGAATCATTGCACTTTGAATATTCAAATATGCTCTAAGGAATGTTATTTCGAAAAGCAAGTGCCTGTATGACATTGTCTGTGCAAATGCGATATATCCCAAACTGTGTGATTGTTGCGAGTGATTGCTCGTCATTGACATCCCAAGCATGTATGTCGATGCCGTGATGACGCACAGCTTTGACGACTGTTTCAGATAACTGAGTTGGATGTAAATGCACTGCCCGTGCATGAGCGAGGCGAGAATGATGAATTGCTTGATATTGAACTACGTCCAACTGCATCCAACTCTCTGAACGAGGGAATAACAAATCAACAGGTACGCCTGGACAATGTTTTTGAATTGCCAAAAGCAGCGCAGGCTCATATGATGTAATCTCGAAGGTATTCCAATAGTCTCTGAATTCATTTAGCACAGCGCCGATACGTTCAGGTGCTTCTGGTTCTGGTCCCTTGATTTCTATCTCTAGTCCAATTTTCCCGCAAAACATAGCGAGTATGTCAGCAAGTGTAGAAATGTGACCTTTTTGAACGGTTCGATTGTTTTTACCGAACACCGTTACATCTCGCAATTGATCCCACGTATGATCAAAAATCGTTCCAGATGCAGATGTGTTTTCTTGAAGATAGAAATAATGATATACAACGGGTATATGATCAGATGTCAAACGTACGTCAAGTTCAATTGCGTCTACACCAACTTCAAGGGCGCGTTGAAATGACTCGATTGTATTTTCTGGGACTTCTGTAGCAAGACCCCGATGAGCGACGATTTCAAAAGGTTTCATCTCCGTCTCCTTCAGCTATTCAACTTCTCATCTACTGAGTCAACACACTCAACTACTATAACATGAGAACTGTTGAGGCTCTCTGACGGGCCACCTAACGCCTTATAGACGGAGCCCATGCCGCCCTGGCCCACGTGGGCAACGACGCGGTAGCGGTTGTTGAGCAGGCTCTCGGGGGGGAGCATCGCAGTCATTGGGTAATTCCGTCGCATAGGCGCAGCCAGGCGATCTTGTCGATCTCGGCGAGCGCTGTGGCGATCTCCTGGCTTGGGCTATTGGCGAGCCGCTCAGGGAAGGCGGCGAGGATAGCCGCGTGCTTATTGGCTCGTGCACAGATCACAAACGGAAAGCCGAAGCGCGTTTTGTAGGCCTCGTTGTAGCCGGCAAGGCGCTCGCGCTCCTCGGCGGAGAGCGCGGCGAGCCCAGCTGCGGCCTGCTCGCGGGCGGAGTCGGCGGTGAGTTGCCCGGCCATAGCCACGCGGCCCGCCAGGTCGGGGTGGGCGCGAATCAAGCCAAGCTGGCGCTGCTCGCCCGCCGCTGCGACCACCGCGCACATAGCGGCGTGCAGCCCGGCGCGATCAGCGAAGGGCCGCTGCTCCCAGGCGGCGGCGGCGATCCAGGGCGAGTGCTCGAAGACATGGCCCACCGCAGCCACGAAGGCGGCGCGGTCGAGCGCGTTGAGGTCGGCGATTGTCAGTGGCATGGCGCGCTCCAGGTAGGATACCCCCATTATAACGCCAGCTCAAAGCCCAGAAGCGGCGGGGCGGTTGAAGCGCTCACAATCGATGGGCTTGACAAGCGCCTATTGGTTATGCTATGGTTAAAGTGTCGACAATCGACCTCCCAATACTGTCCGGCTTTCACATCCGCTCACCTCCGCAGCGCTGCTTGGCGCTACCCACTGAGGGCGCATGCCAGTTGACGAGCTCCACAAGCTTACCGCGACGAGCCGCCACCGGCTCGTCGATGAGGTGAGCCGCGCACTCGAGGAGGCGATCCTTGCCGGTCGCATGCGCCCCGGCGAGCGTCTGGTGGAGGCAGCCATCGCCGAGCGGCTCAGCGTGAGCCGGACGACCGTCCGCGAGGCGCTGCTGATGCTCGAGCGCCAGGGGCTGATCGTCAGCCGGCCGCGCCGGGGCACGTTTGTGACGCGCCTCTCCCGCGAGGAGGCCCTCGACATGGGGTTCACGCGGGCACTGCTGGAGGGCTTCGCCGTCGGCGCTGGCTTCGCGCAGCTCGACGAGCAGGTTCTGGGCCGTATGGAGCAGCTGCTCGCCGCAATGGGCAGCTGCCACCTGCCCGACGACATCCCACGCTTGATGCAGCTCGACGTGGAGTTTCACCGGCCCCTGGTGGAGGCGGCGCGCTCACCCCGCCTGCTCGAGCTCTGGTCGGGCCTTAACGGGCAGATCCGCGCGCTCTACCTGACAACTCTGGAGAGCCAGCAGGTGCAGATCGAGGAGGTCGTGGCCTTCCACCAGTTGCTTATCGACGCCGTCCGCTCCGGCGATCCAGCCCTCGCCCAGCGCACCGTCTTCCAGCACTATGTGCGCCTGCCAGCAGGCCAGGGGCCGCCGCCCTCGCTCACCCAGATCCTCGCCACGATGACGCCCGCCTACAGCAGCCTGCTGCGCGCTGGGGGCGTTGGCGCCGAGCTTGGCCCCGCCTCAGACTGAGAGAAAGGCTGCTCATGATGGAGACCAGCAAGCTTCGGGTCGCGGTCCTCGGCGCCGGCGCGTGGGCCGAGCACGCGCATATCCCCGGTTGGCAGCGTGACCCGCGCTGCACGGTTGCGGTGATCTGCGACCCCCTGCGCGAGCGCGCCGAGGCGTTCGCGGCCCAGTTCGGCATCCCCGAGGCGTCGAGCGATTGGCAGCAGGTGGTCGCTCGCCCCGACATCGATGTCGTCGATGTCTGCACGCCCTCGCAAACCCACTTCGAGCTCTCGATGGCCGCGCTGGAGTCGGGCAAGCACGTGCTGTGCGAGAAGCCGGTGGCCTACGATTTCCGCGAGACGCTGCGCGCCTCGGCTCTGGCCGATGCGAAGAGTCTGAAGACGAAGCTCGGCTTTACCTTCCGCTACAGCCCCGGCGTGCAGTATGCCAAGTCGCTGCTCGATGAGGGCTTCGTGGGGCGGCCCTTTATCTTCAACGGCTACGAGCAGAACTCGCAGTGGCTCGATCCCCAGACGCCGCTGCGCCAGGTGGACCACGCCGCCGACCAGTCGGTGATCCAGACCTCGTCGCTGGAGGGCTACGGCGCGCCGATCATCGACATCGGCCACTGGTGGGTCGGCGCCGACTACAGCCGTGTCGTCGGCACTATGCGCAACTTCATCCCCGAGCGGGTGGTGCGCGCCACTGGCCAGATGATGCGCATGAACATCGATGATGGCGATATCTTCATCGGCGACTACACCAACGGCGCGATTGGCTCGATCCAGACCAGCTTTGTTACCGTCGGCAACTACCCCGGCATCGAGGCGCGTATCTACGGCGAGCGCGGCGCGATCATCTGCCGCCTGGTGGAGGAGTTCGGCGTGGCCGAGACTGTGAAGATCGCCACCGCCGACGAGGTGGAGTTCAAGCAGGTCGAGATCCCCCAGCGCTTCTACCCGACCGGCGGCCACGCCCGCGAGTCGTGGCGCTCGCTCTTCTACGCCAACTTGATCCGCGACTTTATCGATGAGATCCGCGCGGGCGGCCCGCGTAACCAGGGCAACTTCGCCGACGGCGCCTGGGTGCAGGAGACGATCAACGCGGTGGAGCGCTCCTTCCACGAGCGCCGCTGGATCGACCTGCCGCTCGCACGCTAGCCGCCTGGCCTTACGACGAGCCGCCGTTTGTTCGCAAAATGTCGACAATCGACAACTCAGGCGGCGCCGCGCCGACCCAGGCCGCCTGAGCTGAGAGGACGCCAGGATGAGCGAAGCGCCTGCCTTCACCCGCTGGCTCGACGATTTCTTCAGCGCCTACTACCGGCGCAGCCCGGTGAGCGCCACGTTTATCGGCGTGCATGGCTACGATCACGCCTTGCCCGATCTTTCGCCTGAGGGCGTCGCCGCGACGGCGGAGGAGCTCGACGCCCTGCTCCTCCAGCTCGCAGCGCTGCCGCCCGAGCCACTCACGCCCGCTGAGCGCCTTGATCGGGAGCTGGCCCACGGCGCACTGGAGCTCCGGCGCTGGGAGCTTGGGGCGGCGCAGTTTGCGGCGGGCAACCCCTGTGTCTACACCGGCGAGGCGATCTTCGGGGTGATCAGCCTGTTCCTGCGCGACTTTGCACCCCTGGAGCAGCGCGCCGCCGCCGCCGCCGCCCGCATGCGCGCCGTGCCCACGCTGCTCGCTCAGGGTGAGGCGACGCTGCGGCGCGTGCCCGCCGCCTGGGCCGAGCGCGCCCGCCGCGAGTGCGCGGGCGCCCTAGCTTTCTTAGGCGCTGGCGTGGACAAGATCATCGCGCAGCAAAGTCTGGATGGTGGCGAGCTGCGCGCCGCCGCCGATGTTGCGGCGCAGGCCTTCGCCACGTTCGACTGCTTTTTGCGCGATGGGATCACCGCCACCGAGGATGGCTACGCCTGCGGCGAGCAGGCCCTCGAGCTCCAGATCCGCCGCGCCCACTTTCTGGCGCAGAGCGCCGACGAGCTCGCCGCCTATGCCCGCGCCACCATCGATGAGTGCCGCGCCGCCCTAGACGCGGGTGCTGCCGCCTTCGGGGCGCAGAGCTGGCGCGAGGCACTGGCCGGCCTGGCCGAGCTGCACCCGCCCGCCGAGGGCTACTACGCGCGCTACGCCCAGCTCTGGGAGGCCTGCCGGGCTCTGGCCGACGACCGCGACCTGCTGACTTGGCCGGACTATCCCATTCGCTACGTGCCGCAGCCGGAGTGGGCCAGAGCGGCCGCGCCGCAGCTCTACTTCCTGTTCTACCGCGCTCCCGCCGCCTTCGACCAGGTGCCAATCGTCGAGTATCTGGTAACGCCGGTCGAGCCCACCATGCCCGCCGAGGAGCAGCAGCGGCGGCTGCGGGCCACCAACGACAGCGTGATCAAGCTGAACCATGTGGTCCACCACGGCGCGATCGGCCACCACGTGCAGAACTGGCACGCCTACCGCGCCGAGTCACGGATTGGCCGTATGGCCGCCGTGGACTGCGCTAGCCGCATTGCGCTGCCGTGTGGCGGCACCATGGCCGAGGGCTGGGCCTGCTACGCTACCGACCTGATGGACGAGGCCGGGTTCCTGACCCCGCTCGAAAGCTACAGCCAGCACCACGCGCGCCTGCGCATGGCCGCCCGCGCCCTGGTGGATGTCGAGCTGCATCGCGGGCGCATGACGCTGGACGAGGCGGCGGCGCTCTACGTCGAGGCGGCGGGCATGGCGCCCGAGGCGGCGCGCGGCGAGGCGGTAAAGAACAGCATGTTTCCCGGCGCGGCCCTGATCTACCTGCTCGGCACCGATCAGATCCACAGTCTGCGGCAGGCCCTCGCCGCACGCGAGGGTGCCGGTTTCAGCCTGCGCCGCTTCCACGACCGCTTCCTGTCGCACGGCGCACTGCCCGTGGCCCTGATCGCCCGCGCCATGCTGGCCGAGGGCGGGGCCGGCGACACGGTTTAGCCTGCAAGCCAGGGCCTTGCGGCCCCATAGAAAGGAGCCTCGCCCGCCTCACTCCTGTCCGGTCTACGTGTGGCCTCTCGATCATTCAGCGAGCCAGGAGATCACCATGACCCCGCAGTTCTCCCGTATCAGGTTCTCACTCGTCCTGCTGGCGACCGTTTTCGCGCTGCTCCTGAGCGCCTGCGGCGGCGCCCCGCCCGCCGCGCCTGCCGCTGCACAGCGTGCGTGGTGCGCACCCCGGCCCCACCCTCGGCCTCTCAGCCCTCGTCCACGGCAACGAGCCCGTGCCCTCGGTCGGGATCATCCGCGCCCTGCTCGAGCGGCTCGACTCGGCCGAGCTGCGCGGCAGCGTGCTAGCCGTGCCGGTGCTCAACCCCCTGGGCTACGCCGGCATGTCGCGCCACACCCCCGAGGACGGCATGAACCTCAACGGGGCCTTCATCGTGTCCGACGCCGGCGGCCACCCCGAGCCAGTCAAGACGGTGAGCATTCAGCTCTCGGCCGCGATCAGCGAGCAGTTCCTGAGCAAGCTCACCCATCAGATCGACTTCCACACCGGCGGCAACGCCTCGGTGCATATGATCGAGTTCGCCGACGACCCTGAGTCCCTGGCGATGGCGCGGGCCTTCAATATGCCCATCCTGCTGCGCGATGTCTGGATGCCGGGCCAGATGTGGACGCGCGGCGCGCAGCTTGGCGCCCGCACCCTGGTGGCCGAGCTAGGCGGCGCCGGGCAGCTCTACGCCGAGTGGGTGGAGCGCGGTGTGGCTGGCACGCTCAACGTAATGCGCCACCTCGGCATGCTGCCGGGCGACGTGGTGCCCCCGCCGCGCCAGTACGTGGTGGACAACACCGCCGGCCACGAGGAGAACTTGAACATCCTGCGGCCCCGCGAGGCCGGGCTGATCGTGCCAGAGCCAGCGATCACGCCGCGCGTCGCCTTCGACGGGCAGCCGCTGGAGGGCGCACAGATCCTTGGTCGTGTCATCAATCCCTACGACCTGACGGAGCGCCAGCGCTTCGAGACGCCCTTCGCCCGCACGCTGATGCTGGCCACCCGCGTGGCGCCCACCTGGTGTACGCCCGGCGAGTTCGGCTACATCATCACCGACGCCGACAACGCGGAGGTGCTCGATGGCTGAGCCTTGGCGCCCCCTGGTAGGCAAAGTGGCCCTGATAACAGGCGCCGGACGCGGGCTAGGCTACGGCATTGCGCGCGCCCTCGGCCGCGCCGGGGCGCGTGTCTGCCTCACCGATCTGGACAGCGGCGAGCTGGCCCGTGCGGGCGAGGCGGTGCGCGACGACGGCAGCGAGGCCCTGGCACTACCGCTCGACGTGAGCGACCAGGCGGCGTTTCAACAGACGGTTACGGCCCTCGTGGGGCGCTGGGGCCGCCTGGATACCGTTGTCCACGCCGCCATCCTGATGCCGCTGATCCGCTTCGCAGATACGCCCGACGAGCTCTGGTGGCGGCAGCTGCACGTGAGCCTCGGCGGGCTGTACAACGCCACGCGCGCGGCGTGGGGCGTGATGGCCGCACAGGGCGGCGGCCACATCATCGGCGTGGCGAGCGGGTCGAGCGTGCGCGGCTACCGCGACGAAGTGGCCTACTGCACGGCCAAGCACGCCCAGGAAGGCTTCATGAAAGCGCTGGCCCTGGAGTCGGAGCCACTGGGCATTGCCGTGAACAGCATCGGCCCCGGCGCGCCGATCAAGCCCACCGGCATCAGCTGGGCGGAGCTGGAAGCGCTGCCTGCGCAGGAGCGCGCCGCCTGGGCCGACCCGGTGG
>Ga0209591_10004142_pt1 | contig 16539 bp, 21 predicted proteins | sample MAT01_FD_187207 | JGI IMG/M metagenome (GOLD analysis project Ga0209591, IMG submission 187207) | Freshwater microbial communities from Lake Fryxell liftoff mats and glacier meltwater in Antarctica - MAT-01 (SPAdes) (version 2) | ecosystem: Environmental > Aquatic > Freshwater > Ice > Liftoff... | reverse complement strand
GCTTTGAAAGAATTTCATCGTCTTTGCCTCTTTGCTGCCTACTCTTATAGTATGTCACAAAAAGAGTGGGAATGGGGGAAAGTTTTATATTGACTGCGTGAAGATGCGCGATTAGCCAGGATAGCGACCTGACCAGTCTCTCCCAGACTCTCCAACCGCTAACAACTCATAGGCATCATTTTCTGAACAAATACCTCCCATTGCGTGAAGCCCTCCCAACTTTGTGATCACAAGCATCGTGAGGGTGGCACCAACGCGCCCTTGCTGCTGATTCAGGACGGCACCTAGCAGTCGATGGATGCCGCATAAGTCGTGTGCGTTAGCACCCTCAGCGGCGCGATCGCATAGAACTACCAAATCTTCAAGACTGGCGTTCGATTCGTCTCTATCAATTATGGTTTCGTTTTGAGTCCAGCGATCCAACGTTGTCCAGTAAGGGTGTGAGTCTCCACTATGGAGGATGAGTGCAATTTGCATTTTATTTGCCAGAGAATTAGGTGTGAAGATTCTTGACCTGACTCAATCGACTGAAGACTTTAGATCCTTGACAATTTGCTCAACTTGCCATTCAGCCGAATTACTTATCTGCCGCTGCCAAGCCCCTTCTCTAGTCTTGTGGAAGCCTTTAGATTTAAGATTGGATCTAATAGCCTCGCTAGGTTTTTCGTTAAAGATTAATTGCAGGCGGTTGATTGCCCGATTCGTCACAACCGTCAAGCCCAGTTCAGGGTATTCAACCTCGCTAGATTCTCCCCTGTCGGCGATCGCCTGGTGCTGTTGCTCTACCTGGGTAATGCGATCCCTCACTCGCTTCATGTTGGCGCTGTTATTGGACAGTTGAAATGGCTGATAGTGAGCGCGTCCAATCCTCCCACTGTAGTCAGGATCTAGGTATGCCGCTGCCGCTTCTGTGGTGACGCCACTCAACTCTGCCATCTTTGCGACGCGATCGCATTCCGGCGACTTCCCAACCTTACGAATGAATCCATTGATCCGCTTCATGTATTCCTGACACTCTTCCATACCTTCTAGCTTCGCCCGCAATTTCTCCAGCGCGTCCGGATCGTCACTGCTGATTGCAGTGTTGGAATCCAAGTTAGCCAGCTTGTCAGCATAGTAGTCTGCTGTTTTGGCGTGCTCAATAGACTTCCGCATACCGCTGTTGATTTTGCCGATATCGCGCCGGTGCCGACCCGCTGAATGATGGTCTACAAGGATGGGTTGACCAAACGGAATCATAGAGCTGAGGGTAGAGGCTCCTAAACAAGCGGCGTCACTGGCCTTTTTGTGGCTAGCAGATAGCCGTGTGTAGGCTTCTGTCTGGCGATCGCGCTTCTCGGTCATGCGATCGCGCCTTGCCTCTAGAACATCACTCAGAACTTCTGAGACGGTTTCAACAGCTTCTACAGTCTTGGGTTCAGGCTCAAGATGTTCCTTAGCCATATTCAAATTTTCCGATTCAGTGGAATTTTCCATTTTTCATACTCCTTTAGTTTCAAAATTAAAATGCGATCGCGCCTAGACTTCAGATACGACACCCTGGATCTTCTCTTGAGCCGAAATCCATACCTCTAACATCTGCCTCAAAGCATGGGATCTCCCCATGTTGAATTGAGTTTTTGTGAAGCGATCATGTAAGGCTTTGGGCACTTTGAAAGTTATTGTAACGAGCTTGTCGCCACTACCATCTAATTTCTGATTAGCCATCCTGAGTTCCCGATTAGATTTCCTTACTGGCTTAGTGACCTCGCCAGGGTTGCCTTAAGCTAGCTGATGCAATAGCCGGCCTAGCAATACCGCCTTAGTTCCTTTGGGCTTCAGTCCGTAGCAGCGACAGGCGCTCGCCATGGCTGGCTTAGACCAAGCCATGCTAGGGGCGTCGGCTGCTGTCTCTGGCTCTGGCATAGCCTCTTTCAATTGCTCTTCAATATCTTCGATAGTGGGCGTTAGATCCGGTGCTGTGACAGCCTGCATGGGGGCGATCCTGCCGCGCTTGATATCCTTGCTCCAGTCCGAATCGTTCAGTAGCCAGTGGATGAAAACGCAAAGGTGGATCACGGCGTTGGCGGTGGTGAGCGCGGCTTGCATCGTTCGGACTGCCATGCTGTGGTTATCCCAGACCCGGCGTGCTGCGCGGCCTGCATGGAAGGTGTAGACGGCTGCAATGTGTAGGTAGCGAACGGTGAGCGATAGTGACATGGTGCGAATCCTTTGAGTAGTGGGTGGTGTGGTTAGCCGTGTGTCGTTTGGCTGCTTCACTCCTAAAGAATAGCATCAACTTTAAGTAAAGTCAAGTAAAGATAATACCTTTGACTGTGAAGATGACATGAGATTATTGAGATTCAGAAAAGCGATCGCGCTAAGAAGGGGCAGTGTCATGTTGACTGTCATGGATTTGACAACACACCTAAAGCATTGGTACGCATGGCCTGAAGAGGGTTTGTCCCACCGTCACTGACATCTAAGGGTTTAGGGATTGCTGGTAGATCAGAGTTTAATAGGCTTAATGGCAGCGTGAACTGCATCAATCATGTTTTGCTCCTGAACCACACCGACTAAAGCAAGGATTGCGGTACAGGTATTTTTAGCAGTACCTTCCTGAAGAGAGAAAAAGTACCCAGCATTGAGCCTTCCTGAACCCATCAGCCAATAGAGGTTATTAGACGCCGCAAATAGTTGAGGCCCCAGTTCTTCCCGTAGCGTTCTACAGGCATGGAGGACGTTGCGGGCTTTCTTCCCTCTGTACTGGTTGCCAAACAAGATGTTGCGGAGTTCTAGTGGGGTCATCGTCTTTACTTTTTGCGTTTTTCTTGACTCTTTAACTATGTCACGAAAAGAATGGGAATGGTGGGAAGTTTTGTATTGACTATGTGAAGATGTGCGATCTGACTTAAAAGTAGGCAGTGTCATGTTGACTGTCATGGATTTGGCAACACACTCTAAGCCTTGCTGAGTATGCTTTGGGTGCCTGCCGTCGCACTGTCATTGGCATTAAGAGTTTTAGGTTTGTTGCCAGAGTTGCCACTAAAAAGATTCAGGCATTTACGCGCTTGCTTTTACTTTCCTGAAGCTTTATTCGCTTTTTTGCTGGCTTTGCGGATCTTTTTGAATTCTGCTTCGGTCACTTCTTTCCAGCCTTTGTTGGCTAGGATTCCGGGGTGGACGGAGCTGGTCATCGTGTCCCAATTTCTTGCGGTGCTTTGAAAGAATTTCATCGTCTTTGCCTCTTTGCTGCCTACTCTTATAGTATGTCACGAAAAGAGTGGGAATGGTGGGAAGTTTTATATTGACTGTGTGAAGATGTGCGATATGACTTAAAAGTAGGCAGTGTCATGTTGACTGTCATGGATTTGGCAACACCCTCTAAGCCTTACTGAGTATGGGCTAGACACCTGCCGTCGCACTGTCATTGGCATTAAGAGTTTTAGGTTTACTGCCAGAGTTTCCACTAAAAAGATTCAGATATTTAATCTACTGAAATTAAATATCTGAATCTTCTCCTATTCTGAAATCACAAAAGTATGTGACGCTGTGACAGCAGCCCTCTAAGGTATGTATATCAAGGCTTAGAGGGTGTTGCCAAACTGATGACAGTCATGTTGACACGGCGCTTTTACCCTACCGAGATCCGGTTAAGCTCCACTGGTGCCGTTGTGCGCCTGTTCTCCTGCGTTCTACCTTGCCTTCCCGCTGCAAGACTTTCAGGACTTTGTACACATATGTGGGAGAAAGCTTTACCTCGCATACGATCTCGTCAGATTGGGACTGTCCTGAGTTGAGAGCCTTCAACACTTTTCGCTTTGCATCCTCCCCCACGTAGCCATAGTCCCCAATCACTTTAGACTTCTTGACTGGCAACACTGGCAAAGCTCTACTTGCCGATCGCATCCCCTGCGCTGGCTGAGCTACTGACTGAGACAGCATGAGCTTAGACTTTTCAAGATCAATCTCTGCCAGCCTCACGTCCAGTTCCTTGAGCCTGACCTGATTGTCAACCGATGGCGGCTGAGGGCTAGCTGTAGGCATCCACCCGGTCTTTGAGTGGATGAGAGTTCGCAGCCCAACCCCGCTGCTCAGTAAAAGCGATCGCTTTGCTTCCTTGGTTTGATCCTTTGGAGCGGCAAAGCAAGCGTAGTAGCTAATCAGCGCTGAACAGAAAACGTCGGTCAAGATTTCAGACCCACCAAGGTCAGAACTGTTTACCACCGACAAAGTAATACCAGTAAAGCTTTTCAGGCATTCTGGGAGGTCGTTGTCTACCGGGTCAGAAGATCGGATCTTTTGCACCCAGTAGACGATCGAAGGATGAGATTTGCCTACAAAACGAGCTAAACCACGATAGCTCATGCCAGAACGACCGCTCAACCGCTCGGTATAGTATTCAATCCCATCCTCTACAACCTTGACGAAATCGCCGCTCTCAGGTGCATTAATCAATTGAATTTGTGCAGACATAGCTAAAACTCGGTAAGTGATGCTACTATCATAGCATGAAGTATTTACTTTAAGGTTACTCATGGCTACCAAAAAACACGCGATCGCAGCCTACCTAGACGAAAAGGAAGTTGAATTCTTATGCGCGATCGCATTGGAGTGGGGATGCAGCATGTCTGCCGCCATCAAAAGGCTAATTAGAGAGAAGGCAAAGGAAGGTTAAATAATCAGACTGACTGGCATTATTTCAAAATCACAAAAGTCTGTGACGGTGTGACAACACACCTCTAATGTATGTATATCAATACTTTAGGTGTGTTGCCAAACTGATGACAGTCATGTTGACACTGCCTGCTTTTCACCTAAAAACCCCCTCAGAGAAACTGTTTCTCTGAGGGGGTTTGTGCGATCGCCATTGACTGCCCTGTCAGCACAAACTTGTCTTCAGTATCCCCTCATTCCACTATCGCCACCATAGCCGCCAGCGCCTACCCGCTTACCTGCACTCAGGAACTCTATAGGCGCGCCTTCTTGCAGAGAGGCATACCAGGCAAGGCAACAAGCGATCGCGCTATCTCCATGTCGCTGCCCGCCGTCATTGCCCTTGCTCCGGCCATCCTTCACGCGAGGTATGCCGCCGATCATTTGAATATCACGATGATCTTGCAGCCAGTCAGCAGACTGAGGGATTGTAATTTTTCTATCCTCTAGGGCAGCTTTATATTTTGGGAACCATTCCCCATAGAATTTTGCTGACAGGTGCAATTGGGCGATACGGCCTGTGCCATATTTCAGCATTGCTGCCTCTGCCAGAAATCCACCGTTACCGCCCGCATCAAACGCGCCAAACATGAACCGAGGCAGCCGATCGCATAACCATACCAAAATCTGCTTCTGTTGCTCAAAGGGCACGTTGCGCAGCTCTAGGGCGAACGGGCAAACCCTCACCAGATTGTCAGCTAATTGCAGCGGCATCAGTACCGTGAGGTCACCCGATCGTCCAAAGTCTTCGCCTAAATACGATCGCCATTCAGGCTCCAGCCGGTGCAGGTATGGTGCCACTGAATCTTGTAGCCAGTCGTCTACATGCGCGATGCGATCGGCTTCACTCCATAGCGCAAAGTCTGAATCTAGTGAGAGCTTCAGGACTGGGGTGGCTTCATTCATGCACTGTTCAATCACTGCTCTGGGGATGTAGGTGCCTCCACTTCTAGCAGGGATGCAATCCAGCTCTTGTGAGGCGCGATCGGCATAGTTAGCATAGATCTTCTCAACATACTTAACCTCACCATCTGCTGACCATTCGGTGCCGGTAGAAAGGCAGATCCTCCGATATAGTCCATCTGCGATCGCTTCCCTGAACGTTGTGAAATGCCTTGAATATGGCAATCTGCCAGCCAGCACTTCTAGTTCTAACCGATAATAATCGTTGTCTATCCCGTTGTAGCTCGTGATCATTCTGAGATCGCCGCCCCAAATCTGAAGGGCTAGCCCAGCCTCAATAATTAATGGAAGGATGCCTTCATCTAAGTGCGCTGCCTCGTCTACAATGATTCTGCCTTTGCGCCCACGGAGTTTTCTAGGCGTGCCGGCGATCGCTTCTATCTCGTGCCCGCTGTCAAAGTAAATGCGGAAAACTAGAATTGACTTTTCTTCGTCACCCCGCCTGAACACTTCGTCCTTGGTCAGGAAAACTTCAGACTCAAAGATTTTCGACACAACCAGGTTATAAGCTCTGGCCCACGCTGCACAGTCTTTAATAAACTGCCTTGTAATGTCTTTGTCGTAACAGATGTAGGTTACGTTCATGCCACCTGCTGACTTAGAGCAAGCGGCAGTGAGCGAGGCATCGGCGGCTTCAGTCCAGCTGATGCCTATCCGGCGCGGCTTGGTAAACATTTTCACCTCAGAGCGATCGCTTAGCCAGCGATGCTGAGCAGGTAGAAATAGCGGTGGGCGACTAGCCATACTATAGAGATGTGTTGAAAGGGAGGGGCATAGCCAATGGATAAAGCATTGCGAGTCTCAGTACGGTTAGATGAGCTTTCAATGAGTGGGCAGATCGACGAGTATGAACTGTTGCTGAATACACTGAACGATCAAGATCTTGACGCTGAGATTTTACGGCGATCGCAGCTTTCGAGTATTGACTCTAATGAGGTTACCCCTGGACAGGTAGTCTTTGAGATGTCTGACATGGTTGATTGGATTGCAGGATAGGAGGACATTTTCGATGAGCAAGGCATTCCGGTACCTGAAACAGATCGATAAAAAGCGATCTGCAAGCAGCGCTGCGCTATCGCCCCTAGGGAGGGTTGCACCACCGACCAAACCCGTCTATGTGGCACCCGTCCCGATACCTACGATTGACTGGGCAGAAACTCGTGCTGACCCAGCGCAAGCTCTCAGAGACGCTTTTCAAACGATGAAAGACTACGATTTCCGAAAGGATAGGAATTTTGTAATTGTGCCTGAAAAGTGTTTGAGTTTTTACAAAAAGAATATGCGGGTTAGTTCGGCAAGAGAACCCGTCTACGTGGCACCCGTTCCAATATCTACAACTAGCTGGGCAGAGGTTTGCTCTACTGGTCCAGTGCAAGACCTCGGAGACGCTTTTCAAATGATGAGAGAGTACGATCCTCAAGTGGATTATGACAATCGCCAAAAGTTTCTTGAGTATGTCGATAAAAGATTCGCTCGCTCTAAGTAACAATCTCCCAAACCCTCCTCATAGTTTCGTCACGACTTTCCTGTCCCAGCCCGCGTGAATCGTCACCACCCTCAGCCGATCGCATTTCTGGCTTTTCATCTTTGTCTATCTGTTTTTGCTTGAGTGCGTACGCCTGAAGTGCCTGGAGTCTGCGAGATTCGGCACCAATCAGACTCATGCGTGTGCGGGTAACTTCTAGAATCTCACTCATCAGTTCAGATTCAGGGCACCCAAGCGCGATCGCTTTTAGTAGGTCATTCGTTTTCTTGGCTACAGTAGCCATGTCCTTTTCCCGATATGCCTCAGACATCTCCTTACTAATTTGCCTCAGCCGTCCCCAGTGCTTAGCGCTAGGTTCTCCATCGTTCATTCGTTTTAAGAGGCTGCGAGAAAACGTATTCATCAGAGCAATGTCTCTCCGCATCCCTAGCAGCTCACCATCTGAAATCGCGTCTTCATATCCTGGCTGCATGGCACCGGGCAGAGCGTCGGTATAGTGCCCTTCATGAATCATTCCCGGTGGGCGGTGCAAATCTTGTGCGATCGCTTCTATCGCACCCATTGACAAACTTGGGATAGAATTTGCCAGCACTATAGGCGGAGGCGGCAGCGGTGGCGAAACATGTTTTACTGGTTTCGGCTCACGCGCTTTTAGTGTTTTAGATTGATCCTCTATCCATTTAGCTTTGCCAGCTACAACCCTAAGCCTAGAGTACGATGGAGCGTTTTCGTCACCAGTCTCCTCACGGCTTAAATCTTTAAGCTCAACTTTATTATTGATAAAAAAACGGTACAAAGAAGCCCAGTCTATTTCAGCCATGTTTCGCACTTAAAACACGAAACCAGAATAACCGAAACACGAAAAGATGCCTAAAACACGGTTGACGCCTTCAGACTAAAACGGGTGAGTAGCACATTTTTTTAGATTTGGGCTATTCTATGCGCAACTGTTTGATGAGAAACTGTGAAACCGATCCCCATCCTTGCCACTGGCACTCGATTTGCAAATAACGGCATCAAGTACACATTCTCTCAGGAGGATTTGGAAGCGATCGCCGCATCGTTCAACGCGTCAAAGCCGCATGTTCCGTTCGTAGCTGGCCATGCTGGTAACGAGCCGGAGTTTGGGCAGCCTGATGAGCTAGCGGTACGGGATGGGGTTCTGCACGCTACTCAATATAAGGTAGACCCGGTTTTCAAGTCAATCGTCAATAGCGGAGAACTGTCTGGAGTGTCAGTGATGCTCTGGACGCCCAGACATCCTGAGAACAGCACAGGAACTTATGCGTTAAAGCATATTGGCTTTTTGGGCAAAACTGAGGCGGCTGATCCTACCTTAGTTGCTGCATTTTCCCATGAGGCGATCGACCTAGCGCAGCCTGAAGAGATTGAGTTCTCATCGTTTTTAGATTTGAATGACCGACCGATTTTAGAGGCACCTACAGAGGCAAGCATGACTACAGACGTTAAGACTGAGGCGATCGCACCAGCCGCCACCCCGGTGACTACTCCTACAGAGGCATCCCCTCAGATGAATGAATTATTGGAAAAGTTGCAGGCTTTAAGCGGACGACTATCGGTAACTGAATTTGCACAGTTTATGGAAACTGTGAAACCTTCAGCTCCGGTTTCAGTGCCGGCCCCGGCCCCGATTCCAGAAACTCCTATCGTTGCCCCTGCCGATACGTCTGAGCTAGACGCGATGAAGCTGCAATTAGAAGCGGCAAATATCGCATTATCAGATCTACGGGCTAGGGATGCTGCCTTCAGCCGTGCGCAGGCAGTAAGGCCAACAATGGACAAATTGGTAGAGCGTGGCTATGGCGGTGAAGTAGCTGGCCTTACTGCCATGTTCTCAGCGATGACAGACGATCAAGAAATTGCATTCTCTAGCCCCGCTGGCGAGGTCAAGTCGTCACCCGCCCAATTGCTAAAAGACTTTCTTGAACGATTGCCATCGCGGATCACGCTTGGGGGTGAGGTTGCCGGTGGCGAGGTTGCTGAATTCTCCAAGATGAGTCCAGCGGATATCTCTAAGGCGATCGATAAATACCGTGAAAAGAATCCTACGGCCAGTCCAGGGGAAGCCCTTTCAGCTCTACGAAAAGGAGGCATGTAAATGTCAAAACGCAATTACGAATTGGTAAAAGCCTACGCACCCGGCGCGGCTTTTGGCAGATATTTGATCATGAAATTTTCAGCTGAAAATACTGTAGTCGTTGGGGCGGCTGCTACCGACATTCTGATTGGCGTCAGTACTGACATTGCCACGGCAGCAACCGATATTGTTGGCGATGTCGTCCGTGAGGGTATTGCTCCCGTATTTTATGGTGGCACTGTTGCCGTGGGCGATCGCCTGACATCAAACGGAGTGGGAAGGGCGATCGCGACTGTTACGGCGGGCAATTTTTTCATTGGCATTGCTGAAGTAGCCGGTGTTGCTGGTGATATCGGTTCTGTCCATATCGCTCACGGCTACGTTTAAGCACTGTTGGAACGCCCTAGGTTAGCCCCCAAGGTTTCTGCCAGACAGCTATTGCAGCTCATCTGTCCAAAACTAAGGGTTCCATAAATGCCTATTTCTGCCTATCCAATTGATCCGCAGCTTACTGGACTGCTGATCAGCCACATGAATATGCCGACTGATTACATCGCAAATACGATCGCGCCTTACCGTCCGGTAGAGTCGAGGTTATTTGAGTGGGATCAGTTCAACATTGAAGAAATGTTTACACCCCAAGGCGGCCCCGTTGGGCGGCTGTCCAAAACCGATGACGTAACGTTTGGTGCAACTCGCATCACGTCATCAACGGCAAATTATGGACTCAGCTCCCCTGTACCGTTTGAAGATATCAACAATCAAGATATTGGCTACGACGTCTTGAGCCGTCACACTGAAGGGCTGTCAGCATTGATCCAATTGGATCGAGAGGTTCGTGTTGCTGCAAAGGTTCAAAACCTTGCTACCTATCCAGCGTCACAGCGGGTCACCCTGTCGGGCACCTCTCAGTGGAGTGACTACACTAACAGCGATCCGCTAACCAGTATGCTGACAGCGCTCGACATCCCTCTGCTTCGTCCTAACGTGATGATAATGGCTCAGTCTACATGGACAATCCTACGCAAGCATCCAAGATTGGTGCAGGCATCTAAGCCAGCGTCGGTGTCGGGTCAAGGCACCATTTCACTTGCTGAGCTAGCGGAGGTGTTGGAGATTGATCAAATACTTCTTGGCAAGGCACGGAGAAATACCGCCAAGCCTGGGCAGCCCGCAGTGATGGGGCGGCTATGGGGTAAAGGTGTAGCGGCTGTCTACATCAACCCAGCGGCACAGCTGCAAGGTGTAGCCACTGAACCGACATTCATGCTGACGCCTCGGTTTGGGACTCCAGTAACAAATCAAGAACCTGTTGCTCCCGGCCAGATGGGCTTATACGGCGGCATTCGGGTAACAGCTGGCGAATCGGTTGCTGAGTTGATTCAGTCCACTCAGGGCGCTTACTACTGGGAGGCTGCGGTCGCCTAATGAAATTTATTCTCGCTGACAATCTAGAACGCGATCAAATCCTTTACTCCCCTGGCGATTTCATTGAACTGGATGAAAAGGAAGACGAAAGTGCGATCGCATCCTTCAAACTGCTTGGAGTGATCAAAGATCTACCGCAGGCACCGGAGATCAAAACCGCCAAAAATGCCACCAAGCTGACTCCCGAAGTTCTGCCCAAGCCAGCCGCCAAATAATGATCTACGCCACCGTAACCGACATGACAACAGCGTTTGGGTTTGAGGAAATCCTTGAACTCAGCACCCTCGATGACGCGGCAGCTCAGTCTATTGACGCTGCGGTAATTGAAGGTGCGATCGCTGATGCTAGCGGGCTAATCAATGGCTACCTGCAAGGGCGCTATACGTTGCCGCTGCTGGTTATTCCTGCCATGTTGCGGCGCATCTGCTGTGATATTGCCCGGTATTATCTCCATCGGATTTTACCGTCTGAGGACGTTTTAGAGCGGTATAAAAGCGCTCTAAAACTGCTGAGTGAGATTGGCACCGGGCGGGTTGATCTAGGTCTAACGGTTGCAGATTCGCCAGCTGCGGTGGGTGGTTTGCCCATCTTTGTAGCGGGCGATCGCATTTTTACTGCTGCTAATTTGCAGGGATATTGATGACTGAGTTTGATCCGGTGGAACAACTAATCATTGAACGGTTGCTCAGTGAAATGGGCACCGATTTTAATGTGATGTCGTTCACCTACGATCTCTCAGCTGTGGCAAAGCCGGTTGCGCGGGCAACTATTTTGATTGGGCATAAAGGCGATCGGCTGGCGGCACCGAATCGGCTTGACCCGTTACCACGGGCGATCGCGCAGCAACGGATAGTGAGTTATGAAACCATCATTCGGTTTCAGGATTTACGCACTAATCTGCGCGTGAAGCCATTCGCCGATCGCATCCAAAATGCACTGACTGGCTTCTCGCCTTCCCCCCCGCCTGCGACGTTCATGTATCAAGTGCAGGGCGGGTTTGTACCTGTTTCAGATGGGCTGTTACTCTATGCCCAGATCTTTGAGTTTTCGTCTCCTTATCAACAATTGAGGGCTATCTAATGGCATTAGTTCGTGGAATGGGTTCGTTTAATCTTGTAACCCGGGGGCTGGCCTCAAACATTTTGCTGCCGGTTGAACCAATGGAGTTTTCCTTGGTAGGGGAAAGTACAAGCAAAGAGTCTACCAAGTTTGTCGATGGGCTGCTGGTTACCGCTGGCACCGCAAAAGCCTCTGAGGTTTTCACGCTGACGATAGGGATTGAAGCGGTTAACTGGATGGTTTTGCAACTTGCCTATGGAGAGGTTGCCGGTACTACAGCGACAACCTCTTTGGCAACCTTGAAGCGTGCAACAATCCCTCTTGTTACTCCCTTTGAAATCATTGACACGGATCTGACGACTGAGCTGGTTTACGTGACAGCTCTTTCAGCTTCGCAGCCAATGGCAAAAGTAGCGATCGCGCCTGCTGCGACTGCGACCTTTCAGGTAATAACGGGAACGACAAGGCTCGTCTTCCATTCGAGTGATGCTGGAAAGGCGATCGCCTACTCCACTCCAAAGACTCGGCTTGCCCTTCCTAGTATTGGGGCTGGGACGGTCTTTACAACGCTGTCGAACTTTGAATTTACGGGGCTAGTTTATGCTGATGGAGAAAACTATATCCTTTCGATCCCTACAATGTCACAAATCAACATCCCAACGCTTAACGTAGCGGATGTGACGAAGATGGATCTTGAATACCGATTGACAGTAGGAGATGCGCAGCGCAAAGCCTTCCAATATTACAGGCTGCCTGCCTAATGTATCTGGACTTTTCACCACGCGCTGAGTTTGTAGATCGGCTTGGCATTACCCGACGTGTTGCCTTGTGCTCCCTCATAGGGCAACAAGAGTTCTTTGAGCGCATCACTGAAATAGCGGCGCTATTAGGTGATGCCGATGCTGGCGAAAGTTGGCAGGAATTGTATACGAAAAGCGATCGCTTCCAATTCTTATCTAAACGATGCCTTGAGCTAAATGGCATCGATCCTGAATGGCTGACACTAAACGATCTAGGGCCACTGCTGATTGGACAGGAAGACGAGCCGGGGTGGCTGGTGGCGCTGAACACTCCTAAGCCTGCTGAAGGCAAGGAGAAGGGGCAAAAGGATGGCGCATCCCTAGCTGAGATTGTGAGTGCGATCGGTTCAATGACTGGCTCAATTGAAGAAGGTTTGAGGCTGGTAGCGGCATTGCCAGCCCCTGTGCTATTGGAAATTTTAGAGGCACGGGTAGACCAAACGCGATCGCCAGAAGAGAAACAGAAGGCCGACTTTGAGAAGCACAAGCCTGACCTTGTGAAGGGACTACAGGAAATTCAGGAACGCCGCAAATCCGAACATTTAGCAGGAATGGACGATGGCACGTAATGCTAACGCGCTAGCGGAGAGTCTAAAACGGACGCTTGGCAGTATCCAGATTGACAGCAAGCTAATCGACCTTGGCAATACACCGCATGAAATTACGCGACTAACTGTCAGCATTAAACAGTTTGAACAAGCCAATGCTAACTCAAAGGCAGCTGCTCAGCTTCAAAAAGAAGCGCAGATCTTGCAAGAGCAGCTGAGCCATAAAAGAGAACTTCTAGCAGGAATGGACGATGGCAGTCAACACGACAGCGGTAATCCGGCTCAGCCTCAATAGCGATGCTGTTGATCGTGATGCAAAGGCATTAGCGGAGAGCCTGAAGCGAACGCTTGGCAGTATCAAAATAAACAGCAAGCTAATCGATCTGGGCAATGCACCGGATGAGATTACGCGGCTAACTGCCAGCATCAAACAACTTCAGTCAGCATCAGCCGATCCAAAGGCAGCGGCTCAGCTTCAAAAGGAAGCGCAGATTTTACAAGAGCAGCTGCGCTATAAAAAAGAACTTGACGCCATTCAAGGGGCGGGGTTTGGAACTGAGGATGCTGCAAATGCGCGGGCACTGGCAACTGAACTTAGCAAGTTAAATCTCCAAAAGATTGCAGCTGACTTTGACAAGCTAGGGAACGCAGCGGCTACGGCGGCAGCAAAGGCGAAGGCGATCGAAAACAGTAGCCAGAATACAACTGCGTTGGCGACATCGCTAAACCGTAGCTTCACAGCAGCTCAGCAGTTTGCAGGCGGGCTAGGGCTGACAGCACAGAAGGCCAATGAAGCGATCGCCAAACTAAGGGAATTGGATACCGTTGGCGCTACCAATGCCCAAAAGTTTGCGGTATTGAACAAAGAGCTTGGCATCACGCAACAGCAATTCGGGTCACTCAATAGTGCAGCACTGCAAACCAGGGAAGGGTTGACGGCAGTTGCGGGTGGTGCGGCAGCGATCGCGGCTGGCATTGCCGGGGTATTCGTTAAGGGCACTCAAGAATTCTTAGCGTTTGACAATGCAATCCGTCAGTCTGGCGTCATTGGTGGCAGCCTAGGGACACCTCAGTTTGAGGCGTTAAGGGCAGAAGTTGAACGACTAGGGATTGCAACGACAAAGACCCCAGCTCAAATTGCTGAAATGAGTATCAGCCTTAGCCGCGCTGGCTTCACTGCTGAAGAAACGACTGTAGCGCTTGGAGGGATTGTTCAAGCTTCAGAAGCCACCGGGGAAAACCTTGGGATCGTTGGCGATATCATTTCAAGAACAGTACGGACGTTTAGCAAAGATATTGGGGAAACGCAAGATGTAGCCGACTTGCTAGTTCAAACGGCTAATTCTACAAATACCTCTGTTTCGAGCTTGGGAGATTCCCTCACCTACGCAGGAACGGCTGCTGCAACGAGCAACCAACCGTTAGACGATACATTGATTCTTTTGGGTCTACTAGGGGATGTCGGACTAACCGGGAGTGCAGCCGGAACAACACTTGCAGAAACAATAGAAAGGCTTAAAGTTGCTAGCGCTGGCGCGGAAACTGAATTTAGCGGATTAGTGAGAGGAAGCGCAAAGGCGTCGCAGGCTTTTGACGTTATTGGAGCTTCAGCACGAAACAGTGACGGCAGCATGAAATCGGTGCTTGAGATACTGCCAGAGCTAAGAGCCAACTTAGCTGGCTTATCCCAAGTTGATCGGGATGTTGTAACCAAAGCTTTATTTGGGACGCAAGGAGTTAGGACTGTTAATGCGTTTCTTGCAGCTACTCCTGAGCGCATCGCGGCTGTAACGGAAGAAGTCAAAAATGCTGGCGGGTCAGCCGCACAAGCCAGCGAACAGCTAAGGCAAGGGCTAGGAGGGGCAGTCAATCTGTTTACAGGCTCTCTCAGTGCAGCGGCTACAGAAGCGGGGGAATTTGTATCAGTAGGCTTAGAGCCTGTAGTCAGAGCGGCAACTGGGCTGCTGAATACGTTCCTTGGCCTGCCAGCGCCTATCCAAGGCTTTATCCTTGCCACTACCGCACTGACAGGCGCGATCGCTGCTGCTGTTGCGGTAATCGCCACTTATCAGCTGCTAAATATCCAGCTATTAGCAGTGCAGGCAGCCGAAACCTTAGCGATGATTGCAACTACAATTGCTACGAAAGGGGCGACGGCGGCGCAGCTGCTCTTCAATACTCAGATATCGATCACGCAGGCTAGGTTGGTTGCTACTAGGGCAGCTTTGGCTGTAGGAGCGATCGCAAAATTAGCTTTTGCAGCAGCAACCGCCGGAGCTGCTGGGGCAATGGGAACCTTTGCCGCTTCACTTGCTGCCGTAGCGCCTTTACTGATCGTGATAGCGGCTGGCATTGCTGGCATTAAGTTTGCTCAGTATGCCAATGAATTAAGAGAGGCTAACGACGCGATCGCCCAATCGTCAACGTCAGTAGAATCTGCCAGCACAGAAGCATTTGCCGCAGCAAATCGCACTAAAGCAGCTACCGACAAATTAAATGAAGCAAGGTTGTCGGGGCAATCTGTTACTCAAAGCGAACTGGACGACGCAAAGAAGCTGACTGAAGCCAATGACGCCAGACTAAAGGGACTACAGGAACAGCTTAAGCAGGTCGAAGCGATCTCCGTGGCCGGTGGGAGTGATGAGCAAAAAGCCAGTCAAGACGCGCTGACACAAACCATTAAAACCAGTATTGGGGCGCTTGAAGGTCAAAACAAAAAGCTAAAAGAATCGATTGGGTTAAGGGAGGGAGTTACCAACAGTATTGAAAGCCTATCAGCAGGGCATGACGAGCAACTTTCTGAGCTTGAAAAGTTTAATCAGCAGAGAGAGCTTAGCACTACCGAAGCCCTAGCCGCTGGCAATATCACAGAAGAAAAAGCCCGCGCTGACAACCTCGTTGCTGAGCAGAATTATTTATCGCAGCGGATCGCACTAAATGAATCAAAGCTTGCTGAGTTAGAAGCTGCTAGAGGCTCCGCAACTGACGCAGAATCACTCAAAAAAGCAGGTGAAGAAATCGTAAAAGTTGAGGCAACTATCGCGGGCGATCGCCTGAAGGTTGCTCAAAACTCATTGACAGAACGGCGGCGGCTGCAAGAAGAAGAGGTGAAGGAATTAGCGATCGCTGAAACTGAAGCCCAAACAGCGATCGCAGCCGCGCGGGCGTCAGGCAGCATCACCGATGGAGAAGCCAACATCCGTAGGCTAGCAGCAACACGCGATCGCATTGCTGGGGAGTTAGCCCTTGAGATAAAAGGTGCGGCAGATAAACAAAAGATTGCACAGCTCGAATTGCAATTAGTGGAAAACGCAGCGGCACAGCAGGAGGCTGTTGAGGCTGAATCCCTGAACCGCATTGCCAAGGCAACTCAAGAAGCTAACCGGCAGATTGAAGCGTCACAGAATGAACGGATTGCAGCCGTCAAGCAAGCCCAGCTGGACAATGCTACCACTGAAGAGG